>Ga0181524_10004866_pt1 | contig 12233 bp, 10 predicted proteins | sample PEATcosm2014_Bin_34_FD_119761 | JGI IMG/M metagenome (GOLD analysis project Ga0181524, IMG submission 119761) | Peatland microbial communities from MTU Mesocosm Facility, Houghton, MI, USA - PEATcosm2014_Bin05_60_metaG | ecosystem: Environmental > Terrestrial > Soil > Wetlands > Peat | place...
CGAAAACGCCCAGCCGGACCCCCCGCGCCGCCCCCATCAGCCGAGCGAAAATCCCTCGCCCAGGTAGAGACGCCGCACGTCCACATTGTTGCCCAGCTCATGCGGCGTCCCGGAAAAGAAGATCCGCCCCTCGGCAATGATGTAAGCCCGGTCGGTCACGCTCAGCGTCTCGCGCACGTTGTGGTCGGTGACCAGAACTCCAATGCCGCTGGCCTTCAGATCGAAGATGATCTTCTGCAACTCCAGCACGGCGATGGGATCGATGCCGCTGAAAGGCTCGTCGAGCAGGATGAAGTTGGGCTGGATGCACAGGGAGCGCGCGATCTCAACCCGCCGCCGCTCGCCGCCGGAGAGCGCATAGCCAAGCGTGGTGCGGATATGGCCCAGATTGAGCTGATGAATCAGCCGCTCGGTCCGCGTCCGCCGCTCCCGGCCGCCCATGGGTTGCGCCTCCAGCACCGCCAGGATGTTCTCCTCGACGGTCAGCTTGCGGAAGACGGATGGCTCCTGCGGCAGGTAGCTGATGCCAAAGTTGCGCGCGCGCAGATACATCGGCAGCCGGGTGATATCGGTCTCGTCCACCAGCACGCGGCCGGTCTCCGGCGCCACCAGTCCCACGATGATGTAAAAGCTGGTCGTCTTGCCGGCCCCGTTCGGCCCCAGCAAACCCACCACCTCCCCGCGCGCGACCCGCAGGTCGACCCCGCGGACAACCTCCCGTCCCTTGTACGCCTTGCCGATTCCCTCGGCGATCAATGCATTCATCAAGTGGGTCTTCCCATCAATCCGCTAAAGAACAAATCTATCATCCTTGCCGCTGTCGAAGCGCGCCCCCGCGGCACGGGGATGCGATGCACCAAGCTTCCGGGCGCGCTTGTTCGCCCGGTCAATCCGCTCATCGATTTCTATGGATGCTCTCCCAATCAGAATGGCCGGAAAGGTCGCGCCGGTCTCCAGACCGGGGTGGTAGACCGGCTGTCGTGCGGGCGTCCGCGCTCGCACTCGTATGCGGAACCATTACCAAATCACGAAGTCTAGGCATTAGCGGCCGGCTTCGAGCCAAGGATCGCCAAGCCCAGGCACAGCGCGATCAGGAACTCGAAAACGATCGGGACCGGAAAGAAATAGATATACGAATTCACGGCAAAGGCCAAATAACCCACCATGAAAGTGGCCATAATCGGCCGCAGCCGCGTCGCATCGGTTCTCGCCAGGGAACCAAGCTGCCAGAAGACGATGGCTTCGGCGGTCAGAAAGATGGTGACGGTCAGGCCCAGCCCGCGGTGAAACTCCCAATAACTCCGGGTAACTCCCATGAACAGGAAGTGATTCGACCGCATAGCTTCCGCCGCAGCCTCGCCGGGCCCCGGCGGCGGCGCGCCAAAAACGCCGCCGATGGTGTGCAGAACAGAGTGAACGAAGGTCAGCACCGAGGCGATGCGCAGATAAATCGTGGGCTTCATCCAAAGTCCTCCCTTGGCTCTCAAAAGCGCTGCCGGATTCTCCTCCAGTACACCTTGAATGCGGACCGGGTCGCGCACGGAGAAGCCGTTGTTCTCCTAATGGCGACGGAGCCCGCAGGATCGTTCAAAGTGAAAATAGCCTCGTGACTGCGCCCGCTCACATGTACATGAGCCGGACGATGATCATTTGGGTAAACCGCCGCGTACAAAGCGCCAATCCTCAGAACGGTTGGCATGAACTCATGCCGATCATTAACCGAATCGCTTGGGTTGTGTCGTGCAGTTCGCGTCTTCGGTCACTTCGGCGCCGTGGTCTCCGTCGTGGTCTTGCGTCCGCCGCCTTCCACGCTGACGCTGTCGTCGCGGCTGTGGAAGATCAGCGCTTCCCCGGTCACCGTTCCCCGCGCCGGATCGGTCATCCTGGGCGGCGCGGCTGCGGTTCCGGTCAGCACATACTCCCCGGTTTCGCCCGTATAGACCAACTGCTCTCCAGTCCCGCGCCGGCCCTCGCTGGTCAGCGTCACATGGCCCCGCGCCGTCATGCGGTCCACCTGGGCTGAGCCGCCGTCCTTGCCGGCGTGATTGCCCGGCGGCAGCAGCGTCAGTTCAACCTCGTTCGAGACCGATGCCGCGGTTCCCGTCTCGGCAACCACCGTGCCCAGAGCGCCGCCGCGCATCACCGCTTTGCGCTCGGCATCGGAGTACTTCAGGTCGCCTCCGCGCACGCGAATCACGGATCGGGCAGCCGGCCTTCCCGCCGCGTCCTTGCCGGAATCGGCGCCCGGAGCCCGGCCCCCATCCTTGTTCGCAGCCCTGCCCGGCTCCGCACTGCCCGCGCTCACCAGCACCGCCCGCACCGGCTCGGCCGCATCCGCGCTATGGGCTACCAGCGTCTGCCTCTGGCGGTCCAGCACAATCACCGGCCCGGCAACCGAGTTGGCCAGCTGCCAGAGCCGCGCATGGCCCCGAAAGGTAGCCTCGCCGGTGGCCCGATTCAGTTGCCCCTCGGCGGCAATCACGTGTGCCGGACCTTGCCCGCCCAACGCCACGCCCCCCTGCCCCGCCGCACCATTCGCGGGCCTGCCCGCCTGGCCCGCGCCGGCATCCGTCCAGGTGGCCTTCACATTTCCACGCGCAAACGCATCCCCCGAATCCTGCGACACGTCGATCTTGTCCGCCGTGAGCTGCAAGCCGCCATCTTCCACGCGCGGTCCGACCGTCAGGCGCAGCCACGCTCCCGCGCCCTCATAAACGGCCCGGCCCGCCGTGGCCCGCATCGGCGGCTCCGCCTGCTGGCCGGGCCTGACCGCCGGCTGCTGAACCAGCACCACATGACCATCCAGCACGGCCGACTGAATCTGCGCTCCGCCGCCAAACCCGGGGCCAGCGCCGCTCCCCGGCCCGCCCTTTACCCCGGCACCCGCTCCGCTCCCCGCACCCGGAACAAAATGCGCCTCGATCCGGTCGCCGCTCGAAGTCTGCCGGATTCCCGTGGCGCTCGTTTCTTCCATGCTGGCGTGGCCGGTTCCGGTCATTGCGGTCAGCGCCGAACCCGGCCCAAACTCGCCCGTCAACTCATCGGCCGCCAGCCTGGAGGGCACGACGGCTTCCTGGGCCCGCTGGCTCTCGCCGGTCACCACCACCCCTTGCGTTCCGTGAATCGCGGCCGGCTCCACCTGTCCGTGCCCGGCATCGCGGAACGCCACGTCGGCAACCGGCGAACGCCAGTTCCGCCTCACACGCAGCGAACCGGCTCCAGGCCCCGGTCCGGCCGCCGGATGGCTGGTTTCCTCGCTCTCGATCTCCACCTCGCGTTCCATGTGCAACTGGCGCAACTCGCCCCGAGGCGTGAATTCAAGCTCTGCCGAGGCCGAATTCCCATGCACCCGGCGGGCCTGACTCCCATTCTGACTTGCCGAGTCCATCCGCACCCCGCCCTCCAGGTGGCCATGGCGGGGCTGGTTGTGCTCATTGAAGTCCATTGAACCCGTGGGCGCCGCAACGTGGCCGCCGGTCGCGGTCGCCAGCGTGAACCCGTTCACCGCATCCAGGCGTACCACCGATCCATCCTCGCGAAACAAAACCTTGGCGTCGCCGGCCGTCGCTTCTCCGCCCCGGTAATCGGCCGTGGCCTCATGCAGGCGGCATAGCTGGGTCTCGCGCTCGAACTCCGCGTGCTGGGCGTGAATCAGGACCGCCTCCCCGCCGCGCTCGGTCCTCAGTTCCACCGCCCGATCAAGCACCAGGCGGCCCTGCTGCGAGTCGTACGTGGCGCCTATCGAGCTGCCGCTTCCCTGGACCATCGAAAAATCCACATACTTGGCAGTGGCCGCAACTCCGCTCGTCTCGTCGAAGGAGAGCCCGCTGGTCTCCACGTGAATCTCGCCGCGCGCGGCTATCTCGGCGGCCGCGGCCAGCGGCGTTCCCTTGGCTCTCTCGTCCACCGCTTTGCCGGTGCTCGCCTTGGGCGCAATCGCCGGCGCAACTCCCGGACGCATCAGCGTGATCTCCACCGGCCCGTTCGCCGTGGCGGTCTTGTTCTTCTGGTCGTACTCGAACTCGCTGCCCTCGATGCGGTCCACGCGATTGCCTTCTTCGCTATACAACTCGATCTTCACGTCGTGCAGCAGAGCCGTGCCCTGCTTGTACTGGACCACCTTGGATGCGTGAATCCTGTACCGCGAATGTGCGCCGAAGGCGTGGTCGAACGTGTAGCCGCTCGCATCCTGTTGAATGTTGACGCCCAGGCGCTTGGGAATCTCCTTCAAGTTGAGCGGATTCTTCAATTTGCCCACGGCCAGAAACACAACCAGCGCCGCCACCAGCAAGATTCCCGCCGCCAGCACCAGCAATCGCAACCGCTCAATGGTCAATCGCGCGCTCAGTTGGCCACCCCCAGGCGCGCCGCCAGCCGCTGGGCAAGGCTTTCGCCCAACTCGCTCCACAGCAGTCGCGCCGTGGCCCCGGAAGCCTTCTCGACAGCCGCGGTCAGCTCCACCAGTTGACGCACATTCTCTTCCACGCGGCGGGCCGCAACGGAGTCCAACTCAGCGTCTTCTTCCAGAAACGGCTCGTCCGACCCGAAGTCCACGCGGATGTGCCCATCGGCTTCGTAGGCCCCCTCGTCGAAGAGCGGCCCGTAGCCCGTCACCCGCACCAGCCGCGGCTCCCGCACCCAGCGCGCATCGAAGCCGGGGTCCCCGCGAACCGGTCCTTGTTCGCGGGGTGGAATTCCGGAGCCGGCTTCAAGCTCCCACAAGCTCCAGCCGATCTGGAACTCGTAAGCGCAATCGTCGTGCAGCATCTCCAGCGCCTCTTCCACCGCCAGCCCCGGCTCCGCGCCAAGTTCCCCGCCGCGCCCAACCCCGCCGTCGCGCCCATAAACCCGCTCAAAGACCGGCGACTCGCTCCAGCTCACCGGCCACACGGTCGCAGCATAAACCCAAGCCTCGCCGCCGTGCGCCGCAAACGCGCCCAGCACCGCCTTCAGCTTATCGGCGAGCGCCTCAAGGCGCAGATTCGGATACCACAAACTCAGATAGAGCGTGTCCGCCATCTCTACCGATTGTAGACGTGTGGAAGGAGCGGAGGTAGCTGCCTGTCTGAAGATAAAGGACCGAGTCGCGGGATCTCCCTGCGAAACAAAAGAACCCCTCGGCGCCAGGCGCGGCACGGGCTCACCCGCGCGATGGCGCCCGTCTTGAACAGCTTAAGGCGGATCGAATCGGGCTGCGCCCCGCCCCAATACCCCGGCGAGAGATGGCGGCTAGACCAGCGCGAGATTGAGGTTGTCGATCGCCTCGTCGATCTCCTGCGTGCTTTTGAAGCCCACAGTTACGCAATCGACCCCGGCGTTCTTGAAAGCGAAGCGCATGGCGGCCTGGCGGTCTTCGTGGCGAGTGAATGCGCCGGCGCCGACCAGCTTCATGCTGATCACGCCCATGCCCTCTTTCTTTACCTGCTTGACGTGCTCGACGACTTCGTCCACGTTGGCCGGATAGTTGGCGTCCTTCCAGGTGGGCCCGTCCATGCTGGTGCCGTTGTGGTTCATCCGGATCATCGCGACTTCGAGCCATTTGTTGCCCGGCGCCTGGCGGAGCGCGGGCAGGCCGTGAACCGATGCGCCGCGCGCACGGATGGTCTTCTTCGATTGCGCTTCGAGGATGCCGTCTTGCCAACGGGCGGTCTTGGCCACCCATTGGGGCGTGTGCTGCCAGTGGAGCAGCATGATATCGAAGTACTCCGTCTGCGAAATCCGGCGCATCTCGTCGAAGCGCTCCCGCGGATCGACGCCCTCGTCGGTGGTCACCTTGTTCATCAGCTGATAGCTCTCGCGCGGAATGCCCTTCAGCGCTTCGCCGAGCATGGCAGGGGTGGAATAGGACTCCGCGGTCTCAAAAAAACGGATGCCGCGGTCGTAAGCGTAGTGAATGAGACGCGTGAACTCCTGCTGGCCGAGCGCGGATTGAATATAGCCATTGTTGCTGCCGGTGCCGAAGGCGAGGCGCGTGACCTGCACGCCGGACTTGCCCAGAGTCACCGCGTCGGTGGCTTTGCCGGGTGCGGCATGCAAGGGGAGAGTGCCGACGCTGCTCATCGTTCCAACGGCAAGCGAGGCTTTGAGAAATTCGCGACGGGAAAGTGGGCTCATGGGGACCTCCTTGGATGGGCCGGACGGCCGTGGGTGGCGGCCTTTACGGAGATGGTATCACCAGGACGGGCGCCGGCAGGAAACCTCGATCGATGCGGAATCGCCGGGAATCAAGACATCCGGACGATCGATCCGGACAGGCCGCTGAGCCCAGGCGCGAATACCGACGCTTCTTGACGCGCGCTCCAGTCCGGATTCCGAGGCTTGGTTCGAAGCATGGCCGGCAAAATTAAGCGACGGGTAGCAGTGCGGACGCATCCAAAAGGTGGGAATCAGTGGGAGGACGCAATAGAGAACAGATCGTCGCGCCGTGGCCACGCTTGGCTTCCCCCTCAGCGGCGGCGCAACCCGGCGAATCGGCGCCTATTAGAGGCAACTTCAGAACAACGATCTGCTGAGCGCGCCAACCCGCAAAAGCACGCCACGCAGTTGGAGGATCGAATCAGCTATGTCAGACCAAGACCCAATCAGCGATGCCCTTAGCCCGGGCGTTTTGTCCATCGCGGTCATCAGCCCGGACGACCAGCGCCGCAAGGCGGCATTGACCGAGCTGAGCGAGTGTCACAGCGGCCCCATCCGGGAGTTCACCGCTACCTACCCCGCCCTCAGCGAAGTGTCGAGAGTGATTGGCCATAACTTCGACATCGTTTTTGTGGACCTGGACAGCGATCTGGAGTACGCGCTGGAACTGGTGGAGACCATCTGCAGCCGTGACCTTGCCATCGCCATGGTCTATTCGGCGCATGCCGATCCGGCACTGCTGGTCCGCTGCATGCGCGCCGGCGCCCGAGAGCTTCTCGGGCTGCCCTTCAGTTGCGGCGAAATGGCCGAAGCTATGGTTCGGGCCTCGGCCCTGCTTTCAACGGTTCGCCCGCCGAGGAAGACCGCCGGCAAGCTGCTTGTGTTTCTCGGCGCCAAGGGCGGTTCCGGAGTCACAACCGTGGCCTGCAATTTTGCCGTATCGCTGGCCCAGGATCACAAGCAGAGAACGCTGTTGATCGATCTCAACCTTCCCCTGGGAGACGTGGCGATCAACCTGGGAATCAATGCTGAACACTCGATCGTCAGCGCGTTTCAGAATTCCAGCCGGCTCGATTCACATTTTCTTTCCACCTTGCTGGCGCGCCATGACTCCGGGTTAAACGTACTGGCGGCGCCCAGTGAACTGGCCCCCACGTATGTCTCGGTCGAGGCCATCGACAGGCTGCTGGAAGTCGCCCGCCAGGAATTCGACTATGTCGTGGTCGATGCGGGATCGAGGCTCGACCTGCAGCGCAAGCATCTGTTCGACGAGTCGGCTACGATTTACCTGGTTACGCAGGCCGGCATTCCCGAATTGCGCAACTCGCATCGCCTGATCTCGCAACTCGGGGCCGCGGGCAGCCCGAAACTCGAAATCGTGCTCAACCGGTGCGACTCGCGCCGTCTAGAAATTGATGAAGAGCATATTGCGAAGGCTCTTAAGAGGCCGGCTAAGTGGAGAATTCCCAACAACTATGCCGCTGTGCGGGGGATGCAGAACTCGGCCACCCCGCTCAGCGAAGATGGCGGGCAGATTTCACGGGTAATCCGGGAGATGACCCGATCCGTTTGCGGCCAGCCCGCTGTCGCGGAGAAGAAGAAAGGGTTCAGCCTCTTCAAGTTGGGGATGCTTTTCTGAGGAACGGCAAGCCCGGCTTGCAGTCGCCGGCTTAGCGGCGAAGGTGCGGCAAAGCGCTTGGTTAAGGTCAGCGAAGATCGGGATGCCGGACCGGGAGCGGCGCATGGTCTTGCCCGCCGCGGCGCGCTTTCAATTGAACGCCGGAATCGGGACAGCGAAGAATCGACTGAAAATTAATATAGAATTCCGCTGTCATTCTGAAGGCTATTTGTGATATATATGGCGCTGTTGAAAGACAGCGGTTCGAGCCGAGGTCGACTCGAAGGTTTTGTCGCTTGAACATCCCCGCTGAAAGATCCCCTGGTTGCTGTCAAATCCGCAGTGTCGAGCGTGCGCCCGAACAGAGGGGTGAAACGCAGGGTTGTGGTCCGCGCACTATCAACATGGAGAAAATGCAATGGCTTACTTTCAGGCGCTGGGCACCGGGCCCATCTCATTTGTGGATGCCAACCAGAGTCAGCAGGAGCTGCCACTGAGTTCAGTCTTCTTTTCGGCAAACGGCGTGGATGCGTCGGCTGCGCCTCTGTTTGGTGACAACGCCTCGGCGACACCCACCAACGCATCGATCCTCACCGCGCTGCTGCCGCAGTTGGTGTCGCAGGGATTTCTGGCAGCCGGAACGCAGACGGTCACCCCGGCGGCGATGACCGCGACCGCCGTTCAAGCGGGGACCATGGGCAACTCAATCACGGTGCAGTTTGCCAGTCCTTCGGCGTCGGCGGGGACGGTTGCGGTCACGGTGACGGCCACGGAGGTCTACACCGGACTGACGATGACCGCCGGGGCGCTGGCGACAGCTTTGGGCAATGGCCCGACCACCGCAACCGGGCTGGTCTACCTCTTGACTGAATCCACCGACGGGGAGATTCCGGAGCAGGTATCGACGCCGATGGGCCCCGACACGTCGTTCCAATTCTCCGTGCCGGAAGCGGCAGATAACACCAAGACGGCTTTCACCCTGGCGGCGACCAACTCCAGCGACGCGGCGGATGCGAATCTGCTCGGCATTACGATTGCGCCGGATACGTCGAATCCGCTTACTGCCTTCGCGCTCACGGTGAGCTGGACCAAAACTGAAACCGTCTCGCTGGCATCGCTGCTGACCACGTCGACCAATCCATTCTCCTATCTTGTCACCTTCAGCGGAACCAGCGGGCCGCTGCCGGTTGCGGGTACGGTAACGCTGGGTGGCGGCAATACGACGACGACGGCCTCGGCAAACATCTACGCTTCCTCCTAAGGTCGTTCAGCTCCGGCCGCGCTTGGCTTCTCCGGTCTTCCAGGCTTCTTCCGGCGCGCGGGATTCACGGCTCTCTCCACCTGTTGTCGGATTCGGGTTTTCCGTTGGTGTTCACTTCACACGTGAGGTTCTCGTATGTCCACGACGTATAGCTATCCCGGCATCTATATCCAGGAGATGCCGCTCAGCACCCAGACCATCTCGCCCGCGCCAACATCGATTACGGTTTTCGTGGGCTACACCCATCCATGGAAGACGAACCAGGCGCTGTTCGGAACGGCTGTGCAACTGTTCAGCTTCAGCGATTACGAGGCCAACTTCGGCGGACTTTACACCAGCGGAGTGATCGACTCCTATGTGGCGCGCGCGGTGTACGCCTTCTTCCTGAACGGAGGAACGAATGCTTATGTCGTGGGGTTGCAGCCCAATGCTCAGGGCGCGTCGTCAGTGCTGGGGCAGTTTGGCGCCCAGTCCGGCGATCTGCAGCCCACAGCCAACCTTGTGCCGGACATTTCGCATCCCGGCGTGGGCATTCAGCTCACGGGGCTTGAGCCGACCGACCAGATACCGATGCAGGCGACGGTTAGCAACGTCCGCAAGCCTTCGGGCGGATCGACTTACTCGCAGTTCGACCTGGTCATCACGTATGGCACCCGGATTGAGGTCTACCGCGGCTTGAACCTGTCGATTCTGCAAGGGCAGCCGAAGAGCCTGGACTCGGTCGTCAACGGGGTATCGTCGCTGGTGACGGTGCAGCCCATCTCCGGCAACTCCTATGGCACGCAGTTTCCCTCCGGCACGCCGCCCGCGCCGGCCAGCTTGACGCTGACGCTGCCGGCGGGGTTCACCGGCTCGTATGCGGCGGCCGATTTTCTCTCCGTTTTTCAGGCGAACACTCCGCTGGACAATGTAGAGATCTTCAACCTGCTGCTGACCCCGGGCGTGTACGACAACGAGGTGCAAAGCGCGGCGCTCGCCTTTGCGGAGGGCAAGCGGGCGTTCGTCATCCTCGATCCGCCGGCGCAGGCCACGTCCACCACCGTGGACTCTCTGGTGGCCACCATTCCAACCAGCCAGAACGGCGCGCTGTACTTCCCCTATCTGGCCACCACGGACCCGCTCACCGGCATGCCGATGCAGGTGGCGCCCAGCGGCTACGTGGCCGGCATTTATGCCACCACGGACGCCGAGCGCGGCGTGTGGAAGGCTCCGGCCGGCCTGGCCACCGAGCTGCTGGGAACCACGGGACCGGTGGCCGGCGGGGTGATGAACGATATGCAGCAGGGGGTTCTGTACGGTGTGCAGGATCCGGCGTCGATCCCCATCAACTGCCTGCGCGCCTTTGGGGGCGTGGGGACCGTTGTTTATGGGGCGCGCACGCTGGTGGCCAACAACATGGCCTTTGCGCAGTCGAAGTACGTGCCGGTGCGGCGCATGACCCTGTTCATCGAGCAAACCTTGCTGGCAAACCTGAAATGGGTGGTCTTCGAGCCCAACGACGAGCCGCTATGGATGGCCATCAAGACCTCGATCGAGGCGTTTCTGCTGTCGCTGTTCAATCAGCAGGCGTTGCAGGGCTCGACGCCCAGCCAGGCATTTCAGGTCAAGTGCGATTCCACCACGACCACTCCAAGCGATCAGCAATTGGGGGTGGTGAACATCGTAGTGGGCGTGGCGCTGCTCAAGCCGGCCGAGTTCGTGGTGATCAAGATCTCGCAACTGGCGGGACAGACCGCATAACCGAAAGTGGAAGAGCAGCCGGAAATCGAGAATTGGATCAAGGAGAGCGAGTCTTATGGGAAAGCCGTTTACCGTCAATGTGAATCGTTTCGATCCGTACAAGAGCTACCGCTTTCTGGTGTATTTCGGAACCTCGACCTCGCCGGTGGCGATGGTGAGCAAGGTGGGCGCGCTGAAGCGGTCGTCTGAGGTGATCGAGTACAAGTCGGGTGGGGACCCGGTGATCCGCAAGGGGTTGGGGCGGACCAAGTACGAGCCCATCACGCTGGAGCGCGGCCTGACCGAAGATCAGGACTTTGTCAACTGGGCCAACGCCGCGCAGGTGCTGGACAAGGGCGCGCCGAGCGAATCGCTCGCGAATCTGCGCAAAGAGGTCCGCATCGATCTTCTCAACGAGGAGGGGCAGCCGGTGTGGCGCTTCAACATTCATCGCTGCTGGGTGTCGGAGTATCAGGCGCTGCCCGATCTGGACGCGGGCGCCAACGCCATCGCGATCGAACATATCAAGCTCGAGAACGAAGGTTGGGAGCAGGACACCACGCTGACCGAGCCTCTGGAGCAATAGCCATGCGGCTGCCGGTGAGCGGGCTGGGAGTGGGGTTTCACGCGCCCGACGGCAACGACGATCTGGCGATTCTGGAGGCGGCGGGCAGCGCCGTGGAGCGCGCTTTGGCGGTGCTGCCGCGCCTGGTTCAGGCGCCGGAGATGGCCAGTGACGCGGTTGAGAGCCGTGGTCCATGGGCAGCCCTGACGGTCACCGACTTTGAGACGGCGCTTCTGGGCCTGCGGCGATTTCTCTTCGGAGACACGATAGCGTGCCTGTTTCGCGATCGATCCCACAAGTGCGGAGCGCCGATGGAACTGGAGTTCTCGATTGCGGCGTTTCTGGGCGAAGCGAGTCCGCGTATGCCCCGCGGAGTGCGGCGCAGCGAGGAAGACCCGCGCTGGTTTCATCTGCCCGGAGACGCGGCGCTCTTCCGGCTGCCGACGGTGGAGGATCAGTTGCAGGTGCTGGATGAGCCGCGCGCAGCAACGCTGCTGGCGCGGCGCTGCGTGAAGTCCCTCCGGCCCGGTACGCGCGCGCTGGCCCGCGCCGAGCGCGCCATGGAGGCAATGGCGCCGCTGGTCTCGCGCCCTCTGGCGGGAAGTTGCCCGGAGTGCGGCGAGACGGTGACCATGCCGCTCAACGTCCCGCGTCTGGTGATGGATGAGTTGCGCGCGCGCGCGGCCGGGGTGCATGAAGAGATTCACGTCATTGCGGCGGCATATCACTGGGCCGAGGCGGCCATTCTGGCCATGCCGCAGAGCCGGCGGCGGGCTTATGCGGAGACGATTCGACGGCGGGAACGGGTGACGGAATGACCAAGAGGTCCAACGCGCGGGGGTATTTCAGCCAGCTTGCGGAGCCGTTGCCGCCGGGCGGACCGGTATTGACGGCGCGGCCTGGCTCATTGCTATCCGCGGGCCCGGAACGCTCGC
>Ga0181524_10004867_pt1 | contig 12232 bp, 11 predicted proteins | sample PEATcosm2014_Bin_34_FD_119761 | JGI IMG/M metagenome (GOLD analysis project Ga0181524, IMG submission 119761) | Peatland microbial communities from MTU Mesocosm Facility, Houghton, MI, USA - PEATcosm2014_Bin05_60_metaG | ecosystem: Environmental > Terrestrial > Soil > Wetlands > Peat | place...
GAGCAAACGGACATTATGCGCCGCCGGGTCGAGACGCTCGCTCAGAGCTTCGCGCAATGGCTGCCCGGAAAAATGGGGCTGTAGCCGAAGATGCAGCATGCGCGTTTGGGCGAGGGCGTGCGCATCCTCGTCTTGGGTTCGGGCAAAGCGGGGCATGAGGTCAACGCGCTGGGGGTCGCTGAGGCGCTCGGCGCGCCCTACGCGTTGCGGCGGGTCGATCCGCGCAAGCTCTTCGTCTGGCTGTCGCCTTTCGGGCCCGTCGATCCCAGGGACCGGGCGGGCCGCGCGGGCTCGCCGCTCGGCGACTTCCCCGACATCGTCATCGCCTGCGGGCGGGTCACGGCGCCCTATGCGCGCGCCTTCAAGCGCGTCGCCGGCAAACGCGCATTCGTCGTGTTCTTGCAGGACCCGCGCTTCTCCCGCGCGAGCATGGACCTGATCTGGGTTCCGCAGCACGATCGGCTTCGCGGACCCAACGTCATCACGACTCTGACCTCGCCGCATCCGTTTTCGCCGCGCCGGCTCGCCGCCGTGCGCGCCGCGCCCGACGCCAGGCTCGCCGCCCTGCCGGGCCCACGTTGCGCGGTGGCGCTCGGCGGTCCCAGCGGCGCGCAACATTTCACGCCCGCCGACGTCGCGCGGCTTCGCGCTGCGACGCAAGCGATCGTCGCGCAAGGCTTCAGCGTCATGGCGACGCCCTCGCGCCGCACGCCGCCCGAACTCCTGGCCGCGGTGCGCGCTGGGCTCGGCGACGCGCCGGGCTTCGTATGGGACGGGACGGGCGACAATCCCTACGCCTCGATCCTGGCGCTGGCCGACGCCGCTTTGGTGACCGGCGACAGCGCCAACATGGTCGGCGAGGCGACGGCGACCGGCGCGCCGGTTCATGTCTTCGAGCCGTCGGGCGGCGGGTCGAACAAGCTTTCCCAGGCGATCGACGCCCTCGTGCGGCTCGGGGCGGTGCGCCGGTTCGCCGGCGCGATCGAGCGCTTCTCGTATGAACCGATCGATTCGAGCGGGCAGATCGCCGGCGAGATCGCGCGGCGGTTCCTCGCTTCGCGCGCGACGGCGGCCTAGGGCGGGACCATGGTCGGAGCGGGAACGGACCGGAGCAGGGCGGCGTTGGCCGGCGGCCCGGCGATCGTCCTCGTGCGGCCGCAACTGGCGGTGAACATCGGCATGTGCGCGCGCGCGATGGCCAATTTCGGCCTCGACGATCTGCGCCTCGTCAACCCGCGCGAGGGCTGGCCGCGGGTCGGCGAATATCGCGACGTCGCCTACGCCGCCGCCGCGGGAGCGGCGCGCCTGCTCGACGAAGCGCGCGTCTTCGACAGCGTCGAGGCGGCGGTCGGCGATCTCAGCTTTCTCTACGCCGCCACGGCGCGCGAGCGCGGCCAGGCGAAGAGCGTCCTCGCTCCCGCTCGCGCGATGTCGGAAACGGCCGTGACCGCGCAGAAGCGCGGCGTTCTGTTCGGGCCGGAGCGCACCGGCCTCGACAACGACGAGGTCGCGCTCGCCGACGCCGTGCTCACCTTTCCCGCCAACCCCGCCTACGCCTCGCTCAACCTCGCCCAGGCGGTGCTGCTCGTCGGCTACGAATGGTTCAAGGCGGCCCACGGCGACGCGCCGCCGAGCCCTGCGATCGCGCGCGCCGTCTCGCCTCCCGCGCAGCGCGAGATGGTGCTCGCGTTCTTCGACTTCCTGGAGGGGAAGCTCGACGACGCGGGCTTCTTTCGTCCGGTGACGAAGAAACCCGGGATGCGCCGCAACCTGCGCAACATGTTTCACCGCATGCAAATGACGCAGCAGGACGTGCGCACGCTGTGGGGCGCCGTGGTGCGCCTCGTCGAGGGCCCCCGCGTCGAAGTGCAGACGCGCAGGCGCAATCGGCGGAAGAAGCCCGCGGCTTAGCCGCGACGCTAGGCCGCAGGTTGCGCGCAGGCGAGCATCGGCATAGCTAGGCGCCCGAAGCCGAGGCATTGCGAGCGCGCCCCCGATGGATCGTCGAATCGTCCTCCTTGCGGCCCTCGCTCTGGCGCTCGGCGCGCTGTGGTGGTTTTTCCTTCGCCCCGGGCCGCCCGCGCCTGAGGAATGGCAGGGCTACGCCGACGCCGATTTCGTCAAGGTCGGGCCGACCCAGCAGGGCCTGATAACCGCCGTTCACGTCGAGCGCGGCGACCGCGTGGTCAAAGGCGCGCCGCTGTTCGAACAGGACGACGCCGACGATCGCTACGCGGTCGATCAGGCGACGCGGCTGCTTCAGCAGGCCAAGGATCAACTCGTCAACCTCGAGAGCCCCGCCAAGCCGACCGAAATCGCCGTCGCCGTGGCCAACCTCGGCGACGCGAAGGCGGCGCGCGACAAGGTGCTGGCCGATCTGCAACGCAATCAGGTGTTGCTGAAATCCGGCGCCGCGACGGCGCAGACCGTCGACGAGGAGCGAGCGGACCTGGCCTCCGCCGAGGCCAAGATCGCCGCGGAGGAGGCGGCGCTGGAACAGGCCAAGGCGTCGCTCGGCCGGCCCGGCGAGATCACGGCGCAGACTTCGGCGGTCGACGCCGCCGAGGCCGCTCTCGCGATGGCGCGCTGGAAGCTCGCTCAGCGCTCCGTCGTCTCGCCCGTCACCGGCGTCGTCGCCGACGTGCTGGCGCGGGCCGGCGAAACGCTGCAGGCAGGCGCGCCGGTGGTCTCGCTGCTGCCGCCCGAGAACATCTTCGTGCGCTTCTTCGTCCCCGAACCGTCGCTCGCGCATCTGCACGTCGGCGACACGGTGGCGCTCTTGTGCGACAATTGCTCCGCCGACGTGACGGGCGCCGTCTCCTTCATCGCGCCGCAGGCCGAATATACGCCGCCCTTCATCTACTCCGAGACGACGCGCTCGAAATTCGTCTTTCTCGCCGAAGCGCGGCCAAAGCCGGACGAGGCGACGCGGTTCAATCCCGGCCAGCCGGTCACGGTGCGGCCGCGGGCGCTCCCGCCATGAGCGACTACGTCATCGACGTGCATGATCTGCGCAAGAGCTTCGGCGACCTCAAGGTGGTCGACGGGCTCAGCCTGCAGGTCGCCAAGGGCGAGATCTGCGGCTTTCTCGGCGCCAACGGCTCCGGCAAGACGACGACGATCCGCATGCTGTGCGGGCTGCTCGCGCCCGACGGCGGCGCCGGCCAATGCATCGGCTACGACATCATTCGTCAGCCGCACGAGATTCGTCGCGACGTCGGCTACATGACGCAGAGGTTCAGCCTCTACGGCGATCTCACCGTCTTCGAGAACCTCGACTTCGTGGCGCGCGTCTTCGAGATGAAGAACCGCCGCGCCGCGGTCGCCGCGATCGTCGAGCGCATGGGGTTCGAAGACCGGCGCAACCAGCTCGCCGGCCAGCTCTCCGGCGGCTGGAAACAGCGCCTCGCGCTCGCCGCCTGCGTCCTCCACGAACCCAAGCTGCTGCTGCTCGACGAGCCGACGGCGGGCGTCGACGTCAAGGCGCGGCGCGAATTCTGGGACCTCATCCACGACATGGCGGCCGACGGGCTGACGACGCTGGTCTCGACCCACTACATGGACGAAGCGGAGCGCTGCGGGCGCATCGTCTACCTCGCGCAGGGCCGCATCGTGGTGCAGGGCGGCGCGGTGGCGGTGGTCGGGGCGTCGGGGCTCGTCACCTTCGAGGCGACGGGCGACGACCTCGACGCCGCGGCGCGCGCGCTGCGCCATACGCCGGGCGTCGAAGCGGCGGCGGTGTTCGGGCGCGCGCTGCACGTGGCGGGCATGGACCGGGCGGCGCTGACCGCGGCGATCCGGTCCGCTGGCGGCGCGCTGGAATGGCGCGAAGTCGAGCCGCGCCTCGAGGACGTGTTCATCCACATGCTGAGCCTGGAGGAGGCGGAGCGGTGAACCAGTTTTCCTTCGCACGTCTCGTCGCGCTGCTGCGCAAGGAGTCGATCCAGGTGATGCGCGACGTGATGACGCTGCGCATCATCATCGCCATCCCCATCATGCAACTGTTCCTGTTCGGCTACGCCATTAATTCCGATCCCAAGCATCTGCCGGCCGGCCTCTTGTCGATCGACGATTCCAAGTATGCCCGCACCATCGCGGCGGCGTTGACCAATTCCGGCTATTACGATTTCAGGCTGTTGCGATCGGAAAGAGAGGCGGACGACGGCCTGGCGCGCGGCGATCTGATTTTCGTGGTCGAAATTCCGCCGGGCTTCGATCGCGCGGTCGACCGAGGCGAGTCGCCGAGCGTGCTGATCGACGCCGACGCGACGGATCCGACCGCAATCGGCAACGCGGTCGCGGCGCTGACGCAGACGGTGGCGGACCTCAATCGCGACCTGCCGCCGATCCGCCAGATTCAGCCGCAGACGCCGCCGTTCCAGTTCGTCTTGCACGCGCGATACAATCCCGAGCAGCTCACGGTGCTCAACATCGTGCCCGGCCTCATCTGCATCGTGCTGACCTTCTCGACGCTGTTCGTCACCACGCTCGCCATCACCCGCGAGCGCGAGCGCGGCACGATGGAGAACTTATTGGCGATGCCGGTCAGGCCGATCGAGGTGATGATCGCCAAGATCGTGCCCTACGTGGTCATCGGCTATGTCCAGGTGGCGATGATCCTCATCGCCTCGGCGGCGTTCTTCCAGTTGCCGATGCGCGGCTCGCTGCCGCTGCTGCTCGCCGCGCTCGGGCTGTTCATCGCCAGCAATCTGGCGCTCGGCGTCACCTTTTCGACGGTGGCGGCCAATCAGATGCAGGCGGTGCAGCTTGCCCAGTTCACCCTGATGCCGTCGTTCATGCTGTCGGGCTTCATGTTCCCGTTCCGCGGCATGCCCGGCTGGGCGCAGGCGATCGGCGAGATCTTCCCCACCACCCACGCGATGCGCATCGTGCGCGGCATGTTGTTGAAGGGCAACGGCTGGAGCGAGATCGCGCCGGAGATGTGGCCGATGGCGCTGTTCACCGTCGTCGTGATCGTCTTCGCGGTCTGGCGCTATCGCGAGACGCTGGATTGAGGGGGAGGGGAGGTTGGCGCCGGCGGCCTCGACGCTCACCGCTCCCGCCCGTCGACGCTCAGCACCGGCGCGCCGCGCGCTGCGACGATCGTCAGCGCGAGGCGATTTCCCACCGCGCCGCGGCTCACCACCGCCAGGCGCTCGCGCAAGCTCTGCAAGGCCTGCGGCAGGGCGTCGTCGGCGAAAGCGAGCCTCGGCGCGGCCTCGCGCCGCGCCGCCAGCCAATCCTCGGCCGCGCCTGCTCTGAGATCGACGACGACAAGCTCTTCGCCCGCGGCCTCGGCAATCGCCGCCGCCGCCGCGATCGAGGGATCGTGCGGCCCGGAAGCGATCGCCACGATGGGACCGGCGCTTCGCGCCAGGCGCGCCGGCGCCAGCATCACCGCGGCGTCCGAGGCGAACGCCGCTTCGAGCAGCGAAGCGAAGGGCTCGGCGGCGCGCTCGGCCGCCGCCATCGGTGCACCGATCGCCACGATGTCGCCCACGCGCAGGTTGGCGGCGAGCGCTTCGGCGGCGCGAGCGCGCACAATCTCGAACTGTCGCCGCGTCAGGCTGCGCGCCGCCTCGACGAAGCGGCGCTCGGCTTCGCCAGCGGCCAGATCGAGTTCGCGCGTCGCGCGCGCCGGCTCGATGGGGCGCCAGCCGCCGCCGAGCGAACTGATCTCGCGCGCGAAGGGCATGCCGGAGAGGTGGCGCAGCCCCAAGTCCTCGATGAACAGCCCCAACAGTTCGATGTCGAACAGCTCGGCGAATTCCACCGCCAGCGCGGTCGCGCGCCGCGGCGCGCCCGGATGGAGGCCGAGCACCATGCGCGTGAAGCCGAGCGGCGCGCTCGTCATAGCTTGGCCTCCGAATTCGGCGCCGAGCCCGCGCCGTCCTTGCCGAAGTTCTTGCGAATGTCGGCGAAGGCGCGCAGGCGGTCCTCGGCGCGGCGGTTGACGCTGCCGGGAGCAAAGGCGCCGTCGGCCTGCCGCTGCCCCGCCTGCAAGCCCGTCAACAGCGCGATTCCCTCGTCGATCGTCGCGATGGGATAGACGGCGAAGCGCCCGTCGGCGCAGGCTTTGACGACGTCCTCGCGCAGCATCAGGTGCTGCACGTTCGACGCAGGGATCAGCACGCCCTGCGTTCCCGTGAGGCCGCGCGCGGCGCAGATGTCGAAGAAGCCTTCGATCTTTTCGTTGGCGCCGCCGATCGGCTGGACGTCGCCGTGCTGGTTGACCGAGCCGGTGACGGCGAGGTCCTGGCGCAGCGGCGCGTCGGCCAGCGCCGAAAGCAGCGCGTAGAGCTCGGCCGAGGAGGCGCTGTCGCCCTCCACGCCGCCGTAGGACTGCTCGAACACCAGGCTGGCGAACAGCGACATCGGCGTGTCGAGCGCGTAGCGCCCGGCGAGGAAGCCGCCGAGGATCAGCACGCCCTTGGAGTGGATCGGGCCGCCGAGCTCGACCTCGCGCTCGATGTCGACCACCTTGCCGCCGCCCGGCCGCGTCTGGCAGGTGATGCGGGTGGGACGTCCGAAGGCGAAGCCGCCGATCTCGATGACGCTGAGCCCGTTGATCTGGCCGACGCGCGTCCCCTCGGTGGCGATCAGCGCGACGCCCTCGAGGATCGCCTCCTGCGTGCGGTCGCGCAATCGCGAGGCGCGACGCACGCGCGCCTGCAACGCGCGCTCGACGTCGGCGCGCGCCACGATGTCGCGCTTGGCCTCGCGCGCGCAGAGGTCCGCTTCGATCAGCGCCTCGCGCAAGTCGTTGACCCGCAGCGACAGCTTGCCCGAATGGGCGGAAAGCCGCGCGGCGTGCTCGACGACGCGCGCGGTCGCTTGCGCGTCGAGCGCCCTGAGGCCGTCGCGGCGCGCCAGCGAACCCACCAGCCTAGCGAAGATCGCCTCGTTCTCCACGGTGCGCGCCAGGTCGTCCTCGAAATCGGCGAGAATCTTGAAGAGCTCGCCGAGGTCCGGGTCCCAAGCGGAGAGCAGGAAATAGAGCAGGCGGTCGCCGAACAGCACGACTTTCACCCGCAGCGGAATGGCGTCGGGCTCGAGCGAAACCGTGCTGGTCAGGCCGAGAAAGCGGCCGACGTCCTCGATGACGATCTCGCCGCGCCGCAGCGCGCGTTTGAGCGCGCTCCAGCTGAACGGCTCGATCAGCAGGGCGCGCGCGTCGATCAAGAGATAGCCGCCGCTGGCGCGGTGGATCGCGCCCGGCTTGATCAGGCGGAAATTGGTCATCAACACGCCATGCGCCGAGACGTAATCGATGCGGCCGATCAGGTTGCCGAGGGTCGGATGCAGTTCGTCGACGATCGGCGCGCCGGCGGCGCCGTTCTGCGCGATGAGGACGTTGACCTCGTAGCGGTCGAACGCGGCTCCCTGCAGCGGCTCGCCGGCCTCGCCTTCGCCGCCGTCGCCTCGCGCCGCGAACATCGGCACGTTCTCGATCAGGTCGGCGCGGACCGTGTCGATATGCTTGGCGACGCGCGGGATGTCGGCGAAAGCGGCCGCGACCTCCTCGATCAAATGGTCGACCGCGAACTTGGCGGTCTCGCGATTGAGCGCGCGCACATCGTCGCGCCGCTGCTTGTCCCATTGCGGGATCTGGCGGACGATGTGTTCGAGGTCGCTCTCCAGCGCCTCGATGTCGGCCTGCGCTTGCTTGCGTTTGGCCTCCGGCCAGGCGTTGAATTCGTCCGGCGGCACGACCTGGCCGTTCTGCGAGGGGGCCAGCGCGAATCCGACGGGCGTGCGCAGCAGCAGGATCGCCTTTTCGCCCGCCTTTTCGCGCAAGGTGGAAAACGCCTCGAACTGCTTCTTCTGAAACGCTTCGTCGATGGCGCTGCGCCGCGTCTGATAGTCTTCGCTCTGGAAGGCGGCGGGCGCCGCGATCTTGAGGTCTTCGATCAGCTTGTGCATCGCCTCCTTGAAGCCGGGCGCGCGCCCCGACGGGAGTTCGATGGCGATCGGCCGGTCCGGTTTGGCGAAATTGTTGACGTAGACCCAGTCGGTGGGGCTGGGCCGCGTTCGCGCGTCCTCCGCCAGCATGGCCTTGACCGCCTCCTGCATGCCGACGCCGGTCGGGCCGATGACGAAGAGGTTGAACCCTTTCTTGTCGATCTTCGCGCCGATCTCGACCGCCTCGAACGCGCGCGCCTGCCCGATCAAGCCGTCGATCGGCGCCAAGTCCGCGGTCGAGGCGAAGCCGAGCCGCGAAGGATCGCAGGCGCGATACAATTGTCCGGCGGGCAAGGCTAGAGCGCCCGAGCCGGCGACAACGAGCGGGTCGTTCACGTCCATCCCCTCCATGTTCGCGCCAGCGTTCGCCCGAACTGTCGGCGCGTCCTTGACCGGCGTCAAGGCGGCGGCGAATCGGCGCTGCCCCCTCCCGTCCGCGCTCCTGTATAAGACGTCTGCGCGCCGAGTCGCGGCGCCCCTAGGGAATATCCTCATGACCCTGACCAGCATGACCGGCTTCGCCCGCGCCGCGGGCGCGCATGGGCCGTGGCGTTGGACGGTCGAGCTCAAGTGCGTCAACGCCAAGGGGCTCGATCTGCGCCTGCGCGTTCCCGCCGGCTTCGACCGCATCGAGGGCGAGGCGCGCGCCCGGCTGGCGAAAGCGCTGGCGCGCGGCACGTGTTTCGCGACGATTTCGGCGCAGCGCGAGGGCGCGAGCTCGCAGGCGCGCGTCGACGCGGCCGCGCTCGCTTCGATCGTCGCCGCCGCGCGCGAGGCGGCCAACGTGGCCGGCCTCGCGCCGCCGACCATGGACGGCGTGCTCGCCGTTCGCGGCGTCGTCGAGATCGTCGAGGCGGCCGACGACGAGGCGACGATCGCCGCCGCCTGCGCCGGCGCGCTGTCGAGCCTCGACGTGGCGATCGCCGCCCTCACCGTGGCGCGGCGCGCCGAGGGCGCGGCGCTGGCGACGATCTTGAGCGAGCGGCTCGACGCCATCGCCGAACTGACGCAGGCGGCCGACGACAATCCCGCGCGCAAGCCCGAGGCGGTGCGCGCGCGCCTCGCCCAATCGGTCGCCGCGCTGATGGACTCCTCGCGCGGCTTCGATGAGAACCGCCTGCACCAGGAGGCGATTCTTCTCGCCGCCAAGGCCGACGTCCGCGAGGAGCTCGACCGGCTGAAGACGCACGTCGCGGCGGCGCGCGCGCTTTTAGGGGAGGGCGGGGCGGTCGGCCGCCGGCTCGATTTTCTCGCCCAGGAGCTGGGGCGCGAGGCCAACACGCTGTGCGCCAAGGCGGGCGACGTCTCGCTCACCGCGCAGGGGCTTGAACTGCGCGCGCAAATCGAGCAATTGCGCGAGCAAGTGCAGAACATCGAATGAGCGGGCCCGAGACGATGCGCCGACGCGGCATGATTTTGATCCTCTCCTCGCCTTCGGGCGCCGGCAAGACGACGCTGACGCGCATGCTGCTGCAGGACAAGGCGCTCGATCTGACGCTGTCGATCTCGGTCACCACGCGGGCGCGCCGCTCCTCGGAGGCCGACGGCATCCATTATCACTTCATCAGCCGGCATCAGTTCGACGTGGCCAAGGCGGCGGGCGACCTGCTCGAATGGGCCGAGGTCCACGGCAACTGCTACGGCACGCCGCGCGCGCCGGTCGAGGCGGTGCTCGCCGAGGGGCGCGACGTGCTGTTCGACATCGACTGGCAGGGCGCCCAGCAGGTGCGCGAAGCGCTAGGCAACGACGTCGTCAGCGTCTTCATCCTGCCGCCGTCGATGACGGAGCTGCGCGCGCGGCTCGACCGGCGCGCCGAGGATTCGGCGGCGACGATCGACAAGCGGCTCGAAAACGCCAAACGCGAAATCGAGCGCTGGCGCCAGTATGATTTCGTGGTGGTCAACGACGATCTGCAACGCGCCTACGCCCAGGTCGTGGCGATCGTCGCCGCCGAGCGGACGCGCTGCGCGCGCGTCGCCGAAGGCGTCGAGGATTTCGTCGCGCGGCTACTGGCGGGCTGAAGGCTTCGCGGGCCGGGCGGGCGGGCGTAATCCGTCGCAACCGTCGATCGGCGGCGGCGGCGCCGAATGCCTGGGAGGGAGCGCGTGCATGGCGAGGATCGCAATCATCGGAACCGGCTTCATCGGTCGCGCGTGGGCGATCAGCTTCGCGCGCGCGGGCCACGAGGCGACGCTGTGGGACCCGCTCGCCGGCGCTCCCGATGCGGCGCTCGCCTATGTCGAGGGCCTGTTGCCCGATCTCCAAAGGTACGATCTTCTCGACGGGGCGACGCCCGCCGAAATCCGCGCTCGCATGCGAGTCGCGGCGACGCTCGAGGACGCGCTCGACGGCGCCGAGCACGTTCAGGAGAACACGCCCGAGGATCTCGCCGTCAAACGCGAAATCTTCGCGCGTCTCGACGCGGCGGCGCCGCCGCGCGCCATCCTGGCGAGTTCGACGTCGGCGATCCTGCCCTCGAAATTCACCGAGGCGCTCGCCGGGCGCGCGCGCTGCCTCGTCGCCCACCCCATCAATCCGCCCTATCTCGTTCCCGCCGTCGAAGTCGTCCCGGCGCCGTGGACCGATCCGGACGCGCTTCAACGGACCGCCGCGCTGCTGCGCGCGGCCGGCCACGCCCCGATCGTGATGAAGCGCGAGATCGACGGCTTCGTCATGAACCGGATGCAGGGCGCTCTGCTCGAAGAGGCGTTCCGCCTGGTCGCCGAAGGTTACGCGTCGGCCGAGGACGTGGACGTCGGCATCCGCGACGGGCTCGCCCTGCGCTGGTCCTTCATGGGGCCGTTCGAAACCATCGACCTCAATGCGCCGGCCGGCGTGCGCGACTACGTCCAGCGTTATCAGTCGATTTACGCCGGCATCTTCCCGAGCGCGCAATGGCGCGCCGATTGGGCCGGGCCGGTTCTCGACACCGTCGAAGCGGAGCGCCGCGCCGCCTTGCCCGCGAGCCGTCTCGGCGAGCGCCAGGCGTGGCGCGATCGGCGCCTGATGGCGCTCGCCGCTCACAAGCGACGCGCCGAGCGCGAGATCGGGCGCTGAAAGAGCCGAGATCGCCGCCGCCGATTACACGTCGACGGTCGGACGCTCGGTTATGATCGAGTCGAAATCCTCGATTCGGGCGAAGAAAGCCGCCATGACTTTGCCGATCTTGCTCGAATCGACGACGAGATGGCGTTCGACGGCGCGGCTCATGGCCTTCTGCTTGATCGGAACCTCGTGGAAGTTCCAACAACTGACGCCGCGAGCCCGCTCGACGCCGCCGGCGGAAATGAAGGCCTTGTTGACGCCGATGGCGCTCAGCGCGTCCAGGCCTTCCCGGCCCGAAAACGTCGCCGACGACGGGTGATAGGCGCCGCCGAGAAGGATCATGCGAACATTGGCCTTGCGCGAGACGATCTGCGCGATGTTGAGGGAATAACAAACAACGGTGATGTCCAGGTCGATCGGCAAGAGATTGGCCAGGAACGGCGTGGTCGTTCCGCAATCGATGAAAACGGTGTCGCGCTCGGCGATCAAGCTCGCCGCCTTGGCGCACGCGGCCGCCTTCGCCGCGGAGAATTTGTCCTGTTCCCGGTCGATGAGATAGCCGGCGCCGAGATCGCTCGCCCGGAGAATCCGCCCGCCGAAATAGGCGAACTGGCCGGCGTTCGCGGCGATGTCGCGTCGCACCGTCATCTCGGAGACGTTGAGTAGCGCGGCCGCGTCGCGCAGGCGCATGACCCCTTGTTCCGCGAGGGCTTTCGCCAGCGTGTTCAGTCGCTCGGGTCGAAGCGGCGAAGTCGACATCGCTTAGCGCCTTTTGCGAGGCCGGCCCGTCCCGAGCCGGGCATGGCTCCCCAATAGGATGGAATGAATCGTCGGGCAATTGTGATAAATCTCACGAACCGGACGACGGCGCCGGGGCGTCGTCCCAAAATGCGGCCCGGCGGCGTCGGCGCGGGCCGCGCGGCGACGCGTCGCGGCCGGGACGAGATCCGCCATGATGTGTCGTACGGTTTCCGCGTAAGCAGCGCGCGCCTGCTCGGCGCGCGGTGCGGCGAAGGCGAACGGACCGGCGCGCCATCCTGCGCTACGACGTGTCCAGGCCGTGGGTTTGACGGAACCGACCGCTGTCGGGGTAGTGTCGGGTTTAGAGTCCCTCATCGGGGATCCGTAAACCCCCCGGCTTTAGCCGGCTGGGATAGTGCGTATAATATGGGATGCAGAGCTTCAAGAGTGGCAGCCATACCGTATGGGACTGCAAGTATCATA
>Ga0181524_10004868_pt1 | contig 12232 bp, 14 predicted proteins | sample PEATcosm2014_Bin_34_FD_119761 | JGI IMG/M metagenome (GOLD analysis project Ga0181524, IMG submission 119761) | Peatland microbial communities from MTU Mesocosm Facility, Houghton, MI, USA - PEATcosm2014_Bin05_60_metaG | ecosystem: Environmental > Terrestrial > Soil > Wetlands > Peat | place...
CGCTCGCTTTCGCGGCGGCAGCCGCGACCCTGCTCCTGACGGCGGCCCTGGCGAGCCTGGCGCCCGCGTTGCGCATTTTGCGCCTGGACCCCGCGCAAACCTTGCGCAACGAGTAGGGGGCGGTAAAGCGGCGCACATTAAATGTCAGTGGTTCGCACGCTATTTGCCACTGTGGAAGCGGGGGAAAACATGGGGACCAAGAGGGACACTGAGAATGTGCCGCGTTGGTGAGACGCTCGTTTCGTGGTTCGACAACCTCAGTTAGGCCGCCGGACACCTCCAGCGGGAACGACCGCTTCGGTCGAACCGGCAAGCTGTAAGGCCGCAAGGTCGCTATGCCCGGCTAACCGTGCCAGCGCCATCGTGAAAGCCTGCGCCACCTGTGACCGCGTCTCGATCACGCTCAGGTGCTCCAAGAATGGGTGAAGAAAAACCCATTCGGTGTGGACTTCGACCTTCTCTCCTGTCGCAGCACCCGTCACAATAATTCGGTGGGAGGCCACCTGGTAAAAGACGTTCCCTGCCGGAGCCATCACATGGACACAACGGTCGGGATCATCCATTAAACGAGCAAACTCCGCTTCGGGCAAGTCGGCCAAAACTTCTCTGAGCGCTGCGCGGGTCTGCGCCCGGTCCGGGCCAATGTAGCAGCGCCCGGTCTCGCCCTCAAGCATCCGTTCTATCCGAATGTCGCGGTCTGACACGGTTTTCCTTTCATTGCTGGACTTGCACCCCGGTCTTTGTGTTAGTGGCAGTGAGGGTGTTGTCACCGTTGAGGACGGCATCGTTGAGCATGGAGCACAGCTCGGAGACGCCGCTGGTGCCGATGACGTGGCCCATGATGGTGACCGAGACGTGGGAGCCTCCGCCGGCGGCGGGGGCGCCGACGGCGCCGGATTGCATATCGCGCTCGCGAGAGGAAGTGTTGGAGGGCAGCGAGGAGCCGGCGCCGGAGCCGCCGCGAGAGGCGGAGGATTGGCCACCCGGTATGAAGCGGCCGGCGACGCCGGCGGCGCCGGCGATCGATCCAAAAATGGCGGCGGCTTCGAAGGCGGAGGCGGCGCCGGGGTAATTGCCCACGGCGAGGTCGTAGAAGCCCCAACCGAGAGCGTCGATAGCAAGGACCATATCCTTGGCGCAGATCGATTCGAGGGTGGATTTAGTGGCCGCCTCCATGGCGGCGCCGATGGATTTGGAATAGACCAGGGACTGGGCGATGGCGGCGCCCATGGCCTGGACTTCGGCGTGGACGAAATCCTGGAGCTGCTCCTTGGCGGATTCGATGGCCACGCGAACCAGCAATAGGGATCTGTCGGTGCTATCAGCCCATTGCTGGGTGAGTATGGTGTTGCGGCGGATCGACTCGGCGAAATCGTCACCGAAGACGCCTTTCCAGCCGGTGGAATTTTTGAGGTTCTGGAGGTCCTGCTGCTCCTTGACATAGAGGGCTGTGCGGATGGCGGCGAATTTGGCTTGGATGGCGGCGCGCTCAGCTTCGCTAGTGGCCACGATCAGGGCTTTTTTCTCTTCCGCGGCGGAGAACTTGGCGACGTCGGCCTGGTACTGATCGGCGATGCGCTCGTAGGCGTTCTGGTGAGACTTCTCGATGCGTTCGAGCTGCTCGCCGAGTTGGGCGAGCTCGGTGTCGGCGGCGAGCTTGGCGTCGGCGTCGATTTTGGCGTGCTTTTCGGCACGAAGTTTGGCGAGCAGGGCGAGCTCTTCGGTGCTAGCTTCCTGGGTCAGGTTGTTTTGCTTGGCGTATTCCTCGCGCATGCGCTCGATCTCGGCATCGGCGGCGGCGTGCTTCTCTTCGAGGGTCTGGGCGTGGAAGGTGGCGAGGCGGGCGCGGAGAGCATCCTCGGCTTCGACTTCGCGGTGGGCGTTCTCGACGAGGCTTCTGAGCCACTCCTGGTCGCTCTTAACCAAGTCTTCGTTCCAGCGATCGATTTCGGCGGTGCGCTTTTTGTCGATCTCGGCGAGCATCTGATCGTAGAGGCGGGGGACGAGGTCGGCAAGCTCTTTCCAGGCGGCCATCTCGCGGTCGTATTCGCCGGGGGCGAGAGTGCCGGCGGCGTGCTGCTCGTTGAGCTTTTTCTGGGCCTTCTCGATTTCAATGCCGAGGGCGGAGATTTCCTCGCGGGCCTTGACCTCATCGCCCTGGAAGGCGGCGAGCTTTTCGCGGACGCGCTCGAGGACGCCGCGGAGAGCGTCGTATTCGTGAGTGGCTACAGCGGTGGCGCCGCCGAGGTGAAGGGTGTTGTCGCCAGCGGCCCCCATGACGGCGGCCATTTTCTTGATTTCCTCGCCGACGAGGAAACCGGCGTGGCCGAGGTTATCGGCGAATTGCTTGGTGCGGCCGAGACCATCGATGAGCAGGCCGAGCGGGCCGAGGGCGCCGAGGAGGGTGCCTTTGATGACGCTGCCGGCGTTGGCGCTTTCCTCGGCGGTTTTGCGGAGGGCAGCGGGGAAGGCGATCACCAGGGTGACGAGCTTGGTGATTTCGGGGAGGACTTCGCGGCCGATGGCGTTGGCGGCGGCGGAGAGTTCCATGCGGAGGCGGGCCAGGGCCGCGCGGTTGCCTTCGAAGGCGAGGATATCTTTTTCGCCTACCATGACGCCCATTTCGCGGGCGCGGTCCTCGAGGGTCTTCATGCCCTGGGCGAGGAGGGCGAGGACGGCCTGGTCCTCGATGCCGGCGCGGGAAAAGAGGGCGCGGGCGACGGCGACCTTTTCAGCGCCGGAGGAGAGAGCGGCGTAGCGCTGGGCGACCAGCTCAAGGAGGGGGATGGCGTCTTTTTCGCCGGCGGCGAGCTGGGCTTGGGAGATGTGGAGCTGGTCGAAGATTTTGCGGGACTGCTCGTTGCCGGAATTGGCTTTGGAGATCTGGGCCTCGAAAAAGGCGACGCCGCGGGTGAGGGTCTCGAAATTCGTTCCAGTGAGCTGGGCGGCGACATAGAGGCCGGAGAGATGCTCGGCGCCGATCTGGGTGATGCGCGAGCCGTGCTCGATCTGTTCGACCAGGGCGGAATACTTGTGGGCGCATTCGAGAGCGGCGCCCCCGGCGGCGACGACGCCGGTGAGGAGGAGGGCGGCGGAGGAAGTGGCGGCGCCGGCGACGGTGGAGAAATTGCCGAAGGTGGAGCCGGCGAAGTCGGAGAAATCCTCGCGCATGGCTCCGAGGCCGCCAGAGAGGAGGGCGCGGAAACGGGCGAGATTAGCCTCGGCATCGGAGGAATCGGCCCCGATGCGGAAGAGGAGGTCGGCGGTGGAGTCAAAGGCCATTTCTTCTCCTTAAAGGTCGCGTGCGTAAAATCCTCAGACCTCCGAAGACCATCGCCTGGAACCACGTCCTGTCCACCCGGCCGAGGTCGTACTCCAGCCGGTGATCCCGCAGGAATCGCACCACGTCGGTGAACCGGGTAGCTCCTTGATCCGCGCCGACGCCGCGCGCCCTTCCCAGGAGGCCCCGCTTCGCCCAGCCTTCGACGCAGCGATGATGCACGCCGAGGAGCCGAGCGAGATCGGCGAGGCTGTAGGTTTCTCGAATGCGAGTCGCGGGTCTCGGCCGGCCGGCGTTTACCGCGGATTTCGCGTTTAGAGGCCGCTGGCTCACGTGATCGCCCCCGCCGCCACTACATCCCCTGCTGACCGCCGCCGCGCGCGTCTGCCCGCGCGCTGCCGCATCCTGGAGGGATTCAACGAGCGCCCCCTGTCCGAAAACCAGGTTCTGTCCGTCCGATTTAAAAAAACGGGCCGGGGAGTGGAAGAACACAGGGCGACCTGATCCATTATCCCCAGCCCATGCAAGGAGCGCCCTGCAAAGCCGAAAAACCGACGCGTCAAAACATTCCTGGCGGCCACGCGGGGTGTTTTACCCGGTCCCATGGCTACGCGCGCCAACGGCTTCCTAGCCGTGATGCCGCACCGTTCCATAGTTACGCCTCTATCCCCGCCCCTGGCGAACCGCATCCTTATATCGCCTCTCAAGTTCAGGCCTCTCGGCGAGAACTGTCTTGAAAGCAGCGCCGTAATCCATTCGGCCTTCGCTGGCCGCCACCTTCCGTTCTGCCAGAGCGTGGACGTCCGAAACTACATCACTTCTTGCAGGCGCAACCGACGCTCGAAGTTCAGTAACGCCGACGCTTTGCGCCGCGCGGTCCAGCCCCTTGATGTAATCGCGGAGATGGATCTCCCGCTCTATCAGAGCCGGCCGCGCCTTGCAGACGTCCATCACGGCAGCGTCGTACGTCTTCCCACCCTTTATTCCGTTCGAAACTTCCGTAAAAAACTCGACCATGATCCGTTGCAGTTCCGCTCTTGCCTGCTCGATAGTCAACACCTGGCTCCTTTCGTCTTTCACGGCTACGCCTCCTTTGCAGCCTTGACCTGGTCCCCCAGGCCACTCAGTTCCGCGAGCAGGGTCTGCGCGCTCGGCGGCCACGAGTCGGGGTACGCATCGAGAACCGGATTGATAATGGCTTTGCCGTTCCCCCTGGGATTGAGGACAGCGAACTGCGGAAAAAAGGTCCAAGCGACCTTCTGCACCCTCGAAAACACCTTGCTCACCGCCAGCATCCTAGCCCGCGTCTCCGCCATACGCGTAGCGATCTCGCAGAACTCCCGGCATAAATCCTCACTCAGCGAAATCCCCACCGCCTGCCATGCCTGATCCAGTTCCTGCTTAAGCCCTTTGAGTGTCCCTCGGCTCTCCCCGATCCGCCTCTCACACTCAGTCACACGCACCTGGTGAATCCGAAGCTGTCTGTCAAGCAGGGCGATCTCCTTTTCCTCGGGAAACGGTTCACATGGAAGTGCTGCGCCCGAGATGGCGATGTCCTTCTCTCGCGCCTCCATCCGCGTCCAAAGTGTCGCCCGGTCTGCCGTCAACATGTTCAGTTCGTGGACCGCCTTTTCCTTCTCGCCGAGTAGTTTGGCGGCGACCTCGCGGCCAGCGTCCAGGGCCGCCATGCACTGCCGCACGCTCTGAAGCTGCTCTGATTTCAGTTCCATCCTCTAAATACCTCCTCCGGCAGCGGGCGTGGAAGGACCCAACAGCCCGGCCCGCTGCCAACGTCGTATGCAAACCTCCAACATCTCCTGGCTCGATTGGCCTTCGCGGCGTCAGTCCCAGACACGGTAGGCATCAGCCATTCCGCGCGCGAGATCCGGCCGCTCGGACAAGACGGCCTTGCAAGCGGCCCCGTAATCGAGCGTACCGCCCGATGCCGCGATCTTCGCGGAAATAATGGGATCAATCACTCTCTGTAGATATTCCTCGCTCGCCCCAGCGATCTCCCTTTTGCGCGCGATTGTCGTGGCGTTTGGCTCAAAAACTCTGGGCCAGATTTTCGCGTTTGTATAGTTCACGATTACCTCCTTTTCGGCCGCATCTCACGCGGCCCGCATGTCCATTCCCCACAGCATGCTGCCAACGCCCGTAATGGTGTTCTCGCCAATTGGCTTGCCGTGGTGTTTAGACTTCAGTAGATCTATCGACCGCATCAGCCGGCGCATCGATCCGCCAACGCCTCTGACCCACAAATCGAAGGCCGCTTGGTCCAGGTCGAAGCCTTCCTGCTTTACAATCGCGGCCATTTCGGCGCGCGTCAAACCCGATAGCGGCGCCCAAAGTGCGACACGCGATTGTAAGGCGCCCAGGTCGGCCATCTTGCTACTCATGAGCCTTGCAAGGAAAATGGGAGCGGCTAGCATAACGACGCCAACCCCGGCCTCGCTGGTGCGATCATGCACCTGGCGAATTACTTGGCAGACCCTCGGGCGCAGCGTTTCACATTGGTCCAGGATCAGCAAACAGGGATGCTCCTTTAGGTGCTCGCAGAGCGTATAGAACATCCGGCCGCCGCTCTGGCTTCCCTGTATCACCGGCAGGTCGAACATCCGGCACATCTCCCGGACGAATTCCACCTTGTCTGAACTGCTAAATTCCGAAAACTCCAACGCCGCGCATTCGACTTCGCCGCCGCGTCGCCGCCGCCATTCGCGGACAGCCTCCGTCTTCCCGCATCCGAATGACGCTGTAATCACACCGATTGCGGAATGTTCCGCGCAATAGTCCAATACCTCACCAATGCGCCGGGCCAACTGAGTCGCGTAGAATTTTCCCGCCCGCGGTACCTTCCGGATGCGCTCCTCCTCGTGCACCAACAGCGTCACAGATTCGCGGCCTCCTGGCGTCAGTACCTCTCCGTCCTTCGCCTTCCGCACCACTGAAAGAACCTGTCCAACGACCTCACGGCCGCCCGGAAAGTTGGCTGCAATCCAGGCGCGTACCGTCCCATCGGAGAGCGTCGTAAACTGCGCGATGTGCGCAGCGGTCACGTCAGGCCGCGATCTCATCCAATCACGTACCTCCTGGCGTGCCGAGTCCACTTCCGCGTCGCTCAATTCACGTTTCATCGTCGCGGCCCCCCGGATGATCCAAAAAGAAATCGAACTCCCCGCCCGCGCCCGCAATCGGGGCACTTTCAACCTTGATCGCAGGTTCACCCGCGGTCTGCGCCTGTTCTACTGGGGCGTCATGGAAAAAAAAGAAGCTTCCGTCATCCTCCGACTCGGGACGCCTTATCACCTCAACCGGCTTGGCGTTCTCCCAGGAAAACGCCCGCTCCGCCTCTCTCGCGGCGTGCGCATCCATGATTCCGCCTGGTACCTCCGCCGGCATATCCGGCCGCTCTGCTGAGACGCGGGCCGGCGCAACGGCCCGCCGCCGCGCTAGGTGCGTCTCGGCATCAGGTATAGGGATCGCCTGGTGTGCGGCTGCGATGAACCGCTTCACCTCGCGGCGAGCTGAGCGCCTGTCCTTCTCGTCCTGTATGAAGCGGTCTTCGCCCATGAGACGCAACTCACAACAGTGGGCCAGCCCAAGGAACTCGCCGCCGCAATAAATGGCTCCCTCACCCAGGTCGAGCGGATCATATGCCAACTCCACTTTCCGATCGTTGTATGCCAGGAGCCGCATGCGGTTCTCTTCAAGCCGGTAGTGATACTGCCGCCCGCCGAACGTGGCAGACGCCTGCCCATTTCGGATTGTGAGCTCACGGCGCTTTGCAAAGCACAATTGCAGCACGCCCTCCGGGACGGAGCGGCGCGCGACTCGCGGGATCAGGAGTTCCCATGCTTCGTTCGGACAAAACCATCCCATCCCCGTGGGCAACACCTTGCGCATGCCCTCGCCCTGGTGGGGCCGCTCGTTGAGGTCTTCGATCGCATCGGTGTATAGCCTGGCGATCTCCTCGATTGTTCGGAAGGGGCTGGAATCGCGCTCACCCGATAACCAGGCCTCATGCTCCTTCAAGAGCTTTCCGAACCGCTCGGGACGGGCGCCGGGCTTGTGTCCACACCACTCTGGCAAGGTCCGGTCGAAGTTCGCGATGTTGGTGAAGCACGGTTCGATGATCTTCGCGCGGGCGTTCCTGACAATGGCGTGGTGAACACGAACCCCGAGACTTTCCAGAACCCCGGTCCACTTCTCAGGCAGCCCGCTAACCGGCCCGGTGGACCGATTGTTTTCTTTATGGCCCTCCAGCCAGTGGCACCGAAAATCCCGCCCATTGTCCCAATATGCCGCCTTAGGCAGGCCGAACTTCACGAAGACCTGTTTCAAAACCGTCGCGATTGAATCGCTTGAGGGCGTTTCGATGATGCACCAGCCCAACCATTTCCGCGTCCGCATATCGAGCGCCGCGGTCAGCCAAGGACGCCCGAGTTTCCAGCCGCGGCGCTGGGGGATGAGCGCGACTATATCGAGCATGCGGTGGTCCATGACCAGAAAATCGAGCGGCTGAAGGCTGGCCAGGTCTCGGTACGTGATGAGCTCGGCATTCCTGTAAGCCTCCTCACCACGGCGCGCCATGGTCTTGATGAGCTCGGGGATCTGCGCCACCTGGCGGCAAAAGGTGGCATAGGAAGCCTCCGGCAACTGCGCCGCCGGCAAGAAGCACCCGTCTGGTCCGACATAGCGCCTATATTTCGCCCGCTCATCCGGCGAGAGGCGCACACCCACGTGATCGGACCGCCAGCGGCGTTCCTCCTCATACTCTCTGAAGATGTCTTTCGTGCTCAGTTCACCGTCAGATCCGGCTTTCGGCAATTCCGCGCGGAGAATGAACTCGCTTGCGGCCTGATTCAAGGCCCGCGAAATGCCCTTATCCACGCGGATTTTCCGGGTGAGACCAATGATCTGCTGCTCTTGCCAGGCCTTGAGTTTCCGCCAAAGAGTCCGCGGGTGCATGCCATTTTCGCGGGCGATGCGCTCGACCAGGTCATGTTTGCAGGCGAAGTGGCTGTGCAGTTCGGGGTAACGCGCGGGATTCACAATAGGATCGATGAGCCGCCGGAACTGCTCGGCCGCCCTGGTCTGCTCAACTTCATCGCCGTTCAATCCTCTGACCGGATGCGGCGCCAGGGATCGATCTCCGGAAGCCTCGGCAAGCGGCGCGAGACTCCAATCGCTCGCATTCAACAAGCTGAGCTCAGCCGCCCCGCCCTGTCCATCCGAGCAGGGCGGCTGCTTGGTTTCCGGTTTCGACATGGGGGCGCCCGAAACCATTACGCCGCGATCCTCCCCCCACAGCGATTTTGCGCGCAGTGCAGAAATACCTCCAGGAGGCCGCGGTCCCGCAGAACTCCCAGGCAGTGCGTGCCAAAGCAGAGCCTTATCTCCGGTTGATGCCACCCGCAGAAAATCAGTTCTGCTCCGCTGAATGAGTCCGGAGTTAGGCGGGGGTAGATCTCGCGCATGGACATCATGAACGGGCCGCCCCTGTGGACTCCCCTGACGAAGTCTTTAAGGTCTTCGGGAGAGAGATACCCGAGAGAGTGAGGGACTCGGCTGCCAACAGCAGTGTCATCGATCTCCGCTTTAAGATCTGCGGACTCATCGAATGCGCCGATGCGAAGGACGGCGCCGCTCAATTGTCCCAGATCGCCTGGGTATAGCTCTTCCAGCCGGACAAAGACGTCGACGCACGGGTCTTCCCAGTAAACCGCGGTCCCCGGACCGGCCAGGTCAACCTCGACGGGTTTCTTGATCGCGGGAAAACTCCCGCTGTGCTCCGGCGCGTTCATGAGCTGAGCATTCGCGCCGGCGCTGGTTTGTAGGGCAGTCGCGGGCGACGCCGCGGCTGCCAAGTGGGATGGTCTGCTTTTCATAAACTTCGCCTTCTACACCGCGCGTCGGCAATGTTGACGACCTCGGCGCGTCGCGTGCTCCCAGCAGGTTGTTCTCCAGCCTGCTCCGCCGGCTCAAGGAGGTGCACGGCATAGCCGGCGGCCGTCAGCTTGTCGGTGTACGCTCCAACTCTCTCCGGGTTGAAGCAAAAGGCTGGGTACCCGGCTTCGGTGTGCCACTCTCGCGGATCGATCTCAATAAGGCCGGCCGCTGTTACCGCGTCCGCGAGGTACATCGTCGCGAACCCACGGGAAACGAAAATGAAAACGTCCAAAGGGCTGGAATCGCCCGTCAGTTGATGAAATCGCTCCCGCGCTTCTACGGGCCAGGTCCGGGGGTCCGGTATCGGCAGATAGCCGATGCCGACCGGAGCGCAAGGCGCGCGGCGCCGCGTTCTCTGGACTCTACAAGACGAGGTCAAGCCGCTCCTCCCTTTGTGGAATTTCCGCCACGTGGAGATCCTTCTGAACCCATCTCACCCAACGAAGGAAGGTATGGTAGCAGAACGGGGCGCCAAGTCTTCGGAATTCGCGCATCGCGTCGCCGCGCCGTTTCACTCGCAGCGCCGCATCGACTACGCGGGGAATCATTTCGCCCGCGAAGGCACGCGGGCAGTCGCGATCATTGCGCCGCCGCCGCACGATGCCGGCGAATCCAGAACGCAGGTAATGAGCGCGCCAGCGATGCACTGACCTGATCGAAGCCCTCACGCCTCTCGTTTTTATCTCCGCAACGACTCTACCCGCGGTCTCCAATTTGCAGCCATGGCGCGCAGCCAGCACAAGCAAGACGGCCCGAAGTCGGAGGAGATTGTCTGACAACGCCCGCTCCTCGACCGAAATACCGGATAATCGGGCGTTTCGCCGGTCTGGAGAGGTTGTCAGAAGGCTCGCTGGTGAATGCGCCATCTCAGGCGTTCCCCCCGTGCGAAAAAATTGGCTCTTCGGGTATTGAAGTCTCATCCGCATCAGACGAGACTGGAGTCATGGAGTCGTGTAGGGACACGTCACCGCGAGGGCTGATGAGCGATGGCGCCAGATCCAACGCCAAAATTCCGCGGGCTTCCAGAACCTTCAGTATCGGCCCCCGCTCCTCATTGACCGTAGCCAATCCGAGCAGCCGAATCAGTCTTTCGACGCTGGGCCATGCGACACCGCACTCGTACTGCGAGATCATGTTCCGGGGCCACCCGACTAGTGCCGCTAGCTCGCCCTGGTTCAGATCCAGCCGCATGCGCATATGCCGAAGCGCTCGGCCGATTTCTTCGCCCCGCTTTGCATTGCGGCGTTTCCTGCGGAAGCCCATATCTGCTACGCTTCTCCTTTAAGACTCGCGTCTATAGAAGGATTATACACTGTGCATGGATTTCAAGTCAACATGAAAGAATCGGTCCCATGAGGCGAGGTGTACGCGTGGTCTCTCGGTTGGAGCGCCGGCCTGAAGCCTTGCCCGAGGCCATTCGCGAGATGAGGCTTCGGCTGAGAAAGAAGACGACCGAATTGGCGCAGCTTCTTGGGACGAGCCAGGCGACAATGAGCCGTTGGGAAAACGGCAAGAGCTTGCCGGGTTACATCCACTTGGCCAGGCTACTTTCTCTTGCTGAAGGTCCGGAGCGCGGACCTATCATTACCAGGGTTGAGGAGCTCGTCGGTCGCGACCAGGCTGGGCGGATTCTCGAAGAAGTAGAGCGAATGGGAACCAGTGCGGAGGCGGCCATCCTCGGCGAGGCTCTGAGAACTGCCAAACCCAACCTGGTTCGGTTCGCGCAGCTCGCCAAAGAGATCATTGCTCCTGGTGCAGAAATCCCCGCATCGCTGCCCGCCATCCTTGCCCTTTGGAGGCACAACGATTCCTCCGATCCATTCGTCCGGGATCGATTTGCAGATGCGGAGAGCTTTCTTCGGGTGATCTTAGCCGCGCGCCCCACCTCCAAATAGATCCGAGTAGGGCCGTTCCTGCGATTACAGCCTGCGCAACGTCGCTGCGGTTAACAGCTTTATCGCCGTTCCTTGCAGCCGGCACTGTCAGCCAGGTGGCGAACGAGAAGATTGCCGGCCGTCTTCCCTCCGCTTTTCATCGGCGCATCCGAGAACCGTTCACTGTGCGACCAGACCAGGTCGCCAGATTTCAGCGTGAGAGTGCCGGAAGCAATCCAGGTTCGCGCGCCGAAGTCGCCGAACCCGCCGCTCTGCCGTTGGCTGTCGGTGCTGATATCGAGCACCGCATCAGCATCGGCCGCTTTGCCGGCCAGCGTGAGACACGTCTTCCCGTTCAAGAGCACCTGACGCGCACCTTCGGCGGCCTGGTTATTTCCCGACACGAATACGGAGGTGACGCCCTTGAGTCGTTGGTCCGTGCGATCCTTTGCGGCACACGGGCCGGCCAGTACGCACACCATGAGCGCCAGCGCCGCGGCGCCTGGCTGCGGTCCAACCAAGTGGAAGAATCGGTAGCCCATGGGCATCATTATATAGCGGATACAGGGATCTGAAAAGGAACCGCGAAGGCGCAGTCCCATGCCTACATTTTGACCGGAGATCCTGCCAGTCTCCTCTAATCGGATCGAAAAGGTAATAGATTAACGAGCGCCAGCGGCGCCACGGCCATCTTTTGATTCGTGATTAATGCAGAAATCCGGCTACGTCAAGTGGCGAGCACCCCATAACTGCTTGCGGATCTACGCTTTAACCCACTTTTCGCAACTTTCCCGCTAAGTTATTGATTCTTCGTTCCACCGCCTGTGAAAAAGCCACGATTTCACGGTAGTGGCAAATAATGTGCGAACTCCACCGCCGCCACCGCCGCCACTCCCAATTGGCGGTAAGTGGCACCGGACTCAATGATTTGGCACCAGGTCCGAACCCCGAGCGCCCCCTGCCGCCTCTCGCCGCCTACTGCCACTTATCCTGATTACTATTAGGCGGGCTCGGCTCGCCAGGTGGCCCGGCTTGTGCGTTGCCCAACTTGCCCTTCACACAGCTTCCTGCCTCTTGCTAGACTTCAGCAATGCCCATTCGCATGGAGCAGCCGAGGCTCGACAAA
>Ga0181524_10004875_pt1 | contig 12221 bp, 10 predicted proteins | sample PEATcosm2014_Bin_34_FD_119761 | JGI IMG/M metagenome (GOLD analysis project Ga0181524, IMG submission 119761) | Peatland microbial communities from MTU Mesocosm Facility, Houghton, MI, USA - PEATcosm2014_Bin05_60_metaG | ecosystem: Environmental > Terrestrial > Soil > Wetlands > Peat | place...
CGTCGGCCACACGCACGTGCCGGGCGTCTGGACGGACGACATGACGTATCGCTCACCCGAGGAACTGGGCTACCAATACCGGATCACGCCGCGCAAGACCATCGTCAACGTCGGCTCCATCGGCCAGCCGCGCGACAACGACCCGCGCGCGTGTTACGTCCTCTTCGACGGCAGCCTCATCCAGTTCGTGAAACTGCCCTACGACCTCGACACGACGGTCAAAAAAATCTACGCCATTGACGGTCTCGACCGCTCGCTCGGCGATCGGCTTCGCGAGGGGAGATAACGGGTGGACCGGCGTACCATCATCGCCTTCTCCCTGATCGGCCTTCTCACGGTCATCTTCTTCTGGACTCAGCAGCGGCGGCTCCAGCCCGCATCGGCTCAGACCGAGATCGCCTCGCCGGCCGCCGCTGAGCCGGTTTCCGGCGCCGCCGCGAGCACCTCCAGTCCGACCGTGTCGCCGGCCGTCGAAGCCGGGCCGCAGCCGACTCTCAACGACGACATCCTTCTGCCGGCCGCCGGGCTCAAGTATCAGATGCGCTGGTCGAACCAGGGCGCGTGCCTCCGCGAGGCGCGCCTCACCGATTATCGCCAGCGCCGCAACGAACCGGAAGGCGTCCTGCTGCTCGATGCTCCCGCAAGCGGGCCTGCCACGTTCGCGCTCCAGGATCCCAAGGGCGTGCTGCCGCTGGACAGCCGGAATTACGATCTGCTGGAGAAGAGCGACAGCCGCCTGGCGTTCGCGACGACTTTCGCCAACGGGCTGCGCGTGACCAAGGAGTATATTCCGGTAGCCGGGAAATACGAACTGCGCGTAAAAGTCACGCTCAAGAACATCAGTGACCAGCGGCTGGAGACGCAGTACGCCATCGTCACGGCAGGGCGGCTCGTCCCCGAAGCCGGCCTGAGCACGGAAGTGTACGGCGCGATCGGCCGGCGCCAGCCGTCGGGAAGCGTCGACATTGACCGCGTGATGCCCGGTTCGGCGCAGAAGCACAATGAGGCCGACGCCAAGGAGCAAGCGACGAACGTCAATCCCTACCCGCTGATCTGGGCGGGCGCCGGCAACCGCTATTTCGCCGCCATTCTGCGGCCGGTCTTGAAGGGGAATGAGGATTCAGCGGAGTTTCTTACCCCGTGGCCGCCTGTTGAGTCACTGCCGAAATGCGACGAGGTAAGGACCACGACCGGCAACGTCATCTTGACCGACAACGTCGTCGTTAAACTCATGACCAAGCAACGCCCCCTCAAGCCCGGCGAAGAGGTTACCGACGAGTACACCTACTTCCTCGGGCCGGTGGACCAGAAAGTGCTCGCGGAGTATCCCGACATCGCCGGGCTGCTGAACTACGGCTGGTTCGGCTTCGTCAGCAAGATCCTCCTGGCGGTCCTGCACGGCCTTTACCGCGTGATCCCGAACTACGGCGTCGGGATCATCCTGATGACGATCATCGTCCGGCTCTGCCTCTTCCCCATGACGCGCAAGGGGCAGATCGCCATGCACCGCATGCAGAAGCTCCAGCCGCTGATCAAGGAGATGCAGGAGAAGTACAAGGACGACCGGCAGCGGCAGGGCCGCGAGATGATGGAACTCTACCGCAAGCACAACGCGAACCCGATGAGCGGCTGCTGGCCGATGCTCCTCCAATTGCCCATCCTCTTTGGCCTCTTCCGGATGCTCCAGAACTCCATTGACCTGCGCCAGCAGCCGTTCGTGCTCTGGATCACCGACCTCTCGAAACCGGACACGATCGCCGCCCTCGGCGGCATCCCGGTGAACATCCTTCCGGTGCTGATGACGATCAGCTCGCTCGTGCAGCAGTTCACCATGCCCAGGCCGGCGGACCCGCAGCAGGCGCAGACGCAGAAGATGATGATGTTCATGCCGGTCCTCATGTGCGTCTTCTTCTACGGCATGGCCTCCGGCCTGACGCTCTATTGGCTGACCAGCACCACCCTGGGCATCGTCGAGCAGCGCATCGTCAAGCTGCACATCAAACGCATGGAGGCCCGCGGCGACTTCGCGCCCGAAGAAGAGGAGACGGAACGGGGCGGCCGGCAGAAGTTCAAGCGGAAATGAAGTTTATTCCATAGCCCGCGGTAATCGCATCGTTCTCAACGTCGTACTCGTCCTCGTCGTCGTCCTCGTCCTCGGCCGTTCAAATTAGAAGTTCGAGGACGACGACGAGGACGAGTACGATTGGTTCGATCCGGACCCGCCCGGTCTCAAGCGGAAGATTCCCGGATGCGGCACATCCACGGCGGCGATACCATCGTGGCCGTCTCCTCGGCGGCCGGTCCGTCCGCGCGCGGCATCGTGCGCATGAGCGGACCCGACGCGCTTCGGTGCCTTTCGCGCATCCTCGCCTCGCCCGGCGCGCTGCCGAAGCGGAACTACCGCGCCTTCTCCGCGCGGCTCGACCTGGATGGCACGCCGGTCCCCGCGCGAATCTACGTCATGCGCGCCCCAACCTCCTACACGCGCGAGGACATCGTCGAACTGCACACCTTCGGCAACCCGGCGCTTCAACGCGGCCTGCTGGACCGGCTGACGAGCGTCGGCGCGCGCCCGGCCGAGGCGGGCGAGTTCACCCGCCGGGCGTTCCTCAACGGCCGCATTGACCTGGCCCAGGCCGAGTCAATCGCCGCGCTCATCCACGCGCGCAGCCAGGCGGAATACCGCGCCGCGCTCGACGTCCTCGGCGGCAGCCTGAGCCGGAGCATCCGCGCCATCCGGGCGCGCGTCGTGGAACTCTCCGCGGCGGTGGAGACCTCGCTCGACTTCTCCGACCACGACGTGCCGAGCATCTCGCATGAGGAAATCGCAGCGCGCCTGGCGCCGATCTGCGCCGAGCTCGCCCGTCTCATCGCCGCCGGAGGCGAGGGCCGGCTCTCGCATTCCTTCGCGCGCGCCGTGCTCTTCGGCCCGCCCAACGCGGGGAAATCCAGCCTGTTCAACGCCATGCTCCGGCGTCGCCGCGCCATCGTCTCGCCGCACCCGGGCACTACGCGCGACGCGATCGAGGCCACGATGGCGCTGCGCTCGCTGGAACTGCTCCTCGTGGATACGGCCGGGCTCCGCCCGTCCGGCGACGGACTCGAAGGGGCGGCGGTCTCCAAATCGCGCCACTTCGTGCGGCGCGCCGACCTGGCGCTCTGCGTGCTCGACGCGACGCAGCCGCCCGGCGCTGAAACGCGCGAATCGCTCGAATCCCTGCCGCCCGGCCGCGGCATGATCGTCCTGAACAAGTGCGACCTCGGCCCGTGTCATCCGCGCCTGGCGGAGATCCTGCCGCACCGCATCGAGACAGCGGTCGTCTCCGCCGCCACTGGAGCGGGTGTCAAGGAACTGCTCGAACTCATCCGCAAGCGCGTGGAATCCGGGCGCGTGGACCGAAGCGCCGGAGAACTCATGGTCAGCGCGCGCCAGGTGCATCTCCTCGGCCGCGCCCTGGGCGCCATGGAACATCTCCTGGGCGAAGGCCGGAACCAAGCGCTGGACCTCGTCGCGTGCGATCTCGCGGACGCGCTCGCCTCACTGAGCGAACTCACCGGCGACGCCGTGACCGAGGACGTGCTCGACAGGATCTTCTCCACGTTCTGCATCGGCAAATAGCGCCGGCATCGGCACGGTTGACAGGTCAGGCGTTCGCCGTTAGAATCCATCAAAGCGCCGAAGTGGCGGAATTGGCAGACGCGCTAGGTTCAGGACCTAGTGGGTGTAAGCCCTTGCGAGTTCAAATCTCGCCTTCGGCACCAATAGAAAACGTAGGCCGGGCGTGGAGATTCCGCGCCCGGCCTTTTTTCTAGCGTGCCTGCCAATGCCATCACCCTCGCCGAAAAGTGATGTAGATTGTATGTAGCAGCGGTCATCGCCTTCCAGGTCTCACTCCGTCCGGGTCCAGTGGGGGACGCTCTTGACAGCGCCTCGTGGCAAAGCGAGAATTCGCGCACGAGCCGCAGGGCGGCGAGCTAGGAGTGCGGAGATTGGGTGGGCATGGTGTGATAACGAATGAAGGTTCCAAACCGCAGCTTCCCGCCAAGGACAAGGCGTCTTCAGCAGCACCCGTTTCCAAGAATCGAATCCGAAGGATCATCAAATGGCTCGCCCTGATTGTTTTTGCAGTCTTCGCCCTTGCTGGGGGATGCTTCATCGTCGGGCAGGTTTGGATACGGATTCCGCAGACGCATGTGACGAAAAGGCCTCTTTCGCTCGCTGAGTTCAACAAGGAATTCGGCTCGCCAACCCTGCCGGCCTCGGCCCACAATATTTATTGTGCCACTGCTCGGCTCGCGATGGGGTTCGCAGGCGCCGAGCTTTACCGCTTCGATGCGCCGGTGGAGGATTGTCTGGCGTATGCGGACGCGCTGATTAAGCAAAGCAACAGTAGTTCTGGTTCCGCCAATCAGGTTCCGACGCAACTTACGCCTATCACCTCTCCTCCAAAGGCCATCGACCGGGACTTCGTTCGGAGTGGTTACTGTCTGGGGAACTTGGACTGGTTCGATGTTGAGACGATCCAGCATGGCTTTACGGGAAGAGGCCCGCCGTCGGGTCTGTCATGCTTCTGTATAGACAGCGACAGGGGAAGGTTCTATTACTACTGGACAGATTAGCTAGCGGTCATCGCTTTCCCTCCGTGCCCGTGGGCCGAAGGCTCACCACCACGCCGCGCAACGTTTCTTCTTGGACGGCCTGGTAGTATTTCGACGTGGTCGTGATGTCGCTATGGCCGAGGAACTCGGCGGCGACCTTCTGGTTGATTCCGCGCGCGGCCAGGAGGCTGGCCACGGTCCGTCGGCAATCCTGCGGCGTCACCTTGCGCCCGATGTCGCTGCGCTCCACGGCATCCCTGAACGCATCCCGGAGGCGACGGTACTGCCGCTGACGTTCATGCCCAGGGCGCGTGCCACCTCGATGATGTCCACCCGCGCCAGGACTGGTTGTCGCTTATTCAGGTCCGACTTCATGCGGCGGCCTCCTTCAGTACCTCAACGGCCCCCTTGGAAAGGTAGGCAGCCGCGTCGTAAGACGACGGCTGACCTACATTATCTAATGTATCCAGGCGGAAAAAGGCGTCATAACCAGTGAAGGGGACATGAGTTAAAAATTGGATTCCCCGAATTCGTGTGCCAAGAAAAGTGACCAGCGAGGCTCATTTCTTCCTTCTCCTACGTTCAAAATGCCAATCGGCGCTCTTCTCCACATGCAGCACGCCTCTGGCTTCGTCCAGCCTGAAACGGCTGACCACCTCCAGACGCTGGAGGTCTTCCATGCAGCGGGTCAGCTCCTGCACGCCGGCTCGCTGGTCGTGGCCCACGCCGCCCGCTGCGCCTTCGAGGTGGCCGGTGCCAATCTGCCGGCACGACAAGAGGTCATACACACGACCAAACGCGAAAGAGGAGAGAAGACGTCTCCTCTCATCGCGAGAGAACAATTCGGCTTCGGCTTTGGGTCCTATCTCCAGCCTGCTCAGGGTCGTCGAGAGCTTTCCAAAGCTGGCAGCGGGTTGGAAACGGCGTTGACAGGAGCCGCATCGAGCGTACAATGGCGATGTCGCTTTGGCACTCCGGAAGCCGGCGCCCCGGAAGGCTGAATTCGTTCTACTTCCACCAAGGTCAAGGAGGACTGCGATGGCGCTGCTGCCCCGGAGCCTGTTCTGTCTGGTCGCGTTGTCAGCCATCGGACTGTTCGGCGGAAGAGCGGCGCAGGCGTCGGTGTACGTCGTGGACCAAGCGGCGCCCGGCGCGGCCGACACCAATGCCGGCACCGCGGAGGCTCCCTTCAAGACGATCTCCGCGGCGGTGAAGGTCCTGAAGGCCGGCGATACCGCGGTCATCCGGGGCGGCTTGTACCGCGAGAGCGTCATACTGAGAACGGGCGGCGAGGAGGGCAAGCCCGTGACGATCAAGGCTGCTGCGGGCCAGCGCGTCATCATCTCCGGCGCCGAGTTCCTGACCGGTTGGCGGAAGTGCACCGCCGATGACGCCAAGGGCTGCCCCAACTCGGACAAACTCTTCGTGATCGACCTGGATTGGTTGCCGCCGCGGCTCTACGAGGGGCGCGACCAGATGACGGTCGCCCGCGTGCCCAGGCTGGGCTGGTGGCGGCTGACGAGCGCCCTGCCCGAGCCCAAGCCGCAGGAGCCGGGCGAGACGGCCGAGCAGTTCAAGGCCCGCAAGGAACTGCCCCTCAAGACCGTTTTCGATACGGCTCATCTGATCCAGAAGGACGCCCATGCATGGGATGGCTGGACCGTGGCCATTGACGAGGATGCAGGCGGCGAGATCGTCCACATCCCTGTGGCCGCTTTTGATCCCGACGCCCACCAGATCACCATGGCCCGTCCGTACTCGGAGTACCGCAAGACCATTGACCCCACGCGCGACCGGTACTTCATGGAGAACCACCTCTCCGTGCTGGAGGGGCCTGGCCAGTATGTCTATGAGCCTCGCGGCAAGGGCTGCCGGATCTGGGCCTGGCCCAGCCGGGTCAACCAAAGGGGTGAGCCTGTCGTCGAGGCCCTGCGCCGCGGTTCCGCCATCGAGTTCACCGGGGTGCCCTGGCTGGTGATTGACGGACTGGAGACGTGCTTCAGCACCGACCGCGGCATCCAGACCGACAACGACGGCCCCACGCACGATGTGGTCATTCAGAGCTGTTTCATTCACGACAACGTAGGCTACGGCATTCTCCTGCGGACGCCGGAGCGGGTGACTGTAAGGCGCAATATCATCCGGCGTGTCTCCAATGGCATCGTCATCAGCCAGTGCAAGGACACCGTGGTTGAGGAGAACGACATTGGCCCCTGCACCGTAGACGGCCTGGACGCCGCCTACAAGCTGCGCGGCCTGAAGATCCGACGGAACTATGTCCACGGCAACTACTTCTGGAGCCACCCCGACAACCTCCAGTTCTGGACGGACTGCCAGGATGTATGGATCGAGGACAACGTGGTGTGGGATGGCGGGACGGGGATCATGTCCGAGGGGATGAAAAGCACTCGCGTCGTCAACAACTTCTTCGTAGGGTCCCACGTCACCATGGTCATGATGGTCAATGACAGCGAACGGTGCGAGTTCCGCAACAACACGTTGGTCGCCTGTGGCGCCATGCCGACGGCCTTCCAGGGCAAGGGCTTCACCGTGCAGGGCAACATCTTCCTGCCGTTGCACCCGATCCCCATTTACTCCATCACGGAGGATTTCAAGGCCGATTTCAACCTCATGTGGTCCGGCGCCGACCACCGGGGGCCGCTCGTCATAAAGGGCGCGTGGAAGGACACGGGAACGACCGTCGAGGAGATCCGCAGGAAGTTCGACATTGAAGGACATGGCCTCATCGCCGACCCCAGGTTCGTCAGCGTGCCGGAGTACTTCACCGTCACCGATGTCTACCGGATGGCGGACTGCACGGCGGACAAGTTCTTCCTGAAGGAGCCTCTGGGCGGCCACATCGAGGTCGGGGACGTTGTTGAGATCTGCTTCGACGGCGTGCCGCGGAAGGTGACGGAGGTGGGGAAGGACTGGCTGACTTTCGAGCCGCCGTTGAAGGCCCCGCCGGATGTGCTCCAATCGGTCGCCGACTGGGGCCGGCCGGCCGCGCTGGGCGGCGAGAAGGACCTCATCAAGTGGGACCTGCGGCTCAGGGACGACAGCCCCGCCCGCAAGGCCGGCGAGGGCGGCAAGGACATCGGGTGCAATCTGGACGTGCAGGCCTACCGCAGAGGAGATTTCAGCGGCTCCGGGAAACGCGACCTGCCTGCCCTTCCTCCAGGCGAAGAGTAGGACCGGCCGGAACCTGGCAAACCTACCGCCCGGTAATTCGCTATTCCGCACGGCGGCGCTGGCCAGATGGCCGACGCTGACACACCTGACTTTCGATCAGGTATTCCAGGTTTGAGTCCTGCACGCTCAAGGACAAGGACGCCGAAAATGCGACAGACGGAACCGTCGTCAGCAGTCACCCGCTGCCTGCTTTTGGCGGCTCAAACCTGTATGAACATAAGCCCTGCGTAGAGAAGTAACAGTGCGATGGGAACAAGCCACGACCATGCGCGCTCCCGACGTCGGAAAGAAACATACAGGCAAATCGAACTGGCGAGCGCCAGGCAGAAGCCGAGAAGTGCCAAGGACGAACCTCTCGCAGTGAATCGGTCGGCCTCTCCATACATGGCCTTTCTTTGCTCTCCGGTGACGGTCGCCGCCCGCGCGTGAGTCTGAACGTTCTGAGAATAGCTCCCGAGCGCGCCGCAGCGCAGCCCCACGGCAAGCAGCACGAGCAGTAATGATGCCAGATAGAAACCGCGCTGTCTCATCTGCATGTCAAGTGCCCCATCGTCACGCGGACTGAATGAGCACAGGCGCCGTTTGTGTCGTCGGTCGTCGTTCGCGCCGACAGTATTGTACTCTCAAAGCGCCTGCTTTCAAGAGGTTTCTCGCCTGTTCTGGAAAACGATGCGCCCACCCGCGCCCCTCGCGCGCCTGATTGGAACGAGGATTCGGAGCGGTTTGTCGTAGGACCTATGTGGCCAGCCAGTTTTGGATCTCCGGCCGCCGGGTCAGGGCGTCTGGAGGTTTGCTTTCTATCCGGTGTCGCACGGACGCCGCAAGCGAGTGACCAGCGTGGCTGCGGCGGATCCATTCGGAGAGGTGATATGCGGCGGGCGTCTCCTTCGCTTTCGGCAGGTCCGTCAAGCAATTTCAGTTCCTCTTCTTCCGTCCCGGCCTCGCGGTGCCCGTTGCGGCAAGCAAGTGAGTTTGAAGGAACCATGTCATAAGAGATCCACCCAAACGCCTGTTCCTTTCTCTACGGCTAATTGATAGAGATGATGCGCAATGCAGATATCATGGGCGCCAAGGCCAACCGGGACCATTAGAACACGCTCCTGATCGGTTTCACGGCCTTTCTTTCTGCCGGCCACAATTTCACCCAGTTCAGCATGTATCCCGTTCGTTGTTATTCTTCCTGTTTCAAAGAGGTGCCTGATTTCGCCGCGATGGGCAGCCTGCTCCGAACTGTCAACCACAATCTTGTCGGCCGACAGCGCAAATTCATCTTCAACCTGCTGAAAAGATCCCATCGCCAGGACCACCGCGCCGGCCTTGATCCATTTGTCTTTGACGATCGGCTGCTTGGCCGTCGTTACAAGCACGATAATATCCGCATCTGATACGGCTTCCTCAACTGTCTCCGCTTCGGAGACATCCAGTCCGGTTGCAATCCGCGTTGTCTCGCAGAATTGTCTTCTTCGCGCCGCCACAATCTCAGCCACTTTGACCCGTATCTTCTTGAAATGAAAGGTCATGGCTTTCAGAGATGCAAGTCCCTGCATCCCGCCGCCGACAATTGCCAGCCGCGCAGCCTTCGAGGGCGCCAGATATCGGGCGCATATCATCGCTGAAGCGCCCGTCCGAAAATTGGTGATATGTGATCCATCCATGACAGCCAGTACGCATCCCGTTTGTGGATCGCTCAGCACGATCGCCCCCATAATGAAGGGAAGATTGTGCCGGGGATTGTCGGCATATCCGCCAATCCATTTTACGCCCGCAGCTTTTATCGGGACCACAAAGGCCGGCATGGCATTGGCCCATGAATCATATCCGCTCCGCGACATATCAAGACTGATTTTGGCCGGCATGACAATATTGCCGCAGCCCCATTCCCTGAAAACATACTCCACGCGCTCAATGGCCGCCTCATAGGTGAGCAAGCCCTCAATGTCTTTTTTCGACAAAATAAGCGTTTGTCGGGTGGGCATTTGGACGTTCCTCCTCTAACCTCCCCTGCGCTGTATTCGTCAATCGTGCGGCTCCCTGGGCCTGCTTTCGATATCGGGCCCAGTCGTCAACGTCCAGGTCCAGGGCATTCACATAAGCGTTGCGAAAGGTCAGTCTGGGCTTCCCGCAGCAAGCAGCCTGGACGGCCACCATCGGGCTATGGGTGGGCCTCCGCTCGCGGCGCCACTTTTCGGATGTGGGCTCGCAAGGCCGCGAACGTGCACTCCGCCTGGCGAACCGGGTACGGAACACGACCCGTCTGGCGGAACTGCGCGGCGTGCTTGGCGTTGAACGTGCCGCGCGCGTTGACGAACTGACCCCAGAAGTGCAGCCCGGCCTGCGGCACGGTCTTCTCCGGGCCCATGTCTCGCCGCCACTCCTCTGGAAAGAACGACTGCCAGCGCGGATAGGAGTTGAGCCAACTGATGGTCCAGAGCCGGTCGCAGCCGAAGTCGCGATCCGCCTGCGCCATGACCGTCAGCAGGCAACCCGGCACATAATTCGGGTCGTCAAAGATGCTGCCCGGCTGCAGGGCGTTGAAGATGTGGAAGAAGAGCCTGCCCGCCTCCGGGCCGCCCGTGGGAGGCGTGAACCACAGGCTGCCGCACACGCGGGCCTGGGGCGAGAATCGCGGTTTCCGAGGCCGCTCGGCGTCCAGGGCCAGGCGTCGCTCGATGGTCGGCCGGAAGATCGCCAGCCCCCGCTCCTCGAAATCCGCGGTGTCGGACCGACCGAGGCACTCCTCCAGGAGCCGACATAGCCCTTCCTCCAGTTCCAGCCAGCGTGGGTCAGTCCAATCGACCTGTCGGAACGGCCGACCGTCGTAGAGATCGCTGCGCAGGAAGATGTTGGTGCGCTCGCGCAGCACGAAGGCTGCGGATTCCTCGGGGTGCTGCGCGAGCCATTGCGTCAGGCACCACAGCTCCAGACGAGTCATCTGGCACTCGTGGTCCAGACGCTCCTCGTCGGATGGCATCGTTGCCAAGCTCACTCCTCTATCGTGCCGGAGGGCCGCGGGGTCAGCCCAGACCCAGGAGACGCCTGGCGTTCTCCCCGGCAATGGCCTGCCGAACGGCTGCATCCAACGGTACTGTGCGCATCCACTCGATGATCGGCAGCGCCTCGTTGGCGTAGCAGATGTCGGTGCCGAACAGAAGTCGGCGCCAGTTTCGATCGAGGAAGCCGGGCGTGAAATCCGGGTCGCGCGTCATGGTGTTGTAGCCCGACATGCCCGACAGATCGGCATAGAGGTTACCGTACTCACCCATCAGCCGGTCGATGGCCCCGCCAGGGGTGATGGTGCCCTGCGGATACGGACGCGGCTGCGACCCGTCCTCTCCGCTGATGGCGCTCCAGAAGTGCGGTCCGTGGCCCACCCACTTGACGTTGGGGAACTCCCGCAGACAACGTTCCAGTCGCGGCAGCCCCGGCTCGTCGAAACAGATCTTCGGCCGGGCGATCTCGAACACGAGCGGCAGGCCCAACTCGTCGCACTTGGCGTAGAGTCGCATGCTCAGCGGATCGTCGAACGACAGGCCATTGACGTGCTCGCCGAAGCCCTTGCAGCCGCAGTGCTTGACCAGGCGGTCGATGAACTCCAGGGCCGGCGGGTAGCGCGGGTCGGCGCACGCAAAGACGATGAAACGGGCGGGGTGCTTCCGGCGGGCATCGAGGGCCTGCTCGCACAGCAGGTAGCCGCCGCCCCAATCCGGGCTTTCCAGCGGCAGCAGCACGGCCTGATCGATGCCGCGCTGGTCCATCACGGCGACCAGCCCGTCGGCGTCCAGGTTCGGGCGGTCCGGCCGCCCCTCGCGGCAGAGCACGCCCATGTGCGCATGGAAGTCAATCATCCCTCGTTCTCCCTCCGTCAACGGTTCGCCAAAGCCCTGGCGCTCCTCCGCGGATCTTAGCGGACTTCGACGGGAAACTCGCGGTAGCCGTCCACGCCCGTCCAACGGATGCGGTAGGCGCCCTCGAGGGGCTTATCCTTGCTGGAGGCGGGATCCCACTGGAGGATGAAGATGCCGGCGTGGCCGTCCAGGCCACCGTCAATCTTGCCCTGACGGATCACCAGGACCTTGTCCTTGCCGTCCGCGCTGTAGAGGCCGATCTCGAAGGGGTCCTGCGGGATACGGGCCTTGCACAGGATGATGGTCGAGCTGCCCTTCTTGACGATGCTGGGCAGGACAGCCGCCACCGTCAGGCTCTTGCAGGAGTGGTAGTAGGGCCAGTCGAAGACCTTGGCGTCTTTCTCGGCACAATAGAGCCGGTCGAACGAGACGGGGCGCTCGGCCGCCCCTCGTCCTCGTCCTCCTTCCAGGTCTCGGATCTCCTGGCTGAACTGCGAAAGGCCGGTCCAAAGCTGGGCGCCGGGGCTGTTGGTCTCCGGGGGAAGGGGTTTGCCGTCGGGACCGACGCCCATTGGCAGCTTCCAG
>Ga0181524_10004887_pt1 | contig 12201 bp, 11 predicted proteins | sample PEATcosm2014_Bin_34_FD_119761 | JGI IMG/M metagenome (GOLD analysis project Ga0181524, IMG submission 119761) | Peatland microbial communities from MTU Mesocosm Facility, Houghton, MI, USA - PEATcosm2014_Bin05_60_metaG | ecosystem: Environmental > Terrestrial > Soil > Wetlands > Peat | place...
GCTCGCAGTCGCTGGAAGTGCAGGACATCCCGGCGATCGCCGCCGAAGCCCACGCGCGCGGCGCCTGCGTCGTCGCCGACAACACCTGGGCGACGCCGTTGTTCTTTTCGCCGCACGCGCACGACGTCGACATGGCGGTGGAGGCGGGCACCAAGTATCTCTCCGGCCATTCCGATCTGTTGCTCGGCCTCGTCTCGGCCAACGCGCAATGGTTTCCTCGCCTCGCCAAGACCGTCGATCAGATGGCGATTCCGCCCGGCCCCGAGGACGTGTTTCTCGCGCTGCGCGGCCTGCGCACGATGGAGCTCAGGCTTCGCGAAGCCGAGCGCCAGGCGCTCGCGCTGGCGCGCTGGCTCAAAGGCCGCCCCGAGGTCGAGCGCGTCATCCACCCCGCCCTGCCCGACGATCCCGGCCACGCCATCTGGAAGCGCGACTTTACCGGCTCCTCCGGGCTATTCAGCGTCGTGCTGCGGCCGGCGTCGGAGGCCGCGGTGGCGGCGATGCTCGACGGGCTCGAATTGTTCGGCATGGGCTACTCCTGGGGCGGCTTCGAGAGCCTCGTCATCCCCTTCGACTGCACGGCCTACCGCACCGCGACGCGCTGGGCGCCGGGCGGACCGACGTTGCGCTTCACGGTCGGGCTCGAAGACATCGAGGACCTGAAGGAGGACCTCGATCGCGGCTTCGCCCGCCTCGCCGCCGCCGCCTGAACCGGAGCGCCGAACCATGCGCACGTTCCTCATCGACACCGACACGGCGTCCGACGACGCGGTGGCGATCCTGATGGCGCTCGCGGCGCCCGACGTTCGCGTCCTCGCGCTGACGACGGTCGCCGGCAACGTCGGGCTCGAACAGGCGACGCGCAACGCGCTGACCGCCGCCGAGATCGCCGGTTCGGACGTTCCCGTGTTCAAGGGCGCGGGCGCGCCGCTGACCCGCGCGCTCGAAGACGCGCACTGGTTCCACGGCCGCGACGGTTTTGGCGACCAAAACTATCCGCCGCCGCGCCGCGCCGCGGAGCGCCAGCACGCGGTCGACGCCATCATTCGGCTCGCCCATGCCGAACCGGGCCTGACGCTGGTGACGCTGGGTCCGCTGACCAACGTCGCGCTGGCGCTGGCGCGCGATCCCGACATCGCAAGAAAAATCGGCCGCTGCGTGGTCATGGGCGGCGCGCCGTGCTGCGAGGGCAACGTCACGCCGGCGGCCGAATACAACATCTGGGTCGACCCCGAGGCGGCGCGCGTGACGTTCCGCTCGGGCCTGCCGATCGAGATGGTCGGCTGGCACGTCTCGCGCGGCGCCTCCGTGCTCGACGAAGCGGAGATCGCCGACATCCTGGCGCTGGGGACCGCCAAGGCGCGTTTCGCCATCGAGTGCAACAGCCGCGCCAAGCAGGCCTATTTCGTCCAGACCGGCGAGACCGGCCTGTCGCTCGCCGACCCAACCGCGATGGCGGTGGCGCTCGACCGCGCGGTCGGCCTGAGCTGGAGCCGCCATTACGTCGAGATCGAGTGCGCGAGCGAACTGACGCGCGGCATGACGATCGTCGATCGGCTCGACGTCGCCGCCGACGACAACAATCGCGAGGCGTGGCGCGGGGCGCTGAAGGCCGGCGCCAAGGCGGACGTCTTATGGACTTTCGACAGCGCCGCGTTCAAGGCTATGCTGAGGCGGGCGCTGGCGGGGTGAACGACGGCTGCGAGGAGACCGCGATGCCGCCTGACGGAAATCGACTGGGCGGCGAGACGTCGCCCTATCTCATCCAGCACGCCGGCAATCCCGTGCATTGGCGGCCCTGGGGCGCCGAGGCGCTCGCGGAGGCGATGCGGCGCGACTGTCCGATCCTGCTCTCCGTCGGCTACGCCGCGTGCCACTGGTGCCACGTCATGGCGCACGAATCCTTCGAGGACGACGACACCGCGGCGCTGATGAATCGCCTGTTCGTCAACGTGAAGGTCGATCGCGAAGAGCGGCCCGACGTCGATTCCATCTACATGAGCGCGCTGCACGCGATGGGCGCGCAGGGCGGCTGGCCGCTGACGATGTTCCTGACGCCGGGCGGCGCGCCGATCTATGGCGGAACCTATTGGCCGCCGGCGCCGCGCTGGGGCCGGCCGTCGTTTCGCCAGGTGCTGCAGGCGGTCGACGCGGCCTGGCGCGATCGGCGCGAAGCGACGCTGGCGCAAGGCGCCGACCTCGTCGCCCACTTGACCGCGATCGCCGCGCCGCGGCCGGGGCCTGACCTCGCGCCCAACGACCTGACGCGCGTCTGCGAAGCGCTGCTGCGCCTCGTCGATCCCGTCCACGGCGGCATAGGCGACGCGCCGAAATTTCCCAACGCGCCGATCTTTCGTTTCTTCTGGAACGAGTTTTTTCGCCGCGGCGACGCGCGCTGCCGCGCCGCGGCGCGCGGCCTGCTCGACGCACTCTGCGCGGGCGGCGTCTACGACCATCTCGGCGGCGGTTTCGCCCGCTATTCGACCGACGCCGAGTGGCATGTGCCGCATTTCGAGAAGATGCTCTACGACAACGCCGAGATTCTCGAATTGCTCGCCCTCGCCTACGCCGAGGCGCCGACGCCGCTCTATGCCGCGCGGGCGCGCGAGACCTTCGGCTGGCTGATGCGCGAGATGCGCGCCGACGTCGCCTTCGCTTCGTCGCAGGACGCCGATTCGCAGGGCGAGGAGGGGCGCTTCTATGTCTGGAGCGCCGACGAGATCGATGCGGTCCTCGGCGAGGACGCGGCGCCGTTCAAGGCCGCCTACGACGTGCATCCGAGCGGCAACTGGGAGGGCCGCAACGTGCTGCGGCGCGTGACGCGGCAGGGCGACGCGGCGGCCGAGGCGCGGCTCGCTTCCGCCCGCGCGCGTTTGTTCGCGACGCGCGGGACGCGCGTCAAGCCGGCGCGCGACGACAAAATCCTCGCCGACTGGAACGGCCTGGCGATCGCGGCGCTGGCGCGCGGCGCCGCCGTCTTCGAGGCGCCCGAGTTTCTCGACGCGGCGCGCGCGGCGTTCGCTTTCGTCGCTGGGACCTTGCGCGACGGCGAAGGCCGGCTCGTTCACGCCTGGCGCGCCGGGCGCTGCGGCGCGGCCGGCATGCTCGACGATTACGCCGCCATGGCGCGCGCCGCCTCGAGCCTGTTCGAGGCGACGGGCGAGCCGGACTATCTGACGGCTGCGACGCAATGGGCGCAGGCGGCGGAGAATCTGTTCGGCGTCGAGGACGGCGGCTTCTACCTCACCGCGCGCGACGCCAGCGACGGCCTGATCGTGCGCCCGCGCCCGCCCCACGACGGCGTGACGCCTTCCGGCGCCTCGCTGATGGCGGAGGTCTTCGCCAAGCTCGCCCATCTCACCGACGAGCCGCGCTGGCGCGAAGCGGCCGAGCGCCTGATCCGCGCCGCTTCGGGCGCGCTCGAGGGGCTGGCGCAGAACCCGCTGCTGCTCGCCGCGGCCGACCTCTTGGAGCGCGGCGGCTGCGTGGTCATCGAAGGCAAGCTGGATGACCCGCTGGCGCAAGCGCTCGCGCAGGCCGCCCTCGCCGCCCCCGACCCGGCGATTTGCGTGCTGCGGCTCGACCGCGCGCTCTGGCCGGATGGCGCGCCGGGCGGAAGGCCGGCGACGCCGGCGACGCCGGCGGCGATGCTGTGCCGAGGCCAGACGTGCGGGTTGCTGGTGAGGGATATGGAGGGGTTGCGGGCGGAATTGGCGCGGCGCGCGCCCCTTCTCCCGCTTGCGGGAGAAGATGTCGGCGAAGCCGACAGATGAGGGGAGATCGAGCGTGAGCGAGATGGCCCGGTGGGGCGCGCCGGCGCTTTCCGAATGACGCCCGCTCGATCGCCTCGTCGTTCAAATTTCTGTGCCCGCGAGCGACGTTGCGAAACCGTCGCGCTCCCGCGCGACCTCCCCTCATCCGGCCCGACATCTTCGGGCCAGCTTCTCCCGCCGCGCGGGAGAAGGGGTTCACGCCCCCCGACCCCATGGCGCGCTCGCGAACGTCACATCCTCGTGACCTCGACGGCGCGCGCGTTGTTCGGGTCGGCGCCGGCGCCTATCTCTGACGTCCTGGCGCGGTTCTTGAATGAGGAAACTCATGGCGAAACAAGCGCGCATCGGCGGCATCGACTTCCTCAGGGGCGTCGTCCTCATCGCGATCATGATCGACCATGTCCCCGGCAACCCGCTGGAACGGCTGACGCCGCGCAATTTCGCCTTTTCCGACAGTGCGGAAGCCTTCGTCTTTCTCTCCGGCATGTCGGTCGGGCTAGTGTACTATCGCAAGGCGCTGGCTTCGGGGCTGCTCGCGGTGACGCGCAGTTGCCTGGCGCGCGCCGGCCGCATTTACGGCTTTCACGTCGCCCTGACGGTCGCGGCCGTGGCGATTTTCGGCCTCGTTTACTGGCTCAGCGGATTGGACGCGCTGATCGAGGCGCACGGCCGCACGGTCGTCTTTCACCAGCCGCTGCAGGGCGCGCTCGGCGTCGCGCTGCTCAGCCATCAGCTCGGCTACTTCAACATCCTGCCGCTCTACGTCGTCCTGATGATGCTTTCGCCGTTGATCCTGGCAATGGCGAGAATCAACCAGGCGCTTGCCTTGTCGGCGGCCGCCGGCGCCTATTTGGCGGTCAGATTGCTCGATTTTCATATGCCGAATTGGCCGGAGCCGGGCGGCTGGTTCTTCAATCCGTTCGCTTGGCAGCTGATTTTCACGCTCGGCGTCGTCGCCGCGATCCGCTGGCGCGACGAGCCCCTGCGCGGCTCGCCCGCGATGCGGGCGACGTGTCTGGCGTTGGCGGTCGCCGGCGCGATCGTCGTCACCGACGGGTTCGGCGCCTCCCCCGGCCTGCACGACGTGGTCTTCGCCTGGCTCGACGTCGGCAAGCAGAACCTGGGCGCGGCTCGCCTCGTCAACTTTTTCGCGCTCGCCTACCTCGTCGCGACGTCGCCCTTCCTGACCAGGCTGGCGCGAACGCCGATCGGCGAGGAGCTGCAACGCATCGGCCGTCATAGCCTCGAGGTGTTCGCCCTCGGCTCGTTGCTGTGCGCGCTGGGTCAGGCTTGCTTCGCGGCATTGGGCGGAATTATGCCCGACCATGTAGCGCAATACGTCGAATTGGGTTACATCCTCGCCTGTATCTGCGGATTGTTTGCACTGGCGAGATATCTGGAATGCCGAACGTTGCGGCTTGGCGATGGGCCGGGAGCCTTCGCCGCAGGCGGGGTGGATGCGCGAAGGTTCTTTGGGCGGTCGCTGCAATCGGCGTCGGCGCGCTAGACGCGCGCGCCGCCGCGCCTGGGTCCGCCTGTCCCGCCCCAGCGCCGTCCGTCTTCCGCGAGAACGGCGCCGAAGAACTCGAACTCCTGGCGAGCCGTGCCGGGTCGTCGCAGCCTCTGCGAATCCTGGCGATCGGCTCTTCCTCGACGCTGGGGACCGGAGCTTCCGCGCCGACCAACGCCTATCCCGCGCAACTGGCCAAGGACCTGTCCTCGCAATGGGGCATCGCGACGCAGGTCCGCAACGCCGGCGTCGCCGGCGAGGTGAGTTCCGCTACGCTCGCGCGCCTGCGCGCCGAACTGGCGAGCGACCCGCCCGAACTCGTCATCTGGCAGGTCGGCACCAATGATGCTGTCGCGGGCGTCGACGCCGACGCGTTTCGCGCCGATTTGGAGGCCGGCGTCGAAGCCGCGCGAGCCCAGCGCGTCCCGATCATTCTCGTCGACCCGCAATTCTATTTCGGCATCAAGAACCTCATGCGGTTCGAGCAGTTCGTCGCCATCGTCGGCGACGTCGGCGCGGGGATGCGCGTCCCCGTCTTCTCGCGCTTTGCGATGATGAAGGCCTGGGGGGCGAAATCGGTGGCGACGTTGCGGGCGACCCTGGCGCCCGACGGCTTTCACATGGACGACCAAGGCTACGCCTGTTTCGCTAGCGCTCTTGCGGACGATATCGCGCATGAGGATTTGCGCGCCGGCAAGTCCTCTGCGGCGAAGATGTAACGCCGCCACGGCGTCGCCGGGTCGGCCGCAATTCGGCCCGCTCACCCCGCCGAAAGCGCCGCCTCGGCGACGAGAAACTCGCGTAGCGCCTTGATGCGCGGCGTTGCGGCGTCGGCGGGCCGGCAAAGGAAGTAATAGCCGAAGGGCGTCGGGACGCTGGTGGCGAACGGCGCGACGAGGCGGCCCGAGGCGAGGTCGTCGGCGGCGATGGCGAGCGAGGCCAGCGCGACCCCCTGCCCTTGCGCGGCGGCGCCGATCGCCATCGACATCTGATTGAAGAAGACGCCGCCCGAGGCGTCGACTTCGCCGGCGCCGGCGGCCCTCAGCCAGTCCGCCCAGGTCGGCCACGAGGGAAAGCTCGGATTCCATTCGAGATGCAGCAGCGTATGATGTTTCAAATCCTGCGGCGCGCGTAGCGCGCGCGGCCCTTCAGCGAGCGCGGGCGCACAGACCGGAAAGACGTCCTCCTTGAACAGCAGCGTCTTGGCGAGGCCGGGGAAATCCCCCGCCCCCCAGCGGATCATCGCGTCGACCGCGCCGCGGTCGAGAGAATCCTCCACCGGGTTGGCGTCGACCAGCACGTCGATCTCGGGATGCGCCCACTTGAACTTGCCGATGCGCCCGACCAGCCACGTCGCGGCGAACGAGGCGCTGGAATTGATGACGAGAAAGCGTCGCCCGCGCGCTTCGCGCATCGCCCGTGCGCCGCGCGCCAGCATCGCAAAACCGTCGGCGAGCGCGTCCGCGCCCGCCGCGCCCGATTCGGTCAGCTTGAGGCCGCGCCCGGCGCGCTCGACCAGCGGCGCGCCGATCTCCTGCTCGAGCAGGCGGACCTGCTGCGCCACCGCCGCCTTGGTGACGAACAACTCCTCGGCGGCGCGCGCGAAGGACAGGCGCCGCGCCACCGCCTCGAAGGCGCGCAAGGCGTTAAGAGAGGGTAAGCGACTTGGCCCATTGACAGTCAATATTTTCTATCCCTTTGGGAAAAAACTATGGCTTGCGGCGCCGCACAATGAGCGTACAAGTTTGCCGCATGGGAAGCGCTTACGCCCTGTTCCACAACGAAAAGTCACGACGATGTCACATTTCCACGCCCGTTCCCACGATTCTCACCACGCCGTCGACGGCGCCAGCATCCGTCGGATCGGTTCCGTTTGTCAACATTTGCTTAACATTGTGGCGGAGGCGGCGACCCGGGCCTCGGAGCGCAGCCGTTACGCCGCCTTGCCCCGCCGCTATCTCGACGACGTCGGCATGACCATCGCCGAACGCGACGCGGCGCTGCGCTGAGGCGCCCGCTGCGCTCCAAGTCCTTCGCCGGTCCGCCGCCGCCCGATTTCGCGCCGGCCGCCCGCGGCGCTCCCAACGCTGGCCTACCCTCGCCGTCCGCCCAATTTCAATAGCGCGAAATAGGCGGGCCAGGGCAGCAGATTGATCGCGCGCACGATCCAGGCGAGCCGACGGGGAAAGCGGATCTCAAACCCGCTGCGCTCGAAGCCGTCGCAGATCCGCCGACAGGCTCGCTCGCATTCCATCAGAAACGGCATCGCAAAGGCATTGCCCGCGGTGAGCGGCGTCTTGACGAAGCCGGGATTGACGATCTGCACGGTCACATTGTGCGGATCGGCGCGAAACTTCTCGCCGACGGCCAGGGAAATGATCGCCGCCTTGCTCGGCCCATAGGCGCCCGAATTGGGCAGTCCGCCATAGCCGGCGAGCGAGCCGGTGATCGCGATCTGGCCGCGTCTGCGCGCGCGCATCGCATTGAAGACCGGATTGTAGCCATTGGCCACCCCCTGCACATTGAGCGCGAAGGTGCGGGCGAAGCCGTCGCCGCCGAAGTCGCCAGCCGCGTCGCGGAAGGCGCCGCCCGCGTTGAGGAAGGCGAGCGCGATCGGGCGCTTGCTCTCGATATCGGCGACGAGGCGCGCCATCGCCTCGCGCTCCGTCACGTCGCCGGGCGCGGCGACGACGCGGCCTTGGAGGCCTTGGGCCTCACGTTCCAGCGACGCCAGTTCGTCGGCGCGGCGCGCGGTGGCGTAGACTTCGTAGCCGCGCCGCGCCAGTTCGAGCGCGACGGAGCGCCCGATGCCGGCGCTGGCGCCGGTCACCCAGGCGGCGCCGTCGGCGGGTTTGGCGCGGTAGGTCATGGAGGCCCCCTCCCAATCGAACCGAGATCGTTGCGGCGCACCATAGCACGCCGCGGCGGTCGACGGCCCGGCTTGACGCGGCCGGCGCGGCCATGGAAAAGACGGGGCTAACCGGAGCCTCAGCGCCGATGCGCGTCACGCTGATCGACAACTACGACAGTTTCACCTTCAATCTCGTCCACTACCTCGGCGAGCTCGGCGCCGACGTGTCGGTCTGGCGCAACGACGAGATTTCGGTTTCCGCCGCGCTGGCGCGGCGGCCGGACGCGATCGTGCTCTCGCCCGGCCCCTGCACGCCCAACGAAGCGGGAATCTGCCTCGAGCTCGTGCGCGAGGCCGGCGCCGCGACGCCGATCCTCGGCGTGTGCCTCGGGCATCAGGCGATCGGCCAAGTCTTCGGCGGCGAGGTCGTGCGCGCGCCCACGCCCATGCACGGCAAGGTGTCCCGCATCTCGCACAATGCGCGCGGCCTCTTTCGCGGCCTCAACGGCCCCTTCAAGGCGACGCGCTATCATTCGCTGATCATCGAGCGCAAGAGCGCGCCCGAGGAGCTCGAGGTCAGCGCCGAGAGCGAAGACGGCCTCATCATGGCGGTCGCGCACCGCGCCCTGCCCGTCTACGGCGTGCAGTTCCATCCCGAGAGCATCGAGAGCGAGCACGGTCACGCCATGCTGCGCAATTTCCTCGACCTCGCCCGCGCCTTCAACGAAGCCAAGACTTACTGAGGAAGACGCCGGGGCATGGAATCCTTCAAGCCGCTGATCGCCAAAGTCGCCGCCGGCTCGCACCTGTCGCGGGCCGAAGCGATCGACGCGTTCGACGCGATTCTCTCGGGCGAGGTGACGCCTTCGCAAATGGGCGGGTTCCTCATGGCGCTGCGCGTGCGCGGCGAGAACGTCGAGGAAATCACCGGCGCGGTGACCGCGATGCGCGCCAAGATGCTGCGCGTGAGCGCGCCTGAGGACGCCATGGACATCGTGGGCACCGGCGGCGACGGTTCGGGCTCGTACAACGTCTCCACGCTCGCGGCGCTCATCGTCGCCGCGTGCGGCGTGCCGATCGCCAAGCACGGCAACCGCGCCGCGTCGTCGAAATCGGGCACGGCGGACACGCTCGGCGCCCTCGGGGTCAAGATCGGCGTGCCGCCGGCGACGGTCGAGCGATGCATCCGCGAGGCGGGCATAGGCTTCATGATGGCGCCCGCCCATCACGCGGCGATGCGGCATGTCGGCCCGACGCGCGTCGAACTGGGCACGCGCACCGTGTTCAACCTGCTCGGCCCCTTGTCGAATCCGGCCGGCGTCAAGCGGCAGTTGATCGGCGTCTTCTCCGCCGTCTGGCTCGAACCGATGGCGGAAGTCTTGCGCAATCTCGGTTCGCAGCGGGTGTGGATCACCCACGGCGCCGATGGGCTCGACGAAATGACGACGACCGGCGCGACGAAAGTCGTCGAACTGAAGGACGGCGCCATTCGCGCCTTCGAAGTCACGGCCGATAGCGTCGGCCTCCCGCGATCCGATCCGGCGGCGCTGAAGGGCGGCGACGCCGCGCACAACGCCGCGGCCCTGCGCGAGGTGCTGGAGGGCGCGCGCAACGCCTATCGCGACATCGCGGCCTTCAACGCGGCCGGAGCGCTCATCGTCGCCGGCAAGGCGCGCGAACTCGTCGAAGGCGTCGGGATGGCCGACGAGGCGCTGCGCTCCGGCGCGGCGCTGCGCGTCCTGGAACGCCTTGTCACCGTCTCCAATGCGTGATCGAGTGCGGACATGACCGACATCCTGCGCAAGATCGAGGCCTACAAGCGGCGCGAAATCGCCGAGTCGAAAGTTCGCGTGCCGCGCGGGACGCTGGAGCGCGAGATTCGCGAGCAATCGCCGCCGCGCGGCTTCATCAAGGCGCTGGAGCGGGCGATCGAGGCGGGGCGCTTCGGGCTGATAGCGGAAATCAAGAAGGCGAGCCCGTCGAAAGGGCCCATTCGCGAGGATTTCGAGCCGGCGTGGCTCGCCAAGTCCTATCAGGAGGGCGGGGCGACGTGCCTCTCCGTGCTCACCGACGCGCCGTCGTTCAAGGGCGCGCCCGAGCATCTGATGAAGGCGCGCGCGGCGACGCCGCTGCCGATCCTGCGCAAGGACTTCCTTTTCGATCCCTACCAGGTGCTCGAGGCGCGCGCCTGGGGCGCCGACTGCATCCTCGTAATCATGGCGGCGGTCGACGACGAAACCGCGCGCACCTTGAACAAGACCGCGCACGACCTCGGCCTCGACGTCCTCGTCGAGATCCACGACGAGCGCGAGCTCGATCGCGCGCTGGCGCTCGAAGGCCGGCTCATCGGCGTCAACAACCGCGACCTGCGCACGTTCGAGACGTCGCTCGCGGTCTGCGAGCGGCTGGCGCCGCTGGTGCCCCCCGACAGGATCGTCGTCGCGGAAAGCGGCATCGGCGAGCATGGCGATTGCCGGCGGCTTTCCGAGGCCGGCATCGAGGCCTTCCTGGTCGGGGAAGCGCTGATGCGCCAGAAGGACGTGGCGAGCGCGACGCGCGCGCTGCTGACGGGCGTGAAGGCTTAAGGCGAGAGGCGGCGCGTCCGCCGCCAGCGAAACGATCCGAACGGGTCGGCGGCGCCGGAACGCGGTCCGCGAGAATTTGACGGAAGCCGCGAACTCGGTCACAAATACCGAGCGAGAACCGTGCTACGACGGCGCTCGTTCGGCGGCGTCATACGAGCGACGCCGCCGGACCGTAAACAAGCGGCGTCCGGCCCTCGGCTCGCCGAGGATCGCTCGATCCGCCCAAGGAGACCTTCGCAATGATCAAGACGATTTTGTCCGTCGCCGCCGCCTGCGCGGGCGTCGCGGCGCTGTCGGCGCCTTCGATGGCGGCCCCGCCCGCCTTCTGCGCCCAGTACGCGCAGCAGGCGGTCCACGAGGTCGACGTCAACATGTCGATCCCCGGCTGCTTCAAGGGCTTCGACGCCCGCTGGGACAAGAACTTCAATCATCATTACAATTGGTGCCTCGGCGTCGCCTTCGAGCAGGCCAACGCGGAGCGCGACGATCGCCGCGCCCGCCTCGCCGAGTGCCGCGCCCACGCCGGCATGTGATCGGTTTTCGCGATCTTTCCCACGGCTCAACCCGAGGCCTCGCCGACGCGGCCGCCTCGGGATCGACGTGCGGTTCATTTCGTCGTTGGAGACGCTTGATGATGATGCGCGCGTTGCGGGCTTCGGCCCTCGCTGGATTGTTGACGGCCGGATGTTTCGCCTTGCCCGCCTCGGCGCAGGATCAGGCGGCCGCTCAGCCGCCCACGCCTCGCCTGGCTTTGGTGATCGGCGAGGCCGCTTACAACGGCGACGCGCTGCCGACCGCAGGCAATGACGCCGCGCTGGTGGCCCAAACGCTCGGCGCGGAGGGCTTCGACGTCACCGAGCTGCACGATCTCAACACGCCCGATCTCGCGTCGAAATATCAGGCGTTCCTCGCCAAGGTCGCCGCCGCGCCTTCCGGCGCAGCGGTGACCGTCTATCTCGCGGGGCTCGGCGTCGCCGTCGGCTGCGACGATTATCTGCTGCCGGTCGACGCGCAGATTCGGGCCGAATCCGATGTGCCGAAAATCTCGCTCGGCATGACGAAAGTCATGAACGATCTCGCGCAAACGTCCTCGCAATTGCGTCTGGTCATGCTCGACGGGGCGCGCCCGATCCCGCCGAGCGTCAGCTCCGTGAGCTTCCCGCGCGGCTTGATCCCGCTCAACCCGCCGGCCGCGACGACCTTCGCGCTCTCCGCCGAAATCCACGACCTCGAGTCGCCGCCGAAACCGGGCGACGCCAACGACGCCTACGCCTCTGCCTTCGCCCTCGTTGCGCAGCAGCCGCTGACCGACGTCGAGACCGCCATGCGTCAGGTGCGCGTCGTCGTCCATCAGGCGACCGCAGGCGCGCAGACGCCATGGCAGGCGACGAATATCGCCATGCCGCCTTTCACCTTCCCGCTCAACGCCGACCCGGCGCAGATGCAAACGGCCGTCGCCAACTTGCCGAGCTCGACCGCGCC
>Ga0181524_10004890_pt1 | contig 12197 bp, 10 predicted proteins | sample PEATcosm2014_Bin_34_FD_119761 | JGI IMG/M metagenome (GOLD analysis project Ga0181524, IMG submission 119761) | Peatland microbial communities from MTU Mesocosm Facility, Houghton, MI, USA - PEATcosm2014_Bin05_60_metaG | ecosystem: Environmental > Terrestrial > Soil > Wetlands > Peat | place...
ATCGACATTCTCTTCAATTGCGCGGGTTTCGTGCATCACGGCAGCGTGCTGGAATGCTCGGACGGCGATTGGGATTTCTCGTTCGACCTCAACGTCAAATCGATGCATCGCACGATCCGGGCGTTTCTGCCGGGCATGCTGGAAAAGGGCGGCGGTTCGATCGTCAACGTCGCCTCGGCCGCCTCGTCGGTGCGCGGCATCGCCAATCGCTACGTCTACGGCGCCTCGAAGGCGGCGGTGATCGGCCTGACCAAGGCGGTGGCGGCCGACTTCATTCGGCGTGGCGTGCGCTGCAACGCGATCTGTCCCGGCACGGTGGAGAGCCCGTCGCTCGACCAGCGCATCGCGACGCTCGCCGCGCAGACGAGCCAACCCGTCGCGTCGGTGCGCCAGGCTTTCGTCGATCGCCAGCCGATGGGCCGGCTCGGCAAGGCGCAGGAGGTCGCGATGCTCGCGGTCTATCTCGCCTCGGACGAAAGCGCCTTCACGACCGGACAGATTCATCTCGTCGACGGCGGCTTCGCGCTATAGCCGGTTCCGATCAGACGGCGCCTGTCGGCGGTTCGGGCCAGGCGCGCGCCTGCGAGGCGCGCATCGCCTCGAACGCCATGGCGACGCTGAGCACGCCGACGTCGTCGAAGCGACGGCCGATGATCTGCAGCCCGATGGGCAGGCCGTCCTCGCTGTAGCCGCAATTGATCGTCGCCGCCGGCTGCTCCGACATATTGAAAGCGACGGTGAAGCCGATGTGCGGAAAAGGATTGAGCGGATCGTCGCTCGGCGAGGCCAGTTCGGCGGAATAGGCCGTGATCGGCGCGGTGGGCGACAGCACGAAGTCGTAGGGCAGGGTCGCCATGACCGCCGCCTTGCGCATCGCCAGGATCTGGCTGAAGCCGTGGAACAAGGCTTCGCCGCTGAGGCCGGTGGCCGACTCGGCCCAGGCGCGGATGAACGGCAGAACCTTTTCGCGCCGCTGCGGCGGCAAGGCGCGAAGGTCGATCAGCGAGCGCATCCGCCAGAAGCGGTCGAGCCCGTCGAGCATCTCCTGGGTCAGGAACGGCGCCAGCGGCTCGACGATCGCGCCGGCCGCCGCGAAGTCGCGCGCCGCGCGCTCGACCGCCGCGCGCACCGACGCCGTCGCGCGGTCGCCGCAGCCGGCCTCCAACAGCAAGCCGACGCGCAGGCCACGAAGTTCGGCCGGCCTGACGCGCCAATCGAGAGTCTCCGGCGGCAGGCTCGTATAGTCGCGCGCGTCGGGCTGGGCCAGGCTCGCCATCATCAGCGCCGCATCGGCGACGCCGCGAGTCAGCGGCCCGGCGACGCGCCCGACATAGGGCGGATCGATCGGCACGCGCCCGGCGCTCGGTTTCAGCCCGAACAGTCCGCACCAGCCCGCAGGCAGGCGCACCGAGCCGCCGATGTCGGTGCCCAGATGCAGCGGGCCGTAGCCGGCCGCCGCCGCCGCCGCCGCGCCGGCCGACGAGCCGCCGGGATTGCGGCTGAGGCTCCAGGGGTTGCGCGCCAGCGCGTGAAAGCTCGAAAGGCCGGACGACAACATGCCGTAGTCCGGCATCGTCGTCTTGGCGAAAATGACGGCGCCGGCTTCGCGCAGTCGCGCCGCGGGGGGCGCGTCGGCCGCGGCCGGCATGAGTTCGCTCGCCGCCGTGCCCAGCGGAGTCGGCTCGCCCTTGGTGGCGATGTTCTCCTTGACGGTCGTCGGCACGCCGTCGAGCGGACCCATCGGCGCGCCGCGCCGCCAGCGCTCCTCGGACGCGCGCGCTTCGCTGAGCGCGCGCTCCGGCGCCAGGAGATAGGTCGCGTGGACATGCGGCTCGAAGCGCGCGACCCGCTGCATTACGTCGCGCATCGCCTCGACCGGCGACAGGGCGCCGGTGCGATAGGCTTCGAGCAGCGCAACGGCGCTCAGTTCAAAAGGGCGCATCGGGGTTCACATCCTGGCGGAGCGGCCCGCGCTTCGCGTCAGCCAAATTGAAGGGCCGGGCGGCCCCTTCCCCCCTCGCGGGGGAAGGTGTCACACGGAGCGTGACGGATGAGGGGGATCGCGCCAAGCGCGATTGCTTTTTATAGCACCCCTCGTTTTGCTGCACCATTGTCGGCTCGTGCCATCGCGTGTTGGCGCATTGCGATTGGCGTCCAATTGGCACGCAGAGAGCCGTCGCGCTACGCGCGACCCCCCTCATCCGGCCGGCTCCGCCGGCCACCTTCCCCCGCAAGGGGGGAAGGGCCACGCCCCCACATAATCGCAGGAGCGCGCCGCCGGCCGCAGGCCCCGACCTACTTCCACGAAATCGCCGAGAGGTCGTTGACGAAGATCGGCGCGTTCTTCCACAGGCCGTTCAGCTTCGCGTCGGCGACGACGATGTTCGGCAACTGGAACAGAAATCCGTTGACGCTGTCGTCGGCGATTTTGCGCTGCGCTTCGCCGATCGCCTTCTTGAAGGCGTCGAGATCCGGCGCCGCCTGGAGTCGCGCGAAAATGTCGCGGAAGGCTTGGCTGTCGTATTGGAAATAGTAATCGGGATTGGCGTAGATGCCGATGTCGAGCGGCTCGACGTGGCTGATGATCGTCAGGTCGAAGGTCTTGCCCTTGTAGACGCCCGACAGCCATTGCGCCCATTCGACGTTCTCGATTTTCGCTTCGATGCCGACATCGGCCAGCTCGGCGGCGATGACCTCGCCGCTCTTGCGCGCGTAGTCGGGCGGCGGCAACGTCAGCGTCAGCTTGAGCGGCGTGTCGACGCCGGCCTCCTTGAGCAACGCTTTCGCCTTGGCCGGGTCGTGCGGATATTGTCCGGTCAGATCGACATAGCCGGGATCGTTGGGCGTGAGGTGGCTGCCGATCGGCGTGCCGAATCCGTTCATCGCGCCGTCGATGATCGCCTTGCGGTCGATCGCGTAAGCGATCGCCTGGCGAACGCGCAGGTCGTCGAGCGGCTTGCGCTTGTTGTTGATCCCCAGGATCGTCTTGCCCTCGGTGCCGCCGATCAACACCTGGAATCGCGGATCGCTCTGGAATTGCGCGATGTTCTGGACGCCGGCGAAGCGCGGAAAGGCGTCGATGTCGCCCGCGAGCATCGCCGCGACCGCCGCCGAGGGATCGCTGATGAAACGGAACGTCGCATGAGCGATGGCGATCTTGCCCGCGTCGCGGAAACCATCCCATTTGTCGAGCGTGACGGACGAACCCTTGTTCCAGGCGGCGAGCTTGTAGGGGCCGGTGCCGACGGGGTTGGTCGCCTCGCTCGCCACGCTCTTCTCGTCGACGATGACCGCCGTGCCCAAGCCGAGGTGAAACAAGGCTTCGAAGCTCGGCGCCTTGAACTTGAGCGTGACGACATTGGGATCGCTGGCGTCGATCGATTCGATCGAGGCGAAGAAGGCTTTCTCCTTGTTGGTCGATTCCTTGGCCGCGGCGCGCTCGAAGGAGAATTTCACGTCCTTGGAGGAAAACGCTTCGCCGTCCTGGAACTTCACGCCCTTGCGCAAAATGAACGTCAGCGTCTTGAGGTCGGGCGAGAAGCTCCATTTTTCCGCCAGCAGCGGCGTGACGGAGAAATCGGCCTCGATCTTCGTCAGCCCCTCGAAGACGTTGTAATGCGTGATTTCGCCGATCGCGGCGGCCGCACCGGCCGTCGGATCGAGCCCCGGCGGCTCGAGAACCATGCCGATCGTCACGCTGTCCTTCGAGGCGGCGGCGAGCGCCGGAACGGCGAGCGCGCTCGAAGCCGCGAAGGCGGCGCCGAGGGCGAGAATCAAGCGGGACGGTGAACGCATGCGACGCTCCTTCAGCTGGCGCAAGGGAGCCGGACAATAGCATCCAGCGCCGCGTCGGCGTCAAGCGGCGGCGCGTCCGTTTGCGCCTTGCGATTTCCACCGTACGCGGTCGCACGCGATGGTCTTGCGTTGGCGCTCTTGGAGCCATGGCGAAGGCCGATCGCCGGCCAGGGGCCTCCTGACATGGCTCGCGGACATGTTGGCGGCGGCCCAGGGTTGCCAGGAGCGCCAAATCGTCGCAGTTCTGAGCCGTTACCGGCGGCGATCCGCCGTAAATCGGTCTATCCGTCCGGGCGAAATGGTCGAGTTTGACAAAGTAAGCAAGCTCTTGGTGGCGGCGCTGGCGACAGCCGTCGTCGTATTGGTGGCGGCGCGATTGGCGGCGGCGGGCGATGTCTCCCTGACCGTGTGGGGCGACCGCGACCTATGGCGGGCCTTGTCCGTACCCGCTCACTGGCCGCTGTTCGGGCCGGAAAGCAACGGCGGCGCGCGCAGCCCCGGAGGCGCGTTCTATCTGCTGCTGGCGGCGATCTTGGCCGTCGGGCGGAACGTGACGACGGTCAATATCGGCGTCGTCCTGCTGTTTGCCGCGTCCGTCCTGCTTATCGGCGGTTTCTTCGCCCGTAGAGTGTCGCCGCTGGCCGGCGCCTTGGTCGCCGCCGCGCTGGCCGGTTCGGTCATCTTGGGCTGGACCCTGGGGGTGTGGAATCCCGGCTTCACCCTGATCTTCGCCACGGCGGCGACGGTGGCGGGCTATTCCTTCCTCGCTGGCGGGCGGGCGCTGCCTTTGGGCTTGGCCGCGGCCGCCGTCGCGATCGGCATGCAGATCCACCTGCAGATCATCCAGGTTGCGCTGGGATTGATCTTGGCCGCCGCCATCTATCGCCCCCGGCTGACCTGGCGCCACGCCGTCGCCGTATCGCTCGGCCTGGCCTTACCCTTCCTGCCCAATATCCTGTCGGGCGACGCCCGCCTGCTTCAGACGGCGGCGGCGTTGCCGGGCGACGCGATCAACAATTACGTATTCTGGGAAGTTGCGCGGCTGTGGTCGAAGGCGGAGCTGTTCGCCGACCTGTTCGGCGGCGCCGCCGCCGCATTCGCCACCCGCGGCCCGTGGGTCTGGGCGCCTCTGCTGGCCAGCGATGTGGCGGCGCTGCTGCTGGCGGCGGGGGCGGTCATCGCGATGGTTTGGCGACCGCGCAAAGCCTTCGACGGCGCGCCGGTCGGTCTGTTCGCGCTGATCCTCCTGGTCACCGCCGTGACCGCCCTGGCTTCCGATCTGCTGCCCCGCCACATGGTGGCGGTGACCCCCGCCGCCGCCGCCTTGGTCGGCTTGGCCGCCGAGCGATTGGTGGTCGCCCTGAGCCGGCGGGGGCTGTCCGCCCAGGCTGGCGGCGCCATCCTCTGCGGCTTGTTCGCGCTACGGCCGCTGCTGGCCGGCGTCGCCGGATTCGCGCCGGTTCCGTTTCAGCCGGACTCGCTGGCGGCGCAGAGCGAGATCGCCGCCGCGCTCAAGCCGGCCTTCTACGCCGACCGCGACGGGTTCGAGGCCCATGTCGCCGAGTTCCGCCCAGCCGAATCGCACCATTGGCGAGTGGCCTCCAACGGCATCCTCAACCACATGTCGTTCCTCTACGAGACCCTCCCGGCGACGAATGCGGGCGCCGACCGCGAGGAATGCCTGGCGGTCGTCGCCAAGGCGGACGCTGACGGCGATCCGCGCAAAGGGCTGACCGCGTCGCCGTCATTGGCCGGGCTCGGCGCGATTTTCGGCGAGAAGGGGGCCGAGAGCGCGCATTTTCTCTACTTTCCCTACACCACTCGCGATGGCAACTGCCTGAAGACCTTCCCCAACGGCTACGTTCCCACCGCCTTCGAGGCGGCTCACCTGGCGGCGGACGCCCCCGCGGCGACGAGGGTCGGCGACGGCGAGGCGGTGTTCGCCCTATCCCAGCCGGGCCGCCGCGATCCCATCGGCGTCGAAATCCGCCGCGAGAGCCCGGGTTATGTCGCGGTGCTGCACGGCCGTCTGCTGCGCGGCTATACCGGGCTCTATTTCCGCTCGATCGTCGCCCCTGTGCTGTGCTTCGCCGGCGACAGCCAGATCCATCCGGTGCGCTTCGACAAGGTCACCGTCGGATCGCCGCAGCGCGCCGCCCTGGCGCCCTGGCGGTCGCCCGCATTCGCGCTGCCGGATGGGCGCTACCGGGTGTGGCTGATCGGCGCCGATGGACGGCAGCCGATCGCGATCCGCGACGCCCTCGGCGAGCTGTCGCTTCCCGCCATGGAGGCGACGGCGCCGTCGCCGGGCGCCGCCGACCCGCCGCCGGCGGAATGCTTCGGCGAGGACCGGGCCGCTATGCCAAGGGGAGATCGCTGACGAAGACGCCGAAGCGCAGGCGCGGGTGGCGAAAGACGGCCAGCCGGCCGACCCCATGGCGGCCGGCGGCGGCGGCGATCTCCGCCAATTGGTGATAGCGAGGCGTGTAGCCGCCGTTCTTCCGGCCGTAGGAGAACTGGACATAGGCGCGATGGATCAGCTGCGCCGCCGAGCGGCGCCGCTCCGAGTACGTGTGCAGGCACGACCCCAGGCGGCCGAGGCTGAACAGGTGGTCCAGCTCCGCCGGAGCGAGCCAATCGACCAGGCCGAGCGAGATCACCAAGGCGTCGCCCTGAGGCGGCAGGTCGGTGACGGCGGCGACGGCGAAGCTCATCGCTTCGCCCCGCGGCGACTCGGCGGCTCGTCGCTTGGCTTGTGCGATCGCCGCCTGCGAGAAGTCGTAGCCCTGGTAGGAGGCGGCGCCCAACGCCAGCAGCCGCTCCGCCAGCAGGCCAGAGCCGCAGCCCAATTCCACCACGCGCCGACCGGCCAGATGCGGCGCCAACAAGCGAGCGGCGGCGTCCAGGCGGAAACGCAGCGACGAGGAAGCGCGGCCGGCCAGACCCTCGATGAAATCGGGCCCCGCGGCGCCGGCGTAACGGCTGGCCTCCCAGCCGAGGATCTTGGCGTCCCAGAACGCCCGCGGCTCGGCGGCGAGGCGGTCGGGCGCCGCCCCGATGGTCCCTCGTCGGCCCGCCCGAACAAGGAACCGGGCCAGCCCGGCGCGGGCGTGAAACACATAGGCGTTCATCACCACGAAGTTGAACGCGAAGCAGCTGAGATCGGCAGCCAGCTTGCTGGGATAGGGAGGGAGCGCCAGCACTTCGGTCAACAGCCGAAACAGCGCCACCGACAGGGCGTAGCTGAGGGCGTAGAGCAGCAGGAAGCGCCGTCCCTGCTGAGTCAGCGCGATCCGCCGATTGGCGCCCCAGGTCCAGTAGCGATTGCCGACGAAGGACAACAGCCCGCCGGCGACGCGCGCGGCCATCAGGCTGGTCAACGGGGCGAAGCCGATGACCGAGGCGAGCAGGATGAACAGCAGCCAGTCGCCGCCGGCCGCCAGCAGCGCAACCGAGAAATAACGGCTGAAGCGCAGCGCGGCCGTCATCGCCGTCGTCCCGCCGCCAGGTCCAGGATCAGTTCGGCGCTGCGCTCGGCGCCGTTGGCGAGGGCGGGCAGGGCGCGGTAGGCGGCGCGGAATTCGTCGATGCGCCCGAGCGCTGTGTCGATGGCCACCTCCAGCCCCTGCTCGGTCGCGACCATGCCCAGCCCCAGTCGACGGACGCCTTCGCCGTTGGCCCATTGCTCGGCATGGCGCGGCACTGGGATCACCACCATCGGCTTGCGCAGCAACAGCGCTTCGCTAACGGCGCTGAAGCCGCCGTTGACCACCACCAGGTCGGCCTCGCGCATCGGCGTCAGCGAATCGCGCACCTTGCCGTGATAGAAGACGCCCTCGGGGACCCGCCCCCCGCTCGGCGCCTGGCGGCCGACCACGTCGATCGTCAAGCCGGGCCGGTCGCGCTCGATCGCCACCGCGCTGCCGAACACCGAGCCCGACAGCATCACCAGCACCCGTTCGGGTCGGCCGGTCCGCGCCGGTTGCGGACGGCAGGCGGCGCGCACGATCGGCCCGACGCGGCGAAACGGCCCGGCTTCGGCCGTGTCGGTGGGGTCCAGGCGGGGGCTGATCGCCAGGTCGGGGATCGCGCGATGGAACAGATAATCGCTCAGCTCGATCGCGAGAAACTGTGGCAGCGCCGCGGCCGGCCATCCGCCGCCGATCATCCGCCGCACCACCATGTCGGAATTGTTGATGGCCGCCAGCGGCAGCCCGGCGCGGCGCACCGGTCGTAGCGAATAGATCGAGTCGGCGACCACCGCCGCCGGCCGGAAGCGGGCGATGGCGTCGGCGACGACGGCCTCGGCGCGGCGGACGGCGCCCAGCATGGCGCCGGCCTGGGACAGGGTGGCCGCGATATTGATCCGCCCCGCCTTCTGGCCGTAGCGCAGCGAGGGAATCTCGGTGATGCGGCCGACTTCCGGCTTGTCGGCGAAGAACCACAGGCCGTTGTCCGAGGTCGCCACCTCGACCTCGGCGCCGGCGGCCAGCAATTGCTGGATGACGGCGTAGCAGCGCGTGGAATTGCCCAAGCCCAGGCCGTTGACCAGCAGCAGGATGCGGGTCATCGCGCGACCATGGCGTAGACGTCGCCGTAGGGGAACACGGCCTGCGACCTCAGCAGGACCAGACCGGCGCGCTCGGCCATCTCGGCGAAGCGCGAGCGGTCGAACAGGGCGATGGCGAAGCCGTGGCGGCGATGGAAGCGGCGGTAGAGCCGGCCGGCGAAATTATCGGGCGGCGCCAGCGCCACGATCCGGCCGCCCGGCTCCAGGTGACGGCGCGCGTTGGCCAGCACGGCGACCGGATCGGCGACGAATTCCAGCAGGCCGGCCAGCAGCGCGAGCTGGAAACGCCGGCCCAGTGCGACCGTGGCGGCGTCGCCGACGACCGTCTCGATGCGGGGATCGGCGATGGCGGCGATCATCGCCGGCGAGGCGTCGACGGCGACCACCGGGCGGGCGCCGGCCTGGACCAGACGAATGGCGTAGAAGCCGGCGCCGCAGCCGAGATCGAGGGCCGCGCGACCCTTGACCTCGCCGGCCATCGCCGCCATCGCCGCCGCCTCGCGCCGGCGCTGCCAGGCCCACAGGCCGCTGGCCGAGGCGGCGCCGTATTCGGATGAGCGCTGTTGGAAATAGGCAAGGACGGGCGGCAAGTCACATCGGCTGGAACCACTCGGCATGACCTCTTTCCCCGGCGCCGGATAATGAACGGCGGTGACCAAGATCGCGCCCCGCTTGGCGGCATAGGCGCGGCGTGATCGCCGCGATGGCCAGCGGGGACCGGGTCGATCAGGCCGCCAAGGCGGGCGAACGCAATGGAATTATCGCTCAATGGGGCGATGGTTTCCAGCGTCGTATAAAGGGCGCGCATCGCCGCCGAGGCCAGATGCGCGTCTGTCGTCATAAATGCAAACTTTCCTTCTTTAAGCCAGGCAATTCGTGGCAGGTTCGCCGCTCGCGCATTTACGAGGCGACAATGCCGCGGCGCTCGCGCGACGGCGCGTTCGGGCTAGCGCGCGGACCAGGCCGCAAAGGCGGACTCGGCGGAGTTCTCAGCGCGCCGAATGCACAGGATCTCGCGCGCGATTGCGTCGTTCTCCATCAACGCGGCGTACTCGTCTTCGCGACAGAGCGTGACCGGATCGAGCTGCGCCAAGCCGGCGTCGGCGAAGCCGGGATGGCACATGACGAGATGACGCGGGCCGGGCGCCTTCAAGAATTCGCCGAACTCGCGGTTGAATTGCTTCCCGCCTTGGAAGCGTGAGAATCCGGAAAACCCGAGATTCGTCGCAAAGCCGGCGGCAGTCATGCGCGCGCCGAATCCAGCGCAAACCCATGCGGTGGCCAGCGCCTTGCCGCGCGCAGAGCGTCTTCGCATGATGCGGGCGACAGAGTCTGCGGGATCGCGAACAAGCGGACGCCGTTCGCCGGGGAGCCCGCTGTAACGCCTGTTCAGCACCGTCAACAACGCCCGACGAATTTGGGGCAGCGCGTGAACATGGTGATGGCCGTCGACATGGTCCGGCGAGACCCCGAGCGCGGCCTCAAATATGTCGAACTGCCGCTCGAACTCGGCGGCGAGGGCGGGGACGTCGAGCCGTCCGCGAAGCGATGCGGCGATGAGCTCGCGAAGCGCAAAAGGTCGCTCCTTTCCGGCAAAGGGCCGCAGCGTCAGATCGAGATGCAGACCGATCGCGACATGGCTTCGCCGCTTGGCGAGTTCCGGAGCGAACTCAGGCCAGGCCGGCATCGACGCCATCGCCGAGACAGCGCTCAGACGCCCGGCGTCGACAAGGTCGAGCATCGCCTTCGAGACGCCGTCCGTGATCGCGTAGTCGTCTGCGCAGAGCAGCGTCTTCCCGTAAAGTTCCGACACGTGACGAATTCTTCAGCTCTCGGCGTTCACGGCCGCATTGGGAACCGCGCCGGACCGGCCGATCCGTTCCGCCGCGACGAAGATCGCGCGACGCTCGGCCTCCTGGTAGACCCTTCCCAGATATTCTCCAAGCGCGCCGAGAGCAAGGAGCCGGACGCCGGCGAAGGATGCGATCGACGGGATCGATGAGGGAAAGTCGGGCGCGTCGACGCCACGCGTCCGACAGAGGACCGCGCGTTCAGCGGCGGCGACGCGAACGACGCGACGCCCTCGGGGGCCGGCGCCGGGGCGAGGCCGCGCGCTTCGGCGCGGCGGCGATTTTCATTGGCGCGGAGTCAGGTGTTCGGTTCCATTTCCGTTTTCGCCGCGGATGGCCCATAGGCCGTCAAGGCCATTGCCGTCGACCTTGTAGATGACGAGCCCCGGCTCTCCATCGATCATGTAGGTGGCGGCGAGCGCGTCGTTCCTGCGCATTCCAAATCCCTTGTAGGTCGAGCCGTTGATCGACCATTGGATGGCGAAGGTCGTGTCGGACAGAATTTGGACGGTCGCCGTGCCGGAATATGCGGAGCCGTCCGGGTTCTTGCCGACGGCGTCGTATTTCGAGGCGAGCGTGAGAGACTCGGCGCTCGCCGCGGTCGCGATGGCGAGAAATGCAAAGGTTGCAATAGCTCGGATCATAATGGTCCCCTCTGGCCGGCGCTCTTCCTGTCGGCGCCGGTCGCGCGCAAATCTGCGACGGTTCGAGATTCGTGGCAAGGCTGCGCGCTCGCCGTTCGCGCCTCAGCCGCCGAGCGGAAAATGGCACGCCGCGCTTCGCCCTTCGCCGAGCGCGCTCAAGCTCGGCGCCTCCTCGAGGCAGCGCGCCCGCGCCTTGAGGCAGCGCGGCGCGTAGGGGCAGCCCGTCGTGGCGTCGGGCCTGGGCGGCGCTTCGGGGGCAGGGACGGGCGCCTCTTCGAGCTTGGGCGCGGCGTCGACGAGCTCGCGCGTATAGGGATGCGCGGGGCGCGAGAGCAGAGCCGCGCTCGGCCCGGTTTCGACGAAGCGGCCGCGGAACATCACGGCGATCTCGTCGCAGATATGGCCGACGACCGCCAGATCGTGGCTGATGACGAGATAGGTGACGCCCGCGTCGCGCTGCAGGTCGCTCATGAGATTGAGCACCTGCGCCTGGATGGAAACGTCGAGGGCGGAGACCGGCTCGTCGGCGACGACCAGCTTCGGGCGCGTGATCAGCGCCCGCGCGATGGCAATGCGCTGGCGCTGGCCGCCGGAGAATTCGTGCGGATATTTCAGCGCGTCCGCCGCGCCGAGGCCGACCGCGCGCAACGCCTCCTCGACGCGTTGCGCCCGCTCGGCGCGCGTGACATGCGCGAGGTTCGACAGCGGCTCGGCGACGATGCGCGCGATTCGCTGGCGCGGATCGAGCGATCCATAGGGATCTTGAAAAATCATCTGGATATGCGCGCGCATGGCGCGCAGCTCCCTGCGCGGCAATTCGTAGAGCGAGCGGCCCTCCAGCCGCACGGCGCCCGAGGTCGGCCGATCCAGCGCCATGACCGCGCGCGCCAGCGTCGATTTTCCCGACCCCGACTCGCCGACGACGCCGAACGAACGCCCGGCCTCGATGATGAATCCCACGCCGTCGACCGCGCGGTGCGTCGGATGCTGCGCGAACCAGCCCCGCCGCGCGAGCGTGTAGAGCTTGACGAGATCGACGACTTCCAACAGCGGCGCGCTCATGCCAGGCGCCCCTCGGAGTCGATGCGGATGCAGCGCACGCGATGATCGGCCTCGACCTCGACCGTCGGCAATGGCGCGACGCGGCAGGCGTCGATGGTCAGCGGGCAGCGCCCGGCGAACGGACAGCCGGTCGGCGGGCTCCCCGATGACGGGGCGGCGCCGGCGATGGCGCGCAGCCGCTCGCCGCGCGGCGCGCCGGGACGCGGCCGCGCGTCGAGCAGGGCGCGCGTATAGGGATGGCGCGCGCGCCGCAGCACGGCGCCGACCGGGCCGCTC
>Ga0181524_10004895_pt1 | contig 12188 bp, 7 predicted proteins | sample PEATcosm2014_Bin_34_FD_119761 | JGI IMG/M metagenome (GOLD analysis project Ga0181524, IMG submission 119761) | Peatland microbial communities from MTU Mesocosm Facility, Houghton, MI, USA - PEATcosm2014_Bin05_60_metaG | ecosystem: Environmental > Terrestrial > Soil > Wetlands > Peat | place...
ATCGGCGATCCATGAGGGTTGGGCAATTTCCCGCAACGGTATTCGCATGAATAAAGCTTTCTTCACTTCTTCGGTGTACATGGGGACGGTGAGTTCTGTGTAGGTGGCGCCCGGTCGGACGCAGTTCACTGTAATCTTATGGGGCGCCAGTTCCGTCGCGAGAGTGCGCGAGAACGCCTCCATTCCTCCCTTGGCGGCCGTATAGGCACTCGCCGAAGGCTCAGACAGTTCGGCGTGAATCGACGAAATATTGACGATTCGGCCACCATTTCCTTGTTGGATCAATTGCCTGGCAAAAAGCTGCGAGCACAGGAAACAGCTTTTAAGGTTATTGCCAAGAATCTTGTCCCATTGTTGTTCTGTCATGTCAATGGCAGAAGCCTGGAGAATAATACCAGCATTGTTAACCAGGATATCGACCGCGCCCCATTCTTCCAGCACCCGTGCCAACATTCGATCCACATCGGGAGCATTCGAAACGTCGGCAACAATTCCAATCGCTTTGCCCTGCTGTTCGCGAATCGCTTCAGCGACCCTTTCCGCACGGTCCCTGTAGAGGTCCACGACCGCTACGTTGGCCCCTTCCTCGGCGAGGAGAAAGCATGCAGCCTTCCCAATGCCTGACCCTCCTCCCGTCACCACGGCTGTCTTGTTATTGAGTCCCAGGTCCATAGAATTCTCCTCCGATCAGGAACGGGAAATAACCTTCGCCGACCTTAGCGGCTGCTATCCTACGTGATTTGTAGCTCGCCGACGAGGATTTTCTTTTGCGAGCTTCTTCGTTCTGGGCTGCGGCGCGCTGCCTGCCGAGCGCGGTGTATACTGTTAGGGGAGATTTGGGCAGGAGATTGAAGGCTATGAACGCCAAAAGAGAAATACCCTGCATTTTGCGCTCTTCGGTTTGCCTCGTAGTGGTCGGGATTTGTACTTTAGCGCTGGGTCAGCAGGCGCCTGCTGAGAAGCCCAACGAACTGGTTGTGGGAAAGCTGATTTACGTCGAGTCCATGCCTGATGGTCTCGACCAGTGGATCATCGACTTCCTGCACCGCTGGGGAAAATACAAAGTTACAAGCAATGCGGAAGGAGTGGACCTGGTCATCCAGGCCACTAATCCTGAAAAGGATCTCCGGCTCGAAAATCGGGCGGGCACCGCCCAGCCGCGCGGTGCAGATCGGCCGCCATCACCGATCCACAAGGGAAAGCACGACGAACTTCCGGCAAATTCCATCAGCGTAATAGACTGGGTAACTAACCAGCCTGTCTGGCACGCTGACATCCTGGATCGTAAACAGAAGAAGGACGAAACAACCACTCCGACGGGCCCGCGGACGAAGATCTTCGCCCGCGCCATGACCACCGACCAGCTTGGGCAGAGAATTATTGAAAGACTTAGAGAATACGAGGAAGGATTGGAGAAGTCTGCGGCTGGAAAGAAGTAATAAATTGTTGAGGATTGATTGATGAGAATTGCCATTACTGGTGCGGCGGGTTTGTTCGGGCGTGCTTTGGTGGCGGCCTTCTCCTCACGGCACACGGTCTTCCCGTTGACTCGGGCCGATGCCGATATCACGGACGCCGAATCGGTGCGTGCGGCGTTGGGGCGAATCCGGCCGGAGGTGGTGGTTCACCCCGCGGGTATTCCTGATTTGGACGTCGCCGATGCTGACCCCGCGCGAGCTCATCTGGTAAACGTCCAGGGAACGCAACACGTGGCGGAGTCGGCGCACGCGGTTCGAGCTGGGGTCGTTTACATTTCTACGGATGCCGTCTTCAATGGACAGAATACGCGGCCTTATGTCGAGTCTGACCAGCCCTGCCCGATCACGGTTTACGGACGGACCAAGCTGGCTGGAGAAACCATCGTCCAAACCTTACCGGAGCATTGGATCTTCCGCGTCCCTGTACTGTTCGGACCGGGGAAGACGAATTTCGTCGAAAAAGGCTTGCACAAGATCGTAGGCGGAGAACAGTACGTCGTTGCGAGTGACCAGGAGGGTTGTGCGACCTACACGCTCGATGCCGCTTACAAGATCATGGAGGTTGTTGAGGCTCGCCGCTACGGCCTCTACCACCTAGCCAATCAGGGAGCGTGCACACGTTATGAACTCGCCCGGCGCGCCGCCCAGTTGGCCGGACTAGACCCCGGCCAAGTAGTCGGTGTCCCTGCCGATGGGATGGGGCGCCGAGCACCGCGCCTGAAGTACGCGGTGATGGAAATGGCCGCGCTCAGGGCAGCGGGATTCTCGCTGCCCCGGCCTTGGCAAGAGGCACTTGCGGACTATATTCGCACCCTCTCCCTGTAACTGGCGATCCTTCAAGGGCGCAAATGCAGCAGCCGGAGGAAGCACGGCGCTAGGCGGAGAATGAGTCGATAGACGGATGAGTGGGGGGTGAACGTCGGGAAGTTGAATCGGCAGGGGATGGTGAGAAGCTCAAGAGGGCACGGAGTCGCCCCCAAAGTTCTTGCATCACCCGCTGCCGGGGGATGTGGGGCCAACAGTTCGTTCTTATCATCTCCATAGTTTGCGGGTCGGAGACTTCGCCGGTGATGACCAAAACCCTCCCCATCAAATTGGGGCGAAGCTCCTTAATTGCCGAGACCATTTCCCCAGCGGGCAGCTCAGAGCACCGGAGATCCAGAAGGACCGCGTCGAAGCTTTCCTTTTCGATCATGGCCAGCGCCTGGCGACCGTCGTGGGCAATGTCGCCTTCGCATCCCAGTCCCGCCAGCAAAACGTAGAGGACATTGCGCATGGAGGGTTCGTCCTCGATGATGAGAACTTTGCGAAGCTGCTGGCGGTTGTTCAACGCATCCTCTAGGGGGCCGGATGAAAGGTATAAAGATTGCCCCGGCAAAACTATCCCGCTCCTGAGTGCCAACTCATCGATTCTGTATAGATTAACGCATTAGTAAATCCTAAAGTCAAGAGTATTTAAGATCTATTCATTGAAATTGCCCCATGATCCTGCTTGAGGCTGATGCGTGGCCCCTATTTTAGGGTGGATGAGCTATCTGCGGGACCTGAAAAGAGGCGCCAGTTACTTAGATAAGGTCCAGCATTTTCAGGAACGGGGCGTCGAGAACTCCGCATCATGTCCGGGAAGGATTCGGGCTCGCATGGCAAGTATGCGCGCCCGGTCTTGTTGGAATTGCCTTCGGCAGTGGGGAATCATGGTCAGAACTTTTTCGTCATGGCGGAGGCTGAGCAGAGCGTCTCCGGCAATCACCGTACGCTGTTTTCCCCCGTGGACAAGGATGGAAGCGTGTCCCGGAACGTGCCCAGAGGTGAGAAGGCACTCCAGGTTATCCGGCAGGGCATGCTTTTCAATCCACCGGAACTGCGAAGGGTTGCCCAATCGTTCGGGATCCCACCAGCGCAACGCCAGTTTCCGGAGTTTGGCCATCAATTCCTTTGCTTGCTCGTAGTCGAATGTTTCAGGATAGTATTTCAAAATAAGAGTTTCCCAATTCTGCTGATCCCGGAGATCAGAATAGACAGCTCGGCACCAGTCATAGGATTCCTGGGAGCCGAAGATTTCACTGCCCGGAAATAGCGCGTTGTTCGACACGTGGTCAATATGGAAATGGGAGTTGATGACGATCTGGATGTCTGTGGGTTTCAGGCCGCGGAGTTCCAATGCTTTTGCAATTTGGTGCGACTCGTGAGGCATTCCGGTATCCACAATGATGTAATGGCGCCCCTTGGAGAGCAGAACTGAAGTCGCGCCATGCCAACTCCCCGGCAAGAGGACATCCACTTTCCATTCACTGTTCTGCATGCGACTCCTTCAACAAAGGCCCCATTCTAACAGGAACGGCATTGCAGCGCGCGCGCAAAATGATGACGGGGTATCTTGTTTCCATGCGGGCGCAAAGAACCGGAACGCGACACGCCCCACCGTTCGACGCCTCTGCAACCAAGAGGGGCCTGCCGCGACGGATTCTCCAAGTTGGTCGTTCCGCAGCGTGAATCCCACCACGAGTGCGAGCGCAGATGTCGTCACCACCGCCGGCTCCAGGGCCTTCCCAAATTCCTTAAACCACCCGGTGCGAGACAGGCGCTGAAACTTTGCTTCAATCATCGGTTGTAATCAGGCTCCCTTAGCCGCCTTAATGAATTGTGGTTTTGCTTTGAGTGCGTTCCCGATGTCAGGCTGAATCCGTCTGAGCTCTTCCAAGTGGAGGCCGGCAAGCCTGTTCAAGGTTGTGGTTCCTCGCCGGGTAAGCCGGACGCGCACGAAGCGACGGTCGCCCCCTCGTTGCTCTTTTCGAACCAGTCCCTTCCGGCAAGCCCTCTGTACCAGTCCTACGACGGCGTTGGGGCGTCCCTGCATAAACTCCGCCAATTCGCCGATGGTCGCCCATCCCCGGCCGGTATATCCTGCGATTCCCAGAAGCAGGACGTATTGCTGAGGGGTCAAGCCGTGTTTACGAGTGGCCCTTTCGCTGAAGCGTAGGAAACGGCGAATATTGTAGCGGAACCAGGCAAGCCGGCGGAGTACGCTCAAGTTCCGGGACGTTTTTCGGGACAGTGAAGCGTGGCGCGTCATATCCACGAATTATATCACAGTGTGACTTAGATTTCCGCAACCAGCGCTGCGGACGGTAGTGGGGCAATTTGATGTAGAGGCGGCTTTACGCCGCCACGTGGCGAGGTAAACTCGCCGCTACAAAATCAAATTGACCCACTACCGTCCGGAGGTTAGGACGAGCCATCGCTCCCGCCCTTCTCCTTATGCTCCTGCCATACCGGAAGATAGAGCTCCCGCAGCAGATTCTTCTGCACCTTGCCCATGGTGTTGCGCGGCAACTCGTTCGCTATGGCCACCAATTTCGGCTGTTTGTAGTTGGCAAGGCTGGCGCGCAGCAGAAGTTTCATGGCATGCACGTCAACGGTCGCGCCCGGGCGAGCCACAACCACCGCCATGACCGCCTCGCCGAAGTCGGGATGAGGCATGCCGATCGCAGCCGATTCTTGCACGCCATCGAGACGATTGATGCAGTCTTCAACCTCTTTCGGATACACGTTATAGCCTCCGGAGATGATAAGGTCATTGGAGCGGCCTACGATGGACAGATACCCGTTGCTATCAACGCGACCCAAATCGCCCGTGCGGAAGAACCCCTCGGGCGTGAAGCAGGCGCTCGCCAGCTCCGGCCTGCGCCAGTAACCGGCAAAAACGTTTGGACCTCGAACCTGGATTTCACCCACGGTCCCCGCCGCGAGCGGTTGGTCGTGCTCGTCTGCGATGCGAACCTCGACCCCTGGCAGCGGCAAGCCAATGGAGCCAGGCAAGCGCGGGCCCTCCAGAGGATTGCTGGTGTTCATAATGGTCTCGGTCAACCCATACCGTTCCAGGATGCTGTGGCCGGTGCGGCGGCGGAACACCTGGAAGGTGTCTGGCAACAGCGGAGCGGAGCCGGAGATGAACAGACGCACTCCTCGGCAGGCTTCTTGACCAAATTGAGGCAATGCCAACAGGCGGGTGTAGAACGTGGGCACGCCCATGAACACAGTGACGCGCGGCAGCAGCGAGCAGACCTGAGCGGCCTCGAAGCGCGGCAGGAACAGCAGGCGCGCGCGGCTCAGCAGCGCGCAATGCAAGGCAACAAACAGGCCATGGACATGAAAAATCGGCAAGGCGTGCAACAGCACATCTTGGTCAGTAAAACCCCACACTTGCACCAGCGTCTCGGCGTTGGCGGAAAGATTGCGATGGGTCAGCATCGCGCCCTTGGGTCTCCCTGTTGTTCCGGAGCTGTAGAGAAGCGCCGCGATGTCATTCCCAAGTCCTGACGCGGTGCGGAAGGCCCGTGACATGGCACGGCTTTTCTCGATCAAGCTGCCTTCTCCTGAAGGACCGAGACTGAATAGGCACAGGATGTCCCGTCGGTGACAGAGCTCTGCTATCTCTTCATACCGCTCCGGCTGGCAGATCATCGCTTTCGGTTGGGCGTCACCCAGGAAGTAATCCAGCTCTTCGCGAGTGTAGGCGGTGTTTAGGGGGAGATAGATTGCGCCGGTGCGCAGGCACGCGAGGTACAGGAAAACCGACTGCGGGGATTTCTCGACTTGGACCGCGACACGATCTCCCGGCGCAATTCCGCATGAGACGAGCAGGTTCGCTATCCGTGCGGAGTGTTCATCCAGATCGCAATAGCTGAAGCGCTGTCCATCCGGCGTCTCGATACAGGCCAGCGAGCGGTCATCAGGAAAATTGCCGGCAACCATGTCGTAAAAGCTCTGGCCCATGTGGTTAGGTCCCTTTCTGAGTTGCGATTGCTGCGGTGCCGTTCTTCCCCGTGCCGGCCACCTGCGATCTTATAACTACCTGTGTTTTCTATAACATTCCCGGTTTAGGCGGATAAGCACCTGTTTTTTCTATGACATTCCCGCTTTGCGCCGAGGTTTCCTACAGCGGTCCTTTTTTTTCAATGACATTCGCGCCTCGTTCCGTCATTTTTGAAGTTACCATGTTTCTTCTTTACCCTGTCCTAAGCGACATCTTGTCTAAAAGAAGCAAAGGTGTTAGTTGCCGTTGTCGCGCCGGTTTGCAAGTTCTCAGCGTCAGTTTCCTGCTTTTCTGGCTCCTGAACCCGGAATCTAGAATCCTGATTGAGCCCCTGACGCCTGGAAGCTGTTCTTCGGATACCTGACTCCTGCGCCATCCGCTTACTACACTAGCCTATCTCTTCTCGGTTGTCAAGAGACGCAGCGCAGGGGCAGTGTCTCAGTTTAACGCCAATGACTCCGAGGTTTTAATGACGTGACCCCTCACCCGTCCCGTGCCGGCTCGTGAAAGCGCCGGGCACGGTCCACCCTCTCCCCTTTGGAGAGGGTCAGGGATCGCAAGCCGTAGCCTTCTCCCAGGGGAGAAGGTGGCCGACGGAGGAGGCCGGATGAGGGGTTACTTGCTCACACCAGCGCGGCGTCCCCAATGCACGACAATCTACTGGTTCGATCAACCGAAAAGGCAAAATGAGTCACTACCAGTGCAGGGGCAGGGAATTGGCTTGGCCCGATTTAGGATGGGCAGAATCTTCCGAAAAGGTCATTCCAGGCTAGAATAAACTAGTTGAAACTGGTTTGGTGGTGACACATGGAAAATATAGGCGCATTTGACGCCAAGACGCACCTGTCGGCTCTGCTCGATCGGGTGGCGAGAGGCGAAAGGATCACGATTACAAGGCACGGCGTTCCGGCGGCGATGCTGGTGCCTGTCGGAGAGGCGAGGTCAAAGCTGACGCACGAGGAGATTGTCGAGGGCATGCGAGGGTTGCGCAAGCGTGTGAAGCGCGGCACAATGAGCGTGCGCGAAATGGTAAATGAAGCACGGCGATTTTGAGCGAGAGCGTCAGCAATTTTCTGCCCCTGGCGTGCGGTTGTGGTTTTTCGGCATACGATGCCGGGTATCTGGAACTCTCGATCCGCCACGGCGTTCCGCTCGCCACCGTCGACGCGAAGTTGCGGGAAGCAGCGCAACGGGCTGGCGTGAAGATCTTCGGGAAAGAAACCGCCTGATTATGACTGGTCAAAATTCACCTTTCGGCGGCCTGAACCACGAAGACCGGTGGAAGAGTCGAAAGTTGAAGGTTGAAAGTTACCACCTGCTGACGGATCAAGATGTCCGCCTGATGATGGTAGAAGCCCGCCCGATAATTCTGGAGAAGGCGAAGCAGATGAGAAAGTAGAGTCTGCCCTGGGGTATTCTACCTGAAGCAGAAAGACAAACCCAGCGGCGATCGAACACAGTTCGTAAACTCAGGAGGAGAGGAATGCTTGGACGAAGGCGGTTCATCGAATTGATCTCGGGGCTGGTGGTTTCGCTTCGCACCAGGCTGGCGGCGAGCAGTGCGTGTCCTTTGGGATATCAGGCGACTCAAGGCACTCTGGGGAAAGAGATATTTCCGGTTACGGTTCAACTGTCGCCCTTGCCGGATCCCCGCGGCTTGAATCCCGGCGGTCCGCCACCCGCAATGGGGAATTTGCGCGCCATAATCGACGATGTCATCGCGCACGGCTTTACGGGGCTCGAGTTTCCGTTCCACCTGCCTCCCACCGACACATGCGAGGCCATGAACTACGCGCAGTCGCACGGAATGTATATGACTTGCAACGCCTCGTTCGCAGAGGGCGGAGTGGAGGGCTTTGGCCGTGATGCACCGCCGCTAATTTCGGTGTACTCACCGCAATACGCCCCGGCCGTCCGGGAAAAAGTCGTCGCCGCGCTCGCCGAAATCAAGGGTGTTCCACGTCCGTACAACATGTTCTGCTATCAGGATGAGCCCTTCCATGCCGGCCCGGAATCGTTTGGCTACACGGAGGAAGTCCGGCAGGAGTTCAAGAGGCGTTTTGGTTACGAGTTGCCGCCCAACATCGAATCGGCCCGCGAAGACCCAAAGGTCTGGCGGGACGTCATCAATTTTCGTTCCGATGAATTTCCCGCGGGCTGGCGGCAGGTTTACAAGATCATCAAAGAGGTCAATCCGCACGTTAAGGTGATCCTGACCCACGACAGCCACAGCACATTCGGCGCCGGCGTCAGGTCAAACTCGAAGCTTGCCGTTGACGATGTTTTCCATTGGGGAGCAGACTTCGCCGATACGTTCGTGTTCGACATTTACCCGTACATGATGTTCGACTTCCGCTACGGGGAGTGCGGCAAGCTGTGCAAGCCGCGCCTCAGCCAGATGCATTACGCTTTCGGTCAGATCCGAAACCTTGCCTACACCTATGGAAAGGACTTCGGTTTCTGGTTCGGTACATTCAACCGGGAGTGGTTTCGGGACTTCATGGGGCCAGAACTGAAGGCGCAATACTGGGCTGAAAGGGAAACAACTCTGACGGCGGTTGCACAAGGAGCTAATTTCCTCATCAGCGGATACAAAATCCCCGAGGACTCTAGGCATTGGGAATCGCTGGGCGAGGGGCTGCGCACGATTCAGAAAGCCGCTCCCGGCCTGCTCGAGTGTCCAAAGGTGAAGGCAAAGGCGTGTTTCTTGTTCCCCCGCACGCAGTATATACAGCTTCAGGAGGAATACTGGAATGTCGGACTTGCCTACGAACTGTTTCTCCGCGCCTTTGGCGAACTCGATGTGCTGCACGAAGAGCAGGTGAAGGATGAACGACTCGGGGGATACCAGGTTCTGGTTCTCTTCGACGTCAGGCTGCTTCCGGATGAAGTGGCCCATCGCATCGTGTCTTTTGTGCAGGGGGGTGGCGTGGTGATCGCTGACTGTGTTGCCAACCTGGAAGCCTACAAGAATGCCTCCGTCATCACGCAGGATCTGTTCGGAGTTCGTGACTCTATGACGCAGCGCATCATGCGAAGTGGAGTCTGGGTGCCCTCGCTCAAGAATCCCAAGTGGGCCTTTCCTCCAGATTCGCCAGACGCTGAATCGGTGGTCATCAGGCGCGCGGTGCGGGGCACCGCATTTGGCCTTGATTTCAATTTCAGCGCGGTTAGTCCGCGTCCCTGTGTGACAACCAGCAGTGAGGTGGTCTTGAAGACAGTTTCGGGTGAGCCAGCGTTGGTTCGTCGGCGCGTGGGAAAAGGGCAGGTGTTCCTGCTTGGCTTTTGCGTGCAAGACTCTTACTTCCAGACCTGGAAGGACAACGATGAGACATCCAGGGAGCAATTGCGGAGGCTTTTGCACAGCCTGACTGAGGATGCGGGCCTGCATGCTCATGTGTACTCGTCCAATCCGGACATCGAAGCGGCGCTCAGGACAAATGGCAAGGAAGGATTCGTTTTCGTCATCAATCACGAAGCCGAGAAGCCCGAGACGCAGGTTCGTATGGCCGACCTGGGATTCAGGGTCGGGCGGATCATCGACGTCGCCGACGAACATGCGATCGAGTTCCACGAGATAGGTGACGTTATCACCCTTAGCGTTGCGGCGTCTCAGGACAAGCCACGGTTGCTCCGCCTTCTCCCTCGCTAGGCGGAGCAATGAGCAAGCAGCAGTGCAGCGGTTCCACGGAGGTTTCTGTGGGAGATGTTTCCCATTCAATTTCACGGGAGGGCGGTCAGACTGAGCATGCATAGCCGAAGAAGGCTATCCGTGATGTCAGAAACGGGGCGCCGAGGGGTAAGACCGAAGGGTAGGTTTTTGGTGCCCTGCAAGGGCACAAGATAGTAGCCGGGGGCAACGCCTCCGGAAAGCCCCACGCTCGTTCCCCGACCCTAAAGGGGTCGCATTACCCTGAGTCGCGGGCGGCAAGACCGCCGTGACGCTACCTGGATTCGACCCGTCGGCTGACGGGTCGGACCCTGTAGGGGCGCGTTTTCCGGGGGCGTTGCCCCCGGCTACTCTATCGATCCCCTTCGGGGATCAAGGGTGGGCAGTGCCGAGGGCGTTTTCTCCACCGCCGCCCCGCCTCATGGCGTCGTGACCAGAGGTAGTTCAATGAAGCTCGCCTGGTCGGGCGCGTGGTAGATCCGCTGTATGGCCTTTCGGTAATCGCCCGGCTTGGCCCAGAAGATATTGGGCACGAAGGTCTGTGGATTGCGATCGTAGAGAGGGAACCAACTCGACTGGATCTGCACCATGATCCGGTGGCCCGGCAGGAAGACGTGGTTCGCCGTGGGAAGGGCGAAGCGGTAGAGCAGGGGGATGTCAGGCGTAATGGGTTTGGGTGTTTCCAGGCTCTCGCGATAGCGGCCGCGGAAGATATCGGCCGACACCATCAGTTGATAGCCACCCAGCTTCGGCTGGCCCGCCACCTCGTCAGGATAAACATCGATCACCTTGACCACCCAATCGGAGTCCGTGCCGCTGGTGGAGGCGACCAAATTGGCCACCGGCTGCCCGCTGATCTTCATCGGCGCGATGAAAGCGTCAGAGACGAACACCACCACATCCGGGCGGCCGGAGGCTTCCCGTTGGTCTTCCACCAGCCAATGGGGCCAAGGGTGATCCTGGTCGTATCCCATCGGCCGAATGGGCCGCGCGACGTAGGGTACGGGTTTGGCTGGGTCAGAGACATATTCGTCGAACGTTGCCTCGCCTGGATTCGGCGGTACAAACCTCAGCTTCAGGCCGGCCTTGAGATAGAGCGGTGTGGGGCGGATTGTGCAGCCGCTCGCGCAACCCGCCGGCCAGTCGGGCAGGCGTCGCCAAGCATTCGTTCCCGTTTCAAAGATAACCACGGGTGGAGTGTCAGCCTTGGGCGCGCCATCCTTGAGGTATTGATCGAGGAACGGTTGCAGGATCTCGCGGCGGAAGTAGAGCCCGGTGTCGCTGTTGAACCGCAAGGGGCCGAGCGTACTGCCGTCGCCGGCCTCCCCCCCGTGATTCCAGGGGCCCATCACTAGGAAGACCTTGTCGTTGTGGGTGTCCTTCGGCTTGATTGCTTTGTAGACGGCCATGCCGCCGTAAATGTCCTCCTGGTCCCAGAGGCTGGTCACCAGCATCACCGGCACTTTCAGCGGTTGGCCCGCCAGCACCCGGTCCACGGCCTGATCGCGCCAGAAGGAGTCGTAGCTCGGATGCTCCAAAATCTTGCGCCAGAAGCCGAGCTGTTCCAGCCCGTACAGCCGCCCGAGCTCGCCCGCCGATCCCGCCCGCATGTACATGTCATAGTCGTCGAAGTAACTCGTCCACCACTTCACCTCCGAGGAGCGCGTCGCCTCCTGGTCGTAAATGTAAGACATGTTCGCCTGGCGGAAGGCGCCATAGTGAAACCAGTCATCGCCCATCCAACCGTCGACCATGGGGTTCATGGGCACAGACACTTTGAGCGCCGGGTGAGGGTTAACCAGCGCCATCAAAGGCAGAAATCCGTCGTAGGAAATGCCGATGATGCCGACCTTACCGTTCGATTCCGGAACGTTTTTCACCAGCCAGTCGATGGTGTCGTAGGTGTCGGTGGCGTGATCCACCGGGGTCGGGTTCTGCGGCCCGTGCAGGGGGCGGTTCATCACGTAGTCGCCCTCGGAGCCGTACTTGCCGCGTACGTCCTGGACGGCGCGGATGTAGCCACCTTCCACGATGACATCGGTGAGATTGTCGTAGCCTTCCAGGATCCGGCCGAGGTGAGAGCTTTCCGCGTGGCTGGCCATGTTCGCCGCGTTGTAGGGCGTGCGAGTCAGAAGGATCGGCGCGCGCTTGGCGCCCTTCGGGACAACGATGACGGTGTGCAGCTTCACCCCGTCACGCATGGGGATCATCACATCGCGCTTGA
>Ga0181524_10004898_pt1 | contig 12186 bp, 9 predicted proteins | sample PEATcosm2014_Bin_34_FD_119761 | JGI IMG/M metagenome (GOLD analysis project Ga0181524, IMG submission 119761) | Peatland microbial communities from MTU Mesocosm Facility, Houghton, MI, USA - PEATcosm2014_Bin05_60_metaG | ecosystem: Environmental > Terrestrial > Soil > Wetlands > Peat | place...
GGAGTGATCTCGTATGCCTGCGACCGCCGTTTCCTTACAAGCTCATAGTCTTCCTTCGCCTGCCTTGCGCCGGTTCGCCTGGGCTGTCCTGGTTTATTTCATCGGCGTTATTTTGTGGGGCGGGCTGGTGCGCGCCACCGGATCGGGCGCCGGCTGCGGCGATCACTGGCCGCTGTGCAACGGGACGGTGATCCAGCACTCGGCGCGCGTTGACACGATGATCGAGTTTACGCATCGCATCACCAGCGGCCTCTCGTTCATTCTTGTTGTGGCGCTGCTCTGGTGGACCATCGCTGGCACGGCGCGTGCCCACCTGGCGCGAGTTGCGGCCTTGGCTGCCGTGGTTTTCACAGTCGTCGAGGCGGTGCTGGGAGCTTTTCTGGTCAAGCTTGGTCTCACCGCGCAAAGCCGTTCGCCCCTGCGCGCGCCGTACCTGGCTCTGCACCTGACCAACACGCTGCTGCTGCTGGCCGCGCTCACGCTGACCGCGCACCTGCTCGGCCGGCGGAGAGGCTACCTGCGCGGCAGGATTCACTTTGCCGCGCCGTTTCTATCGATTGCATCGCTCGTCGTTGTGCTGGCTGTCGGCGTTACCGGATCGCTGGCAGCGCTGGGCGACACGCTCTTTCCCGCGAGCTCGCTCGGACAAGCTTTTGCGCAGGATTTTTCGTCCGCCAGCGGCTGGTTGGTGCGCTGGCGCTGGACGCACCCCTCGGTTGCGTTCGCGGCCGGCGTCTTTCTCGTCTGGCTGCTCGTGCGCGCAGCGCAGCGGCACACGTACTGGGATAATCGCGGCCTTTCCGCGCTGGTGTTAATTCTTCTGGCGGCGCAGTATGCGCTGGGTGTTCTCGATGTGGCGTTTCTGGCCCCGGTTTGGCTGCAGATCGCGCACCTGCTGGGCGCTGATGTGCTGTGGTCTGCCCTGATGGTGCTGGCGGCGCGCCTGATGCTGGAGCCAGCGGAGGCAAGTTAGCGGGTTACAAGTCAGCAGGTTCACGAAAAGGCTCCGTGCGGGGCCTTTTCTGTTAGCGGGTTAACATGCTGGCTCGCAGGCAACCCGGCAGATCCATAAATCCGCAGGTCTGCGAGCGAGTGCCGATTGCGGCGTTCAGTCTTCCAGGGCTGGGTGGTAGTGGCTCTCCCAGCCCAGGTAGCGCGCCGCCTCGTGCACCGCCCTCGACACGTCGCTGAAGTTCGCGGCCACGTGGTGCTCGAAGCCCTCGCGGCAGATGTACTTGAGCAGCTTCTGCAGTTGCGGAATCTCGGCCACGCCAGCTCCGCCGAAGGTTTCGAGCGGATCGTCGGTGAACCGGCCCGCGCCGGTATAGCCGCGGATGACGCCGCGCCGGTCGTCGGTTGAGAAGCGCGCGAAAGTCATCGCGCCGGCCTTCACGCGGCCCACGCACGTGCCAAACGTATTCTCCTTGCCCACCGCGCCGGCGATGATCTCCTGGTAATCCATCCGGGCTTCCTTGAAAAAGTGCTTGGGCAGATTCGAGCAGTGGAAGCAGACGCACTTGTTGGGATCGGCGCCGTAGTTGTTGTTCCAGTCGAGCAGCGCGGAAGGCGTTCCCGAAGCCAGCGCCATCATATACATGCTGAGCACTCCGGGGACATCGACTTCGCAGGCCGAGGGAATGAGCTCGTTGCTCATCATGCTCATGATGGTGCATGGCACCACGCCGAAGAACTCCTCCATCGAGGTCCAGCACTGCACGGCGCTGATGGTGCAGTTGGTCTGCTTCATCCAGATATCGACGACCGCGCCTAGCTTGGCCATCTTAAGCAGAGCGGCTTCGGGTATGCCGGAAGTGCTGACATACTTCTTGATCGCCGCCAACTTGGCCAGCGCTGCGTCGTCCGAGTCTTTCATGCGGTTGATGCGGCCGAAGATCTCCGACAGATCGATCGGCTCGACAGAGATGCCGGCTGTCTCCAGAATGCGCTCGGAGTAGCGCACGGTGTTGAAAGCCGCGGGCCGCGCTCCGATGGCGCCGATCTTAAGATTCTTGAGCCCTTTCACAATGCGGCAAACCGCGGAGAACCACTCCAGGTCCGCTTTGAACTGGGGCGAATCCAGCGTCTCGGTGTGCAGCGTGGTCAGCGAATAGGGAATACCGTACTGCATGAGGTTGTTGCAGCAGCTCATCTTGCCGCAGAAGCTGTCGCGGCGCGTGGCGATGGTCATCGCGTCGGAGCGGTCGGGCGTGGCCTGCACCAGCACCGGAACCTTGAGCCCGGAGAGGCGGATAGCATCCACAATGCCGCGCTCCTCGCCAAAGTTGGGCAGCGTAACGATGATGCCGTCGATCTCCTCGACGTGTTTCTTAAAGAGCTCGGCGCATCGCTGCGACTCGGCGTAGGTTTCCACAGCGCCGTACTTCGACTCTTCCGGGCCAAGTACGATGGGGCGTACGCCCGCGGCCTCGAGTACGGAGACGATCTCTTCCCGGCCGGTCTTGGCCAGGTGATCGGGGAAAAAGCCGCGATTGCCCACCACAATTCCAAATGTCATCTTGCGTTGCGCTGCCATTTTCTTGGCTCCCTCAATCGTTGTGCTTGCAAGTAGACTTTTTACCGCGCAAAACGCTTACTTGCGTGCGCGGCCGGGGCGAAACCTGACGGCATAGAACATGCCCAGAGCCGTCAACAGGCCGCCCCACCACACCGGCGTATGCAGATTGGTCAACTGCACGCCGGGCGCATAGCTTCCCGTCGTCCATTCAAAGACGCCGTAACCCAGGATCATGACGCCGTAGGCAACCAGCAGCACGCCAATGAAAAACCAGATCGGAATCCCGGAACCACGCATACGTTTCTATCCCTTCTCTCTTCGCATCCACGCGAATCTTACGCGCCCTGACCGAACCCCTCGCGCTACCAGAACAGAATATTCAGAGCGGCAAAGATCACCACCACCACGCTCGCCCACATCCACTCCCGCTTGTAAAAGGGAACCGGATCTTCCTTGGGCAGCGTGGTTGCGCCGTAGACCAAGCCGTCCAGTTCCGCCACCGGCCGCGGCTTGGTCAGCAGGCTAACGACGACGACCACGATCGCCGTAAACACGAACGCCCACAGCGCGCGAAAAACATTCTCGGCCATTGGCTTGGCGTCGGACGAAAGCGCCACGGTGGCCAGCGCGGCAGGACTGATGTGAACCCACTCGAAGAGGCTCGCGGAAAAGACGATGCCGAACAGCAGGCCCAGAAAGCCGGCGAGCCTGGTAGCGCGCTTCCAGAACATGCCGAAGAGGATGACGCCCAGCAGGGGCGCGATAAAGATGCTGAACAGCGCCTGCACGTAGTCCATGATGCCGTGCGCGTGCTGCACAATGTAGCCCGCGAAGATGGATACGACTACGCCGGCAACGATCGAAATCCGGCCCACCGTTACGTAATGGCTGTCGCTGCCCTTCTTGTTGATGAGCGGCTTGTAGATGTCGTAGGTCCACACGGTCGAAAAGGCGCTTACGTTGCCGGCCATGCCGCTCATGAAGCCGGCGATCAGCGCCGTGATGCCAAGACCCAGCAGGCCGGGTCCGAGGTAGCGAACCATCATCAGCGGCAGGGCCTGATTGTAGCTGTGCAGCTCGGAGCCGGGAGCGGCGCTGAGCACCTGCCGTTGCGCCTCGGCAGAGAGATTGGACTTCGACGACATAGCCGTCGAGCAGGCCGCAGGATCTTCGATCTTGCCGGTGGCAGAGGCGACCGAGCAAACGGCCACCACGTCTTCGCCGACAAGCTGCCGGCGGCTGCCATCGGGGTTTTGCAGCAGTACGAGACCGAGCAATCCGGGCAGGATCACGATAAATGGCACCGCCATTTTGAAGAACGATCCGATGATGGGCGCCATGCGCGCGGCGCGCAGGTTGCGCGCGGCCAGCACGCGCTGAACCACCAGGAAATCGGTAGTCCAATAGCCGAAGCTGATCGCAAAGCCCAGGCCGAAGACGATTCCCGTCCAGTGCACTCCCATGGGGTTGGCGGCAAAGCTGCCGGTGTCGCGCCACAGGTGGAAGTAGCTGTCGGAACCGATGTTGGTGAGGATCTTGGTCTTCAGGCCGGTCCACCCGCCGGCTTGCACAAGGCCCAGGATGGGGACCAGCAATGCGCCGCCCCAGATGAGCACGAATTGCAGCACCTCGTTGAAGATGGCCGAACGCAACCCGCCCAGGGCCACGTAAAGCGTGACTGCAAACGCGGAGACCAGAATGCTGAAGGTGATACTCCAGCCCAGAACGACCTTCATCACCACGGCCATGGCGAACATGTTTACGCCGCTCATCAGGATCATCTCCAAGGCGAAGGAGAAGGCGGCCAGAACGCGGGCGTGCTCGCCGTAGCGTAGGTTCAGGTAGCCGGGCACCGAATGCGTCTTCGACACATAGTAGAAGGGCATCATCACCAGGCCGAGGAAGAGCATTGCGGGGATGGCGCCGATCCAGTACCAGTGCGTGGCCAGAATGCCGTATTGATAAGCCGAGCCGGCCCAGCCCATCAACTCCAGCGAGCCCAGGTTGGCGGAGACGAAGCTCAGGCCGGCGATCCACGCGGTCATCTCTCGTCCGGCCATGAAGAACTCTTCGCCGGTGTTGGAACGGCCCTTGAGATAGAAGCCGATCCAAAGCACCATGCCGAAGTAAAGGGCGATGACCAGGATGTCGAGCGTGCGCAGATGCGCCAACGGTTCCGCGTTGAAGGCAAGCAGAACTGGTAGCGAGCTGAAGAAACCTGCGGCAACAGAGCCTGTGACGGATTGGAACACGAACATCATCTAAAGAGGCGTGAAGCAGACCCCCGGATTCGTTGGGCTTCCGCCCCTAAGTAAATTGGTTTACTCGAGCACTTGTCAAGCACGGAGCGTCGCGGCGAGGAAAGCTTCTCCCTCGCTGCGTCTTTGCGTCAGGGGTTCAATCAGCGGGCAACCTTCGGCCGGCACGGATCGAGTAGGCGTTTACAAAAACAAAGCGTAGCGTAACGCCGCAAGTTTTCATGCCATGATTCCCGCAGTACGGGCGTGGTCTGGCTACTGGCTGCGACCGCCGTTTCGATCAATCGTTGGCCGCCATAACCTCGTGCAGCCAGCCTGGGGCTTTCAGCAGCTCACGGGGGCGCGGGCCATCGGCGGCGCCCACCAGGCCGTCGCGCTCCATGAGGTCAATTAAATGCGCGGCCCGGCCGTAGCCGATGCGCAGCCGCCGCTGCAGAAGCGAAGTGGAGGCCTTGCCGAATTCGAAGACAAGTCGAACCGCATCGTCAAACATCGGATCGTCTTCATTTGCATCTTCGTTTTCACCCCCCATGGAAGTACGCTCGTCCTTCGGTGATTCGAGGAAGCCTTCGACGTACTCAGCGGTGCCCTGGGATTTCCAGAAATCGACCACGGCAGCTGTCTCCTTCTCGCTCACATAGGGGGCGTGCAGGCGCATCAGGCGGCTGGTGCCCGGCGGCAGAAAGAGCATATCGCCGCGGCCCAGAAGCGCCTCGGCCCCGTTGGTGTCGAGGATGGTGCGCGAGTCGACCTTGGTAGCCAGGCGGAAGCTGATGCGGGTAGGAATATTGGCCTTGATGAGGCCGGTGATGACATCCACGCTGGGGCGCTGCGTGGCCAGAATGAGGTGAATTCCAACGGCGCGCGACATTTGCGCCAGCCGCGTCACCGACTCTTCGACGTTGGCGCGGTCGAGCATCATCAAGTCGGCCAGCTCGTCGATGACGATGATGATGTAAGGCAGCGGCTCCTCCTCCTCTCCTTCGTCGAAGAGCGAAGGCATGGAGCCCTCAAAGAGCTTGTTGTACTGGTCAATATTGCGCACGCTGCGCGAGGCCAGCAGTTTCAAGCGCCGTTCCATCTCGCGGACCGCGTTGCGCAGAGCGTTTGCAGCCAGCTTGGGTTCGGTGATGATGGGCGTAAAAAGGTGGGGAATGCCCTCGTACATGCCCAGTTCCACGCGCTTGGGATCGACCAGGATGAGCCGCACTTGGTGAGGCGTGGTGCGGTAGAGCAGGCTCATAATCATGGCGTTGATGGCCACGGATTTGCCCGAGCCCGTCGATCCCGCAATGAGAATATGCGGCATCGAGGCCAGATCCGCGGTCACGATGCGGCCGTTGATGTCTTTGCCCATGGAGATCGTGAGGCGCGAGCGGGCCCTGACGAAAGTCTCGCTTTCGATCGCGTCGCGCAGGTGAATGGTTTCCCGCTCGTGGTTGGGTACCTGAATGCCCACCGTGCTCTTGCCGGGCATGCGCTCGATCAGGATGCTCTCGGCGCGCATGGCCAGGCACAGGTCGTCGGCCAGGCCGGTCACGCGCGAGTATTTCACGCCCGCCTCGGGCTTGAACTCGAAGGTCGTCACCATGGGCCCGGGATTGATCTGCACCACCTGGCCGCGCACGTCGAACTCGGCGCATTTTTCCACCAGCACCCGCGCTTCTTCGCGCAGTACGTCTTCGCGCACCGTTTGCGGGCCTTCGCCCGCATTCAGCAGCGTGCTCGAGGGCAGCTTGTAGCCGCTCACGTTTTTCGGCGCCACAGCGACCGTGCGCACTTCGGCATCGGCGCGGCCATGAATGGCGATCTCCCCGGCTTGTTGTTGCGGCGTGGGAACCGGAACGGGCCGCATGGCCGTACCGGGATCGGCCGGCTGCGGGGCCGCGGACTGCGCCTGCACGGGCTGGAGCTGCGGCGGTGTTATGGCCGTAGCTGGCATGGGCACGGCTGTCGCTGTCCCCGGCTCGCTCCGCTCCCAGATGCTCGGCCTGCGCTGCGTAATGGGAATCGCGGCTTCGCTTCGCTCTTCCGGCTTCTGAGACAAATCCATTCGCTGGTAAGCCGGAATCTTATCCAACGGATCTTGCTGCGGCGCATGTTTTCGGGTGAAGAACGCGAGAAAGCGGTTCGACCAGCGGGCAGGAAGCTCCGTTTCCACATCCGGTACGTCTGCGGTGGCGAGCTTCGGAAACGGGACGGGCTGATTCCGATCCACACGCAGAGCTTCGCGTTCCGCGCGCAGATCGGCGCGCTCCTCGCGGCTGCTGCGCCAACGCTCGCGCCATTCGGCAAAGCGCATCCAGCGCTCGGCAATGCTTTCGCGCAGAACGGAGAAGCTGATGGCCGAGGCAAAGTAGAGCCCCGTGGCAGCCAGCGCGGCGGCTACCATCCAGGCGCCCTGCAGGTTGAGGTAGACGACCAGCATACCGGCCATAAGCCGCCCCACCACACCCTCTACGGGAACCATGTGCAACCAGCGCCAATGCCACGGCAAAAGCCCAAACACAGCTGGCAGGAAGGCCAGGGCGAGCACAGTGCCCACCCATCGCAAGATGGGCGAGCCACCGGGCCGAGAGTGCATCCAGGTCCAGCCCAGGCCGCCCATCCACAACGGAAGCAGAAATGCCGTCAGGCCTAGCGATTGCAGCAAAAGGTCGCCTATGTAAGCGCCAAAGAGTCCAACCCAGTTGCTGGCCACGGCGGAATCCGTGGCCGTATTCAGCGAGGGATCAGTGGCATGATAGGTTGCAAGCGCGAGGAAAAGAAGCAGCGAAACCAGCAGCAGCACCAGACCCAGAAACACGTTCAGGGGGCGGCTGCGCGTGGGCGCGAGAACAATGCGGACAGGCTTCATGATGAGGGCGGTACCGCTCGCCGGATGCCGCGGAGGACGGGCCGGGCAGGCCGATGGAGCAGGCAAATCGTCCAGAGCAATTTCAATTATCGGCGCTCGCAGCGCCGCTTCCGGGCAAAAGGGTGGGAGGGGGAATCACGATGTCCACCCCCTGCGGAATCGCCAGCCTTACTGGAAAATCCCCTCATTCCGCAGAACTTCCATGCAGCGTTTCATCCACTGATCGAAGGTCAAGATGCAACGCATCGGCATGTTTAGGTAACAAGGCCGAAACCGCGTTGATTCTCCTGCGTTTATCCCCCGATATACTTTGCTCCCCAAAGCAGCAGCGCTCCGCCCAGCAGTATGCGGTAAATAGCGAACACGGTGAAGCCGTGCTTGCGCACCCAGTAGAGAAACCACTCCACCACGCCCAGCGCCACGATGAACGAGACGACGGTACCGATGAGCAGCACGATCCAGCGCTCGGGATCCATGACTACGCGCGCGGCGGCCGCTCCGGCGGCCATGCCGGGATGAACTTCCTTGACGAGATCCCAACCGGTGGCGGCGATCATGGTGGGAATCGAGAGCAGAAAGCTGAATTCAAGCGCCGAGGGGCGGTCGAGCCCCGCAAGCTGGCCGGCGGCGATGGTCGACATGGAGCGCGAGGTGCCTGGAAAAACGGCGGAAAGTGTCTGGCAAAGGCCGATCCAGACGGCCTGCGGCGCCGACATCTTCTCTACGCCCGTGGTGTTTGACTCATAACGGTCGCTCCAGGCGTCCACGGCCCACATGACAACTCCGCCCACCAGCAGCGCGATGGCTATGGCGTTCAAGCTGCCCAGGTTCTTCTCGCTCCACTTGCGCAGCAGCAGCGCCGGAGCCGAAGTGCAGGCGAAGGCGATCAGCGTGAGCGAAATGGGGTGGTTGAACCCGTTGCGATCGCCGCTTTCGCCCCTGGGAAATGTGCGCAGGAAGTTGACGATCCTTTCCAGGAACAGCAGGCACAACGCCAGGATTGCTCCCACCTGGATGACGATCGTGTACATCATCCAGTACGGATCGTCGAGCGGGATCTTCATCAACGCTTCCGCGATGCGCAGGTGCGCCGTCGAGCTGACCGGCAAAAACTCGGTCAGGCCTTCCACAATTCCCAAGAGAATGGACAGGAAATACGGGCTCAAACTGCCTCCTGCTGATTCTTACGTTTGCATCAGGTGGGGAGCCCCGGGAGGCCGTCGGCTGCTCACTCCCGTTCAATGCCGTAGACAGGAACCCCTTCATCTAATTTGTACACCAGGGCGGCGGCGCGCAAGGCGTAGTCAGAGTCGGCAAAATGGGCTTTCAGTTGCGCGGCCACGGTGCGCGCATGGTTGCGATCATCGTTGCTTTTGCGGTCATCTCCATTGGCGGCAAACATGTCGCTGAGCACGGCAAGACGGTAAACGGCCTCGTACAGCGCGCGCGCCGTCCGCGGACCGTCGGGGAACTCATCCGCGTATTTGAGGTAGATCTCCGACTCCTTTTCCGGGCATTGGGTTGAGCCTTCCCAATCGCCGCAGAGCTTATTGTCGATCAGGTCGAAGGCCGCCAACGCCGCCCAGCGTGTGTGCGGATAGTACTTGGTCAGCTTCTTCAAGGCGTCTTCGTCCATCGGCTGGCGAAATTCGGGATCTCTTTCATGAGCCGATGGCAAGGTCGCGGCGTCGGCCTTCTCCAGTTGCCACTGGATGTCTGCCGCACGCCATGCGGCTTCGGGCGCGAGCGGAGAGTTCGGGAACATCTCCGCGACGCGGCGGTAGAGCAGACGCGCGCTCTGCGCGGCATTGGCCGGGCCGCGCGGATTGGAGGCCAGCGCCTCCTGGTTGGCCGCTGCGCCCATCAGAATCTGGTCTCCGTTGGGGGTGGTTTCTTCCACCACTCCTTTGGCCTCGATCCACCCTGAAATCGGCGGCGTGGCCTCGTCGCTGCCGACCATCGGCGTGTCCTTGTCGCTGTGCAGCTCTTCGATGTCGGTGTTGGCGTAGACGCGCATCCAGGGGCCGCTCTTTTCCGCGACCACCATCTCGCGGCCGATCTGCACTTTATCCACTTTCTGCGCGCTGCTGTCAGGCGTGACATAGAGCCAGGTGATGCGCAGGACCGTGGCGCGCGGGCCGGCCATGGGCTTCACTAGCTGCGGCGGCTTTTTATCGGCGTGAACGGGCAGCGCCACGCACGGAAGCGCCAGGCCCAGGGCGAGAGCGCGAAGTGGAAAGATCCGGCGGTTCATGACATGCCAAATCATAGTTGAACGACGTTACGGCTGGGTTTCAGTGAGCACCTGGGCCGGCAAAACCGGATCCACGTTGCCGCCGCTCGCCGCCGCTTCACTCGTACGCAAGCGCATCGATGGGGTCTTTGCGCGCGGCCATCCACGCCGGATATAGCGCCCCGCAGATCGATCCCACGAAAGCGATCACCGCACCTCTAACCACCCACTCCGCGGTGATCTCGAAGTGCTGCGTCGGGAACAGATGGAAGAGTAACGTACGCACTCCGAAGGTGCCGGCAATGCCCACGATCAAGCCCGCCACAGCCAGCGCCGCGCACTCGCGCAGCACTACACCCACGATCGCCGGCTTTGACGCGCCCATCGACTTCAGAATGCCGATCTCGCGCGTCCTCTCCAGTACCGCCGTGTACATCGATTGAAAGATGACCAGGAAGCCGATGATGACCGCGATAGCGGTCACCACATCCAGCGCCTGGTCGAAGCCAGGAAGCTTCTCGGGCGTCATCTGCGACAGCCACTCATCCATGGTCTGCACAGGGAAGTCTTCAAGACCGCGCGTCGCGTGGATTTCCTGGATGATGGCTTGGTCATTGGCGGGATCGTCGCTCTTGATATAAAACAGGGATGCCCTGCCCTCGGCTCCCATTAAATCGCCCATCGTGCCGATCGGGATCATTTTCCTGCCACCCTTGCCCGCCTCGACGATGCCGCATATCCGGAAAGGGTGATCCATCACTTTGATGGTCTCTCCAACGTGATGCATAGTGCCGGCGAATACGTCGTCCACAATCACCTCATTGGGACCCTGAAAAGGCCCCCCATGGACAAACACGAACGGCCGTAGTGCGTTGAAGCTCTGGTAGTCGATTCCGTAAATCACACCGAAGTCGTCCGGCGATGTGTTGAAGAGTGTGATCGCGGGGGAAACAACCGCCACATGCGGGAGGGGCTGGATAGCCAGGGCATCCTTGATGGGAATCGGAGCTCCGCTGATTCCGTTCATGATGCTGGCATGGCTGGGCCGCATCATCAGGTCGGCGCCGATGCCGTTGGTGCGCTGCTTCTGGTCGTTCAACATGCCCATGAAGATGCCCACGATGGACAGAATCATGATGACTTCGATGGCCACGGCAAGCACGCTGATGATGGAGCGCATGGGGCGGTGAAGCAAGTTGGCAAAGATAAGCTTATTCATATTCGAGCTCGGATCCATGCGCCAGGCGGCGCGAGAACCCTCGTCATCAGGGTAACAGTCTTGAGCGGGAGGGCCTGACGGCAGTATGCAAACCAAACCCCGTGCGCGGATGTTTCGAAACTGGGTTCAAGCGCTCAAAAAGGGCGCCCGTCCGCGTTAAATCGCTTTGACCCAACGGGAAACCGGGTTTATTGTGAAGGTAAAATTTCTTCCTGGGTGTTTGACCCGATACCGGTCGCCGATGGGGAGTTTTGGAGAAGACCTGCGCAAGGAGCGCCTCGCGCGTGGCGTTGCGCTGGAAGACATCTCGGCGGTCACCAAGATCAGCCAACGTCATCTGATTGCGCTGGAGCAGGAGAGGTTTCGTCTTCTTCCCGGCGGCATTTTAAGCAAGGGCATCGTCCGCGGTTACGCCGGCGCTCTCGGCCTGGATCAGCAGAACTGGACGGAGCGCTTTCTGCAGGCTTCGAGCGCCTCAGGCCAGGCGCCCGATGACGATCGCGGCTGGACGACCTTTGCTTCCAACGTAGGCAAAGCGAGGATTCTGCGCCGCGAAGCCGTCGAGGTCCGCTTGCGCTGGCTCGGCGCCATCCTGCTTTTGCTGGCGGTCGCCGCCGCCGTGTTCCTCGCCGTCCGCTACTATGGCGTGCGCGCGGGTTGGTGGCATACTCTGCTGCCGCTGCACGGCGTCTCTGCTGCGCTCCATGGCGCCTGGGCGTTAGCCCGCGGCATGGTTGCTCGCGTCCTTTCCAGAACCTGAACCCTCCGGCTCAGGGCCTCCAATCCGCCATTGAAAGCCCTTTCTTTACCGTACGCTGCATGACTTTGCTCCCGGCCGCCCGCCCAAATTACCATAGACAGGTGCACTGCCGGGCTTGAGCCTGAGCATGTGGACATGCCGAAATCAGGTGGTGTGCCAGGGATCTGAAGAATGAGGAATTTGGAGGTATTCGCGCCGCCTCATCCGGAGCCTGTCGGCCATCGCGGCGTCCACCGGCTGGAATCCCTCTTATGGGAAGGAGTTTGAAGTTGAGCGACCGTTTTTTGTTTACCTCCGAATCCGTCACCGAAGGTCATCCCGACAAGATTGCCGATCAGGTATCC
>Ga0181524_10004902_pt1 | contig 12183 bp, 9 predicted proteins | sample PEATcosm2014_Bin_34_FD_119761 | JGI IMG/M metagenome (GOLD analysis project Ga0181524, IMG submission 119761) | Peatland microbial communities from MTU Mesocosm Facility, Houghton, MI, USA - PEATcosm2014_Bin05_60_metaG | ecosystem: Environmental > Terrestrial > Soil > Wetlands > Peat | place...
CAATTCCCGTGCCATCTCTAGTTCTTGGCGGAAGGTTCGCGTGACAGAAAAGGCGTGGGGCGGGGTGTTCGGCGAGGCGACGGACCGCCGGGTCGAGGAGTTCACCGAGAGCGTGAGCTTCGACCGCCGGCTCTACGCGCAGGATATCGAGGCCTCGACCGCCCACGCCCAAATGCTGGCCCAGGTGGGGCTGATCACCGCGGACGAATGCCGACGGATTGAGCAAACGCTAGGCGACATCCGCCGGGAAATTGAGCAGGGCTCCTTCCCCTTCCGCACGGAACTGGAAGACATCCACATGCACGTCGAGCGGGCCCTGGTGGACCGCATCGGCGACGTCGGCCGAAAACTGCACACCGCCCGCAGCCGCAACGATCAGGTCTCCACCGATCTGCGGCTCTGGGTCCGGCAGGCCATCGACCAGATCGACGCGCGGCTGGTGGAGCTGCAACGGGCCTTCGTGGCCCGCTGCGATGGCGACGCCGGCGTGGTCGTGCCCGGCTACACCCATCTCCAGCGGGCCCAGCCGGTGCTGGCGGCCCACAACTGGCTGGCCTATTGCGAGAAATTCGAGCGGGACCGGCAGCGGCTGGCGGACTGCCGGCGGCGGGTCAACGTCCTGCCGCTGGGGGTGGCGGCCCTGGCCGGCACCAGCTTGCCGATCGACCGCCAGGACGTCGCCCGCCGGCTGGGCTTCGATCAGGTCACGGCCAATAGCCTCGACGCCTCCGGCGACCGGGACTTCGTGCTGGAGTTCGCCTTCGTCCTGGCGATGATCGCCGAGCACCTGAGCAGTTGGGCCGAGGAATGGATCCTGTGGGCCACGGTGGAATTCGGGTTCCTCAAGCTGCCCGAGGCGTTCTGCACCGGCTCGTCGATCATGCCGCAGAAGGTCAATCCCGACGTGCTGGAACTGGTGCGCGGGAAGACGGGGCGGGTGGTGGGGAATCTTCAGGCCCTGCTGGTGCTGGTCAAGGGCCTGCCGCCGGCCTACAACCGCGACTTGCAGGAGGACAAGCAGCCGCTCTTCGATTCGTTCGACACGGTCCGCGCGTCGCTGGAGATGGCGGCCGCGATGGTGCCCCGGGCCGAGCTCCGCCGCGAGGCGATCGCCCAAAAGCTCGACTGCGGCCACCTCGACGCCACGGCCCTGATGGAGTACCTGATCCGCCGGGGCGTGCCGCAGCGGACGGCCCACGGCCTGGTCGGACGCCTGGTCAGGAAGGCCCTGGATCGGGGCGTGCGGCTGGCCGATCTGCCGCTGGCGGACTTCCAGGAGGCCCTGCCCGATCTGGACGAGAGCGTTTACGCCGTCCTGGGTCCGCGACAGGCGGTGGCCGCCATGACCAGCTACGGCTCGACCGGCCCCGAGCAAGTCGGGCGGCAAGTGGAACATTGGAAGGAGCGCCTGACTTGAGCCCGTTTAGCGGGCGGGCTTGCCCGCCGTTTGATGGCCCGTTGGGTTTCAGAGGAAATCTATGTCGTCAGATCAGTCGTCCGAGGCCATGAAATCGTCGCAGCTAATCGAGCGCCAGGCGTCCGAGTGGGGCCTCGCCGCGCTGACGATAAGCGCTGTTCTCGTCACGGCAGCGCCAATTGTGCTGGTTCTGGCCGTTGAGGTGTGGAGTTCTAGTTGTCGGAATTCCGGCCCGGTTCGCCTTCACGCCTGGCTTGCTCGTGTCGGGGTTGCGGTCGCTCTGACAATGGCTTGCGCGGCGATAGGCTTCGGGACGACGGCCGTGCGTTATGCGATGAACCGAAACCAACCTGCAGGGCTGGCGGTTGGTGGACTTTCGCTCAGCGTGGCGGCGCTGGTCCTGTGGCTGATCACAGCGATTGCCCTGTTGAATACCACAGAGAGCCTACTTGACATCTATGGGCGATAGGCCCGCCTTCACCCTAACCCTCTCCCGGAGGGAGAGGGGACGTGCCGAGGAACATCCATGAACCACCGCTCTCGACTTTCTTTGCCGGCGGCGATCGTGCTTGCGGTTTCCGCGGCCTTTGCCGTGGGGGGCTCTGTCCGCGGCCAGGACGAAGAGGTTCCCGGGCCGAAGCCGGCAGTCAAGAAGGCGAAGCCCTCGGGGGGAAAGGCAAAACCGGGGCCAAAGTCCGAAGAGGGGCCTGCCGGCCCGGCCAAACCGTCCGCCAAAGGCCCGGTCGAGGCGCCCGAAGACCCGGCCATCGTGGCCATTCTGGCGGTGAAGCCCAAGACGCCGGTGGACTGTTTCCGGACGGCGCGGACGCTGTGGCGGCTCGGCCGGCCGGAGTTGGCCCGGCCACTGCTGCGGCAGATCCTGGCGGGCCAGCCGGACGACGAGTCGCTGGCCGGCCTGGTACAGGAGTTCGGCTCGCCGGCCCTTGCGGAGCTGAGCAACCAGCCCGCCTTGCTGCCGGAGGCCGAGCAACTGGCCGCGGCAGCCCTGGGAGCCGTCAACCGGCGGCTCCAGGACCCGAAGCGGATCGCCGACCTGATCGGGCAATTGCAGGACCCGTCCGCGGAGGCCCGCCGCGGGGCGATGCTGGGCCTGCGCGAGGGCCGGGGGCCGGCCGTAGCGGCCCTGCTCAGCGCGCTGGCCGATCCCGCCCAGGCCGCCGGGCGGCCCGCCTTGCAGGCCGCCCTGGTCACCATGCGCACCGAAGCCTTCGAGCCGCTGGCCGCGATCCTCGATTCGGCCGATGCGGAGCTGAAGATCCAGGCGCTCACGGTGCTGGGCGAGATGAATCTGCCCGGCGCGGCAATCTGGCTGGTCGGTCCGGCCTTCGACCCGGCCAGCGATGCGCGAGTTCGCGCCGCGGCCGTGGCCGCGCTCAAGCGGCTCTCGGGCGGCGTGCCCAGCCGCGCCCAGGCCACCGAGTGGCTCTACGAGCAGGCCCGCAACTACTTCCGCGGGCGGCTGGTGTTGAAGGTCGATGCCGACTCGCGGGTGCAGGTCTCGTCGTGGGACGCGGCCGGCGGGAAGTGCGTCTCGCGGAACACGACGATCGACGACGCCTGCCGCGTGATGGCGGCCCGCTTGGCACGCCAGGCCCACGCCGTCGCCCCCGACGACCCGCGGGTGACGGTCCTCTGGCTGGCGGCGACCTTGGACGAGATGGTCTACAGCCGGGGGCTCGAAAAGCCGCTGGATTTCGACAAGGAGGCGGGCCTCCGCCGGATCGCAAAGCTGGGGGCCCCGACGCTTGAGGCGGTGCTCGACTACGCGACGGCCGAGGGTCATCCGGCCGCGGGGCGGGCGGCCGCCGTGATCCTGGGGCGGATCGGCAGCGCCCAGGAACTCTTGCGCAAGGGGCAGGAGCCCGGGCCGTTGGTGCGGGCAGCCCGCAGCCCGGACCGGCGGCTGCGACTGGCCGCCCTCGAGGCGATCGTCCGCCTGGAGCCGGACGGACCCTATCCCGGCTCGAGCTGGGTGCCCGAGTCGCTGGCCTTCCTGGCGGCCACCCAAGGGGCGCGCCGCGCCCTGCTGGCCGGCACCGGCCCCGACACCTTCGTCGATCTGGCCGCCGCCCTGGCGACCATGCACGTCGCGCCCGCCAAGGCGAGCTTCGGCCACGAGGCGATCCGCATGGCCCTCCAGTCGCCGGACTACGAGGTGCTGTTGATCGACGCGGGCGTCGGCAACCCGGTCGTGGAAACGGTGGTCCAGCACCTCCGCCAGGATTACCGCACGGCGGGGCTGGCGATCGGGGTGGTGGCCCGCTCGGGATTCTTCGAGCGGGCGGAGCGGCTGGCCCGCGACGATCCGCGGACGTTGTCCATCGCCCGGCCGCATTCGACCGAGACCGCCCAAGCCGAGCTGGACGCGCTCTGGGCGATCCGGCCGCAGGAGTTCGTCGCGTTCCCCGAGCGGCAGGAGCAGGCGGCCCGCGCCCTGGCGTGCCTGGCCACCCTGGCCAGCTCCTCGCGGAGAGTTTACGATCTGGAGCCGGCGGAGGAGGCGGTCTCGACGGCCCTCTACGTGCCCGGGCTGGGCGGCCGCGTGGCCGCGGTCCTGGCCAACCTGCCCAGCCGTGCAAGCCAACTGGCGCTGGTGGACTTGGCCAGCCGCCACGTCCAGCCCCTGGAGGTCCGCAAGGCGGCGGCCAGGGCGTTCCGCATCAGCACCCGCAAGTACGGCCTGCTGCTGCCCCAAGAGGCCATCCAGCGGCAGTACGAACGCTACCAGGCCAGCAAGGACCTCGACGTGACGACGCAGCAGGTGCTCGGATCGCTCTTGGACGCGATCGAGGACCGGCAGGGAACCACCCTGCCGAGGACCGAGCCGGGCAAGACGAAAGAGAAACCGGCCGAAAAGAGGCCGGGGAACGAGACGGGGCCGGCGAAAATTGCAAATTGAGAATTGTAAATTGCAAATTGAACACCGCAGAGCGGTGAGGCACGGCGCGCACCGCCCACCGGATTGTGGACCGGTCCTGCGAGCACCAGGGGGTTGTCGCGACATGATTTCACGCAAGGGCGCAATCTCGCCGGTTCGCCCCGCCCAATTTCAGATTCTCAGTTTGCGGTTCTCAATTTGCAATTTGCAATTTGCAATCTCCAATTTGCAATCCTCCCTCCGCCCATGACCCGCATCCCGACCCCTGCCGCTGACAGCACGCCGCCGATCCCCGGGCTGATCGGCTCGGGCCTGGCGATGCAGGGCTGCTACCGCCTGGTGCGGCAGGTGGCACAGTCCAACGCCTCGGTGCTGCTGTTGGGCGAGACGGGCACGGGCAAGGAGCTGATCGCCAAGGCCATCCACCGGCTGAGCCCGCGGGGCAGCGGCCCCTTCATCCGCGTGAATTGCGGGGCGCTGCACGAGAACCTGCTGGAGAGCGAGCTGTTCGGCCACGTCCGTGGGGCGTTCACCGGCGCCGTGGACAACCGCACCGGCCGCTTTGAGGCCGCCCATACCGGTACCGTGTTCCTCGACGAAATCAACTCCACCACCGCCAAACTCCAGGTCAAGCTGCTCCGCGTCCTCCAGGAGCACGAGTTCGAGCGGGTCGGCGACACGCAAACCATCCGCGTCGATACGCGGGTCATCGCCGCCAGCAACCGCGACCTGCTGGAAGAAGTCGAGGCCAACCGCTTCCGCGAGGACCTCTACTACCGCCTGAACGTGGTGACCATCTTCCTGCCCCCCCTGCGCGACCGCCGCGAGGACATCCCGCTGCTGGTCGGGCACTTCCTCCGCATCTATAACGAGCAGAACCTCCGCCACGTGCCCTACGTCCACCCCAAGGCGATGGAGATGCTCTGCGAGTACGAGTGGCCGGGCAACGTCCGCGAGCTGCAGAACTACGTGGAGCGGGCGGTGGTGCTGGCCCCCGGCGACGAGCTGTCCTGCGACCTTCTGCCCGAGGCCGTGCTGGGCCAGAAACCGCGGCGGATCGGCAGGCCCCGCCCCGCCAACCTCGACGCCCTGGTGGCCGAGCTGGTGGAGCAGGGCATCGCCGCCGCCGGCGCGCAGAGCGACAACCTCTACACCTCGATCGTCAGCCGCGTGGAGCGCGAGCTGATCCTCCAGGTCCTCGGCGCCTGCGACGACGTCCAGACCAAGGCCGCCCAGCGGCTGGGCATCAACCGCAACACGCTCCGCAAGAAGCTCGAAGAGCACGGTTTGGACCGGTAGGAGGCGGGAAAAGCCCCTAATCCGGGATTCACGGGCTCGCATCGCCGGCGGCGCGCGTGAAGAGGGCCTTGAGGTCCTTGGCGTCGATCTTCTTCGGAAGAATCCGGGCCGAGCCGTCGCACATCCCCACCGGATAACCTCCTTCATAGGCGGCGCTGAAACCCTTTTTCGGATCCTGCGGATCGAACGGCAGGTCCTCCGGCTTGGTCCAGATCACGGCATGCGCGTCGTCGACCTCAATCATCATGATCGTTTGCGATGTCCCGTGCGTAATGTCCTTGAGCGTGGGCTGGTCCTTCATCGACGAGTAGAGCGCGCCATTGCCCACCGGCACCAGGTAGTTCGTCAAGCCCCCGGCGGCCTTCGACACCGGCGAGCGGAACACGGCCGGCATCTTCTCGATCAGGGCCTTGTTGTGCGGGCTGTCCAAGGGCTCATCGAGGCGGAACCGGCGGTAGAGTTGGTCCTCGCCGAGGTACGGCAAGATATGCACTCGCCAGCTCAACAGCGGCCTGCCGCCGGGATCATGGCTGGCCGGCGAGGGGAAGTGCTTGAAGCGGTCATAGTAGCCGACCATGGCCAGGCCGATTTGTTGGAGATTGCTCGCCGATCGCACCCGCCGCGTCGCGTCCCCCGCACGCTCGGCGAAGGCGTTCGCCAAGCTCAACAACTCGCTGATCGCGTGGTCTTTCTCGTCCAAGGTCAGAATCAGGCGGTCGTTTTCCATCTTGGGGACCAGCCGCGCGGCCAATTTTTCGATTTGGGGCAGGAATTGCCGCGACTCCGCTCTCCTGCCCGCTTCTTCCCGGCAGTCCTTCAGAACGGCCAGCCATTTCGCGTGCAGCATCCGGGCGGCCTGGGCGTCTTGCGATTTGACGACCAGGCGCAGGGCCGCCTGCGGGGGCAGATGCAGCCCGGCGGCCGCCCACGTGATGCCGTGCGTAAGAACGGTGCTCGGGCCGTTGCCGACCTCCTTGGGCAACTGCGGCACGAGTTCCTCGATCACCCGCCGCGCCGAGGCCGGGGGAATGAGCACGGCCTGCACGGGCGCATCCCCCGCCGCGGCCAGCGCCGCGGTCAGCTTCGGCCAATCGGCGGGAACGAATTCCCAGCTAGAAAACGTCGGCAAGGGCGTGAAGGGCGTTACCCGAATCACGAGCCTATCGCCCAGCCGCCGGCTGGCATTTGCAGAGACGCCCAATGCCTCGCACAACGCCTTTTCGTCCGCCTTGGGGCCGATGGGCACCATCATGAGGACGTGGGGAATTGGGCCTTCGCCGCCGAGCGAGACAACGCCATATAGGTCCTTGCCGCCGGCGCGGCGGAAGGCATCCACCCGCCGGGTGATCTCGCGCTGGGCCATTGCACGGGTATCCCCGAAAAGCGGGTTGTTGCTCTCGCCCAGAAAACGGCCGGCCAATGCGGCAATCGGCTCGATTGCGACGCGGGACAAATCGACGTGCAAGACCGCCACGGTTTCCGCATTGACCAGGGGGGCCACGACCCGGGCCTCGGCCGCGGCATCGAACGTGTCGGTTTTCAAGAGGACCAAATTCCTGAGATACTTTGGGCGCGTCTCGGGTTGGGCTAGCGCAGGGACGCTAAAGAGCATGAAGAGAACCATCGAGCCTGAAAAACTTTTCATTGCTGCTCTCCTTCACTTTGCCTTGGGGACCATCGTGATTTCGTATCGCCAAGGCGTCGCAATCGGACCGTGCTCGGCCTCCAGGACGGCCCGGTTCCCATCGCGATGATACTTGAATGGCTGATCGTCGTAAGGATTCAAGGGAATGGACACTTCGCTGATATCGCTCAGGCGGTCGGGCAATTGGCCGTCATGCGCGGCGGCATAGATCCGCAGCGCCTCGCAGGTCCGCAGCGGGGCGAGCGTCCACCGCGTCCGCGTCTCCGCCTCCTTCGCCGCGGCGAAGCCCGGCATAAGCGAGGTCGCCAGGGGAATGATCTCCCGTTGACAGGCGTCGTGCAGGCTCCGGTCCCTGCGGTCGCGCCCCGTCTTATCCTCCGCGCAAGGCAGAAACGCCCACTTGCAATAATCGTCGCTGAGTTCCTCATAGAGAGCCACCGAATAAAGAAGGACGACTTGAGCGACGGGCATGGCCTCGACTTTGGCTGCGGGGCGGCCGTGCTCGATCAGGTACTGCTTCGCCCGCGGATAGCCTTGGATGATGCCTATCCTGGTGACCGCCCACCTCATTGTCGCGGCGTTTGTGTTTCCCCACAGGTCAACCTCACGGACAACCTTGTCAAGCAGTTCGCGCCACTGTTGGGCGGAGAGATTCTTCTTGTCCAGGTCCTTGAGTTCCGGAAACTGGAGATAGAGCAGGCTCGATTCCGCCTCGAAGCCGGGCCGGTAATCGATCAGAGGGCGGGGCAGCGTGGTCAGGGCCCAATAAAGGTTCGGGGCGTCGGGCTGCTGGATGAATTGCTCGACCTGCACCGTCATCAGCCGGGCGATCGCCGACCCGATCAACGCGTGGACGAGCGTTTGGCCCTGGGAAGCGTGCCGGGCCAGGACAAAACCGGTCTGCAGCGTCCCCACCGCCTGGTCGTACTTGCCTTCGGCGATTTCCAGGTGCGCCTTGGCCCCGAGCAGCCGCCCCCACGTGCGCAGTTCTTGCACCTCGGGCAGCAGCACGGAAATGTAGTTGCCCTCGCGCACCGGCAACTCCCAGTCGCAGGACTCGAACCGCGCCGCGCGGGCCATTTCGTCATAACCTACCGCGACGGTCTGCACGATCTGGGGTTCTTTCGCGCGGTACTCCTTTTCCCGCGGGTCACCGATGGGAATTTCCATCCACCTCGCGATTTTATCCCAGGGGCCGCCTTCCTTGTAAAGGTCGTTAAGGAACCACCGCCGGGCGAGGAGCCGATTCCACCACACCGCGGCGTTGCCCGGCCGCCGCTCCAGAAACGGCGGGAGCAACTGGTACTTCAAGGCCGGCCGCGGCTCGGGCATGGGATGGAGCGTGATCCGCACGCTCTTCGGGGCTTCCGGGGGCTGCGGCGCCGCGCCCTGGGCAACAGCGGCCGCCGGCGCGAGCACCGCCGCCAGCGTTACGAGCATTCCCGCGGGGACTTTCATGAATTCGCTCCTCAGAACAAGGGTCCGTCGATTCCGCCCAGCGCGTCTCGCTGCGACCTGCTGGGCGTTTGGTTTTGCAATAGCCGATCGAGCAACTCGTGATAGGGTAGCGGCTGTTGGGCGACTGCGGTTGTCCCGGCCGGCACCACCGCCTCCGGCGGATACGGGCCCTCGCCATCCCGGAGGAAGCGCCCACGCAACTGGGGATAGGAAGACGAGTATGCCGGATCGGTGCGCTCAGGTCCGCGGCCTGCCGATGGCTCCGGCGCCGACCACTGCGACAACCACGCGGCCACGGCCCCCAGGCTGTGATCGACGGGCGTCTGGACGGCAACCGCTGACGCGGGTGAAGGCTCCGCGGCAACCTTGCCCTCCGCCATCCCCGGCGCCGCCGCCTCCGGCTGCTCGAGGCGGACCGCGGCATTCGGCGCCGGGCGGGCACAGAGCATCACCAGCAGCGAGGCGGCAACCGCGGTCATCGCCGCGAATGCGGCCGGCCATCCCCAGCCAGCCCAACGGCGTCTCGGACGGGTCGTGCCTCGCAGGGCCGATGCCCGACCGGCCCGGAAAATCAGTTGTTCGCGGTCGAACCGCTCGACCCGCGGGGCCAAGGCGGCCAGGGCGGCCTCGAAAGCCGTCAGCTCCGGCAGTTGCTCTTTTTCTCTGGACATGTCCCTTCCAACCTTTCCCGCAAGGCGGCAATGCCCTGCTGATACCAGCGGTGGGCAGTGCTGATCGAACTGCCTGTCAAGGCGGCGATTTCCGCCAGCGACAGCCCGCCCCACAGCCGGGCAACGATGACTTCCCGCTGTTCGATCGGCAACTCCGCCAGGGCGCAGGCGGCCGCGGCGGCGTCAAGGCGGTCGGCGTCCGAGACCACCAGCCAGGGCTCGCCGCGATGGGCGGCCCGGGCCTCGTGGTGCGAGCGGCGGCGGCCGGATCGTCCCGCGTTGATCGCCTTGTTGCGCACCGCCCGATAAAGCCATCCCAGCGGATTCTCGGGCGCCGCCGCCTCGCCCATCAGCAGCACGAACACGTCCTGCACAACGTCTTCCGGCGTGCTGCACCACTGCCGCGCATAGAGCACCAAGGCCGCCGTGTGCCGGTCCAGGAGTCGCGTGAGGGTTTCCGGGCTGACACCGGCCATGCGAGTCGTCTCCCGCCGCAGTCCATACTATAGGCACCGGCCGCGGGCCGGTTTCCCACGAAATCCATTATAATTGCCCCCTTGCGCGGCGGGGTTGCCGCGACGCGACACCTTGCGAGCCTTGGGCGTCTTCCGGGAAATTCCGTGAAAACCGCTTGACGTGTTACGGCAGCCGTCGTATAAACGGGTCGTTGTACGGCAGATGTCGTCAGATCGGGAGGACCGCCTTGACCAAGCCCTTTACCCCGTTGGGCGAGTTCGAAATCCAGGTGCTGCGGCTCGTCTGGCGGCACCAACCCTGCACCGAACGGCAGATCAGCGACCTGGTGCAAGAGCGGCGGGCAGTCGGCCGGACCACCGTGCTCAAGACCATGCAGCGGTTGGAGGCCAAGGGGCTTCTCTCCCGCTTGCCCGGCGAAAGCCCGGTCCGCTTCCGGGCCGTGCAGGATGAAAAACGCCTGCTTCCCGCCCTGGTGGGCCGGTTCGTCGAGCGGGTGCTGGGCGGCGCGCCCGGAGCCCTGCTGGCCTACTTCGCCGATTCCGGAAAACTCTCCGAAAAGGACCTCAAGACGCTGCGGGCAATCGCCCGGAAGATCGCGCAAACGCCGGAGCAAGAATAGGTCGGTGCCGCGATGCTCACGATGTTCCAGACGCTAAACGGCTGGGGGGAGGGCTGGCTCAGGGCCATGGGAGCCTTCCTCTGGCAGTCGGTGCTGCTGGTGGCGCTGGCGGCGGCGGTCGCCTGGTGGCTGCGGCGGTCCTCGCCGGTGGTCCGCTACTGGCTGTGGCAGATCGTCGCCGTGAAACTGCTGCTGATGCCCTTCTGGACGTTTGCGATTCCCCACCCTTCCTGGGCACGGAGCGCGCCGCCGAGCCCGCCTGTCACGTTCGAGCCGCCCGAGGATTTCGCCGTCCGCCCGAGCCGGCCGGTTCTGCCGCATCGTTTTCCGGCGGCAGAACCCACGGGCACGGCAGACGCCCCACAAAGCCCGCAAAGTCCGTCGCTCGGCGAGCTCTTGGCGACGATTTCCTGGCAAACATGGCTCATGTCGGCGTGGTTCGCGGCCGTCCTGTGGCAACTCCTCGGCTTGCTCCGGCAGCGCTTGCGGCTGGCCGGATTACTGCGGCCGGCGGTCGCCGACGACGAAGAGCTGGCCCGGCTGGTCGCCGAGCTGGCCGCGCGCGTCGGACTTCGCCGCATGCCCGCGGCCGTGTGCGTCGCCGGCGATTGCCCGCTCTTTGTCTGCGGGCTGTGGCGGCCGCGGCTCGTATTGCCCAGCCGGTTGATCCGCTCGCTCGATGAGGCCAAGCGGCGGCAGGTCATTCTGCACGAGCTGGCGCACGTCAAGCGGCACGATCTGCTCTGGGGCTGGACGGCGGAGATCGCGCGGATCGTCTACTTCTTCCACCCGGCGGTCTGGTGGGCAGCCTATCGACTGCGGCTGGAGCGGGAGCTGGCCTGCGACCAGTTGGCGATGGCCCGCAGCGGGCATCCGCCCGCCGATTACGCCGAGACGCTGGTCCAGGTGGTCAGTCACGCCTCCGAGCCGGCGGCTATGGCCATCGCCGCCGGCCTGACGGGCAGCCAACCACCGTCGGAACATGAATCACAACCTAACGGTTCCTGAGAGGAGCAACGCTATGTCAAACCCTTACGGCCCCTGGGCGACGGCGATCAATGCCGGGCGGAACCCGCAGCTCAGTGCGTTCTGGCGGCGGCGGCTGGCGATGCTCGTGCCCACGAGCCAAACCAGCCCCGTGCTCTCGCGGCGCAACCTGCTGGGACTCCTGGCGGCGGCGGCAATGATGCTTGCCTTGCCGACCTTCCGTTCCGCCTCGATGGTAGCCAACCGGCCGGGCGAGGGCGGCGTCAAGGAAGCGGCCGGCGCTAAGGCGGAACCAAACGCCGCAGCACCGGCCGCCGGAAAGGATTACGCCCCCTGCGCAGCGCCCCCTGCGGGCAGCGCCGACGCGGCCGCGGCCGATCATCCGCCAAGACCTCCTGCGCCCGGGCCTGTCGAGATACCCTCTTTTCCGGCCTACTCGGAGCTCGAGGAACTGGAAATGCAATCGCGTCTGGGGCTGACCGCCCAGCAGAAGGAGAATCTGCGCGAGATCTCGCGCCGCTTCCACCAGTCGACAAGGCGCCAGAAGGACGCCGCGGAAATCCGGAGACTCAACAAAGAGCTGACGAGCGGCCGGCCCAAAGCGGCCAGGGCCGCGTGGACGGAAATCCAGCGGATCCTGCGTCAAGAGGTCAAGGACTTCTGCCCGCAGGTCGAGAGCGTGCTGACGCCCCGGCAGGTGGACGCCTACAA
>Ga0181524_10004903_pt1 | contig 12180 bp, 13 predicted proteins | sample PEATcosm2014_Bin_34_FD_119761 | JGI IMG/M metagenome (GOLD analysis project Ga0181524, IMG submission 119761) | Peatland microbial communities from MTU Mesocosm Facility, Houghton, MI, USA - PEATcosm2014_Bin05_60_metaG | ecosystem: Environmental > Terrestrial > Soil > Wetlands > Peat | place...
ACTATATCGCCATGGCGCTGTTTTGTGGCTTGGGTTTTGTCGGCTGGTTATTGTTGTGGTTCAACAAAGGAGGACATTTTCGCTTGTTCCCAGTGCTGGCGATTTTGCTAATGGGGGACTTGCTGTGGTTTGGCCATGGCCGCAGTGCTCAGTGTGATCCGGAACTTTACTATCCGAGGATTCCCGCCCTGGACCAGGTTGCCAAATCCGTTTCGGGCCGGGTCATCGGCTTCAATTGCCTGCCCGCATCGCTTGCCGCCATGCAAGGTTTGAACGACATCCGGGGATATGATTCGATTGATCCGGCACGCATGGTGGATCTGTTGGAAACAACGGCCATGCCAAGCTCGGCTCCCGACTACGCAGCAATTCAATTTTTGGTGCCGAAAGGGCGCCTCTCTCCTCCAAGTGGTGTCTGGCTTGTTCCAGTCATGGATATGCTTGATGTGCGGTATTTTGTTTTTCGAGGTGTGCCGCCTCAATCCATTCATCCTGTTTTCCAAAGCAATGACTATTGGGTCTTGGTCAATTCCAACGCCCTCCCGCGGGCATTCGTTCCAAAGTCGGTGAAAACCGTCGCAAACGGTGACGAAGAATTGATGGAATTGGCATCGCCGCAATTTAATCCGGCTGACGTGGCGTATGTCGAATCGCCGGTCGAACTGCCGGCCATGTGCCGTGGAACAGCCGAAATTACGAACGAAATTCCGACGCGCATCACGCTATCAGTGCACATGGAAACTCCGGGATTGGTTGTGCTGGCTGACAACTGGGACAAAGGATGGCGGGCATATTGGAATGGCAAACCTGTGCCGATTCTTCGGACGAACTATGCCATTCGCGGTGTGGTGGCGCCGACCGGAACCGGGACCTTGAAATTTGTTTACCGGCCAGCCAGCTTGATTCTCGGATTGTGGCTGGCCGGATTCGCCGTGATCGTTTTGCTCTGCTGGTTGGCAGCCATCAAAATTCAGAAAATAAAAGCAAACACTTCGTCGTTGGTTGGACAGTGAACCAGTCGCGGGATTGGGCGAGGCAAAGAGCGCGGGAACAAATTTCGTCGTTGCCACTAAAGACCTCGATTTGCCCCAGCCCCGGCCCGTTGACGACAGTGGCGGAGGAAAAGGAACACAATCCTTTCTTTTGATTTACCGATGATTTGACCGGCGGAATAAAAATTGGACACCGTCATGCAATCATCGGGACACATTTCGCGGTATTCGAGGAAACCAGCCAAATCAAAGACGCAGTTTTTGGCGACTCAGGCACGCGATTTGCCGGCATGTCAACACCTCGCCTTCCCAAGTGGTTTACACATGCGGTTCTCCGACCGAGTGGCACGAGGAATGCGCTTTCAAAAAACTGAACACAGCTACGTGACTTATGAAATTCGTCATCGCCGTCGGCGACGCGGACAAACACGCCGTCGAATTCAGTTTTAATCAACTCCGCGGCACCCTCGTCATCCGTGTGGATGACCGGCCGATTTATCAATCCACCCGCATTTTCAATGAACCGCTCCACGAAGTTTACCGCTTTGTGATTGAAGGCCGGGAGAAAACAGACGTGCGGATTGAGCAGCGGCGCAAACCCCTGCTCGGCCATCACAACACCGTCTTTGTCAACAACCGCATGATTGGTGTGTTTGACCGGTATTTCTGAGCGCTTTTCCCTGAACGGAGACAACGCCAGCCACACGAGGCGCCTCGGTGACGCCCCGGCGGAGGAAGCGGACCACAACCCATTCTTCCGACCAAACCGGCTGCATGAATTCAATCGGAATTTGCCAATTTGCAAATTGACCCTTTCCCTTGCGGTTGTTAGCCTTCCCTTCCGTTCCAACGGGATTATATGCGACATACCATTTCAGTTTTGGTGGAGAACAAGTTCGGCGTGCTCACCCGCGTGGCCGGCCTGTTCAGTGGACGCGGCTACAACATTGACACGCTCAACGTCGGCCCAACCCAGGACCCCGACCGCTCGCGCATGACCATCGTTACCCACGGCGATGAAGCCACGCTGGAGCAGATCGTCAAGCAGCTCAATAAGCTGCCCAACGTTATCAAGGTGCAGGATTTCCGCGACGGCGAATACGTGGACCGCGAACTGGTGCTCGTGAAGGTGGCGGTGGATTCCAAGTCGCGTGCCGAGGTGATGCAAATCACGGACATTTTCCGCGCCAAAATCGTGGACGTGCAACCCAAGAGCCTGTCCATCGAAATCACCGGCGCCGAAAGCAAGGTGGAAAAGTTCGTCGAACTGATGAACACCTTCGGCGTGTCTGAAATCACGCGCACGGGCAAGGTGGCGCTGCCGAGGAAATAATCAAATTTATCGGATGCAAAGTCCTGAATCTCCAATCTTCGAGAAGAAATTCAGTTTGCTCCAGAATTTAAGCGGACTGACGCTCAGGAAAATCCCTGAAAACGAATATCGGGACTACTTGGCAAAAAAGAGTCGAGTTTATCTTCACGCGGTGTTGAACGTAAAAAAGCATGACCCTTTGGCGGTTGAGCCGTGGGAGATTGAGGAAACTTTTCCCAAAGCGGTTTTAGCATACTTCCAATCAACAGATGATTCTTATGCATTTGATGGGCCGGAAGGTAAAAAGGAACGAAGCGAATTCTTGTCAGAATTTAACTTAAAGCCTGATTTGTTTAGCATTAACAAAGACACCAACGAAATTTGGTTGCACGAAATTGAAGATCAAAGTCTCTTAACAGACTACAAGCTATCCAAAATTCATCTCGCATTCCAAAGTTGTGACGAGGAAGGAGTCAAACTTCGTCTGTTCGTTTATGACCGTTACGGTTTTAACGAGAGAGAAATTGACCTCTGGTCATTTAGTTTGATTCCTTTTAACTCAGAAATATTTTCGGCATGGGGATATTGATTCGATAATTCAACAAAAAACATTTATGGCAAAAATTTATACCGACAACGACGCCGACCTAGGCGTGTTGCAAAACAAAACGCTCGCTGTGCTCGGTTCGGCGGGCAAGGTCGCACTGCCGCGCAAGTGACCAGATCACGCCCGGACGCAGGTTTCATAACCTCATCATCCCCCTGACAATCCAGTTTTGACTGCGTTTGCATTTGACGGACGGGCACCGATGTTTAGAATTAAAAGTTCATTTGAACAAACTGAAGATATTGAAAACACACTGACGAGAAAGATTGAGTTATGGCAACGATTGATTTTGGTGGAACAAAGGAAAAAGTCATTACGCGGAAGGAATTCCCGATGGCCCGGGCGCGCAAGGTGCTCAAGAACGAAACCATCGCCATCATCGGCTACGGCGTGCAAGGCCCGGCCCAGGGATTGAACCTGCGCGACAACGGCTTCAAGGTGCTCGTTGGTCAGGCCAAGTCGTTTAAGCGCGATTGGGACCGTGCCGTCGCCGACGGCTGGAAACCCGGCAAGACGCTGTTCGACATTGAGGAAGCGGTGCGAAAGGGCACCATCATTCAGATGCTCGTTTCGGACGCCGCCCAGCGCGCCATCTGGCCGGTGGTGAAGAAAAATCTCAAGCCCGGTGCCGCGCTGTATTTCTCGCACGGCTTCTCCATCACCTACAAGAAATTGACCGGTGTCATCCCGCCGAAGAATGTGGATGTGATCATGGTCGCGCCGAAAGGCTCCGGCCTGAACGTCCGCCGCAATTTCCTTACCGGCGCGGGCATCAACTCCAGTTTTGCTGTCGAGCAGGACGCCACCGGCCACGCCGAGGAACGTTGCCTCGCCGTCGGCATCGGCATCGGCTCGGGCTACCTGTTCCCAACCACGTTCCAGCATGAAGTGTTCAGCGACCTCACCGGCGAACGCGGTGTGTTGATGGGCGCGCTGGCCGGCATTATGGAAGCGCAATACGACGTGCTGCGCGCCCACGGCCATTCGCCAAGCGAAGCGTTCAACGAAACCGTCGAGGAACTCACCCAAAGCCTCATCCGGCTCGTGGATGAAAACGGCATGGACTGGATGTATTCTAACTGTTCCGCCACCGCCCAGCGCGGCGCGTTGGACTGGAAACCACGTTTCCGGAAAGCCGTGTTACCGGTGTTCAAGGAACTTTACAACCGCGTCAAGACGGGCAAGGAATGCGCGCGGGTGCTCTCCGCCTGTGGGGCGCGCAACTACCAGGCGCAGTTGGCGAAAGAACTGGCCCAAATCCACAACTCCGAAATGTGGACAGCCGGTGCCGCCTGCCGTGCCCTGCGACCGAAGGAACCTGCTCGCGCCATCACCAAGGGAACCAAGGGCGTCTCTGGCCGCATGGCCAATTAAAATCCGCGCAAAAAAATTAAAAGCCGCTGGAGCAATCCAGCGACTTTTTTTGCCTTTGATTCTATTGAGGCAATTGTAAAATTTGAAAACTTGGTTCACGAGCGCGCTCGATGAATTTCACGATCAGCAGGTTCCGCGAATGCTTCGAAAACAGGGCGTTCGAATTTGTCCTCATCCTCGTCTTCACTCCGGGCAAGGCTTGCGATTAAATCTCCCGACGAAGCGCTTAGTCGAAGTGGGCGCAAGGCACGTTCCTCTGCATGGTCTGCAAGTCGGACGCGCTCGGATTGCCAAGAGGGGAATCAAACAGATTTTTCATTCCGTGGCTCAGAGACCAAAATTTTCACCGTCCAAATCCAGTTCCTTGTAGCCAGCTTTGCTACAACTGCTTCCACCGACTCATCCGGCTTCAGCTCAATCCACTCCAGATTTTTCTGAGCTCGGAACCAAGTCAGTTGCCGCTTGGCAAATTGCCGCGTGCGGATTTTTACCAGTTCGATGGTTTCGGCCAGTGATCGCTTGCCGCGCAGATGTTCCGCGACCTGCCGGTAGCCGATGGCTTGCATGGCTGTTTTGTTTTGTTCGAGGCCGTGCTGGAGCAGTTCGCGCGTCTCGTCCACCAGACCGCGCGCGAACATTGCGTCCACGCGCGCGTCAATCCGCTTCCGCAAATCATCGGTTGAACGTGTCAGACAGACGAACTTCAGCTTTGGACTTTGGACTTCGGACTTTGGACTTTGGACGTCAGAGAACGGTCTTCCCGTGAGCCGGATCACTTCTACAGCACGGATGACGCGGCGTGGATTTTTTTTGTCAATTTTCCCGTAAGTTACCGGGTCCCGCTCGCGCAATTCAGACAGCAATTTTTCCAGCGGCGTGGCTTCGAGTTCGGCGCGGAGTTTCGCGTCAGCGGACGGCATTTCACCGAGTCCTTCGAGAAACGCCTTGAAGTAAAGTCCGGTACCGCCGCAAAGAATCGACACCCGACCGCGTGACTGGATTTCTGCCACGGCGCGATGCGCGAGCCGGGCGAATTGCGCGGCGTCGAACGATTCGGTCAGATCGCAGATGTCAATGAGGTGATGCGGCACTCGGGCGCGGTCGGCGGGCGATGGTTTGGCTGTGCCGATGTCGAGACCGCGATATACCTGCATGGAATCGGCGGAAATGATTTCGCCGCCGAACTGTTCGGCGAGTTGCAATGCGATTTGGGATTTGCCGACGGCGGTTGGCCCGGCGATGAGGCTTGGGAGATGGAAGTTCGGAGTTGGGAGCTTGGGTTTTGCCATCTTTAGTTCTCCATCCGCTATCCTCGTTTTGGTTTAGCGCGGCGCGCGAGCACCGCGGCGAGGGCGAGTCCGGCAATGAAAATGGGGAGGCTGACCAGTTCGCCCGGTGTGAGGCCGTAGTGGATGTGGTCGGGCGGATAATCGCCGCGGAAGCATTCCATGATGGTCCGGGTTACGGCGTAGCCGATGAGGTAAGTGGCGAACACCTGGCCGTCGAATTTTTTGTGGCGAAACAGCCAAGCCAGCAGGAGGTAAAGGATGAAATTGTCGAGCGCGTCGTAAATTTCCGTCGGATGCACCGGCAAGGCAGGAGCATCCTTTCCGACAAGCCCTTGCTGGTATTGTTGCGCCCAAGCGTAAGACTGATTTGGAAAACGAACCGCCCATGGCAGACTACAGACGCGTCCGAAACAACAGCCGTTGAGAAAGCAGCCAATGCGGCCAAAGACGTTTCCCAGCGCGATGCTCGGTGTGAGCACGTCGGCGGTTTTCCACAACGGCATTTTTTCCCAGCAAAGGTAAATGAAACCGGCGAGGACCGCGCCGATGAGCCCGCCGTAATAGACGAGGCCGCCGTGTTGAATCATGAAAATTTCCGAAAGCGGCTGGTCGGCGAATTCGTCCTTCCAGTACGTCGTCACATAGACGAAGCGCGCGCCGACGATTGAGCCGGCCATCAGCCACAGGACGACATCGGCGATTTTTTCGCCGGGGATGTTTTCGCGGCGGGCACGGCGGGTGGCCGTCCAAAGCCCGGCGAGAAACGCCAAGGCAATCATCACGCCATACCAATGGATCGTGAACGAGCCGAGTTGAAACGCAATCGGATGCACGGAGGAAGGCTAAAGCGGCACGGCGAAAATGGAAAATTGAAATTCGCCGTTCAATTGTGGTTGGTAACCACCGCCGGGTAAAAGTGTTGCTCCGGTTGTACCGGCGCCGCTGGCGTCGGTTGTGGCGATAACGGCGGCAAGGGCGGCCATTTGGGCACGTTGGCGACGAGGTCGCGCCAGGTCTGGCGTTCTTCCGGGGACATTTGCGACCAACGCTCGGCGCTTTTCAAAAATTCCTGTTTTTCGACCGCGTTCATGCTGGCAAATTTCGCAAACGCCCGGATGCACCCGGCCCTTTGCGCCGCCGACAAATTGTCAAACGCCTGCAACGTTTTTTCCATCTGTTCCCGTTCGGCGTCGGACAAGGTGTTGAGCGTTTCCTGTTTTTCCTCCGGCGTGAGTTCAAAAAACTGATTCACACGCTCGGCGATCTTTTTTCGGTCGTCCCCGGAAAGCGCGTTCCACCGCGCTACATCGGAAAATTGCGGACTGTGTTCCCAGCCTGCTTCCGGCAGCGGCGGACTGCCGGTCGAATCCACCTGCGTGAAGTAGCGCAGCGCGCGTTCATCATCGAGGAATTCCTGCTGCAATTCCGGCGGCAAAATACTCCATAGACCGAGGCGGGTTTTGACCAGGTCGCGCAAATCGTCCGGCACTTGCGCCAATAGCGCGGCGCGGTTCGTCGGCGATTCCCGCAGCAGCGGCAGCAAATACCAGCGTAATTCGGTCGCACGCAGGCGTAACTCGCGTTCGTTCGGGCCAAGCTCCTCATATTCCTGGATTTTGGCCAGGAGGCGCTCGTGAATGGGCGGCGGGTAGATCGCCAACTGTTGCTCGCGTTCCTCCGGCGACATGACCAGCAAGGCATGGAAAAATTCCACCGGCGCCGTTTGATGTGGCGGAATGGCATTGGTCGAAGCGGAAAATAGTTTTATCGGCGATGGGGCATTGGTCGTCATTCCAGCGAACAGAGGGAAAGCGGCCAGTGCCCCCGCCGCGCCAGAGATCAGCCACCCACGCGCCTGCCGCGAGCATTTCATTTGAGCAATGTCAACAGTTCATCGTCCGCGCGCGGCGGCGTTTGGCTCATGCGCTGGATCGCGTCAAAATTTTTCAGCGCCTCGATGCTCGGCATCGGCTGTGCCTTGGCCAGGAGCGCGATGTCCCTGGCGAGCCTGGCACGCTTGTCGAATTCGTGATGTTGGTGCGCCAGACCGGCGAACCCAACGACCGCCACCGCCACCGCGACCCGGGGCACGAGCACGCGCCAATACCAGGCCCCGCTTCGTGTTCGCGCGCCGCGCGCCTCTTCGCGTTCGATGGCTTGAAGGACGCGGACGGTGAAATTTGACGGCACGGGCGCGTCCGGCACGCTCGCGAGCGCTTCGCTCAGGCGCGATTCAAGTTCCCAGTCAGCCTGCGCCTCCGGTTGCATGCGCAACCCGGTTTTTTCGGCGTCGGTCAATTTCCGGCGCCAAGCCAGCTCGCGTAATTGGTTTTGCAGCGGCTCGTTTTTCATAGCGTCCTGTGAGTTAAAAACCGCCGCCGGGACAAAGTTGCGCCGGAAAATTTCAAAACCGTGTCTGTTCAAAGCCCGCGTGATATGTTAAAACAACAGGTCGAAATGCATACAACCGCTGCTTCCGCGGAACCGCTTCAGCCCGACGCCACCGCGCTGACCAGCCGCCGACGTTTCCTCAACGCCTGCGCGTGCCAACCCGTGGATCGCCCGCCTGTGTGGCTCATGCGCCAGGCCGGCCGCGCCCTGCCGGAATACCGCGCGCTCCGGCAGAAACATTCCTTTCTCGAACTGGTGCAAACGCCCGAACTCGCCGCCGAGGCCACGCTCCAGCCCGTCCGCCGGTTCGGTTTCGACGCGGCGATTTTGTTCAGCGACATCCTCGTCACTGCTGAAGGTTTGGGGCAAAAATATCGTTTCGACGAGAATGCCGGCATTCAAATGGATTTCGCGTTGCGTTCGGCGGCGGACATCGCGCGGCTCGATGTCAACGCGCTGCCTGAACGTTTGCCATACGTCCCGCGTGCGTTGCGGCGTGTCAGAACCGCACTCGGACAGCAGACGGCGCTCATTGGTTTTGCCGGCTCGCCGTGGACGCTGGCGACGTTCATGGCCGAAGGCGGCAGCAGCGAACACTACACGCACGCGGCGGCGCTGTTTCGCAAGGAGCGCAAAACGTATTTTGAACTGGCCGAAAAACTGACCGCCGCCGTCGTTGCCCATCTGCAAATGCAAATCAAGGCGGGCGTGGACGCGATTCAAATTTTCGACAGCCACGGCGGGCAGCTCGCGCCGATGGAATTTCAGGAAGCCAGCGGGCGGTGGATGCGGCAAATTATCTCCGAACTCCGAATTGCGAACTTCAAACTCCCGATCATCGTCTTTTCCATCGGCACGCACGGCAACTGGGACGACCTTTTGGCCACCGGCGCGAACGTGCTGGGCATTGACTGGCGGTTTCCGCTGGCGGACGCGCGCCGGCTGCTGCCCCGCGACGTCGGGCTTCAAGGCAACCTCGCCCCGTCGCTGCTCAACGACGCCACGCCGGAGGCGGTCGCCGCGGAAACGTTGCGTCTGTTGGAGGCCATGCGCGGGCGCAACGGTTATATTTTCAATCTCGGCCACGGTGTGCCGCCGGAGGCCAAACTGGAAAATATCGCCGCCCTGGTCGAAACTGTTCGTGGTTTTAAATGAGCACGCTCAAAGTTGATTTCGATCTGGTGCGGAAATATAACATGCCGGGGCCGCGTTACACCAGTTACCCGCCCGCCACGAAATTCACCAACGCGATTTCGTGGGACGACCTCGCCGCGAAGATTGACGGGAACAACCGCGCGCCGCGCGACCTCTCGGTCTATTTTCACATTCCGTTTTGCGAAACGCTCTGCTGGTTTTGCGGCTGCACCACCGTCATCACGCTCAATCACGACCAAGGCATGGCTTACGTTGAGGCGCTGGGCCGCGAAGTGGCGAAGATGGCGCCAAAGCTGAATCCGGCGCGCAAAGCCGTCCAACTCCATTTCGGTGGCGGCTCGCCTACGTTTCTGCGCCCGGACGAAATTCGCCGGCTCGGTGAAATCATCCACCGGCATTTCAAATTTTCGCCGGACATCGAAGCGAGCGTGGAAGTGGACCCGCGACGGTTGACCCGCGACCATATGGTGGCGTTGCGCGAAATCGGTTTCAACCGCGCCTCGATGGGCGTGCAGGATTTCAACCCGAAAGTGCAGGAGGCGATTCATCGCATCCAGCCGCGCGAAATGACGCAGCAGGCGATGGATTGGATGCGTGAACTCGGCTTCGGCTCCATCAACCTCGATTTGATTTATGGCCTGCCGTTCCAGACGCCGGAATCGTTCAACGAAACGCTCGACACCGTGCTGGAGATGAAGCCGGACCGATTGGCGGTGTTCAGCTACGCGCATGTGCCGTGGCTCAAGCCATCCCAGAAGATTTTGGAGCAAAAAATCCTGCCCGCGCCTGAAACCAAGTTGCGGGTACTCAAACTGGTCATCGAAAAGCTGACGGCGGATGGACAATACGTCTATATCGGCATGGACCATTTCGCGAAGCCGGACGACGAGCTGGCTGTGGCGCAGCGCGAAAAAAAACTTCAGCGCAATTTTCAGGGTTACAGCACGCGCGCCGGTTCGGACATCTACGCGTTCGGCATGTCGAGCATTTCACAAATTCCCGATGCCTACTGGCAAAACGAGAAGGAACTGCCGAAATGGCAGGAAGCCGTGGACGCGGGCCGGGTGCCGCTGCAACGCGCGTATTTCGTGACCGACGAGGACAAAATCCGCCGCGAAACCATCATGCGCGTGATGTGCGACCTCTCGCTCGACTACGCCGCGATGTCGCAAAAACTCGGTATCAACTTTGAGCAGCATTTTGAAAAGGAACTCGCGTCGCTCGCGCCGTTTGAAGCCGATGGGCTGGTAAAGCGAACGCCGATCGGTCTCGAAGTTACGGACACCGGCCGTCTTTTCATTCGCAACATTGCGATGTGTTTCGACAACACGCTTGCGCCGGTGGGCGAACGGAAACATTCGAGGACGATTTGATAAGCAAGCATGAACTCAATGGACTCATATTTGGATGCGTTGCAAGCAATGCATGACTTGTTGGGTGTGCTGGGAGAAACTCATTGGCGTGATTGGATAGCGCAGGACATTTCCGAATGGGAGGTACGTCACTCCGTTTCTCATCATTTGTCTGCCTACGGTGGCATGGGATCGTTCAATGATCTCGGATTTGATGACGTATGGTTGGGGCCGCTTTTCGATGATTTGAAGTCTGCTTGTTACCACTTCGCGCGGTATCCCAGACGCAGGTTTGATCTTGCAGTGATGAGCAGCTCAATGGGTTCGTTGGGCATTACGATATCGGGTTGGCGCTGTCTTGCATGCGGATACGCTGTCGTTTCCCGCCGCGACATAGATTATTTCGTGGCTCGTTGGGTCATTCGTGAGGTCGTGCTGGAAGCGGCAGCAGCTGCAAAGCTTCGTGAACTGGTTCGATCTGTTGTGGAAAAGAAACCTTCAAACAACACTCCCTCCAACGATTCGGTTGCTGCATGGGTAAGCAATGGTGGCATCAAAATTCGTGAGAGTCGCGAGTGGTTGCGCCCTTGCCCGGCGTGCAAAAGCGATGACACTGCTGTCTATCGTTGGCGGTTCACGAAACAAGATGGGGGTAAGTTCATTCCCTCGGCTGACAATTTGGCCGTTCGAGGAGTAAAGGCTTCATAGGTGAAACCTATCGCCATCATCGGGGCCGGTATCACGGGATTGACCGCGGCGTTTTGTCTGAAACGCAGGGGCATTCCGGTCACGGTTTATGAAGCCGGCAGTCGCGTCGGTGGCGTAATTCAATCCATCCGCAAGAACGGTTACCTGGCTGAGTGCGGGCCGAACACCATTCTCGAAACGTCACCGAAAATCGCGCAGCTCGTCCGGGACGCCGGGCTGGCATTGCGCCGGCTGGATTCCGATCCGAAAGCTGGGGCGCGCTACGTCGTCCGCTACCAACGACCGATTGAAATGCCCGGTTCACCACTGGGATTGTTCATGACAAAACTTTTCACCGCCAAAGCCAAGCTGGCCGTGCTGCGCGAGCCGTTTGTGCCGCGCCGCCGCGACGGCAAAGAGGAAAGCGTTGCTGAATTCGTTATTCGCCGGTTGAACCAGGAATTTCTCGACCACGCCATTGACGCGCTGGTGGCCGGCGTTTATGCCGGTGATCCTTACAAATTGTCCCTGCCACAGGCGTTCCCGCGGCTGGCCGAACTCGAAGCGCGTTACGGATCGCTCATCAAAGGCCAGATTTTCGGCGCAGGCGAACGCAAACGGCGCGGCGAAATCGCCAAGGACCGCGCGCCGAAATTTTCGTTCGACGAAGGTTTGCAGGTTTTGCCGGACACCCTCAGTCAACAACTCGGCGATGCGGTAAAACTCAACACATCGGTCACGAAACTCACGCAGACGGAGAGCGGATGGCGTGTTTCAACTTCTTCCGGAGAAGCGGATCATAGCGCGGTGATTCATTGCGGCACGGCTTACAAACTGGCGGAGTTGAACGTAAAAATCGGTAGGGCGGGCAGACCTCTGCCCGCCGGCGGCGCGCACGGAGTGACGCGCCCTACCGACAAAATTGACTTCACCGCATTTTCCGAAATCCGTTATCCGCCGGTGGCGAGTGTGGTGTTGGGATTCCGGCGCGAAGACGTGGCGTATCCGTGTCAAGGCTTCG
>Ga0181524_10004907_pt1 | contig 12172 bp, 23 predicted proteins | sample PEATcosm2014_Bin_34_FD_119761 | JGI IMG/M metagenome (GOLD analysis project Ga0181524, IMG submission 119761) | Peatland microbial communities from MTU Mesocosm Facility, Houghton, MI, USA - PEATcosm2014_Bin05_60_metaG | ecosystem: Environmental > Terrestrial > Soil > Wetlands > Peat | place...
CCTCCTCGTCGGGGTGCCCGGGGGAGGGAAGTCGCTCACGGCCAAGGCGCTTGCGACGGCGTGGGGGGTGCCCCTCATCCGCTGGGATGTGGGCGCGATGCGCTCCAAATTCGTGGGGGATTCCGAGGCCAACGTGCGCCGGGTGCTGCAAACGGTGGAGTCGATCGGGCATGCCGTGCTCTGGCTTGACGAGGTCGAGAAAGCGCTCGCGGGGTCGACGGGTCCCCAAGGTGACGGCGGGGTCGCGGCGGACGCGCTCGGGACGATCCTTTCGTGGATGCAAGAGCGCACGTGCCCCGTCTTCGTGCTCGCGACCGCGAACGATGTTCGCGCGCTCCCCCCGGAGTTGCTCCGCAAGGGCCGTTTCGACGAGGTTTGGTGGGTCGATCTCCCCACGACGGCCGAGCGCGAGGCCATCCTGCGCGCGGCGCTTGCGTCGCTTGGGCGCGACGCGTCGGGGATCGACGTTCGGGCCGTTGCCGAGGTCACCAACGGGTTCGTGGGTGCGGAGCTAGCCGCGCTCGTGCCGGACGCGATGTATCGCGCGTTCGCGGACGGCGAGCGAGCCGTCACGACGGAGGACCTCGTCGAGGTCGCCCGCCCGATCGTCCCGCTCTCGAAAACGAGCGCGGACCGGATCAACGATCTCCGCGCGTGGGCGAAGGGCCGCGCGCGCCCCGCATCATCCCCCGAGTCTTCCACCACGGGCGCATCGCGCGCCCTCGATATCTAACCGAGAGAGAAAGAGGCTACCCAAATGGTCACCACCAAAGGCAACATTACAATCAAGCCGTGCATCCTGGTCTCGCTCCACACGAGCGTGAACGGCGGAGTCACCTACATGCGCCGGACCCTCGACGCGTCGACGACTCCTGAGGGGTTGACGGTTCCCGCGCAAGCGACGGAGCGTGACGTCGAGCGTTGGGAGACGACGAAGATCGTCGAGGACAAGGTCGAGCACGAGCGCGCGGAGGACGCGCGCAAAAAGGCGCGCTCCGAAATCAGCAAGCTTTGCATCAAATCGGCGTTCGGCCTGATCTGCCCGATCGCCTACGAGAGCGAGCTTTCGGAGGCGATCGACCGCGCCCACAAGATCGCGACGGGCTTCAATGAGGACCCGACGACGCGCTACACGCGGGTCTCGCTCTTCGTGATGCGCGGGCACGTTGCCTCGACCGACGAGGAGGCCGCGAAAGCCATCGGCGACGAGGTTCGCCGGCTCGTCTCGCAAATGGACGCGGGGATCGGCAAGCTCGACGTCAAGGCGATCCGCGAGGCCGCGGACAAGGCGCGTTCCCTCGCCGCGACGCTCAGCGACGAGCAATCGGAGATCGTGGGCGAGGCAGTCAAAGCCGCGCGTGCGGCCGCGAAGACGATCGTCAAGCGCGTCGAGAAGGACGGTGAGGCCGCCGCGATCGTGCTCGCCGACATCCGGCGCGGCGCGATCGAGAAGGCCCGGATCGCGTTTCTGGACCTCGACGATGCTCCCGCGTCGGCGGATGATTCCGAGCAGGCGCCCGTCGCGAACGTGCAGCGCGTTGCGGGGCTCGACCTCGGCGTGGAAAACGACGACGGCGAGGTCGAGAGCATGTCATCGGCGCCCGGGGAGGTGTGAAATGGCTTGCTTCACGATGACCAAGCCGAACCAGACGCTCGTCGAGCGCTCGAAGGAGGTCGCCGCGGCGCTTGCCCGGTTGAAGCGGTACATCGCGGCGGGGCAAGTGCAGATCGTGATCGCGCCGAACGGCGCGATCGGCCTCAGCGGGTGGAAGGACCGCGACGACGTGACCGACGTGTGTGCGGTCCGGACGCTCACGGCCGAGGGTTCGTGGGAGCTTCGGCAAGCCGTCGCGAAAGCGGAGGCGATGACGGGCCGTCGAGTGAACCTCCAAGCGACGGCGGCTGGATGGCACTCGCACGACGGCGGTAAGACCTGGGGAAAGCACTGAGCGTCATGAAATGCACTAACCCGTATTGCGAGGACGGCGTGTGCCATGGCCCGCGTTCGCCGATTCCCCACGCGTGCAAGGTATGCGCGGCCCGCGAGTCGCTCGCGGCAGCGATCCTGTACGTGTCTAGATTGAACGTGAGAATATGTGCAGGTGAAAGGTAGGGCGTGATGGGAACCAAGAAAGAAGTGAAGACGAAGGTGGAGGTGGCCGAGCGTGCGCTCCTAGCGCGCATCAACCGGGCGCTCGCGGGCATCGGCGAGCGGATCATCCGGTCGAGACCGATCCGCGGAAAACTCTTTCGGGGGAAGCCCGTGTACCCCGAGGTCGGGCATTACTACCGCGTCTCGGGGAAGGCCCGCGCTGTCGTGGCGCGTGACGTCGACCTCGGTGCGGCGGCGCGCGAGCTTGGTCTCCTCAAGTCGTGGGAGGTCTATTCGCCGCCGGAGTTGACGGCGGAGGCGTGAGCGGCGGTTCACACGGCGGCGCCCGCGCGTGAGATCACGGGGAGTTACGGCTGGCACGAGCGATGCAAACCTAAAAGTCCACATGGCCACGTTGCCATAATCGAAAGAGAGAAAAAGTCATGACCAAGGGACAGCTGGAGATTCTGGAGGCGATGCAAGCCCTGGCCGAGGCCACGGCGGACGTCGCCATGATCGCGCAGGCGCTCGTCGCGACCGAGGGCGCCGGGGGCGTGCGCGGGGACATCTTCGAGGACCTCAAGGACGCATGCGCGTTGCAGCGCGAAGCGGGAGAGGTCTTGCGCGAAGTGCAGGATGCGCTCGTCGTCGACACGGTGGGCGAGGCGCTTGAGGGCGCGGGCGCGGGAGGGATGGTGTCGTGATCGAGGTCGAGAGCTTCAAGCACAACGGGCGCAAGGTCACCATCTACCCTGACGAGCACGCGGAATCCCCGCGCGTGTTCGATTGCAACCTCGCGACGCTAGCGTGCTGGCATCGTCGCGTGAACCTCGGCGACGAGCAAACCAGCGGCGAGACCGAGACGGAGCTTTGCGAGCGCGTCGCGGCGAGCGGCGAGGAGATCCTCGCGCTGCTCCCGCTCTACCTCTACCAGCACGGAGACATGACGATCCGAACGACGCCGTTCGGCGATCGGTGGGATTCCGGGCAGGTGGGGTGGGCGTACGTGACGAAGGCGAGCGCCGAGAAGCTCGGGTGCATGGGCGCCGGATGGGAGCGCGAGCGCTACCTCCGCGCCATCGTTTCCGAGGTCGAGACGTACGACATGTTCTTGCGCGGGGCCGTCTACGGCTACGTGGTCGAGGGCGCGGAGGGCGATGAGCTTGATTCGTGCTGGGGGTTCTACGGCCTCGACGACGCGCGGGGCGAGGGTAAAGCCGCGGCGGAGTCCTCGGACGACCCGGCCACCGATCGCGCGGCGGCCGAGCTTGAGTCTCGGCCTACGTTCGCGGGAAACAGGATCGAGTCATGACCGAGACAGCGGGCCACGAGGTCTCGGCGGAGAAGGTGCGCCTCGCCGTCGAGCAGATCGACAAGCTGAGGGCGCTCGGTCGCGAGCGCGAGGCGCTCCTCCGTGAGCTGGAGCACACGCTCGTCTCGCAGGTGATCAAGCCTATCTTTTTCCCGCTGGGCCGGGCGACGCTGGTGGACCGCGAGCGGTTCAGTAGGGAGTCGGGTTTCGAGAGGACCCCTCAGATCGGTCACGCGTGCGCCCGTTGCGGCGTGGGGCTCGGCTGGAGCGGCGGGGAGTGGGTGCTCGCATTCGGCGGGCGCCTCTATCACGCGGGCAACTGTTGCACGAAAGGAAGCGACCGATGAAGCGCCAGCCCCGGACCTGGAAAGCGTTCCCGCGCGGGATCGACCGGCGCGCATTCACCAACCGCCGCACGCCGAAAGACGTCGACGGTAGGCGCTTTGACGTCCCGTGTGTCGTGCTCGGCCAGGTCCTCTACGGCACGCCGCGGAAGGTGAGCCGCAAGTGGTACAAGGTGCGTTTCGCCGACGGCAAGCTTGAGGACCGGCACATGGGAAATCTCGATGCCAACAGGCGCGAGCTTCGAGCAGACGGATCCTGGTCCCCAGGAATCCCCTTCGTCGGCTCGCACGGCACGCCGTCGGGATGGTGGTGGCTCAGCGGGACGGGCGCGCTTGAACGCGTGGCATCGCTCCACGAGAAGGCGCGCCATGAGGTCGGCGACCCGGCGTCGGGTGAGAGCTGGGTCCTGGTTTCCCCGGACGTGGCCGCCGGGATCATCGCGCGCCGCAAGACGCTCCCGAACGCGCTCCAACCCGGGGAGGGCGAGACGGATCGGGCCGAGCGAGCGCGCAAAACTGCGGCGCTCCGCGAGCGGCGCGAGGCCCGGGCGGAGCACGCACGCAAGATGCTCGCGATGCACGAGCGAGCGCTCCGTCGCGAGGAGAAGCTCGTCGCGAAATGGCGGAAGCTCAAGGCGCGGGCCGATCGGTTTCTCGATCAGGGGAAGAACGACGCGAGAACCGATGAAAGCTAAAAGTCCACATTGACGTGCATACGAAAGGGATAGGAGAAGCGAGATGGGAAATCGGAAGAGCAAGACGGTGCGCACATGCCCATACTGCGGGTTCGCTTTGCGTGAAGCTCACGGCATGATTGATGTGCTCGTGTGCACTGGTCGATGCCCGAAGTTCTTCGAAATCGTCGATGCGCTGAAGGGAGACGGGTGACGTCATGGGAAAGCGGAAGAGCAAAAAAGTGAACGCCCCGAGCAACGTCCTCGTGTTTTGCACGCGGGAGGAGCGCGCGACCAAGGATGCGGCGTCGGAAGCCTTGAAGCTCAGCGCCGCCGAGGCGCGCGGGGCGATTCTCGCGCCCGTGATCGAATTCCCCTATGACCGTATCAAGCCGCGCGGCCCGGTCTTCAACCTCTCGTATCGCGAGGCGTCCGACGGCCAGCGCTCGCTCGATTTCGACGGGCTCGATCGGCGCCGGGAACCGTGCGAGGTCGTCGAGCTTCGCCCCGCGAACAGCGCGCGCCGCGCTTACGATCTCTACGTGCGGGCGTCAGTGCTCGACGAGGACCCGGCGACGTACAGTGAAGCCGCCGCGCTCTACGAGCAGGCTCTCCGCTTCGACCCGCGGCTGGCCATTGCGGAATGCAACCTGGCGAACCTCCATTTCCGTCGCGGCGACGATCGCCGGGCAGAGGGTATGTACAGGCACGCGATCGAAGTCCAGCACCACCTGCCTGAGGCGCACTACAACCTCGGCTACGTGATGCTCGAAAGGGGCGACGCCATGGCTGCGATCACGTCGTTCAAGACGGCCATAGAGCAGGACCCGCGCTTCGCAGACGCGCACTTCAACCTCGCGATGGCGTACGAGCAGATCGGCAAGCGATCCGTCGCGCGCAATTACTGGCGCATGTACCTCGACCTCGAACCCCACGGAACGTGGGCTGATATCGCCCGAAAGATGAAGCACGACGACAAGGTGATGTGCGGGTGCGGGAGGGGGTTATGAAGCGCGCCCGCGGGGCCATCATCGACGCGCTCGTCGGCCGGAAGATCGTGAAGGCCGAGTGCGAGCGCTGGGACGGCGCGCAGGACGGGAGCGCGCCGATATGGGTGCACACCTGGACGCTCACGCTCGACAGCGGCGCGAAAGTCAGTTTCATCGCGGAGGAGACCGAGGTCGGCGCGTATGGGGTCGACATCCGCGTGACGAGGGCCGCGTGAAGACCCGCCGCCGTGCCCGTCCTGACAACGTGGAGAGCCCGCGCGAGGTCCGGATGCGCGAGGTGCGGGAGGAGCACGAGCGCCGGAGCACGTGCGTAGCTTGGCGCGACGCCGAGGGATACGAGCATCGCTACCACGAGACCAAGGACGACGGGCCCGCGAGAACGTACACGTGGGATCCTAAGCTCCGCCGGAGCACGTCCCCGATGGAGTGCGTGCATTGCGGGCGCAAAGGCGTGTTCATCATCCTTGAGGTAGGGGATCTCTGGGACGATCCCCTGGCGGCGAAAGAGAGCAAGGCGTCATGACTAGAGAGCACGCGAAGAAAGAGAAAGTATCGGTGAAGGAGTACGCGCTCATCAAGCGCGTCAACAGGATCATCGGCAAGACCGGGCGCAAGCTCATGAAGAACCATCCGGCGCGGACGAAGAAGGGTCGGCGCCGGCTCACGGACCGCGAACAGGCGTTCGGGACGTACTTCGTCGTGCGCACCGGCGAGGGCGACGGGCTCGACGAGCGCGTCGTCAAGCATCACGTGGACCTCGAAGGGTTCAGCCGTGAGTGCGGCGCGCTAGAGGCGTACGAATTCTTGGACATCGAAAAAACTTACGGCCGCGAGTGAACTGCAGTTCACGCGGCGTGGCCATCAGCCGGTAATTCTTGGATCTGATGTTGGGCGCGGCGCTTGCTTGGTTGATGGGTACAAGTAATATGGCCACATTGCCATCAGGAAAGAGAGTGACCGTGGAAAAGCAGAAGCAGAAGCAGACGGCCGGCTCAGACGTCCGGGTCTGGCTCCTCAGCTGGTTCGTCGTCGTTGTTTTTCATGTGGGGTTCGCCCTCGCGCTCGCCCGGTTCGAGGGCGTCCGGCAGGCGGCAGGATCGGGGGCGGTGTCGCCGTGAAGAACCGCCGCCTAGCCCTGGCGCTCGGGATCTGGACCGTGGCGCTTTTCTCCCTGCTCTCGCTCGCGACCGACCTCTTCGGGCTGGCCGGCGAGGCGCTTTCCACCGTGCTCGTGGGCCTGCTTGGCGCGCTGGCGTGGGCCTCGCCGCCCCTTTTCGCTCTCGCCGGCGCGGCGGTCTTGCGTCGCTGGAGCTTCTCCGCCTTCCAGGCTTTCGCAGACACGGTGCTCCTCGTGACTGCGGCCGCGCTCGCGCATCTCGCCTCCGATGGGAGCGGCGGCATCCTTGGCGAGTGGATCGGGGATGCGGCGCAGGTGGCGTTTGGTTCCGCGGGGGCGGTCCTCGTCGCGCTCGCGCTCGCGGGGCTCTGGGTCCTGGTTCGCACCCCCGTCGCGGCTTCCGCGAAGTCTCTCTTCTCGACGATCGAGTCGTGGCGCGAGGCCCCGGAGTGGGCGGAGGTTCCGTCCGCGGATGAAGACGCAGCGGAGGTCGAAGAGGACGAGCTGCTCGAGGAGCAGTCGCACGAGCCGCGCGGCGCGCGGGTCGCGGAGGCGGTCATCCCGTCGGCCGAGGCCGGGGAGTGGGTTTCGCCGAAATCCTCGTCTGGGCTGCGGAAGAAGAGCGTCGTCGCGGAGTTCACGCTCCCGAGCACGTCGCTCCTCGCTCCCACGGGATCCGAGGACACCGGTGCGGACGAGGACCTCCTCCAGGAAGAAGGGCGCCTGCTCGTCTCCACGCTAGGCGCGTACGACGTGGACGCCAAGCTCGAAGACGCCGTCGCCGGGCCGACGATCACGACGTTCGAGGTCACGATCGCGGCGGGCACGAAGCTCTCCAAGGTTATCGGCCTCTCGGATGACCTCTCGCTCGCCTTTGGCCGCAAGGTGCGCGTCGTTCCGGGCCGCCTTGGCCGCGTCGCGTTCGAGGTCCCGAGCGAGCACCGCGCGGCGGTGGGCCTTCGCGAGCTTCTCGAAGACGATCGCTTCCGCGCGGCGCGCGAGACGATGGCCCTGCCGGTGGTGCTCGGCCGCGACGCGCGCGGCGAGGGCGTCTACGCCGACCTCGCGGAGATGCCGCACGTGCTCGCCGCGGGCGCGACCGGCGCCGGTAAGAGCGTCGGCCTCAACGTGATGCTCGCTTCGCTCCTCTACGCTCGCACGCCCGAGGAGCTTCGCCTCGTGATGGTCGACCCGAAGGTTGTCGAGCTTCAGCCCTACGCGCGGATCCCCCACATGCTTCTGCTGGTTGTGACGGACATGGGCAAGGCGGCGCTCGCGCTCCGCTGGGCGGTCGACGAGATGGAGGGGCGCTACCAGCTTCTCGCGCGCGCCGGCTGTAAGAACATCGAGACGTACAACGAGCGGGCGGGAGCAGGCCACAAGCTCTCGCGGATCGTCATCGTCATCGACGAGTGGAGCGACCTCTTTGCTTCGCAGGGCAAGTCCGTCGAGGCGCTGGTCTCGCGCCTCGCGCAGAAAGCCCGGGCGGCCGGCATGCACATCATCCTCGCGACGCAGCGCCCCAGCGTGGACGTCATCACCGGTGTCATCAAGGCTAACTTCCCGACGCGTGTCGCGTACCGCGTGGCGCAGCGCGTGGACAGCCGGGTCGTGCTCGACGAGCAAGGTGCCGAGCAGCTCGCGGGCCGCGGCGATATGCTCGTGAAGATGAACGGGTCCGACGCGCTCCTTCGCGCGCAGTGTCCGATGATCAGCGAGGTCGAGATCGAGGCTCTCACGGGTTACCTCTGCACGCAGGGGATGCCGGACTACGACGAGAGCATCCTCGATCCCGTCCCGGCGTTGGAGAAGAAGCCGGGCGGGCGCAAGGGCGTGAGCGCGAAGGTGTTGTCGTGAGCCTCACGATCCACGTCACGTCCGCGCACCACGGGAGCGCGTGGCTCGCGCACTTGGCCACGGAGCTTGGGGCCCGCCACCCGGACGCCGACGTCCGCGTGGAGCGCGGCCCCGAGGACAGCGCCTACGTGTGGGATGACGACCTCATCGGACGCGTGGGCAGCGCGTGGTCGAGCGATCAGCTCTCCGCGGTCGTGGACGCCACGGAAGCCGAAGAAGACTACGGGCATGACAGCTTCGCGGCTGGCGTCCAGATCGTCGACGACCTCGGCGAGAGCGTCGAGCGCGAGTGCGGGGCGATCTTCCGGGCGTGGGTCCTCGCGAGCAGCGGCAAGACCCTCGTCTCGATCGCGAGGAAGGCGCTCGGGTGGGCGTCGTGAGCGCGATCATCTACACCACGATCATCGTCTTCGGCGTGCTCGTGGTCGCATGTGGCGGGAAGGGGCCAGGAGGATGAAGGGGCACATCCCGAAGAGCCCGACGTGTTGTACGCGATGCATCGCGAATTCCGGCGAGCCGTGCGCTGACCATCGCGGCAAAGACGGCGGCCCGGTCGATTACGCCGGTCCCGACGCGTACGAGCCGAGCGACTGGGTGCTCACGGTCGTGGGTGAGCGGTACAAGGGGTTCGATGGGCGCGTCTACTTGTGCTTCGGCTACGATCCGCGCTCTGGGTTCTGGATGCGCGCGGAGGGTGAGCCGGCCCGCGAGGCTAACATCTCCGAGCGCGCGATCGACAGGACGTACCACCGCGTGCGCGAGCCTCGCGCAGCTCCGCGAGCGAGCGATGACGACGACGCGAGCGACGAGGAGCGGCGGGACTGGGCGGCCGAGGACGCGCACGACCTTGAAAAAGAAGGCGGCTGGGAGGATCCCTAAAGCGTGACGGCAGATTGCCGTTGACGTGGGGCAGTGCAACGCTTTACATTGCAGCGCATGTCCAAGACCAAGCCGAGCGCCAACACCGCGGCCATCAACCTGCGCATCCCCGAGGAGTGGATCGAGATGGCCGACAAGCTCGCGGACGCGAGCCGCCCGGTGAAGGCGTCGCGTTCGGCGATCCTACGTGCCGCGCTCGGTGACGGGCTTTACGGCATGATGCGAAAGCACGGAAAGAAGAGCTGATGAAGAAGCACGCGAATCGAAGGGCCGTCACGGAAGAGGAGAGGGAAGGGATCGTCGCCGCCTACAAGGCCGGGGATCTGATCGACACGATCGCCGCGAAGTATGGGCGCAACAAGTCGACGGTCTTCAGCGTGGTCCTGAAGTCTGGGATCGCCTTGCGCGGGAAGGGTTGGACCGGTCACAACGGTCAGGATGGCGCGAGGAAGAAGAAGACCGAGCGCACGAGCGCTCTTCCGGAAGACGAGCGCGAGCGCATCGCGACCGACTACGCGGCAGGCCTGCTCCAGGTCGACATCATGAAGAAGTACGGCCGCAGTTCGAATGCGATACGTCGCGTGGTGGAGCTGGCCGGGGTCCCGCTCCGCGGGCGCGGGCGCAGCGGAAAGATTCTCGCCATGAAGGCGAGGAAGAAGAGCACGAGGGCGAAAATGAAGAAGAGAAACCGGCGGCGCAAGGGCAACGCGATGGCCGCATCGATCGCGATCGCGAACAAGGCGCTCGGCCGCGCGCACAAGAAGAACGACGCGATCGCGAAAGCCGTGAGCACGCTCATCAAGACCCTGGAGCCAGAGTACATCCAGGACATCTTCGTGGACTTCGGGTCTCGCACGTACAAGATGACGAGGCTCCACGTCGAGGAAGGTCGTGTCGTATGACGGACCCGAAACTCATGCGCCTGAAGCTCATCGCGCAGGTCGACTTCAGGAAGAACGAGCACACGAACTACCTCGAGCAGGCGCTCGCGAAGCAAGGGAAGAAGAGCCGGAAGAAGTTCGCGCTCAAGCCCGGCGAGGTCGTCTGCCTCGTGTCCTCGTCCGGCAACCAGATTGTCTTCGTCTACAACCCCGGGTCAGTTACGGACGGGCACGCAGACTTCTCCGTGGAGCGCAAGGTGCTGCACTCCGAGAGGCTCCGGCTCACGAGCGGGGGCCGGTGGAACCCGATGATGCTGGCGAACTACGCGAGAGAGGTCGGGATCAAGCTCGAAGGGATCAAGTCCTTCGAGGAGCATTATGCCCGGATGGGAGACGAGCGCAGGAGGCTACGCCGGCTCAGAGCCGCGTCGTGAGCGAGCCGTGAATAACCTCGGATCGTGGTGTTGGATTTGTTTCTGGAGTGGGATGATCGTCGGCGCGGTCGGCCGCATTGTCCAAGGACCTCGACGATGAGCAAGAAGACCAAGACGAAGACGGAGACGATCGACAAAGCCGCGGCGTGGAAGATTGGCGTCGTGCTCGTGAAGGTGCAGCTCGCGCAGGGCTCGACGGACGGCGTCGCGCGTTGCCTCGTCACGAACGAGGAGGGGACTATCTTCCACGAGACGACGGAGGCGAGTATCCTCAAAGCGATGGCCGGCCGGCCACGAGTCTATTTTTGGGCGCAGCTCGAAGGGACGTTCCTGAGCCTGCAAGCCGAGGCGGTGGACCAAGACCAAGACTGGTGATGGCGGTTTCACCGCTCGCGCAGTTCTGGTAGGCCGCGATGTACCATGCTGCGAGGAGGACGAGGCCGATGACGACGCGTTTGGGGCTGGCTGACACGGCAGGAGATAGTTGATGGGCAAGCGCAGGAACGTCAAGGTGGCGCTCGAGCGCGTGACGCGAACGGATCTGATCTGCGTCTCGTGCGGGGACTTCCGCACCGAGTGGGCGATCGTGCCCGGGAAGATCGGCGGCGTAGAGGACGCCGTTGCCGGGGTTCACACGAGGTGTGTCGAGGCGCTGCACGTGAGGTTCACGCGGAAGAAGGCTGTGACGTGAAGAAGCGCCCGGGCGCAGCGAGACCTCCCTTCGTCGTGAGGAAACTCGGGACCAAATGGTGGGTGCTCGAAAGAGTCTGGGATCTCGCCAGCCGCACCGCAGGCGCGAGTTGCCGCGCCGTAGCTTCGTGGGACACGCGGGAGCAAGCTCGGGAGGCCGCGAGGCAGTTGAACCGCGAGGAGCGATGAAGAAGCCGTCCCGATCGCCGCGCGAGCTGCCGCTGGTCGAGAGGTGGGACGGCACGGCTGAGAGCAAAGCGAAGCTCCATAAAGACGCGCAAGCCGTGCTGTGGGCGGTGGCTGAGGAGCTTGGGCTCAAGAAGGACGAGTTTCGCGTGCGCTCGAACGAGATGGGGCCCGCGATCGGCGGCGCGATCTACCTGGAGACGAGGGCGCTGCGGATATGGATCGAGGGCGGTTACGGTTTCGCGGCCTGGGGGAGTAAACCCCGAGACTCGAGCGGGCAGGTGGATAGCTACGTCATTGTCCGCAGGTACGAGGACGGCAAGGACGTGGATTACGATCACGATCTCGTCGTCGACTGGGAGCTTCTCTGGGATCCGAAGATGTTCGTCGCCGTGCTCAAGATCGAGGGGCTCGTGCGATGAGTCCATGCGCCCGCCCGAACCGGGTCCCGGTGCCGCTGCGCGTGAGGCAGGCGGTGGCGGGTTTCACGAAAGCAGGTGCGATCCGTGGGCTCGGGATCTCGGGGCCGGTCTACGATGAGGTGATCGGGCCGTGCGGGTTTCTCCAACCGAAGATCTTGAGTAAGATCGAGGCGGGGCTCGTGAAGATGAAGCGCTTGGATCCATGAAGCGGCGAAGATCGCGACGGCGTGCCGAGAGACTCCTCCAGATTGCGCGCAGCATCGTCGCGATCGAG
>Ga0181524_10004908_pt1 | contig 12171 bp, 10 predicted proteins | sample PEATcosm2014_Bin_34_FD_119761 | JGI IMG/M metagenome (GOLD analysis project Ga0181524, IMG submission 119761) | Peatland microbial communities from MTU Mesocosm Facility, Houghton, MI, USA - PEATcosm2014_Bin05_60_metaG | ecosystem: Environmental > Terrestrial > Soil > Wetlands > Peat | place...
CACAACAAAACCCGGAGAAGGTCCCTCGCGCCTTGAAACGGTTCATCGGCAACCTCACGAGCCTGGAGCCCATCAAAAACTTCGTCCAAAGTCTCAAATCCAACCGAATTTCGTGATCATAGGTATTAGCCGTCAAGATTCATCCCGAAATGTCCACGCGCAGTGGTTGAAGCCGGAAGCCGAGGTTCTTCAACGCCTGAGCCGCCACGCCGCCGCCTTCGCGGAGCAGGCCCAGGAGCAAGTCTTCGGCGCCAATCATGGGGTGCTTGAGTCGTTTGGCTTCATTGCCCGCCAACTCAAGGGCCTTTCGCGCGCGCGGGGTAAACGGCAGCTCGGCTGGCACCATGCGCGGAGGCAGGGGCGCCACCAATCGCTCGATTTCCCGGCGCAGGGCCTCGCGATCCAGCCCACGGTTTTGCAGAACTGCAGCCAAGCTGCCGGTTGCCGACTCGAGCACCCCGAGGAGGACGTGTTCGGTGCCGATGAAATCGTGGCCCAGGCGCCGGGCTTCCTCGCGGGCCGACTCGAGCGATTGCCGGGCGACGGGTGCAAGGGCCCTCGATGGTGGAAGAGAGATGCCCATCTCCGGTGGAACCGGCCGGTTCGGGGGAATCGTTCGCGGTCCGGGATTCAAGGGCGGCAAGGGAGCGCCCGAGCCGCCCTCCTGGCCGGTGTTCCCGCCGACTGCGCCAGGAAAAAGGCTCATAGCCACGGCGGCGTAGAGCAGCCAGATAACGGTGCTCGGGACGATCCCGGCATCGAACCGGATGATCCCCAAGGCGGTCAGCAGCGCCCAAACCGGCACGAGAGCCAGGAGGAGGCTCGCGATCTTGACTGTCGCCATGAATCGCACCCAAGCCGCTCTGGAAAGCAGCCCAGGCAGGAAAGGCACGCTGGCCACGTACAGGGCCACAAAGACAACCGCACACAACCCCGCCAAGCGTTCCGCCGCGCCCAGGTCGTACTCGAGCAGCGTCCAGGTGTTGATCACGAAGACCCCCGCCGCGGAAATAAAACAGACCCCCCGCAGGAATCTCCTCCGCGGCCGCCGCAGGGATGCCCGGTCCCCCTTCGTGAATTCCTCTCGGAGCGCCCCGGCGGGTCCTAGCCGCCGAACGGCGGCGGCGAAGGCTTGCCCCGCATCCGCCCCGGACCGCACCTGCTCTGCCACGTCGTCGCGCAGATGGCTTTCCAGTTCGTCCAGCACTTCGGCGGGATGGACGCCGGCGGCGGCCATTTGCCGCCGCCACGCATGAATCGCCCGTTCGAGGTCAAACATACTCCTCCTTCATCGGTTCGGTTGAAGCGACCACAAGTTCTTTCGTAAGCACGGCAACACTATGCATTGTTACGCTATGTATGTCAACAGAAAAAAAACGCGCCCGCCGCCTCAAACAGGGCGGTGGATTTCCCGGCGGGCCGGGATTGGAGTGCGCCGGCAGAGCTAAGTCTCCCGGCGAGTCGCATACGGCTCAAGCTGAGATGCAAACGGGGATGTTCCGGCGGTGCGATGGGCTTGGGGGGTTAATTGCAAACCGGGCCTACCCTCAAGCTGGCGTGCGCGGCTTCAACCGCAACGCGGTTGTGTCACAAAGCCCCCTGGGACGGGTTGTCCGCGACGGCAAGGGCCTTTCAACAGGCGCTCAGGGCTTTGGCGAGTGGAGTTTCTCCTCCATTTTCTCCACCTTGGGTTGGATGATCGCGCGGCAATAGGGATAGGAGGGGTTGTTCAGGTAGAAGTTCTGGTGGTAGCCCTCGGCGGGGTAGAACGAGGTCAGCGGCGCGATCTCCGTCACAATCCGGTTGTGAAACTGCGCCTGAGCCCGGGCCTTGGATTTTTCCGCCGCCGCTTTTTGAGCGGCGTTCACGTAGAGGATGATCGAGCGGTATTGGGTGCCGGAGTCAGGACCCTGCCGGTCGAGGCTCGTGGGGTCGTGGACCTGCCAGAAGGTCTCGAGCACCTTCTCGTATGAAATCACGCTCGGGTCGAATTTCACCCGGATCACCTCGGCGTGGCCCGTCAGGCCGGAGCATACCTGCTTGTAAGTCGGGTTTTCCGTCGTCCCCCCGGCGTAACCGCTAATGACCGATTTGACGCCGGGCAGCATTTGAAACACCGCTTCCATGCACCAGAAGCATCCTCCGCCGAGGATGGCCACACCCGTTGCATCAGTCGGATTGTCCATGGTTTTGTCCTGGGCCAGCCCCGCCGCCGTGCCGCTGAGCGCCAGGCAGAGGGACAATAACACTTCAATTGATCGTTTCATAATCCAATTCATCCGCGCGATCAATCTCGCCCAACCGCGCGCTTTCGCAACTGGATTACGCGATCGGCGCGCATCAGAAAAAAGCAGCCCATGCGGAGGAAACCAGATCGCCCCGGGCCCGAGTACCTCACAACTCTCGCCATCGGCGAAAGCTCCGGCGGGAGCGCCATGTTTGTAGAAACGCCAGCCAACCGAGCCGTCCTCAAGCTCCGTCAGGAGCGGCAAGTGCCTTGACGTCGTTGCATCGACGCAACATGCCGCTCCTAACGGAGCTTGAGGTTTTCCGGACGCTTTGACTATAAACATGGCGCTCCTGGCGGAGCTTTCCTGAACCGGCGCGTCGGCAAGGCGCCTGAGCGCGTGAAATATCCAGGCTGCAAGCCTCTGGGGCGCAGTTTTTCGCTTGAGTCAACCCACTGCCGGTTTACACTGCCGGAAAATGAGCGCGACCAATGACCAGCCCTCAGTGACGGGCGGCGGCAGCAAACTCATTCAGGCAGCGCAAATCGCGGAAAGTGAAGGCCGGGTTTGCTTGCGCGAGGCCCATAGTGGGACAGTAAGCGAGGTCATGGGCGAGCAGGTCGAGGTGACGTACGAGACTCTGGATGGTCCGCTGAAGCAAGTTTACGACCGGACGCAGTTTGTGCCCGGCAAGGTTCCGGAGGAGGGCGACGCGGTTGAGGCCCACGTGATCATCGCGGTTGGAAAAGGGTCGGACGCTCAGACAGAATCCGGAGAAACCAGTGACCTTCCAGACTTCCGAGACAAAGGGGTCTCAGGGACCATCCGCGTCTGAGGAGGGTTGCCCATACGAAACAGTTCGCCCTTGAGTTGTCGGGCAGAAGCCGATGCAACCATGGCGTGGAGAGCCAAAACATTCGGGTCACTTGGCACGAGGGGCAGGGGACGAAATGGGAGCCACCGGAAGCTCAGGTTGGTGTGGGCGAGCTCATGAATTACGACTCGGTACGAAAATGATGCCTTTGGGTTTCGTCGGCCCGCGAGAAGTATTTTCTTATCACCCATTAGGCTGCGCCGCCTCCTTTTGATCCTTGCACAAGCCCCCGGCCAGGAGTAAAAAGCGGAAACTAAAGCATCGCGTGAATGACAACGTCCAACCTGCGCGCGCCCGGCGACGAGCCATCGCTCTAGCTTGGCCACTGATCGTGGCCCTCATTGCCGGCGGACCGCGCGATTTGGCGGCGCATGAGTCATTGGCGGCCTGCGTTCAGCACCGCATCCACTTGACCGTCGGCCAACGCTACATCGATCTTACCCTGGACTTGACGTTTTTCGAGGAATGGTCGGCGCGCGAGCGCCGCGCGATGGACGCCGACGGCGACGGGCGCATCACGCGCTCGGAATCCGAATCCTACCTCAAGAGATTGGCGCCGGCCCTGGCGCAACAGTTGAAGCTGCGCGTTGGCGGCCGGGCAGTGGACCTCGTGCCGCTCTACGAGCCGGAACTCGACCTGCTGGGCAGCAGCCAAACCGGCCCGGCCCACCACCGGCTCCGCCTCTGGTTTTTCGGCTCGACGCCGCCCGCCTTGCGCGCCGGCGACGAAATCGTGGTCGAGGATTGCCTCTGGCCCCAGGCAAAGGCCCTCCGAACCTTTCAACTCGAAGGCCATGACGGCTTCGCCCTCGAAATGATAAAAGCCCGCGACCCTGGCTTCGCGCCCACCGGGCCCGGCGAAGCGCGTTTGTTTCACGCCCGATGCCTCAAGACACCACTATGAATACACTGCCCCGAATAGCCCCTCCCTTCCTCCTCCCCTGCCTGGTTGCCGCCGTGGCGCTGGCGGCAGGCGCGCCGGCCGCGGGGGCGGCGGACGCCACGCCGCCGTTGCCCTCCGGAATCATCGATTTCGCCGGGCGCATCTCCCACAACCATTGGTATCTCTTCGGGCCGGAACAACGCCCTGAATTAGAGGCGCTCAACCGCGATTTGCGCGAGGCCCAGGAGCAGTCCCGCAAGGCGGCCGACGAAACTGCGCGCCAAGCTGCCGGGGAGCGCCTGGCCAATGCCGCCGGGCGGTTGCTCCAGCGCGTGAAGACCTGCCCGCGCCTGCTCCGCGTGGACCTGGCGGGCGGGCGTCCCCGGCTCGCGGCCGGCGGGCCGGTCGAATTGCCGGGCGACAGCGGGGCCTTGCTCATCGAGGTGCTGGCCGGCGGCGAAGGAGTCAGCTACACGACGAGCGTAGCGGACATGTCCCTGCCCCCAGGGGAATCGAGCCTCATCGCCGTTGACGCCGCGCCCGGCGGCACGACCTTCGCCGTCGCCGGCCTCGAGCATGTTCCCATCGGACGGACCACGTTGACACTGGAGTTCCGGCGCCCAGGCCAATCTTCTGCGCGCCTGCCCCTGGATGTCACGACACCGGCACCTGGCCGGCTCAAGCTCACCGTGCTCTCGGACGACACCGGCAAGCCCGCCCCCGCAATGGTGCGGCTGGTATGGCGGACCGATGGTTTGGACCGCCAGCCCGGCAACGGTCTCAGTTTCGCGCCCCAATTCGACAAGCAAGGCAATACCAGCGGCGCCCGCGCCGCCAATCTCCCGGGCGCGCTGCACGAACCGTTCTGGTGCGTGCCCGGGCCTGTGGACATGGCCTTGGCCCCGGGGACCTGGCAGATCGGCGCGCGCCGCGGTGTCGAGCACGAGGTCGTCTTTCAGGAGGTCGCGATCCTCTCCGGCCAGACCACCCAGACCGTCATCCGTCCCCGCCGCTGGGTGGACATGCCCCGGCGTGGGTGGTGGTCCGGGGACGACCATGTCCATTGCCGAATTCTCTCCGACGAAGACGCGCGCCGCCTCCTGGCATGGGTGCAGGCCGAGGACATTCACCTCGCCAATATCGTCAAGATGGGCGACATCTACAGGACCTTCTTCGAACAACGCGGCTTCGGCCCTGGCTACCGCGTCGCCGAGGGCAATTACGTCCTGTCCCCCGGCCAGGAATGCCCCCGCACCCATGATCAGCTTGGCCACGTCTTGGCCATGGACACCACCAGCATGGTTCGCGACACCGAGCACTACTATCTCTACGACCAGATGTTCGACGCCGTCCACGCCCAAGGGGGCCTAACCGGCTATGCCCACGTCAATTCCGCCAACTTCCATGTCCAGCGCGATATGAGCCTGAACGTCCCGCGCGCAAAGGCCGATTTCGCCGAAATCCTCCAGTTCAACAACCTGGGCACCGACCTCTATTATGATTTCCTGAACCTGGGCTGCAAGCTCACCGCATCCGCCGGCTCGGACGTGCCCTGGGGCGGCACCGTCGGCGAAGTCCGCGCCTACGCCTTTTTGGGCCGCAAGCCGTTCTCGCCTGATGCCTGGTTTGCCGCCTTCCGCACCGGGCGCACCTTCACCACCAGCGGCCCAATGCTCGAATTTCAAGTGGACCACGCCCTGCCCGGCGATGAACTCCGGCTCAAATCCGACCGCCGGGTTCACGTCCGCGCCCGGGCCTGGGGCGACCCAAAACGCATGGCCCCGCTCCGGCTCGAGGTGGTCCGGCACGGCGCTGTTGTCCGCGCCGCCGAGTCGGCCGGCCCGCAACGCGCGGAGGCCGCGCTGGATTTCACCCTGGACGCCGGGGCGGGCTGCTGGCTGGCGGCCCGGGCGCGCGCGGGCGACGGCACTAGCGCGCACACCACGCCCGTTTACGTCGTGCGGGAAGGTCTGCGTTTTTGGAAGTTCGACGGCCTCGAGGAGTTGCTCGCCAAACGGCTGGCCAGCCTGGCCGAAATCGAACAAATCGTCGCCGAAGCGCGACGCCTGGATGCCGATGGCCGCTTGGAGAGCGACCGCGCCCGCAAACAACTCGCTTGGCAAGGCGACGCGCTCCTTGAACGCGTGACCCTGGCGCGCCAACTCTACCAAGACCTCAAGCGGACCGCAGAAACCGAGCGCCCCCGCCGCGCCAGCCTGGCCGGAAGTGAGACAAGTAAGTAACCAGGTTGTGGTGAGACTGAGCCCCGTTGGCGTTGGAGCGCGGAGGCTTCATCTTAGACTCACAAAAAAACCGTACAAAGTGCTTGCCCCGCCCGGCCCTATTTTGTCCCCGGCGGCTCCCACTTGCTCGACATGTCTGCTGTCGGGAAGTTGGCTGGAACTCCCTGCGTCACCCGGCCTGTGGCGGCCCACTCGGCGCCACGGTCGAGCGTGGCCACGAAGCCGACGTCCCGCATGGATTCCTCGTTATGCCCGAGCGTGGTGTGGAAAACCCGGCCCTTGCCGTAACTGATCGTCATCAGCATCGGCTCCTCCTGATGCGTCACGTCTGATTGGGCGGTGGCCAGCACGGTGACGTTCTCGGCCGGCCCGCATAGGGTCGCGTAGAGTTCGTCGGGCGTATGCCGCCACCTGGCCGGCAGACCCTTGGTAATCGGGTGGTCCGGGTCGCGGGTCTCGACCACGAACGAGAAAAACCGGCCGTGAGTGCCGCCCCCGCCCCGCGTGTCCCTCACCACCTTGCCATCGCGCCAGCGGAGCATGGGGCCGTTCTTATCGCTGCGTCCGCCCCAGCCGCCGACCCCAATCATCCGGTTATACTCGACCCAGTTCGGGAAGGCGTTGTCGGCGGCATGCACGCTCACCAGGCCGCCGCCGTTCCTGACGTATTCCTCGAGGGCCTGCCGCGTCGCCTCCGGCCAATCCTCGCCGTTGTAATTCGAGACGATGACCTCGTACTTGGCAAAGTCGGGTTTGAAGCCGGCCAGACTCTGTCCCTGCGGCGGGCTGGTGGCAACCTCGACCGTGAACAGGCCCGAACTTTCGAGGGCGGCCTTGAGGATGGGTGTCGTCTGCCGCCAAGCGTGATTATTCTGCCCGTCAACGAGCAGCGCCTTGAGCCTCGCGGGTTGCGGCGCGGCAGCCTGCGCGGAAGCGGAAGGAGGGAAGAACGCGGCCCACCACAACAAGGCCGCCAGCAAAGCACTTTTTCGCATGGACCTATGCTTAATTGCCTCCGGCTGGACGGGCAAGCCAAAAAACAGGGCTGCGGGCTTTGCCCTCTCCCTTCCGAGCGTGACTTTGCAGCCGCCCTGCCCTGCGCCCTTGCCATCTCCCACACGGATTGATACCTTTGGCCCATCAGTGAAATCGTTTTTCAGAGAATTCTTCCAACTCTGCCGACACGAGAAAAAGTGGTGGCTCATTCCGCTGGTCGTGCTCCTGCTGCTGGCGCTGGCCGCCATCTTCATCCTCGCCTCTAACTCCGGCATCTCCTGGGCGCTTTACCCGGCCAAATGAGTCTTACTCGTCACACATGCCTGACTGATCCATAGTGGAACCAAATCTCGACAAGATTGACGACGCGGTGCTTGCGTTGCTGCACCTCACGATGTTTTGCGGTTAAGATGACTATAGGATATACAAGAACGCGGATGAAGGCGATTTTGGCATTGGAAGACGGCTCCCTGTTCCACGGGGTCGGTTTTGGCGCGCGCGCCTCAGCCTGCGGCGAGGTTTGTTTCAACACCTCGATGACCGGGTATCAGGAAATCCTCACGGACCCCTCGTACAAAGGGCAGATTGTGACCATGACCTATCCGCTCATCGGCAACTATGGCGTGAACAGGCAAGACGTCGAATCGTGGAAGCCCCATGTGGCGGGCTTCGTGATTCGGGAGTTGTCGCCGGTCGTGAGCAACTGGCGGGCGGAGCATTCTCTGGGGGAGTACCTCGAGCAGAACGGCATTCCTGGCATCCAGGGCATCGACACTCGGGCGCTGACGAAGCGGCTCCGGGTGCGAGGCGCCCTCAATGGGTTCATTTCCACCGAGGGCGTCTCGGAGGAGGAAGCCCTGCGCCAGGCTCGGGAGTGGCCCGGCCTGGTGGGTGTCGATTACGTCCGGGCGGTCACCCACGAGGCGCCGTTCTTGTGGGACCCAAACGACGAACAGAGCGCCAGCTTCAACCTGGTCCGCGCCGCCGGCGATGGCATCGCGCAGGCACCTCGGGAACCACTCCCCCCGGCGGATATTAGCATCGTGGCCTATGATTACGGGATGAAATACAACATCCTGCGCCGGTTGCGGCAGCACGGGTTCAAAGTCCAGGTGGTGCCCGCCACCACCCGGGCCGCAGAAGCCCTCAAGTACAAACCGGCCGGGATTTTCCTCTCCAACGGTCCCGGGGACCCGGCCGCGCTTGCCTATGCCGTAGAAGCGGTCCATGACTTGGTTCGCAGCGGCGTCCCGATCTTCGGCATTTGCCTCGGGCACCAGATCCTCGGCCAAGCCGTTGGCGGCAGAACCTTCAAGCTCAAGTTTGGCCACCGCGGCGCCAATCAGCCGGTCAAGGACCTCGTATCCGGCCGCGTCGAAATTACCGCTCAGAACCATGGATTTGCCGTGGACCCGAAGTCGCTGCCCGCTGAGGTGGAAGTCGACCGCATCAACCTCAACGATCAAACCGTCGAGGGGATGCGGCACAAGACCAAACCGGTATTCTGCGTCCAATACCACCCGGAAGCTTCCCCCGGACCGCACGATTCGACGCTGCTCTTTGATCGGTTCCGCGCTCTGATCGAGCGGCAATAAAAGTCGTTCTTTGCGTCAAGCGGCTCAGGATTTATTCCGGGCCCTGTTGCGTTTGCGTTTGACTTGAGCGCGTCTGGGGCGATAATCGCGCCGTACAGAGTGTCAGAACTCCCGCCGCTCGGGCAGGCGGGTCTCCTGACGCGGCGCAATCAATTCAAAGTCATTATATGGCGAAACTTGTCCTCCTGAGCGTGGGAATGACTGGCCGCACTCATGAACTCAAAGCGGAGAAGACCACTATCGGCCGCCTTGAGGACAACACCTTTCAAATCGCCGAACCGTCGGTCTCGAGCCACCACTGCGAGGTCATTCTTAAGGGCAATCAAATCCTGGTGCGCGACCTCAACTCGACCAACGGAACCTACCTCAGCGGCGAGAAGGTTACCGAAGCCACTGTAAAGCCCGGCCAGATCCTGCGCCTGGGCCAGGTCGAAATGCGCCTGGAAACCGACACCCCGCCCGCCTCCCCCAAGAAACTCGACCAGACCATGGTCATGCAGCGCGGAGTGAGCCTCAATGAACTGGTGGAACATGGCACCCGGGCCGGCGGCTTCGACACCGCCAGCAGCGGTTTTGCCAAGAAAAACAACAAAGGCAGCCGCATTTTCTGGATGGCCGCCGGCGGCTTCGGCGTGGCCCTCGTGGCCGTCATCCTCTGGCTCATCCTGAACAACCGCTGAGAGTGCTTAGCCCTCCTTGAGCCACCGAGCCACTTGCGTAGCGGCGTACGTAATGAGGATGTCGGCCCCCGCCCGACGCATGGCAAGCAGGCTCTCCAGCGTCACCGCCCGCTCATCAATCCAGCCCTTGGCCGCGGCCGCCTTGACCATCGAATACTCCGCGCTCACCGCGTAGGCCGCCGTCGGGTAGCCAAACTCGCTCTTCACCCGATACAGGATGTCCAGGTAAGCCAGGGCCGGCTTGACCATGACGATGTCGGCGCCTTCCTGGATGTCCAGCGCCACCTCGCGCAAGGCCTCGGCGGCGTTGGCCCCATCCATCTGGTAACTGCGCCGGTCCCCGAATTTTGGGGCCGATTCCGCCGCCTCGCGGAACGGACCGTAAAAGGCGGAGGCAAACTTGGCGGCATAAGAAAGGATGGGTGTGTTGACAAAACCCAGTTGATCCAATTGCGCCCGAATCGCCCGCACCCGCCCGTCCATCATGTCGCTGGGCGCCACGATGTCAGCCCCGGCCTCGACGTGGCTGGCGGCGGTGCGCGCCAGCAGTTTGAGAGTGGGGTCGTTCAGAATCTCGGCCCCGGCCCGGTCCCGCCGCACGATCCCGCAATGGCCATGGGCCATGTTCTCGCACAGGCAGACATCCGTGATGACGAGCAGTTGCGGCAGTTCCTTCTTTAAGAGCCGCACCGCCTGCTGGACGATTCCGTTGGGGGCGTACGCGCCGGAGGCCTTGGCATCTTTGGTCTCCGGAATTCCAAACAGCAGCACCGCCGGGACCCCCGCCTCCCGGGCCTGGGCCGCCTCGCGCGCCAATTCATCCGGCGAGAGCTGGAAAACCCCGGGCATCGCGGCGATAGCCCGCCGCAACTTCCGGCCGCTCCGAACGAACAGGGGCAGCACCAACTGCCCCGCGTGCAGGCGCGTCTCCCTGACCATCTCGCGCAGGATTGGCGATTGGCGCAGCCGCCGAGGACGGTACTCGGGAAACTGTCCCGCAAAACTCAAACTCATGCCAATACTCTAGTGTGCCGTCCCCGAAATAGCTATACATTTGCCGCAAATGTATAGCTATTTCGGGGACGCCACGCCAGCGGCGGGTTATCGGCCGGACGACGCAGAAATCGGACATCCTTCCCGAATCACGTTTCGCCGCCTTCGTGATTCACATACACGCGCACGAGCCAGCCATCTGCCTCCAACCGCCCGACCATCTGGACATACTCCTGATAGCGGAAGCGTCGTTTGACATAGGGGAGCGTGCTGATGGTCTCCACTAAACGGTGCGTCCACGGTTTGAATCCCTCGCGTTCTTTGAGAAGGCGCTCGATTACCCCCTGCTCCTCCCGGGCAAGCGCGGGGATAGTGGCGCTTTCAACTCCGTCCTTGCTCCTGAGCGAATTCAGCCAATCGGAAGAGGCCTGACGATTGAGCAGGAACAACCTGCCGAGGTTCTTTCCCTGCGTGGCTAGTCGATTAAAATCCTCTTTCTGCCTCTCTTGCATAGCCCGTTCCAGGTTGAGCTTCTTCTCGATAGCGGAGAGGCCGGGGGCCTTCAAGAGGGCTTCACGGTTAAGTTCAGGTTCCATCAAGGCATCCGCCAGGAGGTGCGGCGCCTTCCAGCAAACCAATGCGGCCAGTTCAATCAACGCAAGTTGACGCGCCGTTTCCAGGCTCCGGCTCGACAGAGCCGCCTTCTGGAACTCCCGCACCGGGTCCAGCAGGATATCGAGCAGCTTGGGAGCGGCAAGGTCCTCAATGCGAGCCTGGCGCATCTCATAATTGCCGAAGGTAATCGCCAGAATATGGCTTACCCGATGCAGCGCATAGTCGCGCCTGAGATCGGTCGCCCGGGGCACGGCGTCGTTCCTTGTCCCCGAGTAGAAGTCGTGCAGCGCCAGCCAAACGGCTCCATTGGGAATACAAAGAAAGGGCTGTTCCTCAGTGGCCTGTTCGAAACAGGCCCGCACGGTTTTTTCATGAAATGGCAGCTTCCAGACATCTTCCAGCCGGTACACCTTGTGATCCGATTCGCGAGGAAAGGCTCCCAGGTAATCGAAGCTGGTGGAAGTCTTAATCGTGCTCTCATCACGGCCAAGTACGGATCTCGCCAGGCGGATCAGGAGATAGACTGCGACTGCCGTGAAGACCAGGCCATCGATGTTTTGCCAAACGTTGGCGGTGAAGGCAATCACATCGTTGAATAAGCTCCAAAGGCTGCGAAGCAAAGATGGCGTGGTGAGACTCTCCTGGGTTGTCCCGGGCACTGCGGCGGCCATCGCAACGGCAGGGGGCAAGATCGAAAACACTGCTTGGCCCGCGCCATGGACCGGCAAAGGGCTCGCGACTGCATTCTGACTCCACGCCGTGAGCGTGAGCGCGGTCAAATGCGACCAGGCGCGAGCGGTCACTTTTTCACGGCCGCCAAGCCGGTAAAAGCCGGGCCGGCCGATGCCACACGTTTCTTTCATGCGTTGGCTTGAGGCAAACAGGAATGGCGTGCAGGGTCAAGCCTGACACCAATTTGAGCAGCCAGAACCAAAACCGTAAACCTGAATTCGACCTAGTTTTTATACACTACAGCGGGGCAGCATGCGGTAGGAGCGTTGATTCGCCCTGATTTTACCGGGTTCCTAATGACCTGCATTTTTCTTCAAAAAGTGCTTGCTTGC
>Ga0181524_10004910_pt1 | contig 12169 bp, 9 predicted proteins | sample PEATcosm2014_Bin_34_FD_119761 | JGI IMG/M metagenome (GOLD analysis project Ga0181524, IMG submission 119761) | Peatland microbial communities from MTU Mesocosm Facility, Houghton, MI, USA - PEATcosm2014_Bin05_60_metaG | ecosystem: Environmental > Terrestrial > Soil > Wetlands > Peat | place...
CGGAGATTGTAGCAGCCCGCGCCGAGCTGGACAATTGCCAGAATCGGTTCTCAACTTCGCAACCGTCATGTTCAAGTTCAACACGGAGACACGGAGGACACTGAGGACACCGAGAAAAGCGTTTCCAGGATTGCAAAATTCCAACCCTCTCCGTGTTCTCCGTGCCTCCGTGTTGAATTATGAAATAGGCTGTATAATAGTCCGCGTGCAAGACATCATCGCGAAATTCGAGGCGACGATTCGGCGGCATGACCTGCTGCCCGAGCGCGGCTGCGTGGTCCTGGCAATCTCCGGCGGGCCGGACTCGCTGGCACTGCTTCACCTGATGCGCGAGGTCCGGGACCGGAGCCATCCGCGGCTGGCGCTGCACGTGGGGCATCTGCATCACGGCATGCGCGGTGCGGCGGCGGATGAGGACGCGCAGTTCGTCGCTTCGGAGGCCGCGCGGCTGGGCGTGGACTGCACCATCGCCCGCGCGGACGTGCCGGCCCTGGCCGCCGAGCGCCGACTGGGAATCGAGGTCGCCGGCCGCGAGGCGCGCTATCAATTCCTGACGCGGCTGGCGAAATCGCTCGGCGCGCGCGACATCGCCTTCGGACACCAGGCGGACGACCAGGCGGAAACGGTCCTGATGCGGGTGATTCGCGGCGCGGGTCCGCGCGGGATGGGCGGGATTCCTTACGTCCGCCCGGTCGCCGACGCCCCCGGAATCCGCGTCATCCGTCCCCTGCTCGATTGCTCCAGGCGCGAAGTCGTCAACTTTCTCCGCCAGCGCGGACTGCGCTCGCGGCTGGACGCGACGAACCTCTCCCGGAAATATCTTCGGAACCGCCTGCGCCGGCTCGCCATCCCCGAAATGAAGCGCGAATGGGGCGAGCGCTTGACGGCAGACCTGTGTTCGCTGGCGGCCCTCGCGCAGAGATTCCAGGCGCGTACGGACGCGATTCGAGCGGCGTTCCAGTCGCAGAACTCTGTGCGCGTGACGAACGGGTATGTCGAAACGGAGACCGCCTGGCTGCGCCGGATGCCGCCGGCGATGCTGCCCGACCAGGTCCAGGCATGGATGAAAGAAGCGGGTCTGTGGCGGAAGATGCTGTCGGCCGGGGAGTACGGGAGAATCGCCGCGCTCCTGGCTCGCGGGCACGGACGAGTCGCCCTCTCCGGCGCCGCGCTGGCCTGTGTCTGGCGGCGATTATTCATCCTCTGCCCCGCACCTGCGGCGCTCGACCGCCGCAGCCCTGAGCGCGGTCGAAGGGCCGGATCGTCCGAGATGGAATACCGCGTCCGCCTCGACGTGCCGGGCCGCACGCGCATCGAGCCGCTGGGCGGCGGCATCGAAGCGGAAATTTTCGCGGCGGGAAAGGAACTGATCGCCCGCAAGCGAGCGACGCCGGACGGATTCGAAGAATTCCTGGACATGGAGAAGGTGGAATTGCCGCTCGTAGCGCGTTTCCCGCGCGCTGGAGACCGCATGCGCCCGCTGGGCGCGCCGGGCCGCCGGAAACTGCAGGATATCTTCACCGACCTTCACGTCCCGCCCTGGCTGCGAACGCGGACGCTTCTCGTCACCGTCGAGGATCGGCCGATCTGGATTGTCGGCCGCCGCATTGCCGACGCTGTGAAGCTCACCGATCGAACGCGCAAAGTCCTGCGGCTGAAATTCGTGCTGAAAATCTGAACTTAATCCTCATCGCCGCCGGCGCTGCGAGCACAAGCAGCGGCTTGATATCCGTCGGAGAAAGTATGCCGCCTTTTCCATTTCCTATGTGTAAGACCGCCGCTACACCCCGCGGCGGCGTCGGATAGCTTCGTGCGATTACTTGTCGTCACTTTAACCTTAGCTTGTCCCTATTCTCTCGATCGTCACCACACCGAGCTTGTATCGCTTGTGAAACTCCCCGGCGTCGGCTGTGTGTATACCAGTCTGGCCCGCCAACTTCTCATAACGCTGGAAAAAGTCCTGATATGTCACCTTAGCCAGAAGTTGGACCTCGCCGTCGGCACCATCGGCCGTTATCATGAGCGGCGTCCGGGCTTCGTCAATCAGCAGGCTTTGCGGCTTGTCAATGATGGCGTAGTAAGGGACTCGGCCCTGCACTCTTTCCTCCGTGCTGGGGCGCAGGGTGTCGCGGAGGTAATCAAAGGCGAATTCTGAATCTTTGCCGAACGTGATATCGCGCTGGTAGGCCTCGCGCTTGGGCTCAAGTTCTTGCTGGTTGTGAATAACGCCGACCGTTAGCCCGAGGAATTCAAAGAGCGGTCCCAGCCAGTGGCACTTCCCGAGGGCCAGGGAGTCGTTCGCGGTCACAATATGCACACCCTTGCCCAAGAGGGCGTTGAGATAGGCAGCCAATGTGCTGGCAACGAGGGGCTTGACTTCGTCCTCGGGCATCTCAGTAATCATGCTGCGATGAAGCGCCATGCCTCCGAGCATTTGAGCGTCCAGACGCCCTATGACGCATCGACTCTGAAGGGCCTGCGCGCCGAGCACGCGGGCGCTTGCCTCGCCAGCAACGGCAAACGCCTCGGACAGGAGGTTATCCAGCGCGCGGTCTGGCTCTTCGCAAGGCGCTTGACGGCCGTGCAAGGCATCTGCCAGCCGGTTACGGAACTCCTGCGTCTTGGCACCTAGCGCTGTATCGGTGAGCGTCCGCATGGTCGGCCCGAATTGGATGATCTCCGCCATCCAGGCGGCCATGGATGCGAGGAGGCGCTCGCTTCGCAATACGAGCGAGCGGACAAGAAAGTCACCAATTGTTTTACTGCAATGTCGCATAACCGGCCATAACCAGGAATTTCCCATTGGGTATTCCGGTGACAGAAATCGTATTCCTGGGCTGTCTTATCAAGAACAGTCTTTCTCTCCGCGGAATACGATGAGCTTGACAGTTAACAGCGTTATGTATACCCTCCTGCATAACGACTGCATAGCCTTTTCACCAAATGCTCCTCAAATGCATCCAGTCCGTCGCTCTTCCATTCCGTCGCAACGCTCATCTTCTTCGCGTTCGGATCTTCTATGGTGAAACCCCATTTGGTTCTGATGCCGAGGCGCTCCAGCTTGAGCCATTCATCGGAGAAGGCGAGGTATATGGCGACGGTGTCGAAGAGCACTGAACTCATTTGTTTCGCGTGTTTCTCCCAGGCGCCGCCTTTTGACCAGCGCTGGTAACTCTTCATTAGCTCCTGCGTTAAAGGGTCCTTGCTTCCTAATACCTTCTTGAACTTCTCGCCCGTGAGCCGGACTACTCCGCAGGTATCTACCGGTGTTATGGTCATGTCCCAGGCGGCCTGGAAAACTCTGGCGGCATCGTAGGCGTACGCAACAACGTTATATTCCTCGTCCACCCTGCCGGCGAGTCCGTTGTAGCCCTTGCGCACGCTTCCCTGCATGCCGACGAACCTCGCCTTTTGCGCGATGCGCGGTTCGAGATAGAGCGCCCTGGCAATATTCGGCGTCGGGGCGATGGAGATAAGTATAACCTTTTTCTTCGAGCCCATGATGGTCTCGATCATTGCCTGCACGCCGTCCTGGAGGACCTTGCCGGCGTAATGCGCCAGGTCAAGTTCGTTCGCGTAATCATACAGCGATTCTTTTACTGCGCCGAGCGGAATGCCGATCCCGATCGGCACGTCGGTCCTTCCTCCTGCCCTGAGCAGCCTGGCGCAGAGTTTCGCGCGGTAGGTCGTGTCCCCTGTCGCCGTGGTGATGAGCTTTACGTCGAGCTCAGGGCACTTGAGCATATAGGCTATCGCCCAGGAATCGTCAATATCGGTTCCAAGGTCTGTGTCGAGAATTACGGGTATTTTCTTCATGGTCAGTTCTCTCTGGGAACGGTCTTCGTAATCGTAATCCTCGTTTGCAGTGGCGCCGTCAGGCGCTACTTCGTATGCCCTGACGCGCACACTACGAGCGGCTTCTAATCACCGGTCTTTGCAGAGGGCATATATAGCCACAGGAAGATGTAGGCAATCAGGCCGACGCCGCCTGCAAAAAGAAAAGTGAGAAACAGGACCCGCCATAACCACGAAGGAAGAGGAGTGTATTCTCCGAATCCTCCGCAGATTCCGGCAAGCCTTGAGTCTTTAGATGACTTCCTCAGATCCCTCCACTTCCATTCGCGCGCCTCGGACATTTCTTGCCTCCTTAAAAGACCGGCCTGACGCTATTGTCCGGTCACCGCATGCCGGCAGTAAGCGTAAAGAGCGTCGTAAACGATGAATTCCTTCGCCAGGATTTCGTGGTCGTCCTTCAGCCCCAGGCCGCCGAAGCCCTCGGCCACGGCCTTCAAGCCTGCCGACTCCGGCTGGTTCCACAGCGTATTGTCCGTGTCCGCGCCGTTGACGATCTTCGCCAGCAGGACGAGCGCTGTGTCTCCGTCAAGCTTGTACTTCTTGACAAGGGCGTCGAAGGTGCATTCCTTCCCGTGATGGCCGAGTTCCGCGCCCTTCACGTCGAACGGCGTTGCGCCTTCCTGGGCCGCAACCTGCGCCACTTTGTCAGAAGGCACGAAAATGAACTGCGCCTGGGGATCAATGAACTTCCGGATGAGCCACGGGCAGGCGACGCGATCCACATGAACGTTTTCGCGCGTGATCCACTTCATGATTGCAGGCTCCTTTTCCCTGGCGATGAATGTCCGAACGAACGCCGAGTACGATCAGGATTACGATTACGAAACGCGGGGCTCACAATATCGTAACCATGAGCTTACTCGTAATCGTAATCGCCAGGGTGTCTGCTGTCAATGATTCTTCGGCCGCGCGCCGGTCGGAAAACTCGTTCCATGGCAGTCCGGCGAGAAATCGCTTGACATAGATGACTAGAAGTGTCAGAATATGACGTTTGACGTTGATGGGGCTCCGAAAGCCGGAAGCGACACGAACGAGCGGAACGGGGAAAACTGAACTTTATGCCCAGCCAATTCGGCTATTGCAACCAATGCAAAAAATTGTCGCCCGCGCGCTACGAAGAGCGCGGCAACGCCGTGATCCTGGTGAAGAACTGTCGGGACTGCGGGCCGACGGAGACGATTGTCTCGACCGATCCGGCGATCTGGCACGCCAAGCGGCAGATTGACCGCCTGAAGAGCGACGGCGGCTGCGCGCTGGACTGCAAGAGCTGCGGCCACTCGCACCACCCGTGCGTGATCTTCATGGACCTCACCAACCGCTGCAACCAGGACTGCCCCATCTGCATCGCCAATATCGCCGGCATGGGGTTCAAGTTCGAGCCGCCGTACGAGTACTTCGAGCAACTGCTCCAGTATCTCGCCGCGATGACGCCGAAGCCCTCCGTCAAGCTTTTCGGCGGCGAGCCGACCCTGCACAAGGACCTCTTCCAGATCGTGACGCGCGCCCGCGGCATGGGCCTCTCGACGAGCATCGTCACCAACGGCGTGCGGCTGGCGGACGAGGCGTACTGCCGGGACCTCCTGGCCACCGGCGTGAAGATCGTCTTCTCGTTCGACGGCCGAGACCCGAAGGTGTACCAGACGCTCCGCGGCGACGCAGGGGTCTATGACGTGAAGCTCAAGGCGCTCGAGAACATCCGCAAATACCGGCGGTCCAAGGTCACGATCATGTGCGTCGTCGCCCGGGGCGTCAACGATCACCTGATCGCGGACCTGCTCCAGTTCTGCCACGAACGGTCCGACTTCATCAACGCGTGCGACTTCATCCCGCTCTCGCGGACCTGGGTGCCCGGCACGGTCGCGGCGGACGGGGCCGACATCACGGCGATGGAGGACGTGGAGAAGGACGTCGCCGCAGCCGTCCCCGGCGGGAAGCTGGAGTTCCTGCCCGCGGGGCTGACGCCGTTCAAGACGATCTCGAAGTACCTGCCGATCCCGCGGCTGACCTTCGCCGGGGCGCATCCGAACTGCGAGAGCATCGCCTTCCTCATCTCGAACGGAAAAGAGTATGTCCCCGTGTCGGACTACCTCAAGGGCCGGTCGCTGTACGAGGTGCTGGAGAAGTGGATCGCGCGGGACGAAGCACTCGGCCGCCGCATGGAGCGGACCGAGAAAGGGATCGCCGGGCGGCTGGGCCTGGCGCGCTTCATCGGGCGCGCGCGCAGCCTGAAGGAACTCGCCGGCGCGCTCCGCGAGAGCGCCGACACGCGGGCGATCTTCGGCAATCACGCCGCGTGGAAGACGCTCAAGATCGCGCTCGGCATCTTTATCGGCCGCAAGCCCAAGGTCGTGGTCCGCGCCAACACCCGGCTCCAGAAGGTCCTGCGGATCGCCATCCTGCCCTTCGAGGAGCCGCGCACGATGGACAGCAGCCACTTGCAGCGGTGCCCGGCGGGCTTCGCGTACCTGGACCCGGCCACCGGCCAGCCGCGCACGATGCCGGTCTGCGCGTGGCCGCTCTACAAGAACGACATCATGCGGAAGATCATGGAACGCTACCCGCCGGCGCGGGAAGAACCGGCCGCGCCGGGCCGGCCCGTCGCCAAGGACAGCGGCCTGCACGTGCGCGCATAATGGGGCGCGCGGCGGAAGGTGAGTGCGGGGCAGCCGACGCAGACGGTTCCTGGTATCGCGTTCGGGAAGCAACACGCATAATTTCAAGCCGCGTCACCCTGAGCTCACGGCCGAAGGGCTTCGCTCGGAGTGACCGCGTATCACGCAACTTACTTCTGAAACGCCGCCCCACGCGCTTCGCTTCACTCAGCGTCACCACCAACCCGCTTTCCACGGCGTTCTACGTGCCCGCGGCCGATGGCGCTTCGGGAGCGGGCGTCGTTGCCGGCGAGGCTGTCGCCGCGGGCGTGGACGAGGTCTGGCCTTCGCGTATCGCGCGGAGCCTGTCCGCCTGCCACACTTCGGTGTTCGGGTGCGCGCCCACCCACGCGATCCAGAACATCGCCTCGGTCAGCACCGGGTTTCCCTCGGCGTCTTTCGCGCTGAGGATCAGCGTATCCGGGTTGAACTGCAGCGTGAGCTTGCGGTCGCCGACGGTATCCTCAAACGGCCCCGGTTTTTCCCGCAGAAGCGCAGGCAGGTAGGCCTTGGCCGCCTTGCCTTGCGAATCGGTTATGCCAAAGATGCTCGCTTTGGGGAAGAACGGGTTCTTCTCCACGTCCAGACCGTACACGGGATGCGGAAGCACGGGGTTCTGCGGATTCAGATAGTCCGCCGGCACGGCCATGGTGCCGTCGTAGTTGAACGGCTGCACCGGCTTCGTCCCGGTGAGGACGGTGGTTTCCGGGTTGAGGGTTTTCCACGTCTTCCACGTCACAAGCTGCGCCTGAAGCGGCCTGAGCCGGGACCCGGCGTGCTCCCCGGCAATGCAGAGGCGCAGCGTCGGCGACCAGAGGGAAAACTTCTCGACCTTCTTTGCATCCGGGGCCACGTCGGTGTCCTTGCTGTACATCACGATGGCGCCCTGATACACGAGGCCGGCCGAGCCGAACGTGAACTGGTCGCGGTACATGGCGCTCGGCGCGCTGGCCGGAGCGCTCCAGACCACGGCGATCGGCTCGCCGCCGAGGGTGTCGTTGATCACGTCATGATAGTTCATGAACTTGAGCGGATATGCGCGCGCTTCCGCGCCGACCTTGACGCCGACGACCGGCTGCCTGTCCGAGAGCACGTCCATCGTCACGTCGGCCGCCGGCTTCAGGACCATCTCAAGATGCGCGTCCATTCCCAGCGGCGGGAACATGTCCATGAAAAGGCCCTGCTCCTGCTGGTTCGGCCCGTAGATCATTCGCCGCTGTAGCATCTCCGGCTTGACGCCTTCGGCTAATTTCGTGACGTCGAACAGCGTTCCCGGAATCACCCGGTCGGGTACCTGGGCGTTCTCTTTCCCGGCGGCCGGGACAGCCAGCGACGCAATGAGGAAGGTTTTGCCGCCCGCGGTGAACATTTCGCCCTGGATCTCCATCTCGCGCACGTGAAGCATCATGGCGTAGCGTTCCGTCGGCGTCCCGGCCGGCATGGAAGGCTGGGTTCCCTCCTTGGACGCGGATTCCTGCGCCGGCGCGGGTTCGGCCGGCTTGGAATACCATTTTTTATTGGCATAGATCGCGATCAGAAAGAGCACCGCCATGCAGATCACGGCGACAAGCCGCCAGTCGAGCTTCGTCTCGGCCCGGGCTGGCATCGGCGGCTGGGGCGGCGCGGAAGGCGCCGGCGACGGCTGCTCAGGGTCCTGCGGCGCGGGAGTTTCAGGCATGGGACTCCTTTCAATTACTCGATATTGGCGTGTCTCTTCGCGAGCTTCTGCGGGGTCAGGCGCAGGCGGTCCATGAGGACCAGGACGAGCGTGTCCATCAGCAGCAGCGTGGCCTGCTCGAACAGCGAACCGGGCGGCTGGCGCGTCGTCTTATTGCGATTGACTTCGCCCTTGGTCGGGGCCGGGACGGCGACGACGATGTCGGCCATCGCGCCGATGCGCGCCTCCGGGTGCGCGGTGATCGTCGCCAGGCGTGCGCCGGCTTCCTTGGCGGCCGCGGCGACGTGGTACACGAAGCGCGTCTGCCCCGTGCCGGAATTGACCAGGCACAGGTCGTGGCGGGTGATGGGCGGCGTGGTGGTCTCGCCGACGAAATACGCGTCCATCCCGAGGTGCATCAGTCGCACGGCGAACGTCCGGCTGACGTGTCCGGTCCGCCCCTGGCCGTAGATGAAAATCCTGCGCGCGCGCAGAAGCGCCTGCGCGAGTTCATCCACACTCCGCACGTCCACTTCGTTCAGGACGGACTGCAACTCGGAGATGATGCCCTGGAGTCTGCTTCTGAAGAGTCGGGTCAAAAGGGGAAATCTCCCGCGCAAAAGTCCGGAGAGCCGGCGCTCGTGAGGAAACAATCCTAACACGCAGGCGGAGGCGGCGTCAAGGAAGGGAACTTTCCGGCGCCTTGCACCCTTCGTTTTCCGCCGACGTGTTGGCCGAGACGCAACATGCGCCCCGAATTGCGCGAAGCGGTCTGGTATGGGACGGCCGCGAAACTGCTCGGGCTGAAGTGAGCGGCGTTTGCGCTGACCCCGACGACGGCCGCGGTCATCCGCTACGGAGGGGTCTTGTCCGCGTCCCTCTTGATGCCTTCTCGGCGAGCGACGAGGTTCGCGGAAACCTCAGCCCCGTCCAGCAGCACCCGGCCCATGGGATCCCTCACCGGCGTGACGAAAATCCCGAGCGCATTCAACTCCATCTCCAGCTTGGTTGATTGCGACTGCAAGTCATCGGATAACAGGCCCAGTTCGTCCTTCTCGGAAGGCTCAAGGGGCGCATTCAACTGCCAGGGATCGTTCGCGCCGCCGGTGTTGCCTGCGGACTGGGTTGCCCGCTCCTGCTCGTCAAGCACGTCCCTTCGAAGCGCATATTCGAAGTCGGTCACCGGCGCATAACTGTTGATCTTCATCAGCACTTCGCGCGCCCGAAGATGCCGCTCCCTGACGCGCGACTCCCGGTATTTCCTGACGATCTCCTCCAATTTGCCGATCTCGATGAGCTGCGCGTCCAGCCGCGCCTGTTGCGCCGCCGTCAGCGTGGGACCGTTGCCTTCTTCGGCGGTGCCCAACGTGCCCCCTCTTCTCAGCGCGATCGCAACACCGATGGCGCTGAGCAAGATGATCACCACCAGGACGACCCAAATCGCGTTGGATCGGGGCGGCTTGGGAGGCGCGACGATCGGCGCCGGGGGAATTTCAACCGGCGGAAGCGGAACCGTGATCGTGCCGCCGCAGACCGGACATCGCCCATGCCTGCCCGCTTTGCTTTCGGGCACTCTGAGCATCGTCTCGCACCGCGGACATTTGAGCTCGATCATCATCGGCGTTCATATCTCGCAGGACGCGAATAACTCTATCATGGACCCGCCGGTTGTGCAAGAACATAGCGTTTGGATTCGTCGTTTTTCGCGCGGCGGCGCCGCCCGGCGCCTGCTTTAAAATCTGCGTCAGCAAGCGCCATGTCACCGAGGCCAGTGTAACAAGTTGAACCAAGTCGCTCCGCCGCAGACATGCTCCATGCGCCGACTCCTCGATTGCGCGCTCCGGAAGGAGCGAGCATTACTCCTGATCTGCCAATTACTTATGCTCACAGCCCAATGAACGCTCCCCGCGCCGGCGCCTGAGTTCATCGCGGCGGCACGGAGATTGCTTTATCTGAACGAAGTTGCTTGGCGAAGTGGGCAATCTATCGGCTAATCCTTCAGAGGAGCATTCAGACGATGAGTTCGGATACGCTGCAAGTGGACAAGGGAATCGTTCCCCTGAAGCCCGTCGAGGCCGTCAGCCTGGAGCAGCATCAGCCTGTCGGCGAACCGTCCCTCAAGAGACGCCTGACGGAGCGGTTCTCCGTGCCTGGCGCGCTGGTGATCTGCCGCCACCGGACTCTCATCGGAACATGGAAGGCATGCAAGGTGCCGTTCCACGTCTACAATCTCGGCATGGGCGGAGTGAACTTCTGGAACCACGGCAATACTCCCAAGCCGGGCGCGAAGATGAAATTGACCCTCCTCGTACCCAACGTGAGCCCCATAGAAGTGGTCGGCGTCGTGGTCTGGAGCAAGGCCATACCGCATTCCGACGGCGGCGACGGAGCGCAACCGTACACTCACATCACCGGCGTCAAGTTCGTGGACTACGATTCCGGAGCCTGGGCGGTGCTGCGCAAGATTCATCAGATTGCCGCCGCCGACTTGCACGGCGCCCCGCGGCCGGCGCCCGCCCGATCACAAAACCCGTCTGCAAAAACCCCGGCGTCCGCGCCGCGTCAAGCTGCAGGTCCCGGTCTCCCGGCTCCGAGCAAATGAAACCTTCTGAAGGTTTGCAGAGATTCTTTCATAACCCGCGGAAAGCGCGGCGTGCTCGCAGTTCTTCGCAATCGTAATCCTGATCGCACTCGGTCTTCGCTCGGCTGAAACGGAAAACGGCGATTACGATTACGAGTAAGATTACGATTACGAGCTTTTGAAACCTGTTCCAGAACTGCTCGCCCCATCGGAGCGCGTCCTGCATTTCACGCCGACTTCGGAGCACCGCCAAACTTGCGCGATCTTTGACAACCCGCCGCCTCTCCTGATACAATTATAGTTTATTATTTTCTCGGCAAGGCCATCGAAGCTGCATCGCCGTGGACCCGGAGGTACCCATCCTATGGTGAAGCTCGTCCTCGCGTATTCCGGCGGGCTGGATACATCCGTCATCCTTCATTGGCTGCGGACCCGGAAGCATTTCGACGTGATCGCCTTCGCGGCCGACCTGGGCCAGGGCGACGACCTGAAACGCACGGCCAAGCGCGCGCTCGCCACGGGCGCCTCGGCCGTTTTCGTCGAGGATCTGTGCGCGCCCTTCGTCCAGGACTACGTCTTTCCCGCCCTCCAGGCCAACGCCGTCTATGAAAACGGCTATCCGCTGAACACCGCGCTCGGGCGCCCGCTGATCGCGCAGGAACTGGTGCGCATCGCCCTCAAGCACAAGTGCACTACGGTCGCGCACGGCTGCACCGCCAAGGGCAACGACCAGGTCCGCTTTGAGGCGGGCGTCGCCGCGCTCGCGCCCCACCTGAAGGTCCTCGCGCCGGTCCGCGAATGGGAATTCAAGAGCCGCGAGGAGGAAGTGGACTACGCCCTCAAGCATCACATCGAAGTGCCGGTCACGCGCAAATCGCCCTACTCGATTGACCGCAACCTCTGGGGCGCCAGCATCGAGTGCGGCGAGCTCGAAGATCCCTGGCGCGCGCCGCCGCGCGACGCGTACCTGATGACCCGCCCGCCCGAGGCGGCGCCCGACCAAGCGGCCGAGATCGAGATCGCGTTCGAGGGCGGAATTCCCGTCGCGCTCGACGGACGCGCGACCGGTGGGGTCAAGCTGATTCAAACGCTCAATCAGGTCGGCGGCGAACACGCGGTCGGCCGGCTGGACATGATCGAGAACCGCGTCGTCGGCATCAAGTCGCGCGAAGTCTACGAGGCCCCTGCCGCGACGATTCTGCTCGCCGCGCACCGGGGACTCGAGGAGATCACCTTGAGCCGCGACGTGGCCCGGCAGAAAACCTATCTCTCGCAGATCTTCAGCGACATCATCTATTCCGGCCGGTGGTTCACGGACCTCCGCGAAGCGCTGGTGGCCTTCATGGGCGTCACGCAGAAGTACGTCACCGGCGCGGTGCGCGTCCGGCTCTACAAAGGCCAATGCGTGGTCACGGGCCGGCGCTC
>Ga0181524_10004915_pt1 | contig 12164 bp, 12 predicted proteins | sample PEATcosm2014_Bin_34_FD_119761 | JGI IMG/M metagenome (GOLD analysis project Ga0181524, IMG submission 119761) | Peatland microbial communities from MTU Mesocosm Facility, Houghton, MI, USA - PEATcosm2014_Bin05_60_metaG | ecosystem: Environmental > Terrestrial > Soil > Wetlands > Peat | place...
ATTGGCGCTCGGCAGCGTTCCGACGGTTCCTTCGCCGTGGCGGGCGATCAGGATGAGAAGGCCGATGAGCAGGCCGCCCAGCAAAAACCACAACAACCGTTGGTGCACGGATATCATCTCCTAACCGCCATCCTCGCACTACAGAAAATAAGGAAACTCGATCTATCGCGCCAGCGGGGAAGCCTGATGAGCTAAGTGCCGAACAATGCGCGGCGCGTGGGCACTGGACCCTCAGCAGGCGCGGAGGCGTCGGCTTGCGGCTGGATCGGCGGCGCGTGGTCGGGGATCGGAGCGAGGGCCGACATCACACGCTCCGGCGGGAAGGTGACGATCACCTCGGTGCCGATGCGCAGCTTGGATTTAAGCGTGAACGTGCCGCCGTGCAGATCGATGAGATTCTTGGCGATCGGCAGCCCCAGGCCCGCACCCTGTTCGGCGGACTTGATCGAATTCGAGCCCTGACCGAACGAAGCGAGCACCACTGGGATTTCCTCTTCCGGAATGCCCGGCCCGGTATCCTTGACGCTCACGTATTGGCCGCCGGACGCCGTCCAACCCACTTTCAGCCAGATCTCGCCGCCCTGCGGCGTGAACTTGATGGCGTTGGAGAGGAGGTTGAGGCAGATCTGGCGCACCGCCCGCTCGTCGGCCCACACCCGCGGCATATCCGGCTCGAACAGCTCGTGGATTGTGATGCCGCGATTGCCGGCGCGCAGTTTGAGCAGATGGTGACAATCCTCGACCAGGCGATGCAGCGAGACCGCCTCCTCGTTGAGCTCGTAGCGGCCGGCTTCGATGCGCGACAGATCGAGGATTTCGTTGATCAGGTTCAGGAGATGCACGCCGGAACTGTGGATGTCGGCCGCATAGTCCTTGTACATCGGCACGGCGTGCGGGCCGAAAATCTCGCCCTTCATCACCTCCGAGAAGCCGAGGATGGCATTGAGCGGCGTGCGCAGCTCGTGACTCATCTGGGCGAGGAACCGCGATTTGGCGATGTTGGCGGCTTCCGCGCGCCGCCGCGCCTCGTCCGAGATCGACTTCGACTGCTCGAGCTCGCCGATCAGCGCGTCCTTCTCGGCACGGGCCTCGAGCGTCGCCAGCGTCGTCGAATAGAGCCGGTAACCCAACAGCGAAAAGTAGCCTTCCGCCGCCAGCGCCATGACGGCAAGGATGTAATCGTGCAGCGTGCCCTTGCAGGCGAAATCCAGCGCGATCGCAATGCTGACCGGCAAGGTCATGGCAAGGACCGCGATCGGCAGGCTCGAGGCCAGCATGCTCGAGATCGCCACCACCAAGAGCATGACGAACAGCATGAAGGTGCCCGACTGCTCATCGCCGCCGACCGGATGGATGAGGATGAAGGTCCACGCCATGCCGAAGAACAGATCGAGCAGGATGAAGCGCAGCCGCCAGGAGCGGAGATTGGTGGTGCCCGGGGCTTCATCGAGAAACTGCCGGCAGGTGCGGACGATCACCAGATGGATGATCAGCGCGCCGGCGGTCCACACCCCTGAGGCGAGCGCTCCGGTCCACAGGCTGGAAAGAAGCCCGATGGTGACAACTAGGAGCAGGATCACCAACGATCCCGACAGGCGGTTCTGGGCGAACTGGCGCAGCAATTCGTAGTCGAAGACCGGCCGCGTGCCGCTGGTCGAGGTCAGCCGATCGCGGGCTTCGCGCACATGCTTGGTGGCAAGGCGGCGCTTGGTCGAGGGGGCGACGCCGGGCGAAGCGGCCTCGCGCGGTTCGCTAGTCGTGCTTGGCATTATCATCCGCGGCTGGCGATGAATTAGCGCTAAAGGTCGCTGAAATTCCTTAAGACCAGGCTTAAGATTTTGCCCGGCCGCGGGTTAAGCGAGACAACCATTCGGGCGGTCTTAAGGCGGGTCGCTCGGCGTGCTGGCAGGCCGGAGCCGCGCGCGATAAGGTCGCGCCGTCAACGGGATAAGAGGAGAGGGCGATCGCGATGAAGCTTTACGACTTCGGCCAGGCGCCGAACCCGCGGCGGGTGCGCATATTCCTGGCCGAGAAAGGGATAAAGATTCCAACCGAGCAGGTGGACATCGGCGCCTTGCGGCACCGCAGCGAGAGCTTTGCCGCGCTCAATCCGATGCAGCGGCTTCCCACTCTAGTCCTCGACGACGGCACCGCGATTGCCGAATCGATGGCGATATGCCGCTACTTCGAGGCGCTTCACCCGGACACGCCGCTGTTTGGCCGCGGTCCGCTCGATAGCGCCTTGGTCGAGATGTGGAACCGGCGCGCCGAGTTTCACCTGCTTGCGCCGGTCGCGACCGTATTCCAGCATTTGCATCCGTATATGAAGCGAATGGTCGACCCGCAGGTACCGGCCTGGGGCGAGGCGAACAAGCCGCGGATCTTCGAGTTTCTGCAATTCCTCGACAGCGAGCTGAACAGTCGGCCCTATATCGCCGGCGAGCAATTTACCGTCGCCGATATTACGGCGCTGGCCGCGGTGGACTTTTTGAAGCTGTCGAAGCTCGCCGTGCCTGAAAACCTGGCCAATCTGCGGCGCTGGCGCGAGGCGGTTTCCGCCCGCCCGAGCGCCGCGGCGTAACGCAGCTTATTGTAGCCCCGCTGGCGCAGATCGAAGCTCAATGAAGTAAGGCGCATCGCGGGCTCAAGGACACGCGAACGTGTCCGCCTAGCCTGCAACGTCCGGGGCGATCCGGCGAATGCGTTGGCTGCCGGCGATCCAACTGGCCATGGCGGCGGCGGGCACGCCATGGGCGGACATGTGCGTGGGGGTCATGGTGCCCGACTGCGACGGCTACTACGGGGGCGGTGGACCGATCTATGACAGCTGCGGCGGCTACTACGGCCCTGGCTACGGCTGCCCAGGCTATGGCATTCCCCTTGTCGGCGGTTTGATCGGTGGCGTCCTGGGTAGTTACGCCCCCTATTGAGGGCAATGGCGCGCTTAAAAGCTTTAGCAGTTTCGAACGAACGCTACGTAATCAAACGGCTGCGACGAAGCCGCCGTTTGATTTCGGAGGCCACCGTCGTGCGGCGCCGGGCAGCGGCGGCCAGCCGCGATCTGGCGGTCCATGGGTGATTGTCACCGCCGTGCCATGCGGGCTCTTCACGATATTCACACGCGCGTCAAGCTGTTTGGCAAGTGCCTCGACGATTATTGTGCCCAGTCCAGCGGTTGTCTTAGCCGCATCCAATTTGCCCTCCGGTGTTCCAATCCCGTTGTCGGAAACCGTGAGCCTCCAGCTCATTTCAACCGCTTTATAGGCCACGACTAACAGGCCAGGGCGCCCGGCGCCGACAAAGGCATGCTTAAACGCATTGATCACGAGCTCGGTGACAATGAGACCGATGCTGACCGCCTCGGCAGATGAGGCGGTGCCGGCTTCCGCTTGGACCTTCAATGAAACTGGATGATTGTCGTCGGTCATCGAGGCTGCCAGGGTCTCGCACAATCGAGACAGATAAGGGCCGATCTCGATCGTCTGGCCATGGGCGGCGCCGAGCAGCTGCTGCTGCACCGCCGCCACCGACATGACTCGCTGATGAGCGTCGTGAAGATGCAGCCGCGTCTCTTCCGACTGCACCGTCCGCGCCTTGAGGAGAAGGATGGCCGCGATGATCTGCAGGCTGTTCGCAATACGATGCTGCATCTCCTGCAACAGCATTTCCTTCTGATGCAGCAGCGCAGCGATCTCGCGTTCGGCGGCGCGCCGCTCGGTGACATCTTCGATGGCCAGGAGAATGAGCTTGTGGGTATCTCTTTGGTTGAACACCTCCCGCGCGTTCAGGAGCATCGAGCGGCGTCCGATAATGGGAAAGTCGCGTTCGACTTCGTAACCTTCCATCACCGCATGCTGCGGCGCGACGTTCTCCAGCAGCAACCGAAGCTCGGGAATATCCCACTGGCCATTGCCTAGCCCGTAAACCGGGCGACCCTGAATGTCCTGAAGATTCATCCTGAATGTCTGATGGAAAGCGCGGTTTGCGGTGACTACACGCAGGTCCTGATCGAGGACCAGGAGCGGATCGCGGACCGTATCGACGATCGCCTGGGCGAGCGCACGCCCAGCATCGAGGTCTATGAACAGCTGGCCGTCGGGCCACGCTGACGCGTCTGCCGGTGGAGAGCACTCTCGATAGTTCGACGGTTCCATGTCTACCCTCACGGTAAGGCAACCCCTTCGTTCCCCCCGACGAAGCAGTCGGCCTCAAGGAAAACCCACGCCTAAGGCAAATACTGTGCAAAATTGCTCACAATCGGAGGCTCGTGGATCGCACCGCCTTCCAGCGCGTAAATAAAAATACGCAGATTAAGCCTTGATTTGGCAATCGTGGGCGTCGAGACCGCGAATCATCCTGCGTCCAGCGAACACCAGCCGCCGTAACGCTGGCCCGCTCGCCGCGAAATGACAGGTCAAATCCGCCCCAGCAGCATCAGAACGACAATGATAATCAAGATGACGCCGATGACACCGACGCCGCCGTGTCCGTAGCTGTTTACATGCACCTCACGCTGTCGGGAACAATGCGGTGACCATGTCGTTATCCTAGGCTCAACAAACATCGAGGATACGGCAATGGATAAAGATCGAATCAAGGGCTCGGCAGAGCAGGCCAAAGGAGCCGTGAAGGAAACCGTCGGGAAGGTCTTCGGCGACAAGAAGTTGGAAACTGAAGGCAAGACCGACAAGGCCGCCGGCAAATTGCAGAACGCGATCGGCGGATTGAAGGATGCAGTGCGCGGCAAATAAGGCCGGCGCCATCAATGGAGACTTCCCATGGAGTTAATCCTGATTATCGTCGTATTAGTGCTGCTGTTTGGCGGCGGCGGCGGGTACTGGGGTCGCCGACGAGGTATTTGGTGAGCGAACGCGTTTCGCATAAACGTCGGCGGTAACGGCGAGGACACACGTCTACCGAAGCGAACTCGTGCGCGGCGCGGGCTCCGCTGTGGAGCAAACGAATCGCTCTTCGATACCTTTTCCCCACGGAAAAAATCTCTCGGCCCACTTACGGACCGCACCGTCCAAAATCCATCAACTCCACCTTCCACTAGGCGCCGTCGCCCGAGCGCTCTAATCTTTTCGACGCCGGTGACGGTGCACACAATTAGAAATTCAGTGCACGCCGCCGGTCGACAGTGAGCAATTTTGCTCAGAGGCCGGGCAGACGCAGGCGTAGGCTGCTTGAGCGATACTAAAGAGATGAACTAACGCGAACAGAGCGCGATTGAATGGCGACGAACGCTTCATCGGATTGGCCCCGCAATCGGCTGTTGCTCGCGCTGCCCGCTCGCAATCTCAAGCGGCTTATGCCGGAGCTTGAACAGATTCGCTGCCAACGCGCGCAGGTGCTGATGGACGCCGATAGTGCGCTCGATCATGTCTTTTTCCCCGATAGCGGTGTCGTCTCGGTGGTGGCGGTTTATGCGGACGGCAGTATCATTGAGATGGCAACGGTCGGAAGGGAGGGCTGCAGCGGTGTGCAAGCCATCTTGGGTGCCAAGCGCTCCTCAGTCCAGCTGCTCGTCCAAATCCCGGGGATCGCCACGAAGATGTCGCGCGCGGCGTTTACACGGGCCATGCAGTCAATGCCGTCCTTCAAAAGTGTCATGGACGCTTACGTCCAAGCCTTTCTTGAACAGGTCATGGTGTCAGTAGCGTGCAACGGTGCACACAGCCTCAAGCAGCGGTTAGCACGTTGGCTGCTCATGATGCGTGACCGCAGTGACGATGACGCGCTTCCGATCACTCAAAGCCTGCTCGCTGAAATGTTGGGGGTCCAAAGGCCAACCATCACGAATGCCATCCGGGAGCTCGAACGTGCCGGTTTGATTGAACACGGCCGTCGGCAAGTCACGATACTTGATCGGCGCGGCCTCACGGCGGCGTCTTGCGAATGTTATCAGCTGGTTCGGACACGCCTCGCTTTTCACCTTCCCAAAACATACGTGTGATATTGTCGCTCCCACCGTACGGTAATGTACATTACCGACAACAGCCCCTAAGCTGACTTACAGTTGCGGTTCGCAGGCTGGGCGGGCGGTCGAGGTTGGCCTCTCGAGCGGGATGGTATTCCTGCTGACGAGGATGAGCCTTGTCATCAAAAGGTGCGCTCGACAATGAACCGCAAAGCAAAGCCCCCGTTCGATCCCCAAGTGTTTCTCTCGAAGGTAAACGGCGGGCAACGCGTTTCCGATTATCGGAAGGATCAAATTGTCTACCGGCAGGGCGATCCTGCGGATGCCGTTTTCTACATTCAGAGCGGCAAGGTCAAGAAGACGGTCGTCTCCGAGCAGGGTAAGGAAGCCGTGGTCGCACTTCTGGGAGCCGGCGATTTCTTCGGCGAGGGCTGTTTGGCCGGCGAGGCGCTGCGTCTGTCGGCGGTTTCGGCGCTGACGAAATGTGCGATCGCGCGAATATCGAAGACAGACATCACTCGAGTGATCCACGAAGAGCCGGCATTTGCCGAGCTATTTATCGCGCACCTCCTCGCCCGCAACAGTCGGGTCGAGGAGGACCTGGTCGATCAACTGTTCAATTCGAGCGAGAAACGCTTGGCGCGGACTCTTCTGCTTCTGGCGAATTTTGGCAAGGAAAGTCGGCCGGAGCCGATCATCGCAAAAGTCAGCCAGGAGACGCTTGCGGAGATGATCGGAACGACCCGGTCCCGGGTGAGTTTCTTCATGAACAAATTTCGAAAACTGGGCTTGATTGATTACAACGGCAGCATCGAAATCCACAGTTCATTGCTGAATGTCGTTCTGCGCGACCAGCCGCAAATTAGGAATTAGCGCCGATCTCGGAAGATGTTGACCCGAACCTAGCTGTGCTGCGGTGCCGGGCCTAGTGGAAGCCTGAACGTTAGCTTTCACGATGACTTAGTCATGCAGGTGTAGAGGAACGACCAGCTTTTCCGGTCCGCGAGCTTTCGATCCGTCGACTGCTGCTGGCAGTCGGCCCATTTGGTCTTATCCTTGGCCCAATCAGCTTTTGCGGCATTCCACTGCTCGATCGTCCAATTCTCGACCTTGGCCGTTGTTGAGGACTGCGCGTCGGAACCGGTCGTTTGTGCGGATACGCCGCCGGCGCCGATCGTGAGTGCAGCGACGACCAGATGACGCCGATCAACCGGGACGTCAGATCCGCCCAAGCAGCATAAGGACGACAATGATGATCAGGATGATGCCGATGATGCCGACACCGCCGTGTCCATAGCCGTAACCATAGCCGCCGAAGCGGCCACTGAAGCCGCCGAGCAGGAAAATGACGAGGAGGATAACGAGAATGAGTCCCAGCGGCGACATGATCTTATCTCCTTCCACGTTGAAGTCATTTAAGCCCGGTGCCGAGGTGAAGGCTGTATAAAATTGCTCACATCGGGCGCGCGATCAGCCCGCAAACCCGCCGAAGCACGGGTATGCGGAGAGTCGTAGTCCGGTACGATCTCGGAGACCAAGAGAGCTGAACAGCTTTTGGAGGACACTTGTGAGCAATATTGCCCAGTAAATAACGCAGTTCAAGGCAAAATTCCACCCGATGACAAGCATGCTCGTCCCGCTGCGCCCACCCAGAGGCTTGGCCGTTATGGATGCGCCAGCGACGAGGTTGGCGAGTGTAGGTTGGCGAGCGTAGGGTAAAACATGGTCGCGACTGCTCCGCCGTCCGATGCAAGGCCCGGGCTCGCCAAATCGGCAGCGGTCGTAAAGGATGATCTTCCGAGCGGCCTGACAAGCGACGAAGCACGCGGTCGGCTGGCGAAGTTCGGCCCCAACGCGATGCCGGATACGGCGCTCCATCCGTTGCGCATGGCGCTTGAGAAGTTCTGGGCGCCCGTTCCATGGATGCTCGAGGCTGCGATCGTGCTCCAGATCGCGCTTGGCGACTATCCCGAGGCCGGGATTATTGCCGGCCTTTTGGTCTTCAATGCCGCCCTCGGACTATTCCAGGAGAGCCGCGCCCAGGCGACCCTTACCGCGCTGAAGTCGCGGCTCGCACTGAACGCTTCCGTCCGGCGCGACGGCGCGTGGAAGAGGATACCCGCCGCCGAACTGGTCCCAGGCGACGTAGTGAAGCTTTCCAATGGTGCCGTAGTCGCTGCGGATGTGCGCCTCACCGGGGGAGAAATCCTGCTCGACCAATCCATGCTTACCGGCGAATCCGTACCCATCGAAGCCGGCGCCGGCGCGCAGACCTATGCCGGAGCCTTGGTCCGGCGCGGCGAGGCGGCGGCGGAGGTCACGGCGACCGGCGCGCGCACCAAGTTCGGCCGCACCGCCGAACTCGTCCGCACCGCCCATGTCGTGAGCACCCAGCAGAAAGCGGTGCTGCGCGTGGTGCGCAATCTCGCCGCGTTCAACGGCGTCGTCATCGTGCTGCTGGTCGGCTATGCGTGGTTCCTCAAGATGCCGCTCGCCGAGATCATCCCCCTCGTTTTGACAGCAGTCCTCGCATCGATACCGGTCGCGCTGCCGGCTACTTTCACCCTTGCTGCGGCACTTGGCGCGCGCGCGCTCGCAAAGCTGGGGGTTCTCCCGACGCGCCTTACGGCGGTGGACGAAGCGGCGTCCATGAATGTCTTGTGCGCCGATAAAACCGGCACGCTGACCCAAAACGCGCTGACGGTGACGATCATTCGTCCCATGCCCGGCTTCGACGAAGCGCATGTTTTGGCGCTGGCCGCGCTGGCGAGTTCCGATGGCGGACAGGACCCGGTCGATGGAGCCATTCGCGCAGCCGCCGCGAGCAAGCCCGTTGCCGATGCGCCGCGATTGATCAAGTTTACGGCCTTCGATCCGGCGAAGAAGCTGTCCGAGGCGACCGCGACGGATTCGACAGGAAGCCCGCAACGCATCGTGAAGGGCGCCTCTGCCGTGGTCATCGGCCTCGCCCAGTCATCGCCGACCGCCGCAGCGGCGGCGAACGAACTCGAAGCAAGGGGTTTCAGAGTGTTGGCGGTCGCGGTCGGAAGCGCGACGGCGATGAAGCTCGCAGGACTCATCGCGCTCAGCGATCCACCTCGCCCAGACTCTGCGGCGCTCGTCACCGAGTTGCACAAACTGGGCGTGCGCACCGTGATGGTAACGGGCGACGCGCCGGAGACCGCAGCCATCGTGGCGAAGGCGGTGGGACTCGATGGCGCTATCTGTCCACCCGGGCCGATCCCCGACGCGGTTCATCCTGAGCAATTTGCGGTCTTCGCCGGCGTCCTGCCGGAGGATAAGTACAAGCTCGTCAAGGCGTTTCAGAAAGGCGGCCATACCATCGGCATGTGCGGCGACGGCGCCAACGATGCGCCGGCATTGCGCCAGGCGCAGATCGGAATCGCGGTCTCGACGGCAACCGACGTCGCCAAATCGGCGGCCGGCATGGTGCTGACCGAGCTTGGCCTCGCCGGCATCGTCGCCGCCGTCAAGGAAGGTCGGGTGACGTTCCAGCGCATCCTCAGTTACACGCTGAACTCGATTACCAAGAAGACAGTACAGGTGCTGTTCCTGGCGATCGGCCTGATCATGACCGGGCAGGCAATCCTGACGCCGTTGCTGATGGTGCTGATCATGATCACGGGCGACTTCCTCGGCATGGCGTTGACGACCGACAATGTCCGGCCGTCGCCGATGCCGAATGCGTGGCGGATCGGCAATCTGACGGTCGCCGGCGTCATCATGGGTTTAGGCGAGTTAGTCTTTTGTACGTCCGTCCTGACTTTCGGCGCCTACCGCATGGGGTTCGACATTGGCACGCTGAGGACGCTGGCCTTTGTCGTCATCGTGTTCGGTAACCAGGCAACGACCTATACCAATCGCGAACGCCGACATCTGTGGTCGTCTCGTCCGAGTTTCTGGCTCGTCGTTTCGTCCCTCGCCGATCTCCTGATCGCCTCGACGTTAGCCATCGCCGGAATTGCAATGACGCCTTTGCCGGCCTGGATCGTGGCCGGTACGTTTGCCGCTGCGGCGGTTTTCGCCGTCATGTTGGATTTGGTGAAGGTTCCGGCGTTTCGACGTTTGGGGATCGCCTAGAACCGCGCCGCCGACACGCTTTCTTGCGCGCTAATCCGCAAACGACGCCTTGTCCCACCGCGCGCGAATCCCAGCCAGGAAATTTCGAGCATCCTGAGACAGCAGGATACGAAGGGCACTCACGCGATCTTCCTGCGCTAAAGGCACCAGATAGGGCCTGAGCGGCGCAAGTCCCTGATCGGTCAGCGTCCCGCCATTGTAGGCAATCTGCACGCGTTCGATCCAGGCGCATAGTTCTTGCCTTCCATCAGAGCTAATGAGCGCGGGGAAATGCGCTTCCTTGACCCCCGAATATGAAAGCGGAGCGTCCGGCAGTACTTGATCTCTAATAATCCAAACTCTGCGCCCTTGTATGAAGCCGTAGCTCGGATCTGGCGGAGAGTTCCATTGGGCTTCGTCAAGAATTACCCTGATCTCCACGGGCATAAGCCAAAGACCGGAACCGCTTTGCGTGAGCGGAAGGCCTGGGTGGTCTGACAGCTTTGCAGTTTGGCTGCCTTCGCCCTGAAGCAGCCAGCCCTCCTGTAACGAATCTATGGCTACCACTTCAGCAAGGAGCTCCCGCGCAGTACTTGCTTGCAGAGCTTTCGTGCCAGTGTAAAGGAACACGCCAGCCGTTATGACACTTGCTATTACGGCACCGATCAGAAAAGCGAGGATGGCCCTCCAACTGTGCATTTGATCCCGCCGTGCCCGCTGAAATGAATTCCTTTCTACAATCAATAACATCAACGGAAGGTGCAGACAACCGAAACGTCATTTCAAACTGCCGCTAAAGCGGGGCAGCCTCGGCTCAATAGCCGCGGAGCGCCACGCGGCAGCGCGCCACCGCCGGATCCTGGCTGATCATGACGCGGATGTAGGCGACGGCGCGAGCGGCTTCGGCGTGGGTCAGCGTGAGGGGAAGCCCGGCCTGCTCGGCCAGGGCCCTGCACGCTGCGGGGACGGCCACGCGATCCTCGGCACGCGAGGGCGAAGCGAGCAGCATCAGAGCGATCACTGCGAGTACGGCAGGCATCCCCAACGTATTTACCCGACATTCCCCAGTCGGCTTGATTGCCGAACTCTAGGTTGCTGCCTCACGGCGGCGCCGTCAAGGCAGTCGGGAGATCATGGGAGACCGACAGCGCGGGGCAATCGCGACCGGGATCCTCAAGGTATTTCTTAAAACGCGACGGTTTGTGTGCTATCTAAATTATGGCGCCACGCGCGATCGTGGCCGAAAACCGTCCGCCGGCAAATGCCACGCCAAGGAGGACGACATGCCCGACAATCGATCGCGAACAGCAAAGGCACCTCCGGTGCCTGTTGCGCTGATTCTGTTCGCCGCATTCGTGCTCTCCGCCTGCGTGCAATCCGAGACGCCACTATTGGCTGGATCGAAGCCGCTGCTCGGAACGCAATTCCAGCTGAATCTCTATCAAGATTTCACCGAAGGAAAAGCGCTTTCCGCGAAAACGTCGGTCTTTCGCTGGAACGACAACCACTACGCGCTTGTCAGCGGCGATTCCTCGGGCGTGGAGTACTTCGTGGTTCAACCCATCGACGGCGGCAATTTACTCATCGAGGCCAACGAACACGATCATATGTATCTGCTGGGCCGCAAGCTGGCCAAAGGGACCTATGGCATCGTGCCGATCGACCAGAATGACGTCGATGAAGCGACGCGCAAGCGGACATGCGTGACGAGAAACCCGGTAATCTGCACGATTCATACACGCCGGCAGCTTGACGTTTTTGTCCGTGCAGCAGCCGCCAAGACGGACGGCCACGTCATGGTGGGGGTGATTTCCGCTGCGGCGAAGTGAGGCGGGAAAACGAACATATCCACGACCGCGGCCTAATCAGGCTGGGTGCGTGTCCATCGCATTGAGGCCGACTACCGAATGATAGAATTCCGCTTCACAGACGCATCAGTGAATGAGTTGGCGCGAGAGCAGGCGAGTATCGCGGTCACCAACGCGCGCCTCGCCAGTTTGCATCGTCGGCAAGGACCGGTCAGGAGGCCGAGCTGAAGCCAAAACCGCCTGCCGGCGCGAAAGCGGCTATCCCAACCTCCGTTGTGCTGCAGCGGCTGCACGACAAGGCACCGACAGATCACTTCACCCTGGGCTGGCTCATGGGCAGCCTGCAGAAGCGCTCC
>Ga0181524_10004917_pt1 | contig 12160 bp, 10 predicted proteins | sample PEATcosm2014_Bin_34_FD_119761 | JGI IMG/M metagenome (GOLD analysis project Ga0181524, IMG submission 119761) | Peatland microbial communities from MTU Mesocosm Facility, Houghton, MI, USA - PEATcosm2014_Bin05_60_metaG | ecosystem: Environmental > Terrestrial > Soil > Wetlands > Peat | place...
CCCGCAGAAGCTGCAGCGCATTATCGAAGCGACCAAGGAATATCAGGCGGCGCACCCCCGCAAACCGAGGCAGCGCCGCCGCAGGCATAATACTATAAATAACTAACCGGACGATGTACTAGGCGTATTGTTTGGAAGCTTCACGATGGCGCTGGAGCAGCTATCAGATGTCTCTGAAAACTCGATAATCGGGGTCGCAAGACCGGTTCTTTTCGCTCTTCTCTTCCCCGGAATCCTCGGATCGATGGCTATGAGCGGGAATGTTCATGCATTCCGCCTATGGATAGCTGCGGGAATCAACGGACTGATTTACTTCGGACTCATGTGGCTGGCTTGGCATTCAATAGCTCGCCTAGTCAAAAGAAAAACGTAGGATCGGCTCACAATGCCGGGTACCCGATCCTTCGAGCGCTTTTTGCTCGAGGGTGGGAAACGACAAAACCCGCTGACTAGCTCACTCTTTGACTCGCTGACTCAGTCGCAGCCAGCAACTCCCGCGCCGCCTGCCGTCCCAGCCGTATGCAGTCCGGAATACCAATCCCGTCGTAAGCGTTCCCCGCCAGCCGCAGCCCAGGCAGCGCAGCCACTCGCGCGGCGATCCGCCGCGCCCGCTCTTGGTGGCCCACGGCGTATTGCGCCATCGCCCGCCGCCAGCGCGAAACCTGCGTATGCTCCGGCTTGACCCCCTGTCCAACCACGTCCTCGCCCAGAATGGAAGCCAGCTCCCGCCGCACGGTTGCCACCAGAGCGGCGTCCGTCTCCGCCAGCAGGGCCTCGTTTTTCATCCCGCCCAGGAAGGCCCGCAGCACGGCTTTGCCCGGCGGAGTCCGCCCCAGAAATTTGCGATGCACAAACGTACAGGCCAGCATCGCACGGCCTTCGCTGGCCGGAACCAGAAAACCGAACCCATCCGGCAGCCGGCCCAGCCTGGCCTCGTCATAAATCAAGTTCACCGTGATCGAAGAAGAGTAGGGAATAGCGCTCAGATCCTCGCCAAGCGCCGCGTCCACCGGCCCCAGCAGCACACCCGCCGCCCACGCCGGCGAGGCCACAATCACCGCATCGTAAATTTCCGCTGCTCCGCCGGCCTCCACCCTCCAGCCGTCCGCCACTTTCTCCAGCCCGCTCACCGGCGTCGAACGCCGCACCCAGGCCGGGTCGAGCCGCGCCTCCAGCGCCCCGATCAACTGCGCCATTCCGCCCCGCAGCGCCGTAAAGATCGCCCGCGCCGCCGGTCGTCCGTTCCCGGCCGCCTGCTGATTGACCTTGCTGTTCGCCGTCCCGGGCTTTTTCGCGGCCTCCCTGGCCCTGGCCCGCATCTTGCGGTGTGCCGCCAGCATCCCCCGCGTCAGCGAACCGTACTCGCTCTCCATCTCCACCAGCCGCGGCAGCACCATCCTTGCGCTCAGTTGCGCCGCATCCCCGCCATAAATCCCGCTCAGCAGCGGATCGGCCAGCCGGTCCACCGCCTCAGCGCCAAAGTGCCGCTCCACCAGCGTCGCCACCGCCTCGTCCGCCTGCCCGCCTGGTCGCGGCGGGTGCAGCAGCTCCAGTCCCATCCGCACCTTGGTGGTCAGGCTGAACAGCCGTGTGAGCGCCGTCGGAATCAGCTTGGTGGGCACCAGGAACATCAGCCCGTCGGGCAGCGCCACCAGCCGGTTTTTCACCAGAATATAGGTCTTGCGCGCCGCGTCGTTCGAGGGCAGCAGTTCGCCCGCGAGTCCCAGCTCCCGGCACAACTCCGCCGCCGCCGGCTTCTCGGTCAAAAACGAATCCGGTCCCCGCTCCAGGACCGCGCCGTCCACCACTTCCGAGCTCAAGCAACCGCCCAGCCTATCCCGCGCCTCAAACAGCGTGTACTCCACTGCCGCGCCCGCCGCACGCGCTTTTCCGAGCTCAAAGGCAGCCGCCAAGCCCGCTATGCCACCGCCAATGATCGCCGTCCGCATCGCTCACTCCATCCCATCATTACAGCAGCTCCCAGCTCGACGCGCGTCCATCGGCGGGAAACTTCCAAAATCAATGAAAGAATCGCCTCTGCAGAATTAGAATCATAGAGATGGCTCTGTGTTGCATGTGATTTAAATCACATGAAGAGCACCCGGGAAGCCCGGCTTTTTCTCCGCTTCCCTGCAGATTTCCCGCCGCTACAAGCCTGCGGCGCGACCGGCAAGTGCAGCCTTTCCCGCTTTTTGCGCTGGCGCTTGAAACAGGAGCTCCTCCATGACCGCTGAGTTGATCCACCGTCTGCACTTCGCCTTCACCATCACCTTCCACTATCTCTTTCCCCAGCTCACCATGGGCCTCGCGCTGCTGATCGTGGTGCTCAAGTCGGTCGCGCTCAAAACCGGCAGCGAGCAGTGGGATCGAGCCGCCCGCTTCTGGGGGCGCATCTTCGGCATCAACTTCGTCTTCGGCGTGGTCACCGGCATTCCCATGGAGTTCGAGTTCGGCACCAACTGGGCGCGCTTCTCGCGCCTCTCCGGCGGCGTCATCGGCCAGCCGCTGGCCATGGAAGGCGTCTTCAGCTTCTTTCTCGAGTCGGCCTTCCTCGGCCTTTTTCTCTACGGCGAAAAACGCATCTCCAAACTCATGCATTGGTTCTCCGCTGTGATGGTCTTTGTCGGCTCCTGGATCTCGGGCTTCTTCATCATCGTTACCGACGCCTGGATGCAGCATCCCGTGGCCTATGACCGCCTGCCCAACGGCCAGTTCGAAGTCCTCAGCTTCTGGCAACTGCTCCTCAACCCCTGGGCGTTGCTCCAATATGCCCACAACATGACCGGCGCGGTCGTCACCGGCTCCTTCGTCATGGGCGCCGTGGGCGCTTTTTATCTTCTGGAAGGGCGGATGGAGAACTACGCCCGCATCTTTCTCAAAGTCGGCGTCATCGCCGGCGTCGTGGCCTCAATCCTCATCATCTTCCCCACCGGCGACCTGCACGGCAAGTACGTCGCGCACAACCAACCGGCCGCCATCGCCGGCATGGAGGGCCTCTTCCACAGCGAAGCCGGCGCCGGACTCGTGCTCATGGGCCAGCCCAACGAGGAAACCGGCCAGATCGACAACCCCATCGTGGTCAACGACGCGCTCAGCTTCCTCATCTATGGAACCACCAAGGCCGAAGTCAAAGGCCTCGACCAGATTCCCCGCGACCAATGGCCCACCGCCCTGCCGCTGCTCTTCTACGCCTACCACATCATGGCCGGCCTCGGAACCTGGTTTGTCCTGCTGATGATTGTTGCCGCATTCCTGCTCTGGCGCCGCCGGCTGTATCAATCCCGCTGGGTCCTGTGGGCCCTGCTGCTCAGCTTTCCGCTCCCTTACATCGCCAACACCGCCGGTTGGATGACCGCCGAACTCGGCCGCCAGCCCTGGCTCATTTACGGCCTCATGCGCACCAGCGAGGGCTACTCCAACACCGTCTCGGCCAGCAACGGCCTTTTCACCCTGCTGGGCTTCATGGGCCTCTACGCGCTCCTCGGCCTTCTGTTCACCGTCCTCATCTACCGCGAGATCAGCCGCGGCCCGGAGCCAAAAACCGAATCCGTGGAGGAGGCGCAGGCGGGTTGACGCGCGCTGCAAAGAATCGAGGCTCCTGCTTGTGGATCTCCATGGCTGGGCCTAGACTTGGACTGTGCCGAAACCAAAGCCATTCAAATTTCCAGACTATGACACCTCGACGGGATGTACTGAGTGCGGCTACGCCATCCCGGAGGTCGAGTTGCGCTATATGGACAAAAAGAGAGTACGTTGTCCTCATTGCGGAAAGGATTTTGTTCCGGTCATTGAAAGACGGAAAGCCGAGCCAAATTCAAACTGACCTACTTCCGAACGTCTCAAGGAGAGCCTGGCGATGATGGGTTTCATCTGGTTCTGGCTGGTCGCCATAACGATCGTCGCCTACGTGATCCTCGACGGCTTCGACCTCGGTGTCGGCGTACTCCATCTCTTCCTCGTCCGCACCGAAGCCGACCGCCGCGTTACCCTCGCCAGCATAGGCCCGGTCTGGGACGGCAACGAAGTTTGGCTCCTGGCCGGCGGCGGCACCCTCTACTTCGCCTTTCCGCTCCTCTACGCTTCGGCCTTCAGCGGCTTCTATCTGCCTCTCATGATCGTCCTCTGGCTCCTGGTCCTGCGCGGCATCAGCGTCGAGCTTCGCAACCACATCGACGTAGGCGTCTGGCGCGCGCTGCTCGACGGCGTCTTCGGCCTTTCCAGCGCCCTGCTCGCCGTCTTCTTCGGAGCCGCCCTCGCCAACGTCCTGCGCGGCGTTCCTCTCCAGGCCGACGGCTACTTCTTCCTGCCTCTCTGGACTAACTGGCAGCCCGGTCCCCATCCCGGCATTCTCGACTGGTACACGGTGATCGGCGGCCTCGTCGCCCTGGTCGCGCTCACGCTCCACGGAGGTCTCTGGCTCACCATCAAGACCTCCGGCGAACTCGCCCTGCGCGCCCGCCGCATCGTCAACCCCCTTTGCCTCCAGTTGGCGGCTGTCACCCTCATCAGCCTCGGCGCCACCACCGCCGTGCGCCCCGCCAGCCTGAACAATTATTTCAACCACCCGGTCACGTTTATCGTCCCCGTGGGCGTCGTCGCCTCTCTGGCCGGCATCTGGCTCTTCAATAGAACCGCCCAGCCCGTCAAGGCCTTTCTCTCTTCCTGCCTCTATCTCTTCTTCATGCTCGCCGGCGCGTGCTGGGCGCTTTATCCCACGCTGCTGCCCGCCTCGACAGGTGTTGAGCGCGACATCACAATGGCCAAGGCGATTTCCGGGCCGCATACGCTGGCAGTGGGGCTGGTGTGGTGGGCTTTCGGAATGACGCTCGCCGTCGGTTACGTCGTCTTCGTTTACACCAAATTCCGCGGCAGAGTCGATCTGACTTCCACCAGCCACTGAAAGCCGGCCGGAAAGCGTGTTTGAAGTGGAGCCGGGCTTGGAAGTCCGAGACTTTAGTCTCCGACTTCCAAGCCCGGCTCTCATTTGATAGGCCTTTCGACCGCTCCTGCCAGCCCCTACAGCGTGACCAGGGTCCGGGAGGGCTCCAGGTGGCGGAAGGCGTCGGCCTTCTGCTCCAACTCCGGGTCCCAGTTCCTCGGCTGATAGATGCAGCACGGCTCCTCGGCCAGCGGATCGCCGGTCAGCGCGTAGGCCCGCGCCCGCGAACCACCGCAGATCTCCTTGTACTCGCACGCCCCGCACTTGCCTTCGAGCCGGCTGGTGTCCCGCAACGACTTGAAAATAGGCGCATTGCGGTAGATTTCGGCCAGCGGGGTTTCGCGGATGTTGCCGGCGTGGATGGGCAGAAACCCGCTCGGATACACGTTGCCCACGTGGGAGATGAACATGAATCCCTTGCCGTCGTTCACGCGCCGCGTGGCCCAGCTCGCGGTGCGCGTTTTGGCGTCGGCCGTGGGCGCGCCGGGCTCGTATTTGCGGGCGGCTGCTGCGGCGTGAGGGTGGCCGCTTCCGTGCCCCATCTTCCGCTCTTCCAGGTTGTGCTGGAGGAGGTAACGCCGGTAGTGCATGGCCTCCGTGGTCTTGATCTGGAAGCTCACCCGGTGGCTCAACTCGTAGATTTTGCCGAACACCTGCTCGAATTCCTCGCCTGAAAGCAGGTCGGCGATCTGTCCGCGCCCCACCGGAACCAGGAAAAACACATTCCACATCACGATCGCCTGCTTCTCGAACAAAGCGCATAAGTTATCCAGATCGTGCGCGTTATGGCGGCTGATGGTGGAATGTACCTGGATCGGAATGCCCGCCTCGTTGGCCCATTCGATGGCCTGGATGGTCCGCGCCCACGCGCCGGGAAGGCCCCGGAACGCGTCGTGAATCTCAGGCGTCGAGCCGTCCAGCGAGATGCCCAGCCGCACCAACCCTGCCTCTTTCAGCTTGAAAATGGCCTCCCGCGTCAGCAGCGGCGTTGCGCTTGGCGTCAGCGCCACCTGCACGCCCTTGTCCGCGGCGTAGCGGATCAGCTCGAATACGTCCTTTCGTTTCAATGGATCCCCGCCGGTAAACACGAAAATCGGCACGCGCATCGCGGCGATCTGGTCGATGAGCGCCTTGCCCTCGGCGTTCGTCAACTCATCGGGATGAGCGATCGGTTGGGCTGCCGCCCGGCAATGCTTGCAGGCCAGGTCACACGACTGGGTGACCTCCCAGATAGCCAGAAACGGGGTCTCGTCGAAATTCAACCCGCCACGGGCGGGAATATTGTGCATTGGTTCCATAAGGCCTCCACCTGAATCGCGGCTGGCCGGTCCTGAAGCCGGTCCTGCGCCGGGGATGGAGCGATTTTCCAATTATTAAAGAAAGCTAAGACCCCGCCGATAAGATGATTTCCCCATGGAGGGGCTACCATCTTGCAACCATCCGGCAGGGCCCCATGAATTGGAAAAACCACTCTGGAGCGCCACGATTCCGCTCCAGAAGAGCAGCCCAGGCGCAGGGCAGGCTGTGATTGGGATCACTTCATTTCGCTCAATCCACAGCTTCGCCCTTCTCCCGCTCGACAACTTCCCGCAAAGGGCGCACAATTCCGTACGATTGAACGACTACCTTGGAACCTGCGTTTTTACTGATCGAAACATGGTTCCCGGTCCGCTGGAAACCGGACCCCGTACGTTCCAGACGTGATTTAGATCACGCCGACTTGTGTCACCGGGCACCGTAATCCGGTGGCGGCCCTTCTAACATTCTCTCGCACCTCCAGGAGGTTCCCATGGCAGCCGTAATCAAGCCAGGTTGGAGTAAACCCTCCACCATCCTCTTCGCCTCCGAGATTCCCGCCAATGAAAAGGCCTTCGCCTTCGCTCTGGCGCAAGCCGCCGAGTTTGGCGCCGATCTCATCCTCTTTCACGCCTATGACACTCTGGTAGTGGCCGCATCAGAGACCTCGGGTATCCGTTACTACGACTATGCCGCTGCCGCCCATGCCGAAATCGATCATCTTGAACCTGTGGCTCAGCGCGCGCGCGAGGCTGGCATCCGATGCGAAATCGTCGTCAAGCCTGGATTGCCCGCGGACCAGATCCTCGCCTTCCTGCGCGAGCGCGAGATCGACCGTGTGGTCATGGGCACTCACTCGCCCGGCCCCATCGGGAAGCTCCTGGTGGGCTCCGTGGCTGAAGCCGTGCTCCGCACCGCCAGAGTCCCGGTTTACATCGTCGGCCCCGAGGTGGTCGAGGGCGCCTACCGCAACTTTGCCACCCGCACCATCCTGTGCGCCGTGAGCCTCCAGGACGCGAGCTATATGGTGGCCACCTTTGCCGCGGAACTCGCTGCTCAGCACAACGCCCGCCTGATCCTGCAGCATGTGATCCGGCCCCAGGAGCGCGCCGAGGTCCTCGCCGGCCGCTCGATCGATCAGGTTGAGGCCGATCTTCTGGCGCTGATTCCGCCCGAGTTGCTGAGAAAGATTGCCGTGCAGACCATCGTGGTGCCCGGCGATCCGACTGAGGAACTGCTCTACCAGGGCAGAGCCCAGCAGGCGGATCTGATCGTGCTGGGTGCGCAGGGTGCATCGGCCTTTGCCGCCATCACCCGCCACGGCGTGGTCTACAAGGTACTGGCTCACACCCACTGCCCGGTGATCACACTGTCGCCCGTAGTGCTGGCCGAGTGCGGCGTGAAGGCAGAAAAGCATCATTCGGCTGAAGTCTATATGGCCGGCGTGTTTTAGAACCACAACCGCCGGGGTGGATTTCCTTTCCACCCCGGCGATCACATCCGGCAATTATGGCTTTTTCTCGACCGGGTGTTCGGCCTTGGGCGCAGCCTCAGTTGCGCAGGGCGTGCCCCCGCAGAGCGCGCCGGTAATTCCCTGGCCCTCGGTGATGGTGAAAATCCGGTCTTCCGCGGGCAACTTCACAGTCTCCCTGGCGCCGGAAGGCCAGTGAATCTCCGCGGTTCCGGCGTCGGTGGCGTCGCCCAGCCCGAAGTGCAGCCGCCGGTCGTTCGACGAGATATAGCTGCCGCTGGCCAGCACGTCCTGGCGCATGCGCATGCCGTTGGCCTTCAGGTAAACCGTGGCGCAGGTGGCATCGCGCGGGCTTTTGGGTCCGCCCACCAGCGCCATCTCCACCCAGTGATGATGGTCCGGATTCACGTTCCTCAGCAGCACGGGCGGTCCGTCGATGGGATTGATGACGACATCGATCTTGCCGTCGTTGAACAGGTCCCCGAACGCCGCACCTCGTGCCGGAATGACCACCGCCAGCCCCGAACCCTTCACCGGCGGCACATACTCGAAACGCCGTCCCTTCCCGTTCGGTTCCGGCACGTTGTGGAACAGCAGCGGCCGCTCGGCAAAGGTCGTCCCCCAGTCGTGCTGGTCCACCTCCGGATACACGTGGCCATTCACCATGAAGAGGTCCAGCCAGCCATCGTTGTCGTAGTCGATGAAGCCGTCGCCCCAACCGACAAACGGAATCGTAGTCTGCGCAATCCCGGCCTTGTAGCTCACATCGGTAAAGCTTGCGTCGCCGTCGTTGTGGTAAAGCACCTTGTAGTCGTCCCCGAAGTCGGTAACAAAAAAGTCCACCAGCCCGTTGTTCTCGTAGTCGCCCACGGCAATGCCCATGGAGGCAATCTCGCGTCCGTCCTTGTTCAGCGCGAATCCCGACACGTAGCTCTGGTCGTCGAAGGTCCCGTCCCCTTTGTTGATGTAAAGAAAGTTCGGCTCCGAGTCGTTGCCCACCACCAGGTCCGGCCTGCCGTTGCCGTTGAGACTCACAAAGATCGTGGAGAACCCGTAATAACGTTCCTTGTCCTCCACGCCGGCCTTCACGGTCACATCGGTGAAGGTTCCGTTGCCGTTGTTGTGGAACAGATGGTCGGGCTCGCCCTTCAGCCCGCGCGGCCCACAGTTTACCGCCGCGCCGCGATACTGGCAGAAGGCGTAGCCCACCGCCTTGGTGCCGGCAATGGGCAGGCTGTCGCGGTCGAAGTGCACGTAGCCGGTCACATACAGGTCCAGCAACCCGTCGCCGTCGTAGTCGCCCCAGGCCGAGCCGGGCGACCAGTTGCCCAGCGCTACCCCGGCCTCTTCCGCCACATCGGTAAACGTTCCGTTGTGGTTGTTGTGGTAAAGCCGGTTCTTGCCGTAGTTGCCCACATAGATGTCGGGCCAGCCGTCGTTGTCGTAGTCGGCGATGCTCACCCCGTAGCCCCAGCGGTCGTTGGTCACACCCGCCTGGGCGGCCACATCGGTAAACGTTCCGTCGTGGTTATTGCGGAACAAGGCGGCGTGCGGCGGCTCTTCCTTGCCGTCCAGCGCCGCGAAGGTCGACCCGTTGACCAGGTAGATAGATAGCCAGCCGCTGCGGTCGTAGTCGATCAGGCCCACCCCCGACCCGTTGGTCTCCACGATGAACTGCTTCTCCGGCACGCCCATCTTGTGGACCCAGCCGGAGAGGCCAGCCTGCCTGGTGATGTCCTCAAAAACCACTGTCCCGGAGTCCACAAATCCGCCCGCCGTGATGGGCCGCTTCAGTTCGTCGTAGACCGGCGCGGCTCCTATGCCCCCGGCGATGCCGCTCATGCCACTTTGAGGAGGGGGTTGCTGGGACCCCGATTGCGTGCCCGATGTAGCCTGAGAAGCGGCAGGCGCCACCGCCGTGGCCGTCAGCACGGTGACAACGGGACCCCTGCCGCGTGTGCCGCTGGGCGTTTGCGCCGCTTGCGCCAGGCAATCGCCGGGCACGGAAAGAAGACCAATCAGGACGCCGGATAAGAGTCCGCGAACAGGCAGCAACGAGAGTCCTCCACGGCTTGAAGTGTATCGCAACCGGCGCTCCCTCCGTTGCCTGCGGCTGTAAGCGCAATTGCGAACAGCGCCCTCCATCCGTCGCATCGTATCCTCAGTCAGACAACGGAGGCCAGACGAATGACCAGACGAGCAACCGAAGGGCAGATCCCTACCGTGCACGATCATTTTGGCCGATTCGCCGCAACGGCCTCCGCCTGGCTGGGATCCACGTGCGCGTTCGTGGGCGCGGGCCTGGTGATCGTTCTGTGGGCCGCCACGGGTCCGGCATTTCATTTCTCCGCCGCGTGGGCGATCGTCATCAGTATTGGAACGTCCCTCATCACCTTTCTCATGGTCTTTCTGATCCAGAACACCCAGAACCGTGATGCGCGCGCCATCAACCTCAAGCTCAATGAGCTGATCCGGGCCATGGATAAAGCCCGGGATCAAATGATCGATATCGAGAGATTGACCGATCTTGAACTCGATGCGATGCAGTCAACGTACGAAAAGGTTAAGACCGCCTGGACTGAGCGGCAGGCGCCAATCCCTTCTGCCCCGGTGAAAAAGTGAAGCAGGGAACGGGAGCCGCGCCGCACGCCCCTGGCGCTTGAACGACGCGCCAGCCCGATCCGCTCTCATCGCCCAATCGGAAAACATGGTCCAAAAGAACGATGTCCCTGCGGGCGCAAACACGCCCTGCGCGTTGTCTGTGTCCCTTTTGGCACGGACGCCCGCCTCTATTCATGAACAACTGGACCTTAGGAGCGTGGACAGATGGACAAGCAAAGAGTGAAAGGCGCGATCGACAATGTCGTGGGCGGCGCCAAGCGTCATGTCGGAAACTTGACCGGCGACACCAGGACCCAGGTCGAAGGTGTTGCTCAACAAATAAAGACCGAGCTTTTCGGAGACTACACTCCCGAAACGATGTTGATCCGGGTCTGGATGCGGACGGCGGTGCGGAAGGAAATCACGTCATTCGGAACCTTTTTGAGCACGCTATGCCACGAATTCTGCCACCATCTCGACGACCAGAAGTTCAACTTTGCTGACTCGTGGCACACACGTGGGTTCTATGAGAGAGTCGCTGTGCTTTACCATCACGCGAAGGGGACACCGCTGAAGAAGCTCTTCTGGGTGCCAACATCGGGTGGGCGCTGGCGGATTGACTGGCCGAGGACGAATCGGAGTGCCTGATGAATGTGGTGTCCACCGCTGCTGTCCCAATTCACTGTCCCACCGGGTTGCGCTAGAATTCGTGCCGCAAGGGGGAAGCATGAAAATCCGTTGCTGTGCTAATCGTGGTGTTTCGTTCTTTTGCTCGTTGCTCTTTTGCGCGATCTTCTCACTTCTGTTTTTGGGAACCCGGACGGCCTATTCGCAATCATCTCTTGAGAGTGACGTTGACAACGCTCGGATCATCGAAATGACGCACAAAGGTCTTGGGGATGACGTAATCATCGCGAGAATCAAGGCGAGTCCGACAAAATTCAATCTTTCAGATGACGACCTCGCCGCTTTGAAGAAGGCTGGCGTTTCCGATGCTGTCGTGGCTGCGATGATTCAGTCAACGCAGTTGAGCGTTGCCAAAGTCAAGATCGATGGGAATCCCGTCGAATTGCGCGTGATTGGCGAACAGAAGATTGGTGGACGACTCGGGCATGACGTCACATTTGGAATCAAATCTGTCAAGAACAAGGCGTATTTGCAGGGACAGCACGCTTCTGTAATAGCCAACCGGAATCCGGTGATCGAAATTGAGCTTCCAGCGAATGAGAATATGGACAATTACATCGTTGTTTTGATGGACGACAAGGGTGACCGGCGAGAAATTGAGATGGGGTCGGCTGGCGGAACCGTAGGGGAAAAGGTTGGCATTCGAGCCGACAGAATCGTCCCTATTTCTGCAACCCCTGTCGGAGGTCGTCGTTTCCGAATCACTACGGTCAAGGAACTGAAGAAGGGCGAATACATCTTGTACTCGGTTGGCTCTGCCGATTTTCCTCACGGCGTTTATGGGCAGGGGTTTGATTTCTCGGTTCAGTGATTGGCGACAATGAAGACACGGCATGTCCATCCGGAACATCGCTGGCATCTTATTGCGCTGGGAACTCTCTTGGCAGTTGCGGGGATGAGTGCTTGGTGCCAAACAACAGCAGACAAGAAAGTTGACAAGGTTCTCTTGGCCGATGGGACTCCAATTCATCTTGTGCTGATGGACGATCTGCAAGGGAAACAGCTACAGGCCAAACAGACGGTTCATTTTAGGGTACGCGAAGACCTAGGGAACCTCTGCACAAGTCTGCAACCCGCGTCATATTTGAATAAACTATAAGCATGAGGCAAATCGCGCGTTTTCAGCAGACACTGGCATCGCAGGCGAGTTTTGAGAAGTTTGGCCG
>Ga0181524_10004920_pt1 | contig 12155 bp, 10 predicted proteins | sample PEATcosm2014_Bin_34_FD_119761 | JGI IMG/M metagenome (GOLD analysis project Ga0181524, IMG submission 119761) | Peatland microbial communities from MTU Mesocosm Facility, Houghton, MI, USA - PEATcosm2014_Bin05_60_metaG | ecosystem: Environmental > Terrestrial > Soil > Wetlands > Peat | place...
GCGAGTTTTGGCCTCGCCTCGGCGCTCTCTGTCGTCGTGCTTGGCGACGAAAGCGGATACACGGCTGGTTTCAACCAGAAAATGAAAATCGCCGCGATCGAGGCCATGTGGGAGACGGAGCCGGCGCCCGCCTCCTTCACTCTGTTCGGCGTGCCGGATGTCGCGAGCGAGACGACGAAATATGGCGTGAAGATTCCTTGGGTGCTCGGACTGATCGCGACGCGCTCGATCGACACGCCGGTCGAAGGCATCAAGCCTCTCGTGGCGAACGCCGAGAAACGGATACGCGACGGTCTCCCCGCCTACGCCTGGCTAGAAAAAGAGGGCGGAGGGCCTGCCGCCGAGGTTCCCGCCGAACTCGAACCGTCGTTGCGCGACCTAGGCTACGCGTTTCTTCTGAAGCGCATCCGGCCCGATATCGAAAACGCGACAGACGCGCAAATTCACGACGCCGCGCTGTCGACGATCCCGGATGTCCCGGTGCTGTTCTGGTCCTTCCGGATCATGGTGGCGCTGGGGTTTTACTTTATCGCCCTGTTCGGCGCCTATTTCTATCTGGTGAGCAGCCGCGGCCAGATACAGCCGTGGTTCCGCAAATTGGCGATGTATAGTCTGCCGCTCCCGTGGGTCGCGGCGGAACTCGGCTGGATCGTCGCGGAATATGGTCGCCAGCCCTGGATTATCGACGGCGTTTTGCCGACGTTCCTCGGCGTTTCGAAGGTTCCGGCGAGCAATGTCTTGTTTAGCCTGTTGGGCTTCGTACTGTTCTATAGCGTGTTGGCGATCGTCGATGTCGCGCTGATCGTCAAATATGTCCGCATCGGGCCAAGCGCCGAGGACGATGGTTCGTTGAAACAACCCGTCCAGGCGGCGACAAACTAAAGGAAGCATCGCCATGCTGTTCGACTATGGAACCCTGCGCATCATATGGTGGGCGCTGCTTGGCGTGCTGCTGATCGCCTTCGCCATCATGGACGGCTTCGATCTTGGCGTCGCCATGCTATATCCTTTCGTTCCCCGGTCGGAAACCCAGCGCCGCGTGCTGCTCAACGTGATCGGACCTGTCTGGGAAGGCAATCAGGTCTGGTTCATTCTTGGCGGCGGCGCGATTTTCGCCGCTTGGCCGCTGCTCTACGCGGCGTCGTTTTCGGGTTTCTATCTCGCGATGATGCTTGTTCTCCTTGGCCTGATCTTGCGTCCGGTCGCGTTGACCTTTCGCGGCAAGATCGACTCTTCCGCCTGGCGGAGAAGCTGGGACGTCGCGTTTTTTATTTCCGGCATCGTCCCATCCCTGGTGTTCGGCGTCGCCTTCGGCAATCTTTTGCTCGGAACGCCGTTTCATTTCGACAATAGCTTGCGGCCCGAATACGAGGGCGACCTCCTCGGCCTTCTCAATCCTTTCGCCTTGCTGTGCGGCGGCGTGAGCGTCGCGATGCTGACAATGCAGGGCGCGAGTTTCTTGGCGTCGAAAAGCGAGGGCGAGGTCGCGCGGCGCGCGGCGATCTTCGGCGCTGTCGCGGCGCTCATCCTGGCCCTGCTGTTATCGATCGCCGGCGCTTGGGTCGCTCTGCGCATGGATGGGTTCGTCGTTCGGGGAGACATCGACCCGGCCGGCCCATCCAATCCGCTCTGGAAAAGCGTGACCAGAGAGGCGGGCGGGTGGCTTAACACCTATCGCCACGCCCCATCGAGCCTCGCGGCGCCGTTTTTCGCCTATTTGGGAGCCTTTGGAGCGGCCTTCGCGCTTGCCCTGGGCGCGGCGAGACTTGCGCTCATTTCGAGCAGCGCGGCGGTCGCCGGGGTGATCGCGACGGCGGGCTTCAGCCTGTTTCCGTTCCTGCTGCCGTCGTCGAGCCATCCCGATCACAGTCTGACGGTCTGGGACGCTTCGTCCAGTCCGATGACCTTGTCGCTCATGCTTGTCGCGACCCTGTTCTTTCTCCCGATCGTGCTCGTTTACACAAGCTGGGTGTTCCATGTCTTGCGCGGCCCGGTCACCGAGGCCGGGATCGAGCGCGGCGACGACTATCACTATTGAACCGAAGGAGAGCGTCGATGTGGTATTTTTCCTGGATCCTGGGACTGGGCCTCGCATGCGCCTTCGCGATCCTCAACGCGATGTGGCTCGAGCTGGAAGAACATAGCGAAGAGAAATAGGCGGAGAAGCGCGTGCGGACCAGAAGACAGGCTCTATCGCTGATCGGCGCGTTCCCCTTGATCGCGGGCTCGGCGCGCGGACAGGAGGAGCAGGAATATTCGCTGCGAGCCGACGACGGCGCGGCGATAAGAAATTTCCGTATTCCCGCCGAACTCGATCCCGCGGCTCTGCCCGGCGTCGTCTGGACCGGGGCCAAGGCGGGCGACGTCATTCTCTATGAGTTCTTCGACTATAACTGCGGCTTTTGCCGCAAGGCGGCCCGCGACTTGGACGCGATGCTCGGCGATGACAAAAATCTGCGCCTCGGCCTGATCAACAACGCCATTTTGTCGATTGGCTCGGTGCAGGCGGCCAAGGTTCAACAAGCGGTGCTGCGGCTGCAAGGGCCGCGCGCCGCCAGTGAGTTCCACGCCAGAATGTTCGGGAGACGCGGCCAGAGCGACGGCACCTCGGCGCTGGCCGTCGCGCGGGAAATGGGTCTCGATCCCAGGAGAGTCGAGGAAAGCGGCGACAGTCCCGCCGTGACGGCCGTATTGACGCGGCAGGCGAAGCTCGCGGCCAACCTCGGAATGATCGCGACTCCCTCCTTCGCCATCGCCGGCGTCGGTTTTTTGGGCTGGCCGGGCAAGACTTCGCTGCAAGGGATCGTCGCCAATGCGCGAAGATGCGATCATCCGGTTTGCGGCGCGTGATTTGACCGCCTCGGCTTGCAAGAGCGCGCGATCGGGGGCTACACTTCGAGCCATGCACGAGGTTTCGCCGAGGATTCTCTTCGCGGTCGCCGCGATATCAGCGGTTTGCGGGCCGGTCGCGGCCGCGCCGAAAGAGGATCCGCCCGTTATTTTGCAGCAGGACGGCGGCGGGAATTATGTCGAAATTCCCGGCGTCGGCCGTATTCCGACGCCACCCGGCGTAAAGCTGTTCCAGCCGCGCGGCGCCCGGAAATTTGGCGGCGACGACGACGAGATCGCGCCGGTCGCCCCAAAACCCGCTCCGCCGGCGGCGCCCAAGTCGCCCGAGCAAGCGCGCGCGGCCGCCTTGGACGATTTGCTCTCGCGGCTCAAGGACGCCGCCGACGAGCCGGAGGCCCTGGCCATTGGGGCCAAAATCCGGGGCCTCTTCGCGAGCGCCCCTTCCGAGACCTTGGCTTTGCTGAGCGACCGCGCGACGGCGGCCGAGCTTGGCGGCGCGCGACTGGCGGCGCAAGCCCTGCTCGATCATGTGATCGCGCTGGACCCTCGCTGGTCCGAAGGGTTTGTGCGCCGCGCCCGCGCCAGGGCCGCGCGCGGCGACGGAGCCGGAGCGCGCGAGGATCTCGAAGCCGCGCTGCGCCTGGAGCCCAGGCGCTTCGACGCGCTGGCCCTGCTTGGCGCGCTATTGGAGGAGGCGGGCGATAAGAAGGCCGCGCTGGACGCCTACAGGCGCGCGCTGGCGCTCGACCCGAAACGGGAAGCCTTGCAAAAAATCGAGGAGCGCCTGCGTCTCGATGTCGAAGGACGCGATATTTAGGGCCGCTTCGAGGGGAAAAGCCATGAGCGCGAACAATCCGCTTCCGAGGGAAGCGCTGGCCCAGCTCTTTACCGAAGCGCGCACGCACAATGGCTGGCGCGACAGGGAGGTTCCCGACGCGCTGCTGCGCGAGGCGGTGGATATTTCCAAATGGGGGCCGACGAGCGCCAATTGTTCGCCGCAGCGCATTGTCTTCGTGCGCTCGCGGGAGGCCAAGGCGCGGCTCGCTCCCGCGCTCGCGCCCGGCAATGTCGAGAAGACGATGGCGGCGCCGGCGACAGCGATACTCGCCTATGATCTCGCCTTCTTTGAAAATCTGCCGCGTCTGTTTCCGGCGGCGGACGCGCGCGCCTGGTTCGTCGGCAATCCGCCGTTGATCGAGGAAACGGCGTTCCGCAACGCCACGCTGCAAGCCGCCTATTTCATTCTCGCTCTTCGGGCTTTGGGGCTCGACGCGGGGCCGATGAGCGGGTTCGACAAAAGCGCCGTGGACGCCGAGTTCTTCCCCGGCGGCGGCGTGAAGTCGAATTTTCTGGTCAACATCGGCTATGGCGAACCCGCCAAGCTTTACCCGCGCGGTCCAAGACTCGCCTTCGACGAAATGGCGCGAATTTTGTGAACCGCGCGAACCCGCGGCGCTTTAGTCCCGCGCCACCAGAACCGAGCATTTGGCGTGACGCACGATGGTCTTGGCGTTGGAGCCGAGCAGATAGGTCGACATGCTCGGACGGTGCGACCCCACCACGATCAAATCCGCTCCCCAAGAGTCGGCCTCCGCCAGAACCTCGGGATAAACCGCTCCGAAACGCAGCGCCGTCGAGACCAGTTCCTTCGGATAGTCGATTTGCGCCGCCGCTTTCGCGAGTTCGCCCTCCGTGCTCTCGCGCAAACGTTCATCGAAATCTGCGGGCGCATATTCCATGAACGCCAGCGGCGTCAGGGACTGCACATAGATGAGCCGGATTTGCGCCTTGGCGATCTTCGCGATCTCGATGGTCGCGGCGATCCCCTTTTGTGTCATGGCCGGCTCGCTCAAGTCGATCGGCGTGAGAATTTTTTGATACAATTGCCCCTCCTTGAACTTCGCGGCGACCCCTCGCGATCCCCGCGACGAGCTTTAATTATATCCAATAATGACGACGCCCGCGGGGGCGCGGTCAGCTTTCTCGATCAGGCGCTCTTTTGCCGCACCTTTTCCTATCGATCATTGGACGGCCTTGGCGCGCAGCGCCTCCTGGATCGCCGCCAGCGCGGCGTCGATCGCATGCGCGTCGGGACCACCGGCCTGCGCGAGGTCCGGCCTTCCGCCGCCACCCTTGCCGCCCAATCTTTCGCTGGCAATGCGCACGAAGTCGACGGCGTTGAATTTAGCCGTGAGGTCGTCGGTGACGCCGACCACGACGCCCGCCTTGCCGTCCGCGGAGGCGTTGGCGATGGCGACGACGCCGGAGCCGACGAGTTTTTTGGCGTCGTCGACGAGGCTCTTGAGATCCTTCGCTTCGACGCCGCTGACGGCGCGAGAGAATAGCTTTACCCCGCCCACGTCGATGATCGGTTGGCTCGCGTCGCCGCCGCCGCCCATCGCGAGCTTGCGCTTGGCGTCCGCGAGCTCCCGCTCCAGCCGCTTGCGCTCATCGAGCAGCGTCGCGAGCCGCTCCGGCGCTTCTTCCAGCGGGGCGCGGACCAACGCGGCGATTTCGCGCAAGGCCTTGGATTGCGCGACGAGCTGGGTTCGCGCGCCTTCCGCCGTGCGCGCCTCGATCCGGCGCACGCCCGAGGCCACCGCGCTTTCCGAGACAATGTTGATGAGCCCGATGTCTCCAGTGCGCCCGACATGCGTGCCGCCGCACAACTCGACCGAAAAGGCCCGCGCGCCGGGGGTTTTGGCGCGTCCCATCGAGACGACGCGGACTTCATCGCCATATTTTTCGCCGAACAGCGCGCGAGCGCCGGTCGCGATCGCTTCCTCTTGCGCCATGAGGCGCGTCTCCACCGCCGCGTTGCCTTGCACGATCTCATTGCCAAGGCGTTCGACCTCGGCCAGCTCTTCTTCCGTCAACGGCTTGGGATGGGTGAAATCGAACCGTAGGCGGTCCGGCGTGACCAGGGAGCCCTTCTGCTGAACATGGTCGCCGACCACCTGGCGCAGCGCCTCGTGCAAGATATGCGTCGCCGAGTGATTGGCCCGCGTGGCCAGCCGACGCGCGTGATCGACCGCGAGCTCCAGCGTCTGCCCGAGCGCGATTTCGCCCTCATCGACCACGCCTTCGTGCACGATGATGTCGCCGAGCTTCTTTTGCGTGGCCTCGACGCGAAAACGCGCGCCTTTCGCGCGCAGCTCGCCAATGTCGCCGACCTGGCCGCCGGACTCGCCATAGAACGGCGTCTGATTGACGATCACCGCGCCGCGCTCTCCCGCTCTCAGCCAATCCGTTTGCGCGCGGTCCCGGATCAGAGCGGTTACGACGCCCTCGCTTTTTTCGGCGTCATAGCCGAGAAACTCCGTCGCGCCGACGCGCTCCTTGAGCGCATACCAAACGGCTTCGGTCGCCGTCTCGCCGCTGCCGGCCCAGGCCTTGCGCGCCTCGGCGCGCTGGCGCTCCATGGCGCGGTCGAAAGCCTCCTTGTCGACGCCGACCCCGCGCGGGCGCAAGGCGTCCTCCGTCAGATCGAGCGGGAAGCCGAAAGTGTCGTAAAGCTTGAAGGCCGTCTCGCCCGAAAACCGCGCGCCGGCGGAAAGGCCCGCGGTTTCCTCGTCGAGGATCGCGAGGCCGCGCGTCAGCGTGACGCGAAAGCGGGTTTCCTCGGTCAGCAGCGTGTCGCCGATCAAGGCTTCGGCGCGTTGCAATTCCGGATAGGCGGAGCCCATTTGCGCCACCAATGTCGGAACGAGACGCCACATCAAGGGATCCGCGGCGCCCAGCAATTGCGCGTGGCGCATCGCGCGGCGCATAATCCGGCGCAACACATAGCCCCGCCCTTCGTTCGAAGGCGTCACGCCGTCGGCGATCAGGAAGGAGCAGGCGCGCAGATGATCGGCGATGACGCGGTGGCTGGCCGCCTGGGGGCCGCTCGCGCTCACATTGGTCAGATCGGCGACGGCGCCGGTCAGGGCTCGAAAAAGATCGGTCTCGTAATTGGAGGCGACCCCCTGCAGCAGCGCCGCGATGCGTTCCAGCCCCATGCCGGTGTCGATCGACGGGCGCGGCAGCGGAACCCGCTCGCCGGGCGCGACCTGCTCATATTGCATGAAGACGAGATTCCAGAACTCCAGAAAGCGGTCGCCGTCCTGCTCCGGACTGCCGGGCGGTCCGCCCGCGAGCGCGTCGCCCTGGTCGTAGAAGATTTCGGAGCAGGGGCCGCAGGGGCCAAGGTCGCCCATGCTCCAGAAATTGTCGGAACTGTCGATGCGGATGATGCGCGATTCGGGAAAGCCGGCGATTTTCTTCCACAGGTCGAAGGCCGCGTCGTCGTCGTGATAAACCGTGACAAGCAGGCGGTCGATCGGCAGCTGGAATTCGCGGGTGATCAGATTCCACGCAAGTTCGATGGCGTCTTCCTTGAAATAGTCGCCAAAGGAAAAATTGCCGAGCATCTCGAAAAAAGTGTGATGCCGCGCGGTGTAGCCGACATTGTCGAGATCATTGTGCTTGCCGCCGGCGCGCACGCATTTTTGCGCGGAGGCCGCGCGCGTGCGGCGGCGCTTTTCGACGCCGGTGAAGGCGTTCTTGAACTGCACCATGCCCGCGTTGGTGAACATCAGCGTCGGATCATTGTGCGGGACGAGCGACGACGACGGGACGAGCTCATGATCGTGGCGCGCGAAATAATCGAGAAAAGCCGTACGGATTTGATTGACGCCGCTCATGATCTTCTTGGCTCGCTGTCGCTCTTGACGCTTGTATCGTCGCGGTTCTCGCTTCGGGCGGCGTCATCGCGCGCGCCGCCCGTCGCTATCTCCTTGCGATATGCCAGTTGGGCGAGGTTTCGGCAATGGGTAAGGGCGGCCGGGAGGCGGCGGCCTCCTATCGGGCGCGCTCGCGGACCGGACCCCGGGAAGAATATTGATGGGCGTTAACCATTTTGCCGGCGCGGCCCGCGTGGCCGCGCCGGAACGCGTTAGGGCGAGATTTCCAGCGCGGCCCTTTTAGGCCTCGCTCTCCGCTCCTTCGTCGTCCGCGGCGACGTCGAGAATCCGCTCGGCGATAATCCCGGCGTTCTCGCGGATCGCCTTTTCGATGCGAGCCGCCGCCTCGGGATTTGACTTCAGGAAGCTCTTGGCGTTTTCGCGGCCCTGACCGAGCCTCTGGCTGTCGTAGGAGAACCAGGAGCCGGATTTTTCCACGACGCCGGCCTTGACGCCGAGATCGATCAATTCGCCAAGCTTGGAGATGCCTTCGCCATACATAATGTCGAATTCGACCTGCTTGAACGGCGGCGCGACCTTGTTTTTGACCACCTTTACGCGGGTCTGGTTGCCGGTCACTTCCTCGCGGTCCTTGATCGCGCCGATCCGGCGGATGTCAAGGCGCACCGAGGCATAGAATTTCAGCGCGTTGCCGCCCGTCGTCGTTTCCGGCGAGCCGTACATCACGCCGATCTTCATGCGGATCTGATTGATAAAGATGACCAGCGTGTTGGAGCGTGAGATCGAGGCGGTCAGCTTGCGCAGCGCCTGGCTCATCAGCCGCGCCTGCAGGCCGGGCTGCACATCGCCCATTTCGCCCTCGATTTCGGCGCGCGGCGTCAGCGCCGCGACCGAATCGATCACCAGCACGTCGACCGCGCCCGAGCGCACCAGCGTGTCGGTGATCTCCAGCGCCTGCTCGCCGGTGTCCGGCTGCGAAATCAACAGATCGTCGAGCTGCACGCCGAGCTTGCGGGCGTAAATGGGGTCGAGAGCGTGTTCGGCGTCGACGAAGGCGCAGACGCCGCCGGCCTTCTGGGCTTCGGCGATGACATGCAGAGTCAGCGTGGTCTTGCCGGAGGATTCGGGGCCGTAAATCTCGACGACTCTTCCGCGCGGCAGGCCGCCGACGCCGAGCGCTATGTCGAGTCCGAGCGAGCCGGTCGAAACGGTCTCGATCTCCACGGCTTTCTGGTTCTTGCCGAGCCGCATGATCGAGCCCTTGCCGAAGGCGCGTTCGATCTGCGACAGGGCGGCGTCCAACGCCTTGGTTTTGTCCACGGACGATCCTTCCACGAGGCGGAGATTGGCTTGGCTCACGGCGAAATTCCTTCTGACACGGGTTAACCGGCCGGCGCAACGGCGGCGCGCGGGTTTAATCAAAAATGCCGCACAGCCCACATTGTGCATGCTTTGTTCTGTTCGCCAAGTTCTTTTTTTGTCGCGATTATATACTTTACTGAATAGCCCGCTAGGGTAGGTAAAATACTGCCCTTACGGGCAGTTTAGTTGTTGTTACAGGAACATCAACTTTTTAATTTGCATTTGTATCCGTACCGGGCTATAAATCTGCATGCTCGGAACGGCGGACCAACATCCCATCAGGCGGCCTATGCCCTTTTATGCGTCCTATGCGGCGTTCTACAGGGCAATGCATGCTTTACAGCAGCAAGGGATTCCTCGCCGAATCACGACTCGGCAATTCGCGCAATTGAAGGATGATGCATCTCGCGTTGTAGCCGGCTTTACCTCTATCGGGCTAATTGATGATGACGGGACGCCTTCGTCAGAACTTCGCCAGCTCGTGCGAGCGTTCGGAACGAGTAGCTGGCCCAGTCTTATTAGAGGATTGGTTCAGAGGGCATATTCATTCGTCCCTGCAACCCTTGATGAGATGACCAGGCCTCAATTACACGAAGTTTTCGTTTCTCATCTGGGCCGCGACGCTGAATCGATGAGGAATGTTGAAACATTCTTCCTGTGTCTTGCAGCCGAGGCCGGACTTCCAATGTCTGAGCCCCTCATGAGAGGTGCAGATAGAGGTGTCGGCGACGCAAAGCGATGGCTCTTACTCTCGAATATCGAATCTGGGAGTGTGAAAGAATCCGATGCGCCCACAGATTTCGCGCCAGCTTCTGAAACTACGAACACGAACGTCAACAGGAACGTGAACAGGACAGCTCGCTTCGCAGACCAGATCGTCAAGTTAACATCCCTCTTAAGTGAGGGCGATATGACCGATGACGAAAAAAGGGCCGTTATTACAGTTCTCTCCTATTTAGGGAGACAAATGAATGCAGCCTGACCCGCATCAGCGGGTCAGGCCACGAAATAGCGTGAAGTGTGATCGCACAACTCAGGTTTCTGGTTCCACCCCGGCGCAAGCCGGCCCCAACCTGAGAAAGCGTGAGGTTAAAAACCTCACCGCGCTACTTATCCCGGTTGCATCGGCCGTAACCCGGTGCAAGTCGGCAGGCGCCATAAGGGCGTCATCGTAATGGTCGCGACGGCCATATTGCGTATCCAGATGGTTGTTACTGGTAGGCCATCTGGTTTTCTGGAGGACGCAAATATGCGCCCACCATAACTAACTAGAAGGAGTGCGTCGCCGGTTGTCCCCGGCGACGCACTCGCCTTTGTATCAAACTATTGATTCATATGCAATAACTTTGTTTGATTCGCGAAAACGGCGCCAAATCAAAGGGTTGAATCGTGACTGACAAACCAGCTCAAGAGCTACCCGACGCGGAAATAGCCGCTCGCATGGATCGGGCTATTCGGCGATCATTAGAGATGCCGCCCAAAACGCAGAAAGATAGCCGGAAACCACGCCCCCGTAAGGCAGAAAAGGCTTCCGCAAAGCCCGGAACTGCTTCCGAGTAAGCCGCTGTTTAGGCGGCTTTGCCGACGTTAAGGCCGCGATAAGTCAACCGCTTGCCGTCCGCGCCCTTTATTGCCCGCGTTGTCCGCTCGCTGTCGTCGATGCCGAGCTTGATCCGGTTCGAATACCGGAAATCGAACTCATGCAGATACCGCTGCAGGTGCTGCTCGCCGCAATGCTGGTAAACGCCAACCATGCCCCTCTTGAAGATCGAAAAGAAGCCTTCGACGTGGTTTGTGCAGGTTTCGCCACGCGCATATTCGCCTTGGGAATGGTTCACGCTTTCATGCTTGGTGAACTCCCGACCAATCTCCTTGTAATGCTGCGCTTCATCGGTGTTTAGCGTGCTGTCGAGAACCACGTTCGGGAAGATGACTTTCTTGAGCGTCTTGACGGTCAAATCCTCGACCTTGACGCTCTTCGCCCGGCCACCCCGTTCGACAAGGGAAACGATCTTCCGCTTGCTGGCGGTTCCCCGCTTCTTTTGCCAGCCCTTGCCATTGACGAACACGTCATCTGACGGGCCTTGGAACGTTTCGTCGATCTCGACAGTCACATCCTTGCCGCCAAACGGCTCCGGGTCATGATCGGCCATAGCCTCTCTAATCCGATGCGCGACAAACCAAGCGGTTTTATAAGTCACGTTCAAGGTCCGGCTAAGCTGATGCGCCGAGAAGCCTTTCTTTGACGAAGCCATAAGCCGGAACGCCAGAAGCCATTTATGCAAAGGCAGATGCGACCGCTCGTAAACGGTTCCCATCCGAACCGTGAACTTGTCTTTACATGACGAGCAATAATACCAGCCCGGCCCCATGGACTTGCCGCCCAAAGGCCGAATGCCTTCGTTCACGACGCCACAATGCGGGCAAACCGGGCCGTTCGGCCACCGGATGGACTCAATATGAGCCCGCGCGGCGTCTTCGTCACTGTAAACCGGGTTGCTAAGTTCGACGGGCGTCATGGCTTATCTCCTATGCCGCGATAATGACACGGGAGGCGCTATCAGTCAAGTATATAATCGCGTTTTTTGTTCGCACAGGGGATATAGCTATCGTTTGCCCGAGCCACACTTTGGGCACCCCCTCTCATTTTTCGGTTGCTGGTTTGGGCCGCCGGCACCGGATACGCCCACGTCAGGAGAGCAAATCACGATTTGAGCATGTGATATGAGCTCGACTTTGCGCATTTTGAGAAAACACCCATAGACATCAATGACTTAGCGTCGACTGGGCGTTACCTGCAAGCCATTGATTTCAAATGAAAACTCCAAAAAATGCGCAAAGTCGAGATGAGGGCGCAGCGCTTTATCCGCGTTTCACCCGGCCCGTCTCGGTCTATAAGGCCATTGGTATTTTCGACGCCTCATAATGTCGTCCCGTGTATGACGCTCCATTCGCATTTCGGAGATCACTCGCTTGCGAGCCTATTTCTCGCAAATGATAAGCACTGAAATTGATTTTGCTCGCTCAGCAAGATCAGCCGGAGGCATGGACGGCCCGAGGCCTGATGTTACGTAACTCACTCCGTTAGCTTCAAGAAAATTTATCAGCACGGTGCTCTTGATCGCAAAATTGACGTTCTGAGCCACGTCGTGAGTGGCTTCCGCGACCTTCATCACGTTGAGCTTGCTAACCACTACTCCGACAACATTCCCGTTCTGGTCGAGCACCGGCCCTCCGCTGTTTCCCGGCTGAACTGGA
>Ga0181524_10004929_pt1 | contig 12142 bp, 28 predicted proteins | sample PEATcosm2014_Bin_34_FD_119761 | JGI IMG/M metagenome (GOLD analysis project Ga0181524, IMG submission 119761) | Peatland microbial communities from MTU Mesocosm Facility, Houghton, MI, USA - PEATcosm2014_Bin05_60_metaG | ecosystem: Environmental > Terrestrial > Soil > Wetlands > Peat | place...
ATGGCCGAGATCAAGATGGCGAAGCAGGCCGCGGCGAAGGAACTCGGGAAGTACGTCGAGCGCGTTGCGGAGGCGCTCGGCAAGAAAGACGCGCTCGTGACTGACGAGAGCACGGTGAAGGACTTCCTCGACTGGTCGGAGTCGCCGCACCGTAGCCGCAAGGGCAGCACGGGCACGTGGGTGAACATGCCTGGCGATCCCGAGGTCAAGAAGAGGAACGACGAGAAGCTCGCGAGGGCGACGCACGCGCTCGGGGTTCCCGTCGAGCGCGCCGACACCGTCGTCGCCGTGGCGCGCAAGCTGAGGGATTTCATGAAGGGCGGGAAGTCTTGACGACGGTCGAGAAGATCATGAAGGACCTGGTCATGATGACGAGCGCCGAAATCGTCATCGAGTTCGTCAAGGGTCGTCCGGACCTCGAACAGCTCCTCCGCAAGAAGATGAGCGACTGGTTCCGCGCGCCCGAGGCGTATGCCCCGCTCTGCGCGGAGCTGGTCCGCGAAGACGCCAGCGACCCAAGCGACGAGGAGAAGGCGCTCCTCGACAAGGTGCGCGGGAACGGCGACGTCGATTGGGCAGAAGTGGCGCGGGCGTTCGGGGCGCCCATTGATCCCCAAAACGGGATGGGGCTCGCGGCAGCGCCCGAGGCTCTGCCGGAGAGCAAAGGTCCGAAGTTCGACTGGAAGAAAGCCCGGGCCCTCGGTGCCACGCTCGTGAAGCAGTCCTCGGAGCTGTCGGCGGCGCTGAACGAGTTCGAGAAACTCGTCGTGGAGCTTGACCTCGGCGTCGAAGCTTCGGTGCCGCTTGACAAGGGCAGCCAGCTCTTGTTCGGCAAGCAGGGCTCCACGTGGGGCCTCTACGTGGTGATGCCGGCGGGCGTGCACGCGCTCCGCAACACCTCGCGGAAGTTCCGCATCCTTGCCGCGCACCAGACCGTCGCGCTCCTCGGGCGCCTCGTCGAGGAAGCTGATCGGTTGTCCGACGGCGTGCGCGAAGCCTCCGAGCGGCTCGCAGAGGCTATCGAGATCGCGGAGGAGGTGAAGCGTGGCGATTGAGAGCCGCGAGCGGGAGCCGTGGTGGGTGTGGCGCTGGGACGCGTACGAGGCCAAGGATGCCAAGGTTCCGTACGTGAGCATCAAGCGCTGGCGCCGCGGATCACTTCTTACGATCTACCGGAAGGAGTCCGTAGGCGACGTCGCGTGGTGGATCTACTTGCCCTTCAATATTGGCCTCGGGCTCTCGCGCCCGGTTCGGAGAGGCGCAGAATGAGGCGGGCTGAGCAGGTGGAGGCGTTTGTGCGATTGGTCATCGATCTCGGGGTCTCGCAGTCGCGGAAGCTCGTGGACGCGGTGGCACTCGTCCTGCGGAGCCCCGGCTCGCGCTTCGCCCGGAGCTTGGGCCTCTCACGCGCATTATGTTGCTCACGCCTGAGGGGTTTCGCAGCGATGGATCCCTCCCGTGTGAGCGTCGTGGGTAAGCGCAACTTGGCGGTGAGGAAGTAAGGCCATGAGCCGAAGACTCACGGACTATGAGGTCGCGTTCTGCAACCACCGCGGCTGGACCCACGGCTTCGACGTGGACGGCGACGAGCCGCAGCTATCGCACGTATGCAACGGCAAGGAAGGCGGGCAGGATGGGGCGAAGGGATTGTGCGGGAGCCCGCGGCTCTGGCTCGTCGGCGGCAAATGGCGCCACATGCGCGGTGACGGCGTGACGTTCGTGGAAGAGGACGACGTCGTCTCGTGCGACGAGTGTCTGCTCCTGCTCGGGCACGAGATCGACCGCGCTAAGAGGGAGCGGGGACTGTGACCGACCGTGAGGTGACGCTCGGGGAGATCTACGACAAGATGCCGGCGGAGGACCGCAAGAAAGCGTTCTTCTTGCTCCTCGGCATCGCAGAATTCTATGCGTCCGAGGAAACGTGGTTCGCGGTAGGCCTCTTCCCCGATCCTCCCTCGGGTGACATCGTCCGTGATTTCCGCCTAGCCCCCGACGGTCAGCATAGGCCGGGAGGCCGTGCCCGGCTCGCCCGGTCTTGGATCGTGAGCATGTTTCGAAGAACTCTCGGCACGATGAAGGAGGTGCAGACGAAGGAGGCACCACGCAAACCGATGATCTTTTGCAACGCGTGCGGCGCTGAGGTCGAGATTGACAAATCCATGGGTGGGAACTTCCTCGGCTACCGTGTGTGTTCGCCGAGGTGCGTCCGCGAGGCACGCTGGCGCGACACGCTCCTTATCATGAAGAAGCCGTACCGCCAGGATCCTGAGCCCCACGCGGAGAAGAAGTCCGGTGAGTAGTCTCCGCAAGCACGGCGCGTGCGGGTGCGGGATGACTATCAAGCCCCAGCGCGCGCACAACGATCCGGAGATCTGGGGATGTCTCGGGTGCAAGGGCCCGGTTTGCGATTGGTGCTACCACGCGCATTACAACCAGAAGCACGAGAAAGCTGGAGGCGGGACGAGCGATGCTCAATGATGCCGCGGCGGACTGGTACGACGAGGATTTCATCGACTACTGCCGGTGGCACTCGAGGACCGATCGAGCCCTCTTCCACAGGGACCACGTCAAGCGGATGGCGAAGCTTGCCGGCGATGAAGTCCTCGCCGCTCGAGCGGGAACGTTCCCCGAGTGGGTCGCCGTCCACGAGGAAGCGATGATGCCGCTCGTCGAGAAAGCCCGGGCGAAGCTCGCCAGCGCCGGAGCGTGACCCGCCGGCAGAAGAGGATCGAGGTCTGGGACGTGGGCCACTTCGCGCTCGTCTCCCTGTGGCGCTCCTCGGCGTACCTCTTCCCGCTCCGCCTGCACCTCCGCTCGCGCCCTGTGAAAGCGTCGCCGGACGTCGCCGAGATCGCGGCCGCGTTTGGCCACGAGCCTGTAGCGTTCTTCTCTGCGCTCCTCTCGTGCGGGCACGTCGTGCGCGCGCCGGTAGAGTTCGTGATGAGGCCCTCTTGGAAACCGGGTCGCCGCCCCTTCGTACCTTGCTACAAATGCTGGGCGAAAGAGGGCGGCATCGTCTCTGATCTCGGGTGCTCCTTTTGCGGCGTTCCTCACGATCCCCGCATCCCTTGCATGAGGCCGCACGAGGGCTGATACTAGAAGCGAATTCCAATCCCCGGCTCCGCCACCACGCCAAGGACTCCCCCCTCCCTGCGTGGTGGCGACCGGGCACGGAATCAGGAGAAGCCATGGCGAGTGACATCCTCGGCAACGCTGCCCGAACGATCAAAGCCAAGCTGAAATCGAGCGAGCTTCTCCCCGCAGCCATCGGCGCCGTGGGCGTCGTCTACTATGCCCTGGACGCGGCGAGCCGCGATCATGGGCCCGGACCCACGCTGAGCCAATGGCTCAACGGGGTCCTTCAGGCAGAAGTGCTCCGCCCGTCGCCCGACTCGCCGATGTACGAGAAAAAGATCGGTGAATGGGGCAAGCACGTCGAGACAGGTCAGCTCGTCGCGACGGTGGCGCTCGCGGCCGGGATGCTCGTCGCGAAGCTCAGGGGCACGAAGAAGCGGTAGGAAAACGTGCCGAAGATCACGTGGCCAGCGTCGGTCCTGCTCGTCGCCCTCGTTCTCTGCACGACGTTCCTGACGTACAAGGCGATCATCCCGAGTCACGTGTTCTTCACGATCGCAGGGCTCGTCGTCGGATACCTGCTCCCCAAGAGCCAGGACCCATGAGCAGCGGGGACTTCTGGTGCGTGGAGCACTCTTGCTGGAACTGCCTGTGCTTTCTGCCGCCCGGCAGCATCACGACATCCGGAGGCGGGATGTGCCGGCCGAAGCATGAATCGATCGAGTTCTACAAAGCGCCGCCGGATGAGGTAAGCTCCGCCGAACCTAACCGGGAGAAACCCCATGCTGCTGAGGACAATTTGTAACGCTTCGCTCTTCGCGGGCGTCATGACCATCGGTGGCGGCGCAATCGAGGTCTCGTGCACCCCGGCCCAAGGCCAGGCCATCGAGTCGCAGCTCGGGAGCGACGCGCTCGGGGACGTCGAGTGCGTGGTCGCGCAGCTCCTCCAGGGCGCGCTCACCGACCCGCTCCAGATTCTCGCGAACTGCGGGCAGCTCGTCATCTCGCAGCTCATCACGCTCGCAGAGGACCTCCTCGCCATCCCGCTCGCGCTGGACGGCGGCGCAGACGCAGCGGCACCGGCGTTCAAGCCGAAGATGCTCCCACCGCACCTCGCGAACATCGTACTCACGGACGTGCAGCGCTCGCGCATCCAAGTCATCCACGACGCCGCAATCAAGCTGACCGACGCCGGCCAGTGAGCGCGCCGGTAGCCGGCAGCGCCAAAGACGAGAAAGACCTCGCGCAGGACAAGCTCGGGGAGGCCTCGGCGCGCTTCCCGCTCGGGCTCTACGCGCACTACAAGGGGCCTAAGTACCTCGTCTTCGCGCTCTCGCTCGACGAAGAGACGCTCGAGCCCCTCGTCCACTACGAGTCACTCGCGCACGGGACGATTTGGACGCGGACGCTCAAGAACTTCACCGAGACGGTCGAGCTGCCGGAGGGGCCGACGCTGAGGTTCCGGTGCCTGCAGCCCGCCCGCACGAAGAGGGGAACCATTGGGTCCGGCGCGGAGGTCCGGATCCTTTGGTCCACGATAGCCGTCTTGTCGCTGCTCCTCTCGTGCATCGCGGTCCTCGCGTGGCTGCATTTCCTCCCGGCCGTGCTCGCCGGGCTCGGCGGGTTGATCGCCGGCGGGATCGCCATGAAGCTCGTGGACCGCGCGAAGCTTGGCAGGCCCGCGAGGAAGGTGGCGTCGACGACCTTCTCGCCGGAGGAAATTCCGACCAGAAAAGATTCCCTGCGTCCCCACGAACTCGGGACCAAGGACAGGTGAGAGCCGTGCACACGTCCGGCCGCGCGGCGCCCATGGCCGCGTAGATCAAGACTGTCATACTGATCGGAATAGAAGGAGCAGCACCATGACCCTCACCACCGTTACCGTCCTCATCGCCTTCCTCGGCGTGCTCGTCGGATACGTCGCTCAAGCCGTCAACACCGGCTCCCTCTTTGGGATCGTCACGGTCCCGAAGACGTGGCTGCCGTACCTCGCCCTCGCGGGGACCTTCCTCGCAGCGTTCGTTCAGTCGATCGCCACCGCCACCACCGTGAACGGGACCGCGTGGATCAACGCGCTCCTCGCGGGCATGGTCGCTCTCGGCGGCAACGCAACGGGCATCACGATCAGCCAACATCTTGCGACCGCAAGCGCGAAAAAAGCTGCCTGAGAAGACCGGACGATCGCGGACCAAGGCCACCCTTGGTCCGCGTCGCACGCTCTTGTAGAATCCCGCAACTGAACGAGGAGATGAAGCCATGCCGACGTGCCACAACTACCACCGTGTTCACCCACGCCTGCGCGGCGTTCGTCTCGGGGCCCACGTCGCGAGGGCGAGCTTCCCGTCCGGCACGCTCTCGCCCGCTGAGATCCTGACCGCGTACGGCTTCAAACAGAATCAGTTCGCGGGCGCGGCCGTCATCAAGCTCGGCGTAGGATCGCTCGGCGGCGGCGTCGTGCAGGCCGACATCGACAACAGCGTGAAGGCGTGGGGGATGCTCGCGCCGAACGTCACGGTGCGCACCGTGGGCGGCGCGATCAACGACCCGACGAGCGATCAAGATTCGAACGTCGAGAACATGCTCGACCTCGTCCCGACGATGGCCTTCACATGGTGGTGGCTCACGGGAACCGCGGCCGACATCACGATCTGCTTTGGCCCGAACGCGAACGACGGCATGACGCTCGTCACGAATGATCTCGTCGCAGCGGGCGTGAAGGTCATGAGCTGGTCGTGGGGCTCGGCGGCGTCGAGCTGGGCGCCGGCCGATCGCGCGAGCCTCGCGGCCGCGTTCGCCGCAGGAGTTCAATCAGGGGTCACGTTCTGCGCCGCGGCCGGTGACAACTCGATCGACGACGGCACGAACGCGTCGTCGGCCGATTACCCGTCGAGCGACCCGAACGTCTGGGGCGTCGGCGGCACGAATCTCCAGATCAACACCGACGGGAGCCGCGCGAGCGAGTCCGCGTGGGGCGACGGCGCGCCCGGCGACGAGGGCGGCGGTGGCGGCTTCGATCCGACAGTGCCGGTCCCGAGCTTCCAGCAGGGCGTGATCCCTGCGGGGAGCCCAGGTCGTGGGGTGCCCGACACCGCTGCTAATGCGGACCCGAATTCCGGATGGCAAATGTCGGCCAACGGGAGCTGGACGGTTGTGGGCGGAACGAGCGCGTCCTCGCCGTTTACCGCGGCGCTCATCGCCGTCGCGAAGGGTCTCGCCGGGACGGCGAACGCCGTTACCGCGGGCCTCCTCACGCCGGCCATCTACGCGTCGAGGGCGACGGACACGAACGACATCACGACGGGTTCGAACGGCGACCCCGCGACAGCCGGGTGGGATCCGGCGACGGGCCTCGGCTCGCCGAACAACGGCGCGTTCATGACGGCGCTCGGCGTCACGAATGTCCCGAACCCGCCGCCTGCGCCGACTCCGCCGACGCCGACCCCGACTCCTCCGACTCCGCCGACTCCACCAGCATCGAGCGTTCACAAGTACCAGGCGGTCGCATGGGCAGCCGAGGGCATCGTCGAGAACTGGGTCCCCGGAGCCTCGCTCTCCGACGTGCAGGGCTGGGCAGACCAGGGCCTCGAAGAGCGTTGGCCCGAAGAGAGCCAAAAGAAACCGTGACGCTCTGGGCACGGATCGGGGCGTGGCTCACGGCGCACTCCGATTTCATGAACGAGGTTCCCTATCTCGCAGCGATGGCCCACATCGGTTGGGCGTGCCTCATCGTGCTCAGCGCGGCGATGATCTCGGTGCTCGACATGCACTGGTGCATCGGCATCTCGATCAGCATGACCGTGTTCGGCCTCGTGAAAGAATATGTGTATGATGCACGTTTCGAGCGGCCCGTGCAGTCGTTCCGCGATAACACGGAGGATTTCGCCGGCTACCTCGGCGGGATCGCGCTCGCGTGGGCCGTGATCGGGATCTCGCTCTATCTCCGTGCGTATAGAAGATGACGAGGACGACATGCTCAGGGTAACGGTCGAGTACGTGCCGAACGGCGACGAGAGCCGCAAACGCGTGATCCGCATCATGACGATCTCGAACATGTCGGGCCTCGCGGACATGTCGGACTACGAGGTCCACGCCTACAGCGAGAAGCCTTCGCAGAGGAAAGAGGGGCGCGTCCGCGGGCACGAGCGGCGAAAATTCGGGGCCTGGGCGCTGGTCTCGAGGGCGATCAAGGCGCTCAAGCTCGATCTCGATGGCGACTGACGGGTGACGGGACAAGAAAGAGAGCCACGACATGCACGAAGATGGAATCGATCTCGGCGTAGGGCGTGAGCCCCGTCCGACCATGAAGCTCAGGTTCGTGAAGAAAGAGCCGGAGCCGGAGCCCGAACAAGAGCCGAAGCTCGAGCTAGACGGAGAACAGGAGCCCGAGAAGATCTGCGTCGACTGCGAGTTGCCCCTGGCGCTCTCGTCGTTCTACACGAACGCGGCGAGCAAGGACGGCCGGCAGTCACGGTGCAAGAGCTGCGACAACAAGCGCCGCGCTGAATACAATCATCCCGAGGACGCCCGCGCGCGCAGGCCCGCAGCGGAGGTCGCGGGCCCTGTGGAACGCGCGACGTATTCGTACGAAGGGATCTCGGGCGGATTTTTGATCTACGGCTACGTGCGCTAATCTTGGACGAGATGGCAGCGAAGCTCTACGCGACGGCGATCAAGCTCCGTAGCAAATGCGAGATCGCGTTCGACGACGACCCGAACACGGAGGTCGGTAAGGTCATAGGCAGCCGGGAAGGCGCCGAGAGCTTCTTCTTCGTCTACGTCATGCGCGGGGACTCGGGCTTCCGCGGCCGGACGATGGACCGCTCGAACATCGTCGTCGTCTCGGACAAGGGGATCGAGATCCACGGGCCGGACGAGAACGTCATCAGTCTCGCGCTCGCCGGCGGAATCTGATGAACGCCGCGACCGAGTACCCGCACATCGAACTCCGGGACGTGCCCGGCGAACTCGAGCCGACACCCTTCGTGCTCGGGACCGCGATCCCGGTGCGCCGGATCTACGACTGGTTTCGCCGCGGCATCCCCGCCGAGACGCTCATCAAGCGTTACCCGGCCCTCGGGCCCGCGAAGGTGCTCGCGGCGCTCGCCTATGCGCACGACCACAAGGACTTCGTCGAGCGCGATATCGCGCGGGCCGAGGACGCCGCGAGGATGGACACCCTCCCGCCGCCGCCGAGTCGGCCGCAGAACTGAAAGGAAACGGGCATGAGCGAAGCGGTGTGCGAAGTGTGCCAACGATCTGAAGAGGGCGTGAGTGCGATGGATCTGCTCCGCGGCGGTTGGTCGATCATCCCGGAGGGCGCGTTCCTCTCGTCGGCCTACAAGGCCAGCGGGCTCCCCGCGTCGACGTTTGCGAACGTGACCGCCTTCAGCCGACGCTGGTCGTGTCCGAACTGCGGGCCCGTGGGCCGACGGCTGGGCGCGCTACCGTGAGGGCATGACGATGCTCGACGCAGAACTCGACGCGGCGATGACCAAGGCCTTCAGGGAACTCTCGCAGAAGAGTCTCTATGTCGTGCAGTGCGAGACCGCTGTGACGTGGACCGGGCGGGCGCTGGCGGCCTATGAGATGTTCACGCACCACCGGGACCCGCAGTGGCTCTCCGACGCGCGCGAGTACGCGCACGAGGCTCTCGAGCACGCAGCCCTCGCGGGCCCGCACATCTATGGGCCTGTACACGCGCGTCTCCACGGAGCCATGACGTCAGCTTTGTCGATGCCACGGGCGGGTGAGTGATGTCGCGGACGAAGTACTACGCGATCGACGACGGGCAGCTCCGGTTACTCCGGAAGCTCAAGAGCAGGCTCCACACCGAAGAGAGAATGAACGGTGACGAGATGCGCGACTGGGGCCATGAACTCGAGGCGATCGTACGGATCGTGGAACAGCTCGAGATCGAAGAATAGGATCTTGCGCGTTTTTGGTGCGCGAGCCACCCGCTGGTAATCTCTCGGGATGACGATCGTTGCGCTTCTCCCGGTCATGGTCTTCGTCGCAGGCCTCCTCATGTACCTCTTCTGCGTCAGCGTCTCGAAGACGTCGATCGCGGAGGTCGGGCGTATGATGTTCTTCGCCGGGCTCCTCGCGTTCTTGATGAGTTCAGGAGCCCAGAGCTGCACGATGGGGACGGCCGGGGGAGGCTCTGCGCAGCACCGCTGATGGCGGCCGTTCGTTTTTACTCGCCCGTGTCGGACGGCGCGTTCGCCGACATCGTCGACGAGCTTGGCCGTGCGGGAGCCTCGTGCATGGCCGAGAGGCCGAGTTTCGTCCGCTGCACGTGGCACGGCGCGCGGTTCGTGATCGTGCACGACCCCGACGGGGTGGTCCGCGCGCAGCTGGTCGACGACGCCGGGCTCGGGGCGCGCGCGTGGGACGCGATCGACTCGGTCCTGACGCGCAGCACGAGCACGCACACAGGGTGGGGATCCGCGGAGCGCGTCGGAGCGTTCTTCTACGATGCAGACCTCGCCAAGTTCGGCAACGCTTTCAGCCCGTTCGTTCAAACCTCGTCGCAGCAAGCGGCGACGCTCGCACTTCAGCGCCCGTTCGAGGACAGGTATAACCCTCGCTATGATGGTCAGACGTGGGACGACTGGCAGAGGTGGACCGGTGGTGAGGGGTGGGGCAGCGAGTGGGCAAGCGAATGGGTCGGCGCGGCCGGGCAGGCCTCGGGCGGTGCGATCGACGCGATTGACAAGAAGGCCCTCGTCGCGACGGGTGCGATCGCGCTGCTCACGGTGATGTTCGCGCTCCGAAACAAGCGGCACTGGCTCGAGATAACGGCCGCGGGCGCGGGCGGCGTCGCGCTCGTGTGGGGCATGGGCACGGGCCACAAGCTCACTCCCCGGTGACGGGCGGGCCACGGCCCTGTAAGCTCAGGCCGTGAAGATCCAGTGCCGGGACCACCACCTCGTCGAGTGGGAGGGGCACGTCGTCTGCCGCGAGTGCCAGCGCGTCTACCAGACGAAGGACATGGACCTGCCGCACTTCGCCCCCATGGTGTGCGCATGCGGCGCGAAGCTCATGCCCGACAAGGACAACGGCAAGAGGAAGTTCTCGGCGCGCGTCTGCTGCCCCGAGTGCTTCGAGCAGCACGTCTCTGCGCAGCTCGTCCACTGAGCCCCCCGAGTCAGGAAACCAGCGCGCCGCGCGTCTTCCTAACGGCAACTTGACGGCAGCTTGGCCATGCGTTACGACGGATGCAGGCGGAGCGAGCAATTTCTGACTCCCGGACAATGAGAGACGAGAGACCATGAGCCTAGACATCAACGGTAAGTTCATCGTCGCCGTGTGGATGGTTCCGCTCGAGAGACCCAAGGACCTGAAGGGTCGCGTCTACAGGAGCGGCGATTGGCTCGCGACCCTCTACAAGGAAGACGGGCAGAGCGACTACGGATGCCACATGCGCTTCCGCTACTACGTGGACGCCAAGGTCGACAACTCCGAGGACGTGTTCAGCGAGTTCGAGGGTAGGTTCCCGAACAAGACCGAGGCCGAGGCCCTGGGGACCATGAACCAGATGGCCGAGGAGATCGCGAAGGTGGGCGAGAGGGGCGGCGGGAGGCCGGAGATCCACAAGCTCATCATCCGCTCGAGCGACATGGACACCATCTTCACGCACCTCGCGCGAGAGGACTTCTTCCACATCAGGCTCCTTCCTCCGGAGCCGAGAAACCCATGAAGAAGAAAAAAGCAAAACCTTCGATCGAGGGACAGACTGCGAAAGTGGACGCCATCGCGGACAGGCTTCGGCCGAAACTTCGCGAGCCCGAGCCCGCGTTCTTCGCCGCGGACACGATCGCGAACGCGTCCGGCGTGCAGACGATCCTCGATCGCTACAAGTGGAAGGAAGTCCACGCGCCGAAGACGTGGCACCCGACGATGCCGGGCTCCGAGCTTGCCGGCTTCTACGGCGGCAGGACGTCGCGCCGCGGTTCCTTCGGGCAGTACGACGTCATCCTCGTGCACGTCCCGGTGCGCGGTTCGTACATGGTCTCCGGCACGAAGCTCATGCAGCTCGTCGACTCCGCGATGATTGAGATCGGCCATCCGATCCGGATCGTGTGGGAGGGGCACCTGCCCCTCGGCAAGAGCGAGAGCGGCGAAGAGAAGCGGATGAAGCTCTTCAGGGTGCTCGTCGCCGAGGGCGACCCCATCGACGCGGAAGATTTGCCGAGGGTATCCCAGTGACGGATCCCGACTGTGACGAGCCTGATTTTCGTTCGCTCGAGGACTGGCTCGAGCGCGAGATCGGCAAGCGCTTTCCGGACGACGTCATCGAGCTGCCGCCCGGGCAATTGCGCGTGCGGATCTTCAAGCTCTCCACCGATCTTCTCAGCCTCGCGCGGAAGAAGGGCTACGCGCTCGTCCTCGAGAGCGCGCTGAAGGCCCGCCGAGTGCTCGCCGGCAAATGCGCGCAGTGCGGCGGCGAGCTGGCGTACAAGGGCGCCCTCTACTGCGGGGCCGGGTGCACGGCGCGGAGCGAGGCCCACGAGCCTGTTGAGTTCAAGGACATGAAGACGAAGGCATGAAGCTCATCAACGACGAGATCGAGCGCGCGAGGCGGGAGAGCAAGGCGCTCTACGAGCAGGCCGAGCGGGACGGGCTCGCGGTGCTCGAGGAAACGCGGAAGAAGTGCGACGCGATGATCGACGAGGCCGGCAGGACCGCGGTGGCGGCGGTGAGGCGCAAGTCGAACATCCTGCTCACCATCTTCGCCGTATCCATGGCGATGACGTTCTCGGCCGGGTACCTCGTCGGCCGGATCCACTGGTGGTGATCCCCCTTGCGCGGGGCGCGGGCGTTGGTTAGGGTTATGTAACGTTAGGTAACTCCCAATGAAGCGGATCAAGAAAAACCTCGCGAGGAAGGCTGCGAAGAAGACTCGGCCCGCGCCGATGGCCTACACCTTGGCGGAGGCCGCGGTCCCGGACTCGACGCGGATGCAGCTCACGTGGGACAGGAAAATGCGCATCCACACGGTCTGGTACGAGTTCGTGCAGCGCTTCAAAATGAAGAGTCCCGAAAGCAAGTACCGCTGGACGGCCTA
>Ga0181524_10004930_pt1 | contig 12140 bp, 14 predicted proteins | sample PEATcosm2014_Bin_34_FD_119761 | JGI IMG/M metagenome (GOLD analysis project Ga0181524, IMG submission 119761) | Peatland microbial communities from MTU Mesocosm Facility, Houghton, MI, USA - PEATcosm2014_Bin05_60_metaG | ecosystem: Environmental > Terrestrial > Soil > Wetlands > Peat | place...
GAGGTGAAGACGATGCGGCCGTAATTGCGCTCGCGCATGCCCGCCCAGACCGCCTTGGCCGAGATCGCCGAACCCATGAGATGGACGTTCACGACGCGCTCGAAATCGGCGAGCTCCATCTTGGCGAAGCTCTTGTCGCGCAAGATGCCGGCATTGGCGACGAGAATGTCGACGCCGCCCCATCGTTCCTCAGCGCCCTTCACCATCGCTTCGACTTGCGCCGGGTCGCAGACGTCGGCGCCGTCCGCGACGGCAAGGCCGCCCGCGCGTTGGATTTCCTCGGCCACGCGGAGCGCCGATTGCGGCGCAGCGCCGCCCGGTCCCAGATCGTTGACGACGACCCTTGCGCCGCGCGCGGCGAGTCCGAGCGCATGGCAGCGCCCGAGGCCGCCGCCGGCGCCGGTGACGATTGCGACGCGGCCGTCAAAACGAATTTCCATCAGGGCTCGATCTCTTGCTGTTGGGGGCGACGGTCTCGGGCTCGCGCGGCGGTCAGGCGCGGCGGCCGGGCGGGTCGATGGCGATGCGCGCGGGGCTCGGTCGCGGCCGCGGCGCCGATCGTAGGCGCAGGCCTGTCGGCTTGCCCCGGGACTCGTCGTCCGCGCCGAAGCTCATCACCGCCGCGGCGCAGACGACGCCGCCGAAGGTGAAGGCGAAGCTGGCGCAAAGCAGCACGAGACCGGGAATCAGCGCGTCCGAGCGCCAGAGCAGCGATCGCAGCCCGACGAAGTCGAACGCGAGGATCAGGAGCGCGCAAAACACGCCGATCGCCATGCCGAACGCCCAATTGACGATCATCGCGCGCACCAACCGATCCCGCGCTCCCCAGCGCCGCCATGCCGCGTTCAGACCGCTTCGCTTCTTCTGCACCGCTTCTTCTCCTCCGGCGATTTCGTCGGCCGCGCCCGCGCGTCCAGCGCGGAACCGATCGCAATCTTATGCCGATTCGCGCCCGCGTCCAGCGTCGCCGCACAAAGCGTCATCCTCGTTCGGGTCGGGTCGCGACCCAGATCCTGTGCCGCGCGCCGCCGCGGGCGCCGCGCGAGCGCACGGGGATTTCCTCCGCCGCGAAGCCGGCGTCGCGAAGCCTCTGGGTGAACCGCCGGTCGGGCCCCGAGGACCATACGGACAAAAGGCCGCCGGGCCGCAGCGCCGCGCGTGCGGCGGCGAGCCCGCGCGCGTCGTAGAGCCGGTCGTTGGCCGCGCGCGTCAGCCCTTCCGGGCCATTGTCGACGTCGAGCAGAATGGCGTCATAGGTCGAATTGGCGGCGCCGATTAGCCGCACGACGTCGGTCACCTCGACGCGCACGCGCGCGTCCTCAAGCGAACCGGCGAAGATTTCCGCCATCGGCCCCTCGGCCCATTGCACGACCGCGGGGATCAGTTCGGCGACTTCGACCCGCGCGGAAGCGTCGAGCGCGCGCAGCGCGGCGCGCAGGGTGAAGCCCATGCCCAGCCCGCCGATCAGGACGCGCGGCGCGGCGCGCCCGCTCAGTCTCGCGCAGGCGATGGCGGCGAGCGCTTCCTCCGAACCGGAGAGGCGGCTGTTCATCAATTCGTTGGCGCCGAGCCGGATCGAGAATTCCGCGCCCCGTCGCATCAGGCGCAGTTCTCCGCCCCCGCCGGGGATCGGCGCCTTGGCGAGCAGGACCCAGGGAATCACGGTTCGTCTTTGCGCGCATTGAGCGCGTCGGCGAGGCGCATCGCCGCCGAGCCGGGCTTCAGCGGCTTGGGCTGGCTTTCGTGCGGCGCCCAGCCGGTGAGCCAGATCGTCTCGAAGGTCGCGCGCAGGCGCCCGTCGGAATCGGCGAAGCGCTCGGCGTAGACCGAAGCCGCGCGCATGAGCACGTCGCGGCGCAGCGGCTTGCGGCTGCGCAGGGTCAAGGCGTTGGTCGCCCCGAAAGCCCTTAAGTCGCGCATCAGCGCGAAGAGATCGTCATAGCGGACGACGACAGGATCGGCGTCGACCACCGGCAGCGCGAAGCCGGCGCGTTGCATCAGGCTCCCGAGCGCGCGCACGTCGGCGAAAGGGGCGACGCGAGGCCCGGCGCCGCCGAGGATTTCGCTCTCGGCGATCGTCAGGCTCTGGCGCAATTCGGTCAGCGTGTCGCCGCCGGCCAAGGCCGCCAGAAACAGCCCGTCCGGCCTCAGCGCGCGGCGAATCTGGATCAGCGCGCCCGGCAGGTCGTTGACGTGATGCAGCGCCATCAGCGAGACGATGAGATCGCAGCTTTCGCTCGCCAGGGGCAAGCGCTCGACGTCGCCGACGGCGCCAGAGTACCCGCCGCTTCCGACGCCGAGCGGGGAGGGCGCGAGGCGCAGCGTCAGCGCGCCTCCGCTTCGCGCCGCGAGCGTCTCGGCGGCGTGCGGCCCCGGCGAGCCGGCGTCCGCCGCCACGGCGAAGACGCGGCGCACCAGGCTCAGGCGATCGGCGAGCTCCTCGGCGGCAAGCCGCAGCAGGAAGTCGGCGCCGGGATTGGCGGGCGCCGCGCGGTAGGCGCGTTCGAGCCGCGCGGCGAGAAGCGCGCGGTCGAACAGGGCGGGCGGCGAAGCGGGCGTGGACACGGCGATGTTATCGCGCAGACGGGCGCCACGCGTAAAGGCGCGCGATCAAAGCGTCGCCGCAACCGCGGACTTGCATGCGATCTATAAATCGATATAAAAGATCGATATTATCAACCGATAGCGAGGCCGTCCGATGGAAGGCCATCGCCAACATGGCCGACCGTCCCAATCAGCCGAGAGGATATCTTCCATGAACGCCCGCAGTCTTGATCTTGTCGTTGCGCCGCTGACTCCCGCCGTCGGCGGGCTCGTCTCCGGCCTCGATCTCTCGAAGCCTTTGTCGGACAGCGTCATCGCCGGCCTGAGGACGGCGCTGGCCGAGCGCCATGTGCTGTTTTTCGAAAATCAGACTCTCGAGGCGCCCGCCCACCGCGACTTCGCGGCGCGCTTCGGCGCGCTCCACGTCCATCCGATTTTTCCGCACGTCGAGGGCGTGCCGGAGATCACGTCGATCGAGACGCGGCCCGACTATATCCCCGACAATGACAATTGGCATACCGACGTCACCTTCATCGAGACGCCGCCGTTTGGCGCCGTCCTGACGCCCCGGATCCTGCCGCCCCACGGGGGCGATACATTGTGGGCGTCGAGCGCAGCCGCCTACGAGGCGTTGTCCGAGCCGCTGCGGCGCCTGCTCGACGGCCTGACGGCGGAACACAGCTTCGAGACCGGCTTTCCCAGGCATCGTTGGGGCGTCGGCGATCGCAAAGCGCAATGGGAAAAGGCGGTGGCCGCCAATCCGCCAGTCGTTCATCCCGTCGTGCGCACGATCGAGGGGGGACGGCGCGGTCTGTTCGTCAACTCCGGCTTCACGTCGCGCATTCTCGAACTCGCGCCCAAAGAGAGCGAAGCCCTGCTGGCGTTTCTCATCGAGCACCAATCCAAACCGGAATTCACCGTTCGCTGGCGCTGGAAACTGGGCGACGTCGCTTTCTGGGACAATCGCCTCAGCACCCATTACGCGACGCTCGACTATCTCCCGCAATCGCGCGTGATGAACCGCGCCGCGATTCTCGGCGACCGTCCGCGTTAGCGGCGGCTTCGGCGCGATCGGATTCGCGCCGCGCCCGCCCGCGCAACGGCTGACGACTATAATCTAGTTAATCCATCGATTTACTTGACTCAATGCGCCGGCTGTGGTGACCCTCACCCGATGGTCGCCGGAGAGCGGCTCCAAACCCGCCGGCCGACGGCCCTGACGATCGCCCAGCCGTCGACCGGCGTTTCCCCGGATCGGCGGCCAACTTGAGGATGCTTTTCATGAGACTCAAAAAAACTCTTGTCGCCGCGGCGCTCGGCGCCTTCGCCTTGTTCGGGTCGGCGGGCGCCGAAGCGGCGGACAAGACCGTCGTCGTCGGTTATCAAACGGACGCGCTGCCCTCCTCGGTCGCGATCGCCAACGGCGAATTCTCGAAAGCCACCGGCGCCAAGATCGACTTTCGCCGTTTCAACTCCGGCGCGGAAATTTTCGCCGCGATCGCCTCGGGCGACGTGCAGGTCGGCTATGTCGGTTCGAGCCCCTTCGCCGCGGCGACCTCGCGCGGCCTCGACGTGAAGGCCTTCTATCTCGCTTCGATCTCGGGCGTCGACGAGGCGCTGGTCGTGCGCAACGGCTCCGGAATCAACTCTCTCGCCGATCTCAAGGGCAAGAAGCTCGCCGCGGCGCCGGTCTCCACCGACCATTATCAGCTCCTCGCGCTGATCAAGAGCCTCGGCTTGACGGAGAAGGACGTGCAAGTCTTCGCCATTCCGCAGCCCGACATCGTGGCCGGCTACAATCGCGGCGATCTCGACGGCGGCTTCGTCTGGGACCCGGCGCTGACCGAGTTGAAGAAGAACGGCAAGGTGCTGGTGACGTCGAAGGACGTCGCCGACAAGGGCGCGCCGACGTTTTCCGCCTGGGTCGCGACCAGCGCCTTCGCCAAGGACAATCCCGACTTCCTGAAATCCTTCTCCGGCGTCATCGCGAAATACCAGACCTCCTTCGTCAACGACAAGGCGGCGTGGGGGCCCGATAGCGAAAACGCCAAGCTGCTCGCCGGCTTGCTCGGCGGCACGCCCGCCGACCAGGCGAGCGCCTTGAAGAACCTGTCGTTGCTGCCCCTCGACGTTCAGCTCTCCGACGCTTGGCTCGGCGGCGGCGAGAAGTCGGGCCTCGCCAAGATTCTCAAGGACACCGCTGGCTTCCTGAAGGAGCAGAAGAAGATTTCCGAGGTTCTGCCCTCCTATGCGCCCTTCGTGACGCCAGACGCGCTCATCGCGCTCAAGAAAGAGGCGCGCTCGTAGGAACGGGCGAGGCGCGCCGCCAAGCGAAAGCTTGCGGCGCGTCCCGCTGCGAACAGAGGCGTCCTTCATGCTCCGCGTCGACAAAGCTTCGCTCTATTTCGCCTCGCGCGACGGCCGCCCCGTTCATGCGCTCGATCGCGTGTCGCTCGACATTCCTGAGCGCGCATTGGTCGTCGCGCTGGGAACGTCGGGTTGCGGAAAGTCGACCCTGCTGAACGCGATGGCGGGATTCCTGCCGCTCTCGTCGGGGTCGATCACGCTGAACGGCCATGCCGTCGAAGGTCCCGGCGCCGAGCGCGGCGTCGTGTTTCAGAAGGACACTCTGCTGCCGTGGAAGTCGGTCGCGGAGAACGTCGCGCTCGGCTTGAAATTCGCCGGCGTGGGACGCGCGGAGCGGCGCGATCGGGCGCTCGAATTGTTGCGGCTGGTCGGCCTCGAAGACTTCGCCGACGCCGCGCCTTACGAGCTCTCCGGCGGCATGCGCCAGCGCGTCGGCATTGCGCGCGCGCTGGCGCCCGATCCCGCCATTCTCCTGATGGACGAGCCCTTCGGCGCGCTCGACAGCATGACGCGCGAGCAGATGCAGGAGCTTCTCGTCTCCGTCTGGGCGCGCACGGGCAAGCAGATTTTCTTCATCACCCATTCGATCGAGGAAGCCTTGTTCCTCGGCACGCAGTTGATCGTGATGTCGCCGCGGCCCGGGCGCGTGGTCGCGCGTTACGATCTCGACTTCGTCGAAACATTCGCACGCGATCGCGACGCCAGAGCCGTCAAGACCGCTCCGACTTTCGCCGGTTTGCGCGAAGAAATCCGCGCCATCGTCCACCAGACCGAACCGAACCGGAGCGCCGCGCAATGACCGACATCGCCGCTGCGAACTCGCCCTCGGCGCCGCTCACGGAGGCGCCGCCGCGCGTCGTCAAAATGCGCGCCTTCGGCATCGGCGAATATTCGACGCTCGCGATCAGCGTCGCGACGGGTCTCGCGCTCCTCGCGCTGTGGCAGTTCGTCGCCTGGACGCGTCTGGTTTCCCATCTCTTCCTGCCGACGCCTTCCGAAGTCGTCGACGCGGCGATCTCGATTTATCGCGACGGCTACGCCAATGCGTCGCTTTGGGAGCACGTCGGCGCGAGCCTCGCGCGCATCGTGACGGCGGCGGCGATCGCCATCGCGTTGGGAGCGCCGATCGGCCTGTCGATGGGGCTCAGTCGTTGGGCCAAAGGCGTCTTCGACACGCCGATCGAATTCTATTGGCCGTTGCCGCCGCTCGCCTATTTGCCGCTGATGATCATTTGGCTCGGCATCGGCGAAGTGTCGAAAATCGCGCTGCTGACGCTCGCGATGTTCGCTCCGATCGCGCTCTCCGCGCAAGCCGGCGTGCGGTCCGTGTCGAGCGAGCGCGTCAATGCGGCGCTCTCGCTCGGCGCGACCCGCTTTCAGCTTCTGCGCGAAATCGTGCTGCCCTCGGCCTTGCCCGAAATTCTCACGGGCATCCGCATCGCGCTGGGCGTCGGCTGGGGCACGCTCGTCGCGGCCGAACTGATCGCGGCGACCCGCGGCATCGGCTATCTCATCATGTCGGCTTCGAATTTCCTCGCCACCGACGTCGTGTTCGTCGGCATCGGCATTATCGCCGCCTGCGCCTTCGCGTTCACTTTCGCGATGCGTCTCGTCGAACGTTGGCTCGTGCCCTGGAAAGGGCAGAGTTGAGCGGGCTCAGAGCTCGGGTCACGGCCGCCCCGGCGCTTGAATACGCGCCGGGTCGCCACGATAGGAAGAGCGGTTTGGAAAAAGGGCTCGCCGAAATCGGCGTCGCCGGCTTGACGTGAGTCAACGGGCTCGGGCGCTCGCCGTCATAGTGTTTCAAAAATTAGGCCCTTGTTTGCTTCGCGTTGTTTGCTCGTCGAGGCGTGGCGAGCCCTCCGATCGTCGAGGGGGCGAGGGCGGGGCGGTCGCCGACGGCGGACTTAGCAGGCCGGAACGAAGCTCGCATGGCTCTAAACTGTTCGGCGCCGCCGATTGAGCGAAGAGGCGACTGGGAGCACTTTCCGCACGGCGCGGACGTCGGGCTGCGAGGGCGGGGCGCGACGCCCGCGCAAGCCTTCGAGGCGGCGGCCCGCGCCCTGACGGCCGTCGTCACCGACGCGCCGGTGGAGCCGAGAGACGGCGTTCCCGTGATTTGCGAGGCGCCCGACCTCGAGCTCCTTTTCGTCGAATGGCTCAACGCCATCATTTATGAAATGGCGGTGCGGAATATGCTGTTTGGCCGTTTTGCGGTTCGCATCGAAGGCGCGCGCCTCGTGGGAACGCTGTGGGGCGAGCGGGTCGACGTCGCGCGGCACGCTCCGGCGTGTGAGCCGAAGGGCGCGACCTACACCGAGCTGAAGGTCGCCAAGGAGGCCGATGGCGCATGGTCGGCCGCGTGCGTCGTGGACGTGTGAAGGAGATCGGCGATGGATCCCGGCCGCTTCACTCGCGTCGATCCCACCACCTGGCGCATCGAGGCGACGGGGGCGATGCGCGTCCCGGCGATCATCTACGCCGACGAGACCCTCATCACGGACATGGACGATAAGGTTCGCGAACAGGCGGTGAACGTCGCGACCCTGCCAGGGATCGTGCAGGCCTCGTATGTCATGCCGGACGCGCATTGGGGGTACGGCTTCCCGATCGGCGGCGTCGCGGCGTTCGACGCGGATCGCGGCGGCGTCGTGTCCGGGGGCGGCGTGGGTTTCGACATCTCCTGCGGCGTGCGCACGATGCTGACCGGACTGTCGGTCTCCGACGTCGTCCTCGTGCAGAAGTCGCTTGCCGAGTCGCTGTTTCATCAAATCCCGGCCGGCCTCGGCAGCGAGGGAGCGATCACGCTCGACGCGGGCGAAATGGACGCCATGCTCGCCGGCGGCGCTCAATGGGCGGTCGAGCGCGGGTGGGGCGCGCCGCGCGACCTTGAACGGATCGAGGAAAGCGGGCGGATGGCCGGCGCCCGGCCCGATTTCGTTTCCGACCATGCCAAGGAACGCCAGCGCCGCGAGATGGGGACGCTGGGCTCCGGCAATCACTATCTCGAGGTCCAGGCGGTGGCCGAGATATTCGACGCGACCATCGCCGGCGTCTTCGGGCTCGCGCGGGACGATGCTCTCGTCACAATTCATTGCGGCTCGCGCGGCCTCGGCCATCAGATCGGGACCGAGTTCCTGAAAGAAATGCTGGCGACGGCGAAGGGGGCGGGCATCGAGCTTCCCGACCGCGAACTCGCCTGCGCCCCGATTCATTCCGAGGTCGGCCAACGCTATCTCGGCGCCATGCGGGCGGGGGTCAATTGCGCGCTCGCCAATCGCGAGATTCTCGGTCACTACGCTCGGCGCGTTTTCACCCACTTTTTCCCGAACAGCGACCTGCGTCTTCTGTTCGACGTCTCGCACAACACCTGCAAGGTCGAGTCTCACCTCGTCGACGGTAAGCGACGCGACCTGTTTGTTCATCGCAAGGGCGCAACCCGGGCCTTCGGGCCCGGCCATGAGAGCCTGCCGGCGGCGCTGCGTTCCGTCGGCCAGCCCGTGCTTGTCGGCGGCAGCATGGGGACAGGCTCATACGTGCTCGTCGGCGAAGCGACGAGCGAAGCCAGGGCTTTCTCGTCGGCTTGCCACGGCGCCGGCCGGGCGATGTCGCGCCATGCGGCGCTCAGGCATTGGAGCGGACGAGCGATTGTCGATGATCTCGCGTCACGGGGGATCCTGATCCGCTCGCCGTCGATGCGCGGCGTGGCCGAGGAAGCGCCCGGCGCCTACAAGGATGTCGATGCCGTCGTCGTTGCGGCGGAGCGCGCCGGCCTCGCTCGCAGAGTAGCGCGCTTGCGGCCGCTGATCTGCATCAAGGGATGAGTTCGCCCTCGGCGGCCGGACCATTCGCCGGCGCCGACGCGGGCGCGCCGGAAACTCCCCAGCAGGCCCGAATTTTCGCACAAATTCCATTCCCCTGTCGCGAAAATCCTGCTTAATTCCCGGCATGACCTTGCCCTTCGCGAGCGACGCCGAGTTCGACGCGCCCCCGGCGTTGCGAGCACGGCTGCGCGGCTTCCTGGCCGGCCTAAGCCGCGCCGCGCTCGACACGCTCTATCCCCCGACCTGCCTGGCCTGCCGCGCGGCGACGGGCGAGGCCGATGCGCTCTGTCCGGCCTGCTGGCGGGCGATGCGCTTCATCGAGCGACCGTTTTGCGAGCGGCTCGGCACCCCCTTCGAGCAGGACCTCGGGGCCGGGCTGCTGTCGCCGCAGGCGATCGCCGACCCGCCGGTTTTCCGGCGCGCGCGCGCCGTCGCGCGCTTCGAGGACGGGCCGGCGCGCCGCCTGGTGCATCGGCTCAAATATTCCGATCGCGGCGAGCTCGCCGGGCCGCTCGGGGCCTGGATGGCCAGAGCCGGCGCCGACGCGCTGGCTGAGGCGGACGCCATCGTTCCCGTGCCGCTTCACGCCGTAAAGCTGTGGACGCGGCGGTTCAATCAGGCGGCGGCGCTGGCGCGCGCGATCGCGCGCCGGACCGGCAAGCCGTTCGAGCCGGGGCTCCTCGCCCGCGTCAAAGCGACGCGCTCTCAGGTGGGCCTCAGCCGCGAGCAGCGCGCTCAGAACGTCCAGGGGGCCTTTCGGACGCCGCCGGGGGCGCATGTGAAGGGGCGGCGGATCGCGCTCGTCGACGACGTGCTGACCTCCGGCGCCACCGCCAACGCGGCCGCGCGGGCGTTGCTGCGCGCCGGCGCGGTTCAGGTCGATCTCATCGTCTTCGCTCGGGTTGTGACAGGCGCGTGACGTCCCATATAGTGAGCGAACGCCAGCCAAACGGGCTCTGAAGGAGTGATTTCGCCTTGCCGCCGATCGTCATCTACACCAAATCGAGCTGCCCCTATTGCCACGCCGCCAAGGATCTTCTGCGCCGCAAGGGCGCGCCGTTCGAGGAGATCGGCGTCGACGGCGATCGCGCCGGCCAGGCCGCGATGGCTGTGAAGGCGGGCGGACGCTCGACCGTGCCGCAGATCTTCATCGGCGCCGCGCATATCGGGGGCTGCGACGACCTCTACGATCTCGAAGGGGCGGGGCGGCTCGACGCGCTGCTCGCGGGATGAACGATGATCAAATTCGCGCTCGCCTGCGATAAGGGTCACGACTTCGAAAGCTGGTTTCCCGACGGCGCGGCTTACGAGAAGCAAGCGCGGCGCGGCCTGATCGCCTGTCCGGAATGCGGCTCGACGCGCGTCGCCAAGGCGATCATGGCGCCGGCCGTTCTCGGCGCCTCCCGGCCCGAGCGCGACAAAAACGCCGCGGCGCCGGTTCCCGTCGCGCTCATCGACGAGCGCCAGCGCGCGCTGCGCGAGGCGGTGCGCAGCTTGCGACGCGAGATCGAAGCCCATACCGACGACGTCGGCGCGAAATTTCCCGAGGTGGCGCGGGCGATTCATACCGGCGAGGCGCCGGAGCGCGCCATCCGCGGCCAGGCGAGCCGAGCGGAGGTCGAGGCTCTGATCGAGGACGGCGTCGGCGTCCTGCCGATGCCCTTCGCGCCCGACGACTTCAATTGAAGGACGAAAGGCCGCCTATTTCGCGGCGACGCTGAACTCGGACGCTTCGATCACGGTCGTGCCGATCATCGTGCGCACGGAGACGCGGAACGGCATCAGCACGCGCGCGCCGTCGATCGGCGCCAGCCAGACTTCGAGATCCGTGTTGTCGGCCATGAATTTCGTCGCGGGACGATCGCGCCGATGGCCGGCGATCGGCACGTAGCGCACGGCGCAGACCGCCACCGGGCCGGCGTAGCCCTTGGTGGAAACTTCGCGTTGCCCGACATAGGTCAAATTGACGTCGAAGCGCGTATAGCCGTCGAAGATCGGAATCGTGCGGTCGCACGAGGCCGGTCCGACGAGCGGCCCCTTGGCCGGGGCGGGGATGACGAAGGCGCCGACGGGATCGACGATCCCCTGCTTGTCCCTGTCGGACAAGGGAATGCGGTCGGGCTTGTCCTCGTAGGGCGGCGAAATGTCGACGCCGGTCACCGCGTTGGCGGCCAGAGACATGCGGATCGTGCGCGTCATCGAGGCATTCGTGGCGGTGGTCGCGAATGTGGCGGGCACGACGTGGTTGGCGACGATCGCCCCGTGCCCCGTCGAGGCGCCGCGCGAACGGGAGATCATGCTGGCGAGGCCGGAAAGCTTGGCCGTCGCGTCGATCGCATAGCTGTTCGGCGTGAGCGTGGCGTTCAGGTTGGCGACGCCGATCGGCAAGCCGATCAACGAAACGCTATAGGTCGCGCGCAGCATATCGGCGCTCGCGCCGACAGAGGCGAGCGACAAAGCAACCGCGCCGACGCCGAGGCTGCGCGTCGCCCGCAGGGCCAACCGCCGCAAGGACATCCATTCGTCTCCCGACACGAAGCAGCACAAGATAGCATCAATCTCGCGAAAATCCGACAGCAAGATGGCGACCGGGGCGTTTCCCGGGTTTTGGCGTGGCGATGCAAAAATGTTCCGGAGACGCCTTGTCAAGGTCTTGCGGGGCGGGCGCGCGCGGACGTAACCTTGGTTCATGGTCGAGACGGTCATATCCATTCGCACCGCGCGACTCGGCGACGAGAGCGAAATCGCTCGCGTGCACGATGCGGCGTGGCGCGACGCCTATCGCGGCGTGATCCCCGGCCGCGAACTCGAGCGGATGATCATGCGCCGCGGCCCCGACTGGTGGCGCCGCGCCATCGCCGGCGGCACGCGCCTGATCGTGCTCGATTTCGCCGACAAGGTCGCGGGCTATTCCAACTATGGGCGCAATCGCATGCCGTCGCTGAACTACGGCGGCGAGATTTTCGAGCTCTATCTGGCGCCCGAATACCAGGGCGGCGGCCTCGGCAGACGGATGTTCGAGGCGGCGCAGCGCGATCTGGCGGCGCACGGCTACTCGTCCTTCGTGGTCTGGGCGCTCGCCGGCAACGAACGCGCGCTCGGCTTTTACCGCCGGCTTGGGGGGCGCGTGGTGCGGCGCGCGCCGGAACAATTCGGGACGGAAACGCGCGAACGCGTCGCTTTCGGCTTTGATTGAACCGCCGTCCGCGGGTAAGAGGGGCCCCGCGCGTTTCGCGCGCCAACCCCTTGATCTCGGAGCAAGCCCTTGAATTTGGATGCGGTCTCGATCGGCAAGAACGCGCCGGGCGAAGTCAATGTGGTGATCGAGGTGCCGATCGGCGGCGAGCCGATCAAATACGAGATGGACAAGGCGAGCGGCGCGCTGACGGTCGACCGCTTCCTCTA
>Ga0181524_10004940_pt1 | contig 12122 bp, 10 predicted proteins | sample PEATcosm2014_Bin_34_FD_119761 | JGI IMG/M metagenome (GOLD analysis project Ga0181524, IMG submission 119761) | Peatland microbial communities from MTU Mesocosm Facility, Houghton, MI, USA - PEATcosm2014_Bin05_60_metaG | ecosystem: Environmental > Terrestrial > Soil > Wetlands > Peat | place...
AATTTGGGCGATATGCGCCTGGCACAATTCGATTATCCAACTTGGGATTCATACGCCGAAGCGACCTATTACGAAATGAAAGCCGGCATCGCCGGCCTGGTCCAGGAGGGCCGCTACAACACGGCCGGATTCGACGCCGAAATCTTTGCCGCCACAGGCTTGAAGATGCACCATACCCCGGCCCAAGAATTGAAATTCGAATACGCCATGATGCGCGGGGGCGCCCGTCCATTCGGAAAATTCTGGGGCACCTCCATCTACGGCCAATGTGATCCGGCCATTGCTCCATTGGCCTTGACGACCGCGTACGACATGGGAGCGCGCTACTTCTGGTTTTGGACTTCCGACCACCAGCATCACCTCCCGTGGAATGAACAGATGAGCCTGGCGCGCTCTCTCAAGGAATACGCCTCGAAACACCCGCGTCCCTCTGTCTATTCGCCCCAGCCGCGACGGGACGCGGTCATCGCCATTCAAAAGGGTTATTTTCTTTGCTTGAAAGATTTCCAATGGACACTGGGCAACGACCTGGAACGGCGCGAGGCGGGGGAAAAGTACACGCGTGTGCTCACCCGAGCTTTAACCGCCGCGCAGCAATGTTTTGATCGGGGCGAAGACTTTGACATCACGATCAATGACGGACACCGGCTAGAGGGTTATCGCCGCATCATAAGAATTGACGACGAGAAATAAAAATGCGCGCTGAGAACCCCGTCCGTTCAAGGCGCGTTACCAAACCAAGTTGGTCGCTGTCATCGCCCGGTAAAAGCTGACATGGTTGTCAGCAAAGAGAATGTTCCCAGCCGGCGTGGTGCGGTGCCATCCCTTGGTCTCCGTCGTCGGGTAGGACAGAACGCCGCAACCGAACACGACAGTTTGCGAAGGATTGGTCAAACTGCTTGCGGACAACCCGTCCAAACCATCCCCGGGCGGGAACGGCGGCAACCCTCCAAAATTGAAGATATAGGAATTGCCAACCCACTCGAACAGATCGTAGGTGGTATTGTCCACCGTGCGCCCTTGGTCCATCGGGCAAGTCACCGTGCCTTCGGTCAATCCGTAATGGTTCAAGGGCCGATCTGTGTCATTGAAAATATTGCCTTGCGCCGCGCCGATCTGGTTGTTGTTGGTTCGGCCCGCCCAGACAAACCACTCCATGCCGGCGAGCGAGACGTTGGTTGAGTTCCAAAACAGGCGATCGTTGTAATCTTGCAGGTAAAGATTCAGCGCCATGCTGCATTGGCGCAGATTAGACATGCATTTGGCGTCGTTGGCGCGGGCTTTTGCCCGGCTCAAGGCGGGCAGAAGCAACGAAGCCAGAATCGCGATAATCGCAATCACTATCAACAATTCGATCAGCGTAAACGCCCGCCTCTTTTTCGTTGGTTCGTTCATCATTCCAAAGCGTGCAAAAAAACACACGGTCGCTATCAGACGATCCGGCAACAAGAATTATTCACTGTGCGCCTCAATGGGCGAGAGGAAATTCTCCACGGCTGCTTCCTCATGTAACTCATGTAACTCATTTAACCTTTGCTTGCGTCATTGCCCCGCGAAGCCCATTGTGGGTGCAGAAAATCCGTCGCAGCCGAACAGGAGTCTTCCGAGTAAGCGCGGTGGTGTAGCAGCGAAGAAGATTCCCACTAGTGCAGTGCGATCCGTCGAAAAGACAACAGCCGATTTGGATGGGACCAAGGCAAGGTTCTTCTCCCACTGCCGACGATGGGGCCAAGAGTTGACGCCGCCTCAGGCAGCCTCCCGGAGGCAGTGATGATGCAGACCGCCGACCAGCGGCATCTCGATCACGTCCCCACGGTCTGGTGACTCCACCGGCCGCGGGATTGGACTGTCGTGGGAGAGCCCTCGGTGCGGACGAACTTTATGGCAGTATTCGAAGTAGGATTCGAGAATGTGCGACAATTGCCGTTCATTGAACACGATCACTCGATCCAGGCATTCACGTCGAATCGAACCCACCAGGCGCTCGACGTAGGGGTTCTGCCAGGGAGCGCTTGGGGAGATCAACTTCTGCTGGATGCCCATGCCCTCAAGCCGTTGCACGAAGGCCGAGCCGTAAAATGCAATCCCGATCCCGCAACAGACACTTGGGTGCGGTGTCGTACGGGAATGCGTTGACGACCTGTTGGGCCGTCCACTCTGCGGTCGGCGCCGCGGTGAGATTGAAATGAACGACTTTGCGCCGTTCATGGGTTGATAACCACCAACACGTAAAGCACATGAAAAGTGACCGTGGGAACCCCGAAGAAGTCCATCGCGGCAGTGATACCCGCATGGCTCTGGAGGAAGGTCCGCCAACTTTGTGAAGGTTGGCGCCTGGACTTGGGGCGATACTTCCGGATCGTTGCCGTTGAGGCCTCCAGCCCCAGTTTAGCCAGTTCGTCGCGGATACGCGGACTGCCCCAGGTCGGGTTGACGCTCCACATCCGGCGAATCAACTGAATCAGCGCGGCATCCTTTCGGGGTCGTCCACCGCAAGGCCGGGACTTTCATCGCCAGAACATCCTGAACCCGGCTCGTTGCCAACCGATGACGGTCTCGGGTTGGAAGATGACCAACGCGGCACGCCAGTTTGGCCACTATCCTTTCAAAACCACCCAGAACAGCCGGTCTGTGCCCTGCAGTCTGGGCTTGTGCGCGGGCCGATTGAGCACCGCGATCTGGTGCCGGAGGGCGGGGTTCTCCGAGGCGAGTTGGTGCTTGGGACGGAGCCAGAATAACAGGTAGCGCAGGAGCGCCGAGACAATCGCGAACATGGCTGATTAGCTTGAAGACAAATCCAGCAGAATCAACGACTTCGTTCCGTGACAAAGTTTCTGCCACCCACAGGGGCAGAAATTTCTTTGCCTAGCTCGGGCCGGTCGGCTAGTATTGCCGAACAGCAAAAACCTAACGATCCTATGACCAGTTTCTCCAGCTTGCGGTTTCGCCTGGTGGGAACAGTGTTTCTGGCCGTCGCACCGGCATGGGTGCTGATGTACTTCGCGGACAAGTACTACACGGCTCATTACGGCACTGAGCTTCCCTGGACGGGGTTTGCCGTCGGGTTGGTAGCCTTGGCGGCCGCGTGGTTTGGCGGCGAGCGCTTCATTCTCCGCCAGGTCCGCATCCTGTCCAAAGCAGTCCAACAGTTGGGGGCCGGTGATCTGAACAGCCGCACTGGGTTGTCGCAGGAGCGGGGGGAATTGGGTGAACTGGCACGCGCGTTCGATGCCATGGCGGCCTCGCTGGAGCAACGCGTCAAAGAACGCGAGCGGGCCGAGAGAACCCTCCTCAACCGTTCCTTCCAGCAGACCGTCGTAGCGGCCCTGGGCCAGTTCGCCATGGTGAGCAGCGATGTTTCCTCACTGCTGAATCAGGCCGTGATGCTGGTCGCTCAGACCCTTGAGGTCGAGTACTGCCACATCCTGGAACTGCAGCCGGGCGGGAAGTTCCTGCTGCTGCGGGCGGGCGTTGGTTGGAAGGACGGTTGTGTCGGGAAGGCGGTCATTCCGGCGGACCCCCAGACTGAGTCCGGGTTCACGCTTGGAGCGGGGGAGGCCGTGACGTTCGACCAACTGCCCGAAGAGACTCGCTTCCACGGCTCATCGCTCTTGATCGACCACGGTGTCGTGAGCGGAATCAGCGTCGCGATTGCCGGGCATGGGCAGGCGTTCGGCACCTTGGGGGCGCACACCGCGCACCCGCGGAGATTTACGGAGGACGAGATCCACTTCCTCTTTTCCCTGGCGACGGTGCTGGCGATGGCGGTGGAGCGGATTCGTGCTGAAACCGAATTACAGAAGCTAGCCGCCTTCACTCAGTTGAATCCCAACCCGGCGCTGGAACTGGCTGGCGATGGCACCATCACCTATTGCAACGATGCCGCCCTCAAGCTCGGCCGCTCGGTTGGCCAGGACAATCCGTCTGCGATGCTGCCTGCCAACGTCCAGGAGATCGTCCACAACTGCCTGGAGGCGGGCCAAAGCGCGCTGAAACTGCAAACTGTATTAGAGGGGCGCACCCTCTCCTGGTCGTTTCACCCGGTGGCAGCCAGCCAGGTTGTGCATTGTTACGTCGAAGACATTACGGATCGGTTGAACCTGGAAGCTCAGTTGCGGCAGGCGCAGAAGATGGAGTCGATTGGCCAACTCGCCGCCGGCGTGGCACACGATTTCAACAACATGCTCACGGTGATCCAGGGCCACTCCGGGATGATGCTGGCCAAAACCAGCCTCGCACCTGAGTTGCTCGATTGCGCGCAAGCCATCTACTTCGCCGCCGAACGCGCCGCCGGTCTAACCCGTCAGTTACTGATGTTCAGCCGCAAGAACGTGATGCAGCCCAAGCCGCTCGACTTGCGTGAGGTGGTGGGCAACCTGTCGAAAATGCTCAAGCGGCTGCTCGGCGAGACCATCACGCTCGAATTCAATCCGCCCCCGGAACTCCCCCTCGTGCAGGCAGACACCGGCATGATTGAACAGGTCATCATGAACCTCGCCGTCAATGCCCGCGACGCCATGCCGAAAGGCGGCACCGTGACGATCAGCACCAACCCGATCGAGATGAACGACGCCTACGTGCAGACCCATCCCGAGGCGCGTCTGGGCGCGTTTGTTTGCCTGCGCGTCAGCGATACCGGATGTGGCATGGACTCCGCCACGATGGCCCGCATCTTCGAGCCATTTTTCACCACCAAAGCAGTCGGCAAAGGGACCGGCCTGGGCCTCGCAACGGTTTATGGCATCGTCAAACAGCACGAGGGCTGGATTGAAGTCAATAGCGAGATCGGGCAAGGCACCACTTTCAACGTGTTTTTTCCTGCCAGCGGTGAACCGGTCAAAGCGCTGCCGCCGGAAGCCGCCCAGGCCACCGCCGTGCGGGGCGGCCACGAAACAATTCTGGTGGTCGAAGACGAACCGGTGCTGCGCGATATGGCGCATCTGATCTTGCAGGATTGCGGCTATCATGTGCTGGAAGCCGGTTCCGGTACGGAGGCCTTGCAAGTGTGGGAACGCAATCCTGACGGCATCGACCTGATGCTTACGGACGTTGTGATGCCTGGGGGAATGTCGGGGAGGGAGCTGGCGGTAAGGCTACTGGCCAGTCACCCCCGGCTTAAAATCATTTTCACCAGCGGCTATAACGTGGAAGAAACAAACACCGATTTCTTCCGCCGGGGCGGGGCGGTGTTTTTGCAGAAGCCTTACACTCGCACCGACCTTGCCAAAGCCGTGCGCGAGTGTTTGGCCAAGTGATCCGAATCAGGCGCCTGACTGCTTCAACAGGTCCACGACTTTCTCAACCGCTTCGTTGGCCTTGGCCGGGATCAGCGCGCCGGCGCGGGGCTTGATCTCCACCTCGCCCTTGGCCAGCGACTTCTCGCCAATGCCGACGCGAATGGGGAAGCCGACCAGCTCCGAATCCTTGAACTTCACGCCCGGCCGGTCGTTGCGGTCGTCGAGGATTACGTCGATGCCGCGCGCGGTCAGGTCGGCATAGATCTGTTCGGCGCGCTGCATGACCGGGCTCGCGGGCGCGACGTTGAGCGGGGTAACGCACACGGTGTAGGGGGCGACGCTGATCGGCCAGATGATGCCGTTGTCGTCGTGGCTCTGCTCGATGACCGCCTGCAAGGTGCGCGTGACGCCGATGCCGTAGCAGCCCATGATCGCGGGCTGCTGCTTGCCGGCTTCGTCGAGGAACAGCGCGTTGAGGGCCTGGCTGTATTTGGTGCCGAGCTTGAAGACGTGGCCGACCTCGATGGCGCGCCGGACTTTGAGCGGCTTGCCGCATTTGTGGCAGGCCTCGCCCGCCTGCACCAGGCGCAGGTCCGCCCAACGCGAGACCTGAATGTCCTGACCCATGGCGACATTGCGCAAGTGGAAACCGTCCGCGTTGGCGCCGGTGGTCATGTCCGCGGCGGCGCGCAGATGTTCGTCGGCATAGACGGGGAACCTGGTCACGCCGACGGCCCCGAGGCTGCCCGGATGTGCGCCAAGCGCGGCGAAAATCTCTTCCGCTTCGGCGGGGCGCAAGGTCGCGGTGCCAAGGGCGCCGATGAGCTTGGCCTCGTTCAACTGGTCGTCGCCGCGCAGGAGGATCAGCACGATCTTGCTCTCGGCCATGTACACGAGCGTCTTGATTTGGCGGTCGGCAGCGACATTGTAGGGCGGTTTTGAGAGCGTGTCGATGGTCACGACGCCGGGCGTCGGGAACTTCTCCACCTCGCCCCTCGCCTCTGTCACCTCGCACTTCGCCACCGCACTCGTCGCCTTCTCGACATTGGCCGCATACCCGCAGGCCTCGCAGAACACCACTTCATTCTCGCCCGTCTCGGCCGGGACCATGAACTCGTGGGAGAACTTGCCGCCCATGACGCCGGTGTCGGCCTCGACCGCAATCGTTTTGAGGCCGCAACGCTGGAAGATGCGAGCGTAGGCGTCATACATTTTGTGATAGCTGGCCTGCGCGGCTTCGTCCGTGGCGTCGAAGCTGTAGGCGTCTTTCATAATGAATTCCTTGGCGCGCATCAGGCCGAAGCGCGGGCGGATTTCATCCCGGAACTTGGTTTGTATCTGGTAGAAGTTCTTCGGCATCTGCCGGTAGGAGTTGATCTCGCCGGCAACGAGCGTGGTGATGACCTCCTCGTGGGTTGGGCCGAGCACCCATTCCTTTTTCGCCCGGTCGCGGGCCTTGAAAAGGACGTCCTTCATGGTGTCGTAACGGCCACTTTGATGCCAGAGGTCTGGCGGCTGAAGCGCGGGCATGAGCAATTCGAGGGCGCCGGCGCGGTTCATCTCCTCGCGAACGATCTGCTCGACCTTGCGCAGCGCGCGCAGCCCAAGCGGCAGGAAGGTGTAAAGCCCGCCGGTGAGCTTGCGGATCAGCCCGGCGCGCAGCAGCAGCTTGTGCGAGACAATCTCGGCCTCGGCCGGGGTCTCTTTCAACGTGGGGATCAGTGTCTGTGACCAACGCATACGAGGTGCGAAGTGTGAGGGGTGAGGGGCGAGTTGGCGAGCCTCAAGTGAAAGGGACGAGGGGAGAGGGGCGAGGGACGAGTGATGGAATTATTGGCGGGCGTTCTTACGGCTGGCGACGAATATGGCGGTCAGCGCGTTTGCCTGCTGGATCAGGCGCTCGAGTTCGGCATGGGGCCGCGTGGCAAGCTCGCAAAGGCACTCCAGCCAGAACAAGGACTCGTCGGATTCCTCTTCGACCGTGCCCATCTTATTGATGAAGTCGGCCTTGGACTTGGCGCGTTGCGAGGCACGGTAATTCGCCGCCGTGGAAGTGGCAGCCTTGATAAGCTGATACTTGATGACAGCGAACTCTTCGCCGCGCGGCAAAGTGCGGCAATAAAAGATAGCGTCGAGTGCAAACTTCTTGGTTCTCGCCTTAAGATCCTGCATAGCTTCCTGGTTTTGGCTCTCCCGTTCTTGCCTCGCCCCTCGCCCCTCTTGCCTCTCACCTGACTGTGTTCACCAGCGGGGTGAATCCCTGGATCCGCACTTCGAGCCGGTCGCCGGACGCAATGGGTCCTACGCCGCTCGGCGTGCCGGTGAGGATGATGTCGCCGGGCAGGAGGGTCAGATGGGTTGAGATGAAGCTGACGAGTTGGAAGCAATTGAAGATGAGCTGGCTCGTGTGCGAGTTCTGGCGCAACTGGCCGTTCTGGAAGAGTTGAATGGTCAAGTCGTGCGGGTCGGCTTTCGTTTCCACATACGGGCCCAGCGGCGTGAAGGTGTCGAAGGACTTGGCGCGCGCGTATTGAGTTTCGCTGTTCTGGATGGTCCGGTCGCTGATGTCCTCGGCGGCCGTGTAGCCGAAGATGTAGCGGGCAGCGGCGTGGGGTGTGACGTTGCGGACGCGCCGGCCAATGACGATGCACAGTTCGGCTTCGTAGTCGGTCCGGTGGTTCGGAAACGGAATCTCAATCTTGCCACCATCCGGGATCAGCGAAGTGGGGGCCTTGAACCAGATTAACGGCTCCTTGGGGAGCGTCTTGTTCTGTTCGCGAGCATGGTCGGCATAATTCAGGCCGACCGCAACAATCTTGGAGGGAGCAACTGGCACAAGCGTCCGCACGCCCTTCAGCGGTGTGGCTTTCTTATCGAAGCTGGGCGAGCCAAAAACGTCTCCGCGAACGCGGTAAATCTCACCGTCGATAACTCTGGCGTAAAAGGTCTCGTTGTCTTTCTGGAATCGGCCAATGGTTGCCATATCGCAGGGTGAGTCTAGTCGGCGACCTTGTTGTCTCGCAAGGCGAAAGAGACTAGAACCCGGTGGCTTGGATGGCGCGGATCAACCGGCTGACCAGCAGATCGGGTGCGCAGCCCAACACCACCACCGCCAGTGCCGACAAGGCGATGGCGATCTGGCTTAAGATCGGTGTTGGTGCTGCTTTGGTTCCCTGCTCCGGCTCGGCGACATAGATCTGTTTGAGCACCTGAAGGTAATAGTAGAGCGACACCGCGCTCAGGGCCAGGGCCACCACAACCAGCCACAGCAATCCCAAATCGGACGGATCGGCGTTCAAGGCGGAAGCGAACAGATAGAACTTTCCAAAGAATCCCGCCAGCGGGGGAATGCCGGCCAGGGACAGCATGAAAATTATCATACAGAAGGACAGTGCCGGCGCGCGGCGGCTTAGCCCGGCGAAGTCCGAGAGGCGGTCGCCGCCCGTTTGCCCCTCCACAATCGAGACGACGCCAAAGGCCCCGAGCGTGGCCAACCCGTAGGTGATGACGTAATAGACCAGCGCGGCCAGGCCTTGCTCCCCGTGCGGCAGAACCCCCAGCAGCATATAACCGGCATGGGCGATCGCGGAGTAGGCCAGCAGCCGCCGCACGCTGCTCTGCACAATCGCCGTCAGGTTGCCCAGCAACATGGAAGCCCCCGCCATTATCGCCAGCAGCGGCACCCAGCCCGGCCGATAGGCGTGCCAGGCCCCGCTGCCCTCCGCACCCTTGAACCCGTGCATCATCACCCGGGCGAGGACAAAGAAGCCTGCGACCTTGGAACCGGACGCAATCAACGCGGCACTCGGCGTCGGCGCCCCTTGATAGGCGTCGGGTGCCCAAAGATGAAACGGCACCGCCGCCACCTTGAAGCCGAGGCCGATGACCGTCATCACGAGCGCCCCCAGCAACAGCGGGTCAAGCTTCGGGCCAGTGATAGCAGCGGCGATTTGAGCAAGGTTGGTCGCGCCCGACAGCCCATAAAGCAGGCTCAACCCGAACAGCGTGAAGGCCGCCGACAGGCCCCCGAACAGGAAATACTTCAACGCCGCTTCCGCCGACTTCGGGTTGCGCTTGTTGAACGCCGTCAGGATGTAAAGCGAGAGGCTGGTGAGCTCCAGCGAGATGAAGATCATCAGGATGTCCTCCGAGCTGACCAGGAACATCATCCCGACCGCGGCGAGCAGGATCAGTCCGAAGTACTCTCCCGCGTGCGGGGTGAAATCTGTTTCCACCGAGATGAGCACCGTGAAGATCGTCAGCAGGAGCAGCGCGACTTTGATGAACTGGGTCAGCGGGTCCACCACCAACATGCCTTCCAGGAAAGTCGCCTGCTGCGGCAAGGCCAGCATCCAGGCGATTGCGGCCACACAGCCGACGCAGGAAATCATCGCGCTGACGAGGAGCCGGAAGCGCAATTCCAAACCGCGCAGCGCCAAGAGATCAGCCGTCAGCACGACCAGCACAGTGAGGACCACAATGGTTTCGGGCGCCGCGAGCCTGAGCAGTTCAAGATAATTGACCCCCCTCATGGCGCGCCCCCTTTCGGCAGCCAATCAAAGAGCGGCAAACCAAAGCTCTGTGAGATCAAATCCAACAGCAGCCTTGGGTAGAGCCCGATGAGGAGCGAGGTTCCGATCAATAGCGCCGCACCGATTCGTTCTGGAACCGAAATCGGCTCCAGCGCGGGAGGCGCATTCCCATCCGCCCCGACCGCCGGGGCTGGCGGTGCCCGCTCTCCGAAAAAGGCCTGTTGCAGGGCGCGCAGGGCATAGGCCACGCCGATCAAGATACCCAGTCCCGCCACGACGGCCAAAGTCGGAAAGGCCTGCCATGCGCCGATCAGCACCTGCAACTCCGCCACGAAGCCACTGAACCCGGGCAGGCCCATTGAGGCCATGCTCGCGAGGGTAAATGTCACGGCGGCGAAAGGAATCAGTTTGCTGAGATTCATGCTCTGCAAATCGGCCAGTTCGCGGGTGTGGGTGCGGTCATACACCATGCGCCCGACAACGGCGAACAACAGCCCGGCGATGAGGCCGTGCGAGAACATTTGCAGCACCGCGCCGCTCAGGCCGACGGTGTTGAGCGTCAGAAGACCGAGCAGCACGAAGCCCATGTGGCTGACGCTTGAGTAGCCGATGACGAACTTAAGGTCCTTCTGCACGAGGGCTACCGTCCCCCCATAGATGATGCCGATAACTGCCAGCACACTGAACACGTCGCGCCAGGAGCCAAACCCAATCAGGTGCAGCGCCCACTGGATGTTCTCGGTCAGCGAATGACTCAGAAGCGAGGCCAGAAACCAGGGTGAGTACGGCTGGATCGTCCACGGATCAAGCCCGCGCGGAAAGAGAGTCATGGCCACGCGGAGGCAGCCGTAGGCCCCCAGCTTCATCACCACCCCCGCCAGCAACATCGAAGCCGCCGTCGGCGCCGCGACGTGACCCGTCGGCGCCCAGGTGTGGAAGGGCCAGAGGCCGGCCAAAATGGCGAACCCAACGAACACCAGCGGGAAGGCCCACATTTGAAAGCTGTGCGGGAACGGGAACCTGGCCAACTCAATCAGGTTCATCGTCTTGCCTCCCGCCACCACGAAGGCCGCGATGAGGCCAACCAAAACCATCGCGCTGCCGACGAACGAATAGAGGGCCAGCTTCATGGCACCATACTCCCTGCGCGTTGATCCCCAAATGGCGATGAGGAAGTACTTTGGAATAATGGCCAGCTCGTAGAACGCGAGCAGCAGAAACAAATCGAAGCTCAGGAACACGCCATAGACGCCCGCAATGAGCGTAAGGTAAAGGGCGAAGAACTCTTTCGCGCGATGCTCAATGTTCCACGAGAAGAGAATTCCCGCGATGGCGGCGATGCCGGTCAACAGAACCAGCGTAAGGCTGATGCCATCGGCCGCGAGGTGATACTCGAGGCCGAGGGCTGGGACCCAGGGGACCTTGGCGATGGTCTGGAGACTTCCTGGTTTAGCTTCCAGGGCGCCCGCCAGCGCGATGATGAAGCCGAGGACCGCCGTCAACAATGCAACCGCGCGCACGGCGCGGGCGTTGCCTTTCGGCAGCAGCATCAGCACCGCTGCGCCAAAGAAGGAAATGTAGATCGTCGAGGCCAGCATGGTTACAGTGCGGCGAGTGGAGCGCGGAATGCGGAGTGCGAAATGCGGAGTGGAGGACGGTAGCATCTCCACCGTCCCACTTCCAATCTGGGCTTCTCCGTGTTCATCCGCGGCTAAAATGTCCGTTCTTTCACCATCTGCACCACGGTGCTGTTAATTACGCCGAGCACGAGTTGCGGATAGAGGCCCAGCACGAACATTAACACGATGGCCGGGAGCAGGACGACCCGCTCCTTCAGCGTCAGGTCGGGCATGTTCGACCATGACTGATTCAGCGGGCCGTTGAAGACGCGCTGCAGAATCGTCAGGATGAAGACCGCTGTGAGCAGCAGGCCCAGGGCGGATAACGCCGTGGCCCAGGTCACAAGCGGGAACGCGCCTCTGAAAATGAGGAACTCGCTGATAAAGCCGTTCAGCCCGGGCAGGCCGAGGGACGAAAACAAGGCGATGCCCATTAACCCGCAGAAAACCGGCGCCACTCGCCGCAATCCACCGAAATCGTCCAGCCCGCGCAAGCCGCCGCTCCGCTGCTCCAGCAAACCGACGAACCAGAAAAGGGTCGAGGCGGTCAGGCCATGATTGAACATCTGCAGGAAGACGCCGTTGAGCGCGGCGGACTTTGCCGTCGCCGATGCCGCGTCGAGGCCGGTGAACTTCGCGATGGCAAAGATTCCCAGGAGGCAATAGCTGAGGTGGTTGATCGAGGAATAGGCCAGGACGCGCTTGAGGTCTCGCTGCGCAAACGCCGCGCTGGC
>Ga0181524_10004942_pt1 | contig 12120 bp, 11 predicted proteins | sample PEATcosm2014_Bin_34_FD_119761 | JGI IMG/M metagenome (GOLD analysis project Ga0181524, IMG submission 119761) | Peatland microbial communities from MTU Mesocosm Facility, Houghton, MI, USA - PEATcosm2014_Bin05_60_metaG | ecosystem: Environmental > Terrestrial > Soil > Wetlands > Peat | place...
AAGCCCGAGAAGCTCGTCATCTTAGGCTCGAACACGATTGGCGAGGAACTGGCCCCGCGCCTGGTGGCGGAATACCAGAAGGAGCACCCGGGAGTCGCCTTTGAACTTGAATTCAAGGGGACGACCTACGGGATGGGGGCATTGATTGTGGGCCGATGCGACATCGCGGCCGCTTCGCGGGATGCGTCCACGAATGAGGTCCAGTTGGGCCGGGACCGGGGTGTGGAGTTCAAAGATCATACTATCGGCGCCTATGGTGTGGCGGTCATCGTCAATGCCGGCAGCACCATCGGGAACCTGACTCGTGACCAGGTTCGAGACCTTTTTATCGGAGCGGCCCAGAATTGGAAAGAGGTGGGCGGGCCGGATGCCCCGGTTCATTTGTACATCCGTCATCCCAATTCCGGCACGTATCTGGGCTTTCGGGAACTAGCGATGGAAAACAAGCCTTACGCGCTTAATGTGAAATCCTTCACCAATTACACGGAACTCGTTCAAGCCGTGGCGCAGGATGCGAACGGGATCGGTTACTCGGCCATTAACCCGGCCGGCAAGACCGGCATCAAGGCCGTGTCCATCGGCGGAGTGGTCCCCGCCGTCGAATCCGTGAGCAAAGGGCAGTATCCATACGCGCGGGTTCTTCGTCTTTACACCGACAAGGCGAAGGAGACGGCAACGGCGCGCAGCTTTGTTGAGTTTGTCGAGTCAACCTGGGGACAGGAGATAGTCAATCAAATGGGCTTCGCGCCCCGTCCTTGACCCGCGTCTGGATAGAGCGGCCTTTAACTTCGGACTTTGGACTATACCTGCCGCGCATGGTTTTGGAGTTCACCAAGATGAATGGCGCGGGGAATGACTTTGTGCTCATCGACAATCGGGCACGGAGGATCAAGCTTTCCCGCGACCAGGTGGTGCGGCTTTGCGACCGGCACCGCGGGGTGGGGGCGGATGGCGTGCTGCTGCTGGGGCCGTCGGTTTCGGGCAAGGCAGATTGGGCGTGGGAATTCTATAACAGCGATGGCAGCACGGGCGAGATGTGCGGCAACGGCGCGCGCTGCTTCTCGCGCTTTGTGCAGAAGCTGACGGGTTTGACACGGGGGTTTTCTTTCGAGACGGAGGCGGGGGTCATTACGGCCAGCTTCCAGGGCGAGCGGGTGACGGTCAGCCTGACGCGGCCAAAGGATTTGCGGCTCAATGAGCGAGTGGCGCTGTCCGCCGGCGCCCAGACCATTCATTCGCTCAATACGGGGGTGCCACATGCAGTGGTGTTCGTGGCCGATGCTGACCGGGCGATGGTGCAGCAGCTCGGCGCCGAAATCCGCCGCCATCCGCACTTCGGTTTGAAAGGGACGAATGTGAATTTCGTGCAGCAGCTTGGTCCGAATCATATACGGGTGCGGACGTTCGAGCGCGGGGTGGAAGGCGAAACGCTGGCCTGCGGCACCGGCGTGACGGCGGCGGCGCTGGTGGCGGCGCGCCTGCACGGATTGACTTCGCCGGTCACGGTGCAGGCCCAGGGCGGCGAGCAGCTTGAGGTCAGCTTCCGGGAGGCCCAGGGCGAGTTTGCGGAGGTGCAGTTGACCGGCCCGGCGGAGTTTGTTTTCGAGGGAAAGATCGAGGTGCCATAATATGTTCACTGGAACTTACACGGCGATTGTGACGCCCTTTAAGAACGGCAACATAGATGAGGCCGCGCTCGGGCGCTTGATCGGGCTGCAAATCCGGGCCGGGGTGGATGGAATCGTGCCGGTCGGCACCACGGGCGAGTCGCCGACGGTTGATTTCGAGGAGCACGTCCACATTATCGAGCGGGCGGTGAAGTTTGCCAGTGGCAGAATCAAGGTGCTGGCGGGCACGGGCGGCAATTCCACCAGCGAGGCGCTCTACCTCACCGAACACGCCGAAAGGGCCGGGGCGGACGGCTCACTCCAGGTCGCGCCTTACTACAACAAGCCGACGCAGGAGGGCCTGTTCCAGCACTTCCGCGAGGTGGCGCGCCGTACGCGGCTGCCGATTGTGCTCTACAGCATTCCCGGCCGCTGCGGCGTTGAAATTGGCGTGGACACGGTCAAGCGGCTGGCGCAGCAGTGCCAGAACATCATCGGCATCAAGGAAGCCGGCGGCAATGCGGACCGTGTAAGCCAGTTGCGCGCGACGCTGGGGCCCGGCTTCGAAATCCTGAGCGGCGATGACGCGCTGACGCTGCCGTTCATGGCGGTGGGCGCGCAGGGGGTCATCAGCGTCGCTTCGAATGTGATCCCGCACCAGGTTGCGCAGATGGTCGAAGCGTTTACCGCGGGAAAGGCGGCGGCGGCGTTGAAGCTACACCAGAGATATTATCCGCTGTTTAAAGACCTGTTTATCGAGACTAATCCGATTCCGGTGAAGGCTGCGCTGGCGATGCTGGGCCGGATCGAAGAGGAATACCGCCTCCCGCTGGTGCCGATGAGCGCGAAGAACCGGGAAACGCTGCGGGCGACCATGAAAGCTGTCGGCGTATTAGGATGAAACGTGAAACGTGAACTCACGCATCACGTTTCACGTTTCACGCACCACTTATGACCAAAATTATCATTATCGGTTCCAAGGGTCGCATGGGCCGAACGCTCATTGCGTGTGCGGCCCACCATCACGGCCTGCAAATCGTCGGCCAGATTGACCAGGGCGACGATCTGCGGTCGGTGATCGGAGCGGGGGATGTCGTCATTGATTTCAGCTCGCACAGCGCGACGCCGGCCATTGCAGCGCTTTGCGCGGTCCACCGGAAGGCGATGGTGGTCGGCACGACCGGCCATTCGGACGAGGGCAAAGCTCAAATCGCCAACTTCCAATCGCAGATTCCCATCGTGCTCTCCTCAAACTTCTCGACCGGTGTGAACACCCTGTTCTGGCTGACGCGCAAGGCGGCGGAGATTCTGGGGCCGGGGTTTGATCTGGAAATTGTCGAGATGCATCATCGGCTGAAGCGCGATGCCCCGAGCGGCACGGCCAAGACCCTGGCCGGGATTCTGGCCGCGGTCCGCAAACAGCAGCTTGACAAGGTGGCGCTTCATGGCCGCGCCGGGATCGTGGGCGAGCGCACGGCCGAAGAGATCGGCGTGCATTCGGTGCGCGGCGGCGACGTGGTGGGCGAGCACACGGTGATTTTTGCCGGCGTCGGCGAGCGGGTCGAACTCACGCATAAAGCTTCCACTCGCGAGACTTTTGCCAACGGGGCCTTGCGCGCCGCGCAGTGGGTGGTGAAGCAAAAGCCCGGGCTCTACGATATGCAGGATGTGCTGGGGCTGAAGTGAAGTTTAAAGTCCAAAGTCCAAAGTCCAAAGTCGGGAAGTTGGCAGTCGTAGCGTTGGGGGCGAACCTTGGTGACTCGCGGCGGAACATTCTGCGGGGGATGAGGCGATTAGAGGAGTTGTCTGAATGAAGTCTAAAGTCCAAAGTCTAAAGTCTAAAGTCGGGAAGTTGGCTGTCGTAGCGTTGGGGGCAAACCTTGGTGACTCCCGGGGAAACATTCTGCGGGGGATGAAGCGGTTAGAGGAGTTGTCTGACAGGCCCTTATTGCGGTCTTCGCTCTGGCAAACCGCGCCGGTGGATTGTCCGCCGGCCTCGCCGGCTTTTGTGAACGCGGTCGTGGGGTTAAGGCCGTGCGACAACGAGACACCAGAGACCTTGCTGGCCAAATTGCAGGCCCTGGAGAAGGAATTTGGCCGCCGCCCGAAGAAGGTCTTAAACGAGCCACGCCCGCTGGACCTGGATTTGATTGCCTTCGGGAGTGAGAGGCGCGCCACCCGCCAATTGACCCTGCCCCATCCCCGGGCGCACGAGAGGCGTTTTGTGCTGCAACCGCTCAGTGAAATTGCGCCGGATTTGGTCCTGCCCGGCCAATCAAGGAGCGTGGCGGAGCTGCTTCACCGGTTGCCGCTGGACGAAAATATGCGGAAACTGGGAAACGCGAGGCAACGCAGTTAGGCGGCGACGCCGGGTCCTGCCGCTGGCGCGGGTTCCTTTTGAGCCGGCCCGTCCTTGTATTTGAAGAGCAGCGCGAACAACGTCAAGATGACCAGCGCGCCAACTGCAGGGAAGGTCCAAATCATGTTCCAACGAGGCGGCGGTTTGGGTCAATCCAATTTATCTCTTGAATCCGCCTGGGGTTGCTGCCATAAGACACGGGTTGTGCATCGCCGCCCTTTCATAAAGACGATCGAACCGACTCAACCGAAAGCGAGCAGGAGTTTAGGATGACAGAAAACAAAGTGCGTTGTGTTTACCCAAGATTGCAGTTGGCGTATCTGTTGCAATTTGCGATTTGGGGGAGTTGGTGTGTAGCCCTCGGAGGTTACCTCAATGGGAAGATGAGCGGCCCTCACATTGGTGCCCTCTATATGGCGATTCCGTGGGGAGCGATTATCGCCCCGATGTTCATTGGGCCGGTTGCGGACCGCTACTTCTCCGCCCAGAAGATGCTTGGCCTTTTGCATCTGATCAGTGGGGCAGCGCTTGTGGCCTGTGGTGTGATCTGTGTCCAGGCGGAATCCCGGGCGGCCGGGGGGGCGGTCGTGGTTCCATTTGCATCGCTGATGGTTTTGATGCTCATCTCCGGAATCTGCTTCATGCCGTCAATCCCCTTAATCAACACCGTCGTTTTCAAACATATTCCGAATCCGGCTTCGGCGCCTAAAGTCTTCATTTTTGGGACTGCCGGTTGGATAATAGTCAACTTGGTCGTGGAGGTTTTCGCGGGTGGCGCTGCAAGTCCTAATTTCTTCTTCATTGGGGGTGGTTGCGGCATCTTCCTCGGACTTTACGCGTTCACTCTTCCGGATACACCGCCCAAGGGAGCTCCCGCGCAGGGGGCAAAGAGGGACACCTTCGGCCTGGGGGCCTTGACGATGTTCAAATCCCCCACTTTTACCATCTTCCTCCTTTGTGCGTTTATGGTCAGTATCTTCGGGAGCAACTACTTCTTTCCGTCCGTGGTTCCCTACCTGCGCGAATTCGGTTACCCGGCGCCGGTCGCCTTGACGACACTCAACCAGTTCTCTGAACTCTTCTTCATGGCGATCCTTCCTTTTTGTGTCGCCCGAATCGGCCTTAAATGGGTTTTAGTTATCGGCATGAGCGCCTGGGCAATCCGATATTTCATCTTCACGCTGGGGGGGTTCCAGTTCGCCGTGCTTGGGCTTCTTTTTCATGGTATGGCCTATGCTTTCCTCTACGTAGCGGCCTACATGTTCGGCGACCGTGTTGCTCCCGCCCATCTCAAAGCGAGCGTTCAAAGTCTTCTGGCCTTCCTCCTTCTGGGAATTGGCCAGGTGCTCAGCGGTTATCTGTTCGGCTACCAAATTGACCGATGTGCTCCAGCAATCACGAAAACCGTGGTCACCCAAGAAGGGAAAGCCGCAAAGAGTCTTCCCGCCTGGAATGTCCCTGAAATGGAAACCTCGGGCTGGCGATATCTCGATTTGGCAAAATCGGTTAAATACCTCAAAGGTGATAAGAATATCTTCAACTTTGGGGAACACCTTGGCAAGTACACCAAGGAGGATGGCTCGATCGACATCGATAAACTTCCCGAGGTGTGGGAGTCTGGTGGAATTTCTTACACCAAAACCGAGTTGAAGGCCACCTTCGATAAAATAGGCAGTCGGGTTACTCGTGACGACTATTTGAAAGCCCAGCGGCATAACTGGAGGGGATTCTTTATCCCTCCCGCCATCTTCGTCCTCTTCTGGGTCTTCTTGTTCATCGTATTTGGCAAACAACCCGCCGAGGTTCCGGCTGGACCCGTCAAAGAATAAGAAGAGTGGATAAACCGCGAGACACGACCTCGCTGAAGCCCCGGCAGCGTCCCGGCCGGTGTCTCTCGACTCCCGTCTTGCGGCTGTGTATGTTCATCCCATGCGAGCCGCGTTTAGGGATTTGCCGCCGCTGATTCTGGCCTCGGCTTCGCCGCGGCGGGTGGAACTGTTGCGCCAGCTTGGCCTTGAGTTCAAGGTCGTCCCGGGGGAGGTGCCGGAGATTCATCACGACCAGTTGACGGGGGGAGAACTATGCCAGGTCAACGCGTATCGCAAAGCCCGCTCGGTGGCGAAGCGGTTCCCCGATGCGCTGGTGCTGGGAGCCGACACTTTGGTTTATCTGGGGTTCGCGCTGTTCGGCAAGCCGGCAACGCTGGAAGAGGCGTATCAGATGCTCGAACGCCTGCAAGGCCGCACGCACCAGGTGGTCACCGGCATTTGCCTGCTGCACCTGCGCAATCATCGCCAGGCGGTGTTCGCCGAGAGCACGGCGGTCACGTTCCATCCCCTGGACGAGGTGCGAATCCGGCGCTACCTGAACCGGGTGAATCCGCTCGATAAAGCGGGGGCCTACGCGATTCAGGAGGAAGGCGATTTGATTGTGGAAAAGATTGCAGGTTCCTATACCAACGTGGTCGGCCTGCCGATGGAACGGCTCACGGCGGAGTTGGAGGCGTGGGCGGGTGAGCTGACGCGCAGCAGCCATTTCCGTGAAACGTGAAGCGTGAAACGTGAAACGTGAAACGTGAAACGTGATGGGGCTAGTGCGTCACGTTTCACGCTTCACGTTTCACGCCTCAGCCCGTATTTCCCGAAGAGTTGAAAAGAGCTTGCAAAACTGTGCAGGGGAAAGAAAATGCGGAGAAACGGGCCGCGTGCGCTCGGACGCCTGCAGGTGGCGACATCAAGCACGCTAGATTGATTCAGCTATGCATGACTTTCGTTACGTAAACGGTAAACTCTATTGCGAGGGAATAGCAGTCGAATCGCTGGCCCGGAAATTCGGGACGCCGCTGTATGTGTATTCGCAACGCACGTTGACCCGGCATTTCGAAGAACTGGATCGGGCAATGGGCGCGGTGGACCACTTGGTCTGCTTTGCGGCCAAATCGAATTCCAACCTTTCTGTGCTGCGGGTATTGGCCTTGCTTGGCAGCGGCTTCGACATCGTGAGCGGCGGCGAGCTGCAACGCGTGATTGCGGCCGGTGGCGACCCGCGGAGATGCGTGTTTGCCGGCGTAGGCAAGACCGAAGGCGAAATCGAGTTCGCCCTCCGGCAAGGCATTTATTCGTTCAATGCCGAAAGCGAGCCGGAACTGGAGCGGATCAACCGGGTGGCGGCACGCCTCAAGCAGACGGCACCGGTGGCGGTGCGCGTGAACCCGAACGTAGCTGCCGGGACGCATAAGAAAATCACGACCGGCACTTACGAGAACAAATTTGGCGTTGCCTTCGAGAGCATTGAGACCCTTTATGCGCGGACGGCCAGGCTGAAACACCTTCGTTTGCGGGGCCTGCAGATGCACATCGGGTCGCAAATCACGCAGGTGGGTCCGTTCGAGCAAGCCGTGCGCAAGGTCCTGCCCCTCCTCCAGCGTCTGAAGCAGAGACACGGGTTGGAATTCTTTAGCGTCGGTGGTGGTCTCGGCATTGTTTACGACCCCGGGCTGGCCAGCGGCGCTGCCGCCTGGTGGCGATCTGCCGCAGCGCGGAATATTCTCACTCCGCAGAAGTATGCCGGGCGGCTATTGCCGCTGCTTAAGCCGTTGGGGCTGCGAATCCTGCTGGAACCGGGGCGGTTCATAGCCGGGAGCGCCGGCATTCTCGTGACCCGTATTGAGTATGTGAAGCGCACGGGCAGGAAGACTTTTGTGATTGTTGACGCCGCTATGAACGATCTTATTCGGCCCGCCTTTTACGACGCCTACCACGAGATTGTTCCTCTTCGCCGCCGTAACGGCCCTGGCATCAAGTCGGACGTGGTGGGGCCGATCTGCGAGTCGGGTGATTACTTCTGCCACGACCGGCCACTGCCGAAAGCGGCTGCGGGCGAATGGCTAGCGGTGATGGACGCGGGCGCTTACGGATTTGTGATGGCCTCTAACTACAATACCCGACCGCTTGCCGCAGAAGCTATGGTTCACGGCGCGAGGGCGGCGATTGTGCGCGAGCGCCAGGATGTGGCGGAGCTCTGGAGAGGCGAGACGATTCCGCCGTGGATGAAGTAATACCAACTCTTGACCTCGGGTCCCGCCGTTGGCTAACCTGCACCCGTCACCGCGTCCCGGCACTGCTGGGCGCGACACTTGGTCACAACTATCTCTTGCTATGAAATTGAGCGCTTTGCTATCTGTGCTGCCGGAGAAAAAGGTCTTCGGGAACCGGGACCCGGAAATCACGGGGCTGGTCTATGATCCCCTGCGTGCCACGCCAGGCTGTCTTTACGTCGCCATCAATATCTACACGCAGTTGGACAAGATCGAAATCCCGGACGGGCATCAGGTCCTGCCTGAGGCCATCCGGGCGGGGGCGGTGGCCGTCGTCCTGCAACACGATCTGCCTGTCCCTGAAGGGGTGGTCAAAATCCTGGTGCCCGACTCCCGCTATGCCCTGGCCCTGCTGTCCGTGGAGTTCTACAGGCATCCGGCCAAGTCCCTCCAACTGATCGGCGTCACCGGCACCAACGGCAAGACCACCACCACGCATGTCATCGAGAGCCTCTTGATGACCCGGTATCGCACCGGCCTTATCGGCACGCTTTACTACAAGATCAACGGCCGCCCCTGCCCCTCGAAGGATACCACCCCCGAACCGCCCGACCTGGCGGCCATCTTCGCGGAGATGGTCAAGGAGAAGTGCGAGTTCTGCACCATGGAAGTTTCCTCCCACGCCGTTGACTTCCATCGGGTCGTCGGCGTTGAGTACCAGGCCGCCGTGTGGACCAACCTCTCGCAAGACCACCTCGACTGGCACAAGACGATGGAGAATTACCGCAACGCCAAGCTGCGCTGGCTGGCCGGTCTCGGCCCGCAGCGGCATGTCGCCCTCAACATAGACGATCCCAGCGCGCATTACTTCATCGAGGGAGTCCGCGCGCACAAGGTCCTTTATGGCATCAAAAACAAGGCCGACGTCACGGCCCGGGATTGCCGCTTATCCGGCGACGGAACCCAGTTCACCCTGGTTACACCCAAGGGCGAGATTGGGGTGAACGCGAAGCTGCGCGGCGAGTTCAATCTCTACAACATGCTGGCGGGCGTCGCGGCGGTCCTCCACACCCCCCTCACGCTGGACGACCTCAAGTTGGGCCTGGAAAAGAATATCGCGGTGGCCGGGCGCTTCCAACCGGTCGCCCTCGGGCAACCGTTCTCCGTCATCATTGATTATGCCCACACCCCGGGAGGAATGGAAACGGTGCTGCGCGCCGCCCGTGCCATGAAGCCCAAGCGCCTGATTTCGGTCTTTGGCTGCGGCGGCGACCGCGACCGCGCCAAGCGGCCCCCCATGGCCGCCGCCGTCGAGGCCAACAGCGACCTGTTCATCATCACCGATGACAACCCCCGCACCGAAGACCCCGACCAGATCATGGACGACATTGTGGCCGGCCTGAAGAAAAAGCAGAGCAGCGCTTGCCAGATCGTTCACAACCGTCGTGAGGCCATCCAGCGCGCCTTGGACATGGCCCAACCCGGCGACCTCGTCCTTGTGGTGGGCAAGGGCCACGAGAGCAGCCAAATCCTCAAAGATCGCACCATCCACTTCAACGATTACGAAGTGGCCGAGGAGCTGCTGCGGAAGAGGGGCTTTGGCGGTTGATGCATGGCATTCCGTTCTGTGTGGAGGGTACAGCCGGGGGCGGGGGTGCCCTGGTACAAGGGTAGTGAGGTTGACGGCGCCGACACGGCAGTGTATCTACCTTGTAGAAACGTATGACCGCGACAATTCAGAAATGGGGAAACAGCCTGGCCGTGCGCCTGCCCAAAGCGCTGGCCAACGAGGCTCGGATGCGAGAGGGAGCGAAGGTGGAACTCGTGCCCACGCCGGAGGGTGTGCTGGTCAAGGCGAAGCGGAAGCCAAAGCCTCGTTACCGGCTTTCCGCTCTGCTCGCCGGCATTACCGCCCACAACATGCATCCAGAGACCGGTTGGGGTCCTTCGGTGGGCAAAGAGCTTGTCGCTCATTAGACTGGCGGACTCGCCACTCGGAGTTCATCTGTAAAGCACCGGCGGAAGTGGTGGATCAGGTCACGGCTAAACTTCAGGCCGTGCTCGGCGACGAAGGCTAAATAGAAAGCCGCTACGCGGATGTCGTCGAAGCAGTTCTGGCTGGCCTGGAACTGGCCGCGCAGTTCGCCCGAGACCAACGGCGAGTTATTGGCCGGCAAGCTGGGATCGAGGATCGGGGTAAGCAAGCTTTGGTTTGTCTTCCCTCGCCCCTGTTCTACGCCCGCCCGCACAAGCCGCTAATCGGCTGACAATCCCTTCAAAAGTCTGTACTGCTCGTGTGTCACATTCCGGTAAGGGGCCCTGGCGCTGACAAAGTTCTCAAAGCCCGGGACCTTCACGATCCGCTTTAACGGTATCAGCTTCTCATCGAATTGAAGCGTATCGCGAACAAAAGTATTCCTCCACGGGAAGTCCTTTTCCTGCTTCGTCTCCTCTACTTTCGCGATCTCGACCTCGACCGTTATCGCCTCACGCGTTTTGTCATACAGCAAGAGCTTCCTCCCTGTCCCATTAAGTTTCTTGTACTTCCTGGGCGTGTTCCACCACTTCCACTCTCCCTTCTTCATCTCCTCAAGATACGTGTTGTGGTCAACCCCAGACCAGTCCCCGAAAGTCATCTTCTGGATGATGCCCACGAAGTCCTGGTCAAAGATGCAGTCGTGAATCTCGCTCAGGAATTGGGATACGAGCTGGCCAAATACTGGTCCATGGCGTTTGGGGACCGACTCCAGAAAATTGTAGACGCGGCGCCATTCCAGGGGCAGCACCATTGGCTTGTACTTTGAACGGATTTCCCTAATGTAGTTGCTTTTGCTGTCGTCAGGCGTCAAAAGAACAAGCCTTTTCATCCGGCCCCGGCAATTTCGCAATCGCTTCAGGTGTCGTCGCAGTTGCGGACGGGACAGGTTTCCACAGACGATTTTCGTCTCGAACCAGATACACCAGTTGCTGCCGCATAACTGTGCGTCCGCGTGACCTGGAATCTCCCGAAGTACAAAGGTCTCGAACGCTCCGTCCAGCTCAAGGCCAAGTAGGTCCTTGAAGAATGCCCGTGTATATCGCAGAGGGGACACACTCAAGATCGAGATCAATCCATTCGTAAAGCGATTCTCTTCCTGGCTGTAGTGTCGGAAGATGTTGACGTTCGAGGGGCTGTGGTTCAGCGAGGATTTCTTTTGTGCCGTGCTCATTTGCAATGACCTTACACCTCCGCAGGCGGGCGTCAAGCTTTGCCTGGGCACCTGCGGGAGCGTGTGGGGAAAGCGCGGTCGTTCAGCCGTTCCGGCTGGTCCGGGCGGGGGGCGTGCTGTTGAAACGGGAAAGGTGTCCCGGGGCACTGGACAAGCTGGCGGATGGGGCGGACGAATTGCGCGCCAGCGTTTGGAGTGCGCGCAGCTTGCTGCCGCTGTCGAACGCCCGGCCCCAACCAAAGCGCCAGCAAGCTGCACGCTCTCGCGACATCCGTAATGAACAAGCCACAGCAGACGAAGCCGCAAAAGCCACCAGGCCACTCAACCGTCCGCTTTTAGGACACTTCCACCTCCCGTCCCTCCTGCGACAGCCTTGGGATCATGGTACGACGTAGGTACGACGTAGGTACGACGGTGGTGCGACGGTGGGGCGATATTGGTACGATATTGGTATGATATTGGTATGATATTGGTACGACGTTGGTACGACGTTGTTGCTGGGGGTGGCCTCCCCCCTGGCTGCTGGTCGAAAGCAGCCATAGTATCCGCTTTTGAGACAATAATTCCAGCCGCAACCGCCCGGCGTCCCATCGAATCCGCACTTACAGGCCCGACCGCGGGCAGGCGACTAAAATCTGACACCCCCTGCTGCAACTGTTCTCGGGAGGGCGAGCGTCCTCGCGAGCCCACGAAAGGAAGTCAGGGCTCGCGGGGACGCTCGCCCTCCCGCGGCAAAGGCATCGTGACGGCGGAGAGCAACAGTTGCCAGGCGAAGGACACAACGCTTGCCTTCGCCCCGTGGGGCGTTGGTTGAAGAGGCCTGTAATGCGTGAAATTCGGGTCTATCCGTGGCGCTAAGTGCCGCGCCAAAGCTCACGGCAGTGGGATTTGCGGCGGTGGCAGGCCAAG
>Ga0181524_10004945_pt1 | contig 12117 bp, 10 predicted proteins | sample PEATcosm2014_Bin_34_FD_119761 | JGI IMG/M metagenome (GOLD analysis project Ga0181524, IMG submission 119761) | Peatland microbial communities from MTU Mesocosm Facility, Houghton, MI, USA - PEATcosm2014_Bin05_60_metaG | ecosystem: Environmental > Terrestrial > Soil > Wetlands > Peat | place...
GCACGATGCTTCAGGTTGACCGTCGAGTCTAACAATCTCACTACTTCCTCGCGGCTCAGCACGCTGGGTAGCATCCGGGGGACCTTCGGATTCGCCGCTTTCTCCACTACCCAGGGCTGATGGAGCACCTTCGAGTAGAGAAACTTCAAGGCGCACAGACCCAGCCCCAGAGTTGACCAGGCCACTTCCTTTTCCTTGAGCAAATGCAGCTGATAAGCGCGGATTTCTTCCGCCCCCAACTTGTCGGGAGACTTGCCGAAGTGCCGGGCGAAGCGCGCGACAGCAGCGATGTAGGTGCGTTGCGTTTCAGGTGAGTAGTTGCGGAGCTGCAATTCCTCCAGCATCCGTTTTCGTAATTCGGTCATTCACACCTCCCTTCAGAAGTTGAATAATCCGAATTACGGTGGAATACCAGCGGTTACCTGCCGCGCAGCGGCTTAGTACAAACGCCCTTCCACGCCCAAATCCAGTGGCTCGTTACCTGCACCGATCTTACCGGCATTTGCTCAGTGGTTCCGGAGTATGAGAGGCGTGCCCGACACCCCGTAGCTCGGCCCAATCGTCCCAGGCGTAACGACGCCCCCGAGGGCCATTTTCCTGCTTTCGGCGGACTATGCCCGGATGTGGGCACAACAGCCCAGCAGGATGCGACAAGACCGATGGCAGACGCAGCGAACAGCCCGAAAGTAACCTCCTGTGGGTGACCATCCGCACGGAACGAGCCTGGCCTGATAGTCGTCGCGCCAGGGTGATGCATTCACGCTCCTGCAACTCCGCAGCCAGTTACGTTTGCAGTTAATCAAGATGGTTCTGTTTCTCTTTCACCGCCAACTCGGCTTGACCTACACGCTGGGAGCCCGCCGCTGGTATGGCCAACCGCTGAACTTTTTCATAGCTGAGCGGCAGTTCCAATACCGGATGGTCATGTTGCCCACCCATGACTGTGGTGATAAAGTCCCCGCAGCGTTTGGGAATCTCCTGAATCAAGTTGTCGGAGGTCAATGTGAGGAAGCTTCTCCGCGCGATGTTCCTTGTGCTTGCCCTGATCTTGTCGTCGTCGCCCGGATTTCCTTGGGGGCGAGAAGGACATCAGATCGTGGCACTCATTGCCGACAAGTATATGACGGTCGCTACGCAGGCCAAAGCGGGCGATCTCTTGGATAGTAGCGCAATCGACGCCGTGGCAAGCTGGGCTGATGATTATCGTCGTGACGACCGCGAGACCGGCCCATGGCACTACATCGACATCCCCCTGGCAGATTCCAAGATCGACTTGGCCCGCGAGTGCCCTAACGGTGATTGCGTAATCGCCAAGAGGGAACAATTCCTCGCCGTTCTGAAAGACCCGAACGCCGACAAAGACGCCAAGGCGCAGGCCCTAAGATTCGTGATTCATTTCGTCGGAGACTTGCACCAGCCGTTGCATGATGAAGACAACGGCCACAAGGGCGGTAACACGCGCCACGTGATCTTTGACGGTCATCCCGATAACCTTCATTGGTTGTGGGACACCGGCCTACTTCAACACATCTGCCGCAACCCAGAAACATTCGCGGCGGAGTTGGAGAATCAGATCACACCCCACGACCAGGTTGAGTGGCAGAAGGGGAACATCGAGGATTGGGTGATGAAGGCCCGCCGACTCGCTCAAACGGTTGCTTACGGAGATCTCAGCAATGACAACCCAGCCCCGATCACACTCGAATATGAGCGGCAGGCAGAACCGGTGATCGAGCTTCGGTTGGAGAAGGCCGGAGTCAGGCTGGCCTACCTCTTGAATGCCAATTTAATGTACAACGCCGCTGCGCAGAACCGCGAGTCCAAGGTAGACAAAGCCCTCGGCAGGGGGAACCCCGACATAAGGGTTTGGGTCAACACGAACTCCGGGGCTTACCATTGCCCCGGCACGAGGTGGTTCGGAAAGACACATGAAGGCGGCTACATGACCCAAAGAGAAGCGCAGGACAGGGGCTACCACCCGGCCCCTAACCGCCCACGCATGTGATGCGCAACCATTTTTAGTTGATGAATAGCTGGTAGACCGGCGCCTTGATCCAGTCGAGGGTTGGATTGTCGGTCCTGCGTTGTTGACCCACCGACCAGCTCCCTAATCGTTGTAGGCTGGATGAACATGCCCTCGTTTACTTCAAATCTTCGGTTCGCGCGAGGGTCGATGATCCGCGGGCTCAAACGTCAGCGTCTCAGCTTCGAGGGTCCTGCCGTTCCTTGCAGTCCCTACACCACCCAGTCCAGGGCACCGCTTCTAAGCGCGCCTTGCTAATCGGCTGCCCGCATTCTTCGCAAATGCCAAATTCCTCGTGCCGAATCCGCGTTAAGGCATCCTCAATGGCGCGCAAGAGCTTGCCGTCTGTTTGATGCAACCGGATTTGCGTGGCGGCGTCAGTTTCACCGGAGGCCATGTCGACCGGATCCCCGCGAAGCTCACCTGCGGTGGAAATCGAATCGACCAGACTCTTGCCGCTTCGAAAGGAGGAGATTCTTATAGCGAAGCAGGTCGCTCTTGTTCATGGCAGCCGCCCTTTACCCCACCATTTGCTGTGTATCCATAACACCAGTTCTCAAATTATACAGCCAGAGATGTGCTGGGGCAGCGAGGTTTAGCGTGTCCAGTGGCGTTACAGTTGATTTACTTACGGAGACTTCGGTACTTCTCCCAGTGCAGGGCGTCTGAAAGGGACCGCTTGCTCTTCTCCGGGCTCTCCGCCGGATAGCCGATGGGATTCAGGCTCGTCAACTTGTAGTCTTGGGACAATCCCTCCAGGGGGCAGATCTCCGCAGCATAAGGTTTCTCATCCCCGACGACCAATCACGACCCCAAGGCGTGGGCGCGAACTTGCTCGAGGTTGGCCCTCTATCCTGGAGTTCTACTGGAAGTCTTCAGGTCTTAAGAGCAATGCAATAACATTGCTCGACGCGACCGTACAGAATTCTTGCGGACCACAGTCCTAAGGCAATAACTTGTTGTTTCTTTTCGTCACTCAGGACATTGGCCACATCGGCTGCGGCTATAACGCCTCGCGCCGCAGTCAATGTCCCGGAGGGTGTCTCCGTGGGCCGGTTTTGGGTGATCACTGACGCACGGAGGATGAGTCGGCGTCGGTATCCCTGGACCGATCAAGTGCCGCCAGCAGCTGGGCGGAATGCTGAACTACTATTATCGCGAGGCAGCCTGAGACGGCAGCAACCGAGCTTCGATAATTTCCATCAACCGCAGGGCGCTTCTCCTAATGCGGGCACGGACTGTGCTTGGCTGTTTAGCGAGCTGTTCAGGCGGCAGCGTACAAGAGACGACAACCAACCAGCGATCGAAGTAGGAGATCTGCGCCTGGCATTCCTGGGCCAAGATGTCGTCTTTATTTGAGTTTTTTGACGCTACGCTCGATTGATGAAAGGATCGAGCTCCATTACCGTCCGATGTTTTAATGGCGATCCACAGGTAGCATGTACCCAGAACACTGGAACCAGCGACGGATCGGCGAGCCCAAAGAATCATTGCCATCCCGCAACGCACAAGGGTAAGATGAGCCTGCCTGAATACGGACGTGTGGTTAAAGTGAGAACTCCTGCACTATTGCCGCTACTGCTGATTCTATTCCTCCCGCAAGCACCTAATCAGCAACCGCCGACTCAGGATCCACGCATCGTCTTCCAGCGCGCACAGAATGCCTTGCTCAACAGGGACTATGCCGGTGCTGAAAAGGGGTTTCAGGAAGTTCTGCGGCTCGATCCGCGCTCCGCGGCCGCTTACTCCAATCTGGGTGTCGTGTATATGGGAATGCAGAGGTACGACGCTGCCATCCAGGCGCTCCTCAAGGCCAAGAAGTTGAGCCAAGGGATCCCGGGAATCGCTCTGAATTTGGGCTTAGCGTACTATCACAAGCAAGAATTCGGCAAGGCTATTCCGGAGTTCTCACAGGTACTCCAATCTCAACCGGACCATTACCAGGCTCGCTACCTGCTGGGAATGAGCTATTTCATGGAAGGCGACTTCCAGCATGTTCTCGAGACGCTGGAACCCCTGGCCAGCAGGGAGCAGGACAATCAGGCTTTCCTCTTCGTTGAGGGTATCAGTTACGGAAAACTGAAACGCGAGAAGGAATCCGAGAAGGCCTTCGATCAGTTGCTGCGCGTTGGCGCTGATACTGCTCCCCTGCATCTCCTTCTGGGCAAGGCATATCTTGACCTCTTTATAAACCAGCATGCCATTACGGAACTCGAGAAGAGTATTGCGCTCGATCCCAAACTTGGTTTTGCGCATTACAACCTAGGCGTGGCTTATCAACGCCTGGGAATGCTCCAAGAGGCTGCCAAGGCATTTGACCAGGAGATGACGCTCACCCCTCAAGAGCCCTGGAGCTATGAGAACCGCGGCGAGGTTTGCCTCGACTTGGGCCAAACGGAGGAGGCCATCAAGTTCTATCGTGAAGCGCTGGCGCGCCGGGCGCAGTTACCTAAATCGCTTGCGGGGCTGGGAAAAGCTTACCTTCGGAAGGGCGAGACTGCCCAGGGTACCCGTTACTTGAAGGAGGCCATTGCCATCGAGCCCGGGATTGCAAATTACCATTACCAGTTGGGCCAAGCTTACCTCAAGGCCGGTCGGCGGGCGGAGGCCGAAAAGGAAATGGCGACGGCAGAGAAACTCCAGGCTGAAGCTCGTGAGAAGCAGGCAAGGCAGTTGTCTGGAAAACTGCCGTCCCCGCCCCAGCCGGCGCAGGAACCCTGAATGCGTGCCGAGACGGACTCGCCAGAAGCCGCGCCAAGAGCGGAATAACCGATTGCTTCATCCCCGCCCGAGATAAGCCTGTTTAACCGGCAGCACGATCGCTTCCAGCATATTCATGTGCGGCGGGAGGGTCGCCATGAGCACCGCTACCTCGGCTATCTCTATTACATCCATCTTAGGTTCAGCCGAATATTCCGGGATCCCGGAAACTGACCCAACCTCCTCGTCCGAGTTCTCCACGCTGACGTTCCCCGGATGTAAGCAACAGGCGGAAATCCCGTAGTCGCGCCCTTCCAGAGCGGTAACGATCGTCAGTCCCCAGATACCGAATTTGCTGGTGGCATACGGTGCAGCGTTAAACCGCGGGCGTTGCGCGGAGATGCTACCAATGTTGAGGATTCGCCCGCCCCCCTGACTCTTCATAATCCGCATGGCGGAACGCGTGCACAGGAAGGGTCCCCGCAGATTGGTTGCCATCACCTTATCCCATGCCTCCACAGAGAGTTCGTCCAGGGGCCCTCCGTCTAGTGCGCCGGCGTTATTGACGAGAACATCGACGCGATGAAAAAGATCCATAGTGCGCGAGAACAAGGCGCCCACCTGCGCCTCATCGGTGACATCCGTGGGGATGGCCACCACCGTGCAGCCCAAAGCCGTGATTTCCTGGGCTGCCCGGTTCAATCTTTCAACCCCTCGAGCGGCAATCACGGTCTTGGCGCCTTCGGCGGCCAGGCCACGCGCGATCCCTTTCCCAATGCCGCTGCCGCCACCCGTGACGATGGCCACTTTCCCATCCAATCTACCCATCGCAATTCTCCTCTCGCAAGGTTGTCGTTAAGGGGGCCGCAATCGAAAACTCTTGCAGACCCAAGGCTAGAATATCGCGATGGGGTTGAAGAGCGAGCCGGTCCCTCGCGGAAGGCGGAGCGGAGAGGCGGCGACCATGAACTCCCAACGTCCTTCCTCTTCGCATACCTTTACCAGTTCCTCAAACTGGAGACTGTCGGCACACGCCATACCCATGGCTGCTATCTGCAAGGCGTGGATAGGGTATGGAATCCCCTCCACATTGCTGGGAACTGTCTCCCCATCTTCATCCGGCAGGAAAGCGGCGACCTTGCGTTCATGTAGCATGAGCATAGTGGTGACATGGAGACCCGCCTGTCCTTCGCCGTCATAACCGTTATCCCAGGCTCCTAACTCGAGGCGTCGTCGGTGGTGGCCCGTGCGGAATAGAAAGATGTCGCCTTCCCCCAGACGTACACCCTCAGCTCTTTCCGCCGCCTCGAGTTCTTCGCAGTTGACGGCCTCGCCGGGCTCGAGCCATTTGACGCCCCGTAGACGAGCGATGTCGAGCAACACGCCTCGCCCCACAATGCCGTGCGCATAGGCAGTGATGTCCATGATTGTCGCGCCTCGGGAAGTCACGGTATCGGTTGACTTCCCGTTGTACAGCTTCCCCTTGTAAGCAACGTGACAGAGCGCATCAAGGTGGGTTCGGCAATCGCCGTGAAGTTCGCTTCCCAGGAAGTCGCCGGCAAATTGTGGTTCGCCTCGCTCCTGGTGAATGTCGTGCGCTCGTACCATGTAATGAATAGAGGGATGGGGGTTATCGGGTCCCGCGACCGTATTGATGGGCAAAGACAGCGACACCGTGCGGCCTGACCGAACCAGCGCCGCCGCCGCACGCACGTGTTCGGGAGTAAGGTAATTCAGGGTCCCTCGGTCGTCGTCAGGACCCCAGCGTCCCCAGTTACAAACACTCTGGAAAAGCTGGTCAAACTCTTTCGCGGAGACGAAAGTCGGCGTTGTTTTGTTTTGAGTCATGATCTACGCTCCCGCCATTCGGAAGACTTATTGCGGCGCGAATTCTGCGCAGCGACCTCCGGGGAATAATGAAATCCGATTTCAACTTCCAGCGATACGCTCCAGATGTAGTGCTGCCGGCCCTCCTAAAGGTGTGGGGAATGTTCTGACGCCTCCCCCGGGGATGGATTTCCAGGCCGTAGTCGCTCCGGTGGTTACGTTAAACCATTCCGTAGCGAAGGTTCCTGGGGCATCGGTTAGATTCACTGTGAACTCGCCTTTATTCCCGTCCTGGAAGACAAGGTATTCCTGGCCCACATTGGCTAAGCAGTATTTGGTTTCAGACATATCGGTACGGATATCGGGCGCCATGTGAGCCAAATCGATCTTCTGAGACCAATTCCGTGTCTGCCCCATCGCAATGCGGGCGGAATCCTGCCAGGTAGGAGAGGGGCTCAGATCTTCCATGAGCAAAACGTTGAGCCCTCGACAGAAACTTTTCCACACCCACAGGCTATCTCCACAGGTGTGCCCACAAAGATGGTCAGTATCATTGACCACGACTTTTCCGGCATAAGCTGGCGAGGGGTCGTCAAGATAATTCTCACTTAGACTGCCGCGGTTAGGTGAGATCCAGTCCGCTGGACTGGAAAAAACGGTGGAGTTGGCGCCGGGCGCCTGAACCGTCATCCCCACTGGGTGCTGGTTCGGTTTTTCCGATTCGTACTCTTTCACGTAATTGATCATGTGATACTGCCACTCGGTTGAATACGGCCCAGCTTCGTTGCAGGTCTCATACAGTACGTTGTCGAGATCGTTGACCGTGTCGATTACTTTGCGTACATAAGCTTCTTGCAGATCCAGAACGCGTTTGCCCAGGGCATTATTTTGAAGGGTGTTGTAAGAGAGGCCGGCGCCGACATACCCTTTACCTCCATAATGTGCAGTGCGCAGTCCCTCGATGTCCTCCCCGGCGGAGGCCGGCAAATGAAGAGGCTTTTCGGGTGGCAGAAGGTCCAAGGCGGTGTCCGTAAAGACGCCGTTCACATTGTTGGGTCCATTGAAAGGGTGAAAGGTCCAGGCATTCGAAAACTCAAACTCCCAACCCTCGAAGAGCATGACCGAGACGTAAAAACCACGATCTCTGGCGGCACCCACCCGCCTGCGCATGCGGTCGAAATACTCCTGGTTGAAACGGGTCAGGTCGAATTTAGGCTTTCCGTCTCTTGCAAGTCCCGGTCCGCTGCGCACCCAAGGATGAGGCTCACAGTACTTGATAGCGCCGCGCGGTTGATCTTCGCCCCATTTGGGGACTTCCCAGCGCCACAGGCGAAAGAAGTTGTGGTTATAACTTTCCAGAAAATCCAGGTGCGCGTTGTAATCAAAAACCGGCGGAGGATCCTGGTCCTCAGCCTTGAGCAGTCGTATTCCATTGTCCTGAAAGTTCCACCACGAATGTGAGCCCGCCAAGTAAACGGCCTTGCCTGAGCCATCCGTGAAATATCGTGGGTTGGACTTCAGCACACGAAGGGGTCCTCTCGCAGGGGCTCGCCGAATTTGCTCTCCCAGTTCTTGTCGCGTTGAAGCTCGCGGAGTGGAAATGGGAAGGAAAGCCGAAAGGGCCGCCGCCGCGCTAGCGCCTTGCACCAGGAATTGTCTGCGATTCATGGTTGCTCCTTCCAGGTAGGATGACGTGCAGACGAACCCCGGCCTTCAGCGTTCAATGGTAAACACTTTCTCAACCCTACCATGTCTGACTCCGTACATGTGAGGGTGAAGGTTCAGGGTTGGATCGAGGTAGCGAACCCAAATCTCAATTCTGTCCCCGACCTCAACGCAGAGTGATGGATCCAAGATTTCCATCAGAGTGTGCTCGACGTGCATGGCCTTCACTCGCAATCCTGGAATTCCTTTGACTGAAGGCAATCCATTCTCGCCGCTCATCGCCTTGGCCCCGGCGTCCACCACGATTCTTTCGCCGGAAGTTTTGCTAATCACGGTCGCTAGCACAGTCAGGGTTGGCATGAACTCCGGAGCAAAGGGTGCATACCAACTGTCCATCAGCAAGTAGGAACCGGCCTGGATTTCGGTAACCCCGGGAAATGTTCCAGCGATGGAATAGTCGCTGGTGCCGCCACAACTGACCACCTCAACGGGAATACCTTCTCGTTCAAGCATGATTTTCGTATCGAGCAACTGCTTCAGAGCGGCGTGCACCACGCGCTGCTTCTCAGGCCCGGCAGGAACCGGGATATGGCCCTCATATCCCATCAAGCCGCGGAATCTTAACCTCTTCTCAAGGACTAGCTTGGTGAGGGAAAGCACCCCATCCCCCGGCGGAACGCCACACCGTCCCAGCCGCACGTCCAAATCCACGACCACGTTGAGTTCATGAACCCGCTCGCCTGCCACCCTAGCCATGTCGGAAACGACGCCGGGGTTATCCACGGCCACAATCACGGGTGCTTGATGCGAGAGCTCCACAAAGTGCTCGATCATGCTTTTTCCGGCAATCTCGTTGGCAATCAGGATGTTCTCGATTCCATGTTGGACTAGCGCCTCGGCATGTTCCAGACGCGCGCAGGAGATTCCGCTCGCGCCCAATCGCAACTGTTCGCTGGCGAGCGAAAGGGCTTGATGCGCCTTGAAATGCGGGCGCAGCTTCGTTGGCTTATCCCGAAAGAAGGCGGCCATCCGGCGCAGGTTGCTCTCCATCAAATCCAGGTCCAGCAACAAAGCCGGCGTACGGAGGTCTTTTGTTGTCATCCCTCGCACGATCGAAGGTTGGCCCTTCACGTCACCCAACAACTCGATCGGTCCTCCGCCCCGCATTTGGAGGTCTTTCGGCGAAAACCTCGTCTGCCCATGCATCGTCTTTAGCATTTGTTTCCTTCCTGAATACGGTCAGGAGTACGGGGCCATAGCAGATATACAGGTCTGCGGCCTGGGACCTTGGTTGCCCACCGAGGTTAACCGCAACGCCACCCTAAGTCCGTGTTTTATAGCCCGTCGGTCATGACCTGAGCTCCACCGTGAGTGGCCCAACCTGGATGAAGAACTCACCGGCCCTTTCTCGTGCTGGTTGCTCTCCCGCGTGGAGAGCCTCATCCGGCACAGCCAGCCCCTTAATATACTTCAGGTTCGACACTCCATCTATTGCGAAAGCACCTTTTTTTGTGGTAAGCCTACCTTCGCTTAGCCAGGCATTCCGTGTGATTCTGGGAGCTAGCACAGCGCCTTAAAGGAACGCAACGAGGCGTTGCCGCCGGACAAAACTCGGAGGGGCTCGCTTGCCTGACGACCGAGAGCAATATTCTCTGCTCGTGGTTTAGACACCGCGGCGCGGCGGCCGCATGACCCGTTGCTGCCCCGAAGCATTCTGGCAAAACACCCAATCTTGGAGGGTAGAGTTGTGGCAAAAAATGATTCTTTCTTGATAGACAAAGGTCGGCTTTGTTGTTATCTCCTATATACACTGCGGGATCGCAGCGGGCCGGAGAGGTGAGGATTATCCAGTGTCGCCACTGTCTGAGGGTAGCCGGATGTTCGCACAACGCCGAAGACCTTAAAGGAGGCGAGGAGGACGAATGCGCCTAAAGGATAAGGTGGCCATTGTGACGGGAGGCGGAGCGGGGATCGGAGAGGCTATCGCACTCCGGTACGCGCAAGAAGGCGCCCGCGTGGTGGTGGCGGAGATTGTCCCCGCCAGGGGGCAGTCGGTTATTGACGCCATCCACAAGTTCGGTGGTGAGGCGATTTTTGTGCCGACGGATGTTTCCTCCGAGGAGCAGGTGAAGGAAATGGTTGAAACGACGCTCCGGCGCTTCGGGCGTATCGATATACTGGTGAATAACGCGGCCATTCTCATCACCCAGGGAGAAACCCGCGCTCACGAACTCAGCAATGAAGTATGGGACCGCACCATCAACACCAACCTGCGAGGCTACTGGATGTGCGCAAAGTACACCATTCCTTCCATGCTGACCCAGGGTAAGGGATGCATCATCTTTGTTGCCTCACGGACAGGAATGCGGGGATTCACCCGTCTGGCCGCTTATAGCGCCAGCAAGGGTGGCGTGCTCGCCTTGATGCGGTCGGTGGCCAGCGACTATGCGCGGGATGGAATTCGTGTGAATGCCATCGTCCCCGGTACGATGGATACGCCGATGAATGCCGAGGAATTCTCCGACCCGGAAGCGCGCAAGAAGTATATCCCTCGCATTCCCGCCGGGCGGCTGGGCGTCGGTAGCGACATCGCGGGAATGGCAACGTTGCTGGCCAGCGAAGAAGCCAGCTTCTGTATCGGGGGAGTGTACCTGGTGGACGGGGGCGCAGACCTTGGTTAGTCCCCTACTGGACGAGCTGAATTGATGGGCGCGAGGGCCGTTACCAAGCGTGGCCTGGGCGCCCCGGAGGTGAACATGCTAGCGGCGATTTTGCGGCCTAACAAGTTCCTCAGCATCTCTTTCCAGGCAATCTTCTCGCGTCACCGATCAGGTAAGGAATGGCGACGGCGCGCCATCCTCAATGGGGGGAGCGCCGAACGGTTCGCCGCCGGGCTTTTGATTCTGTGTCTCGCTTGTCTTGCCCAGGCTTATGGCAGCGACGGGGAGACGCCCCTGCCTCGCGTCCGCGCCCCACGCGCCACCGGGCCTCTGCGCAAGAGTCGGGCCAACGGGCGTTACTTTACAGACGGCACCGGAAAAGCCATATACCTAACCGGCTCCCATACGTGGGCAAACCTTCTTGATCGTGGCCAACTGAATCCGCCGGGTGTGGCTTTTGACTACGCTGCATATATGAAATGGATGGTGGCTCACAACTTCAACTTTATGCGGCTTTGGACGGCCGAACTGCCGAATGCCGGCCCCGGCCCTGACTATTGGGAAGGAAACTTCGTGGCTCTTCCCTGGAAGTGGCAGCGCTCCGGTCCCGGCAACGCGACCGACGGCGGCTTGAAATTCGACCTCACCAAACTTGACCAGAACTATTTTGATCGCATGAGATCAAGGGTCATTACCGCTGGCCAAAACGGCATCTATGTGGCGGTCATGCTCTTTAACGGTTTCGAGTGGCAGAATGACATCAATTCAAAAGACGGCAATCCCTTTCTAGATTTGAACAACATTAATGCGATCAATTGTCCGGGAACGTGTCCGAGCGACAGTTCGCAAATGCCGGACCAGGTATGGAAGATTGAGCAGGCTTATATTCGAAAAGTTGTGGACACGGTAAACGATCTCGATAACGTGCTCTACGAGGTGGCGAACGAGGCTGGCGCCTCCTCGGATCTATGGCAAGCTCGCGTTATCACCTTTGTTAAACAGTACGAGGCCACCAAGCCCAAGCAACATCCCGTGGGCATGACCCACCAAGGGCGCTCTAATTTAACCCTTTACAAAAGCGCTGCCGATTGGATATCTCCAGGGAGCCGCCTGCCGCCCTCAGACGGTACCAAGGTGATCATCAACGACACGGACCACTCCTACGGTCCTCCTGACATGAAACACGATGGATTAGCTGCCCAACGCGCCTGGGTCTGGGAGAATTTCACCACGGGCAACAAC
>Ga0181524_10004953_pt1 | contig 12105 bp, 15 predicted proteins | sample PEATcosm2014_Bin_34_FD_119761 | JGI IMG/M metagenome (GOLD analysis project Ga0181524, IMG submission 119761) | Peatland microbial communities from MTU Mesocosm Facility, Houghton, MI, USA - PEATcosm2014_Bin05_60_metaG | ecosystem: Environmental > Terrestrial > Soil > Wetlands > Peat | place...
AGAGCTTGGACAGTGCGCTCGGCTTCACGGTTGGAGGTTTCGAGCCCCTGAATCTCCCGGATTTGCCGATGGAGTTCTTCGATGCGATTAGCCAGTGTCGCGCCTCGTTCCGTCAAATCGGCGAGGTCCTTTTTTCCCGTCAGAAGGCTCTCATCCCTTGCTATCTGGCGCTTGGTTTCTGCGATCTCAGCATCGGTTTTGCGCAGGCGCTGTTTCAGGGTCCCAACCTCGGCTAGGAGCGGCTTCCGACCGGCTTCCGCTGCCTGAAGCTCCAGCAGCCGCTGTTGTGATATACGCTTCTCGGCTTCCAGGGTCTCAAGACGGGATGACACCTCCGCAAGCTGGGCCTCAATTTCTTCGGGATCTTCAACTCCGGCCTCCACCAGCTCCTTCAGACTTTTCCCCTGGCCATCCAGGCCAAGCGTGGTCTTGGCCACCTCGTCGCCTTTCTCTTTAGCTGCTGCCGCAATCAATCTCAGCCGGTCAAGCCCGAGCAGTTCTCGGATGAACAGCTCCTTCCGCTCGCTCCGATCCAGCGAGAGAAAGTTACCTGTGCGCTTCTGGCTGGAAAAGATGCTGGAGAGGAAGAAGTCGGGTGTGCCAGCATATTTACGGACAAGCTCCTCAAAGGGTTCCTTTTTGCCGTTGGTAAGCGGTTTACCCTCACCGTTGAAGAGATAGCTCTCCATCTGGCGGGACTTGGGGTCGATCTTGAGAAGCGACCGGTAGCGGGTGCCATTGACGCTGAACGTGAGGTCGATTTCGGGCTGGGGATGGGTGGCGAAGTCATAAAGTGAGCGCTTCTGGCCGGGGAGTTGGCGGAATAGAGCCGCGAAGACCGATCCGATCAGTGTGGACTTGCCGGCGCCATTCTCGCCCACGATGGCGATAAGCCCCTCACCCAAACTATCGAAGTCGACGCAGACTTCATTGGGGAATGCCTCAGTGATTCCCCGCAGCCGCAGGTGATGCAATCGCATGGTGTGTCCTCCCAGGGGCAGTCAACGTTAGGGTGGATATAATAAGGATGGGGTGTTCGGTAGTAATACAGTTTATAATTAAGAGCTAAAGATCTGGCGGGCTGATTACTGTGGTGTACCCTTCAAATTTTTGAGGATGCAAGAAGAAACCGTCGCAAAGGGAGTTCCTGCAATGATCGAGTGGATTTACGGACATGTCATGACGAGACTTGAAAGAGCAAAACGTTTGATAAGCGCCGAGGGCACTAAAGGAACAGGTGCGTTTGCAACCTTTGCTTCAACAGACGATATAATCAAAAGAAGCGGTGTTTGGGTGTGGTTAGCCAAGCGGGCGATGCGGTCGGAAACTAAGAGAAAGATGGGTTTGGTCTAATCCTCGATTGCCTGTCACGCAAGCTTTGGTGCGATTTCTTCTTCAAAAATGTCATGGAAAGTCCAGCTCGGACCCAGTGATTTAGCAATTCAAACTCTACCACTAACAGGTGTTTCTTATCGGGAGAGAACCGCTTTCTCCACTTCCGCCAGCTTGGTCAGCAACCGCTCCTGGCGGTCGACCGGTGGGGCCCCTTTCATCGTCCAGTAGGCGCAGAGCTTTTCTTCGGCCGAATGGGCAGCGGCGATGGGGGCAGGCTCCGCCGCAAGGTCTGCATCGTGCTCGATCTTCACCTTCAATTCTGCGGGATTGGCGGCCAATAACTTCTCCCGGAGATTCTCCTGCTGCTCGCGGCTGAGCTGGTGATCAGGGCCGTTGGGGACCGTCACCACGACTTTCACCCGAGAGTCTTTCAAGGAGACCAAATGCAAGTTGTCGGGTAGCCGCAGTTCGCCATTTTCGTAAATGGCATGAAGCTCGACCATTCGCCGGGTAGGCGACAGCCTGAACTCAAGGGTCAGGTCCGACAGGTCCGGGCAAAGCTCAGTCCCATTCAGCGTCACCAAGTGGTAGCCTTTGTCTTCAACCTCGCTGTAATCGCAGCGGGAGAGTGACCCGGCATACCAAATGCGCGGGGCGAGTTGCTGCCGGAGGTGGATGTGGCTGAGCCCGACATACTGGGCCTTCAGGCTACGTAGCGGGTCAAGGGGGTACTCCGCGCATCGCCCAACCAGGGGTTGGCCACTGCTAACCCTGGCGCCAGCCACCCCGAAATGCCCAAAGAAGAGCTTGTAGCATCCAGGCCGCTGCTCAAACCGCTGGTTGAATTCATCGAGTGTCCGGGCGAAGGTCTCACCTAGACTGTACCCGTTGTCGGCCATCTCAGCTTTGCGAGGATACGGAAAGACCGCGATAGCAGCCTCACCCAGATCAATGAACTCCGGCTCAGTGCATAGGTATATGGGGTGCTTCCCCTTAGCGCGACCAAACACATATAAATCGCCCTCCAGCTCAGCACCGTGATTTCCCGCGACCAGGATTACGGGCGCGTGGTTGGCCATTTCGACCAGCCTGTCTACCCAGAGGTTCCTTTCCTTAATCGTGGCCTTGTAGGTTGTGAGGTCGCCGTTGATCACAAAGAAGTCAACGCTCGCCCTGATGGCATTTGCGACAAACCATTCCAGGCACTGCGCGGTGTCGGCGAAGTAGCGATCTTCATCGAGGTGAAAATCACCGGCGTGGGAAAATCGTAAGGGCATGCGCGGCCTCCCTTCAGGTCAAAACATCGATGCCCCCTTCTGTCAGTGGGGTATGGGGGGCACCACGTTCTTGAGCGCCGTCATTGGATTCACCTTTCGTGCGGTCAATGCGCACATCGTCTTTCGGATACATGCGGGTCCGCCTCACGGGATCTGTAATGAATCGGCAGGAAGATACACTTACTAAACGGAAGCATTTGAGCCAGGCTGCGAAAGAATAGTCAGCCTGATCGCCAAAGAAGCTTCCAGCGATTTGGCGCTCGAGCTCGGTGGAGACCACGCAGCCAGAAGCTCAAATCACAATTTAACAAGGGAGAAAAGAATGAAACGCAAAATGCTGTTGTCGTTAGCTGTTGCAGTAATCGGTGTTGCCTTTAGCGGCTTGGCGCTGGCGCAGGACTCCATCGTCAAGATCCAAAGTCAGCACAGCTTTGAGCAGACCGTGTCGCAGGTGCAATCCGCCACAAGCCAGAATGGGTTGATGGTCATGGGTCACCTGAACCAGGGCCAAATGCTCTCCATGACTGGGCTGCAATTGAAGGCGGAATCGTTCCTGGTGGGCAACCCGAACGTCGGCAAAAAGTTGTTTACCGCAGACCACGCCGTGGGACTGTTCGTTCCCGTCCGCATCTTCGTTTACGAAGACTCTGACGGCCACACCTATGTGAGCTATCTGAAGCCATCGGTGGGGCTCGGCCAGCTTAACAACTCGCAAGTCAGCATGATTGCCCAAATGCTCGACGAGAAAATCCAGGGCATTGCGCAGGCGGCTGCGCACTAAATGGCTGCAAACCCTAGCGCAAGGGGAACAAAGAAACGAGGTTAAAGTGAGAGACAGTATTGGAACTCTGTTGATTACCGCTCTGACCCTGGCGCTAGCGTCGGTTGGGCCCCTGATCTTCCCCGCGGCAATGGCCGGGCACGGAACTCTGAACACCCTGGCAGAGCAGTGGTTGATTCCGTCAATCGTCGGACTCGTGATCATCGCACTGCTTGCCTGGAAGCGGAATTCGCCGGTTGCTCGGTCCATTGCCTGGGGTGCTCTGGCAGGCGGCATAGCCACTGTAGCTTTGGAGGCTGTCCGAATTACCGGGTTTCACCTCGGTTACATGCCGGGCAGCCTGCCCGAGCTGATGGGAGTCTTACTGCTCGATCGGTTCGCCCTTGGTCCCAGCGCAGCATCGAACCTGGCAGGCTGGGCCTATCACTTTTGGAATGGAGCGGCGTTCGGAATTATCTTCGTTCTCCTCATCGGTACGAAGAGAGCGTGGATGGGCGTCCTGTACGGATTGGCGCTCGGCGTGGGATTTATGGTTAGCCCCGTTGTGAAGTCATTGGGTGTAGGTTATTTTGGCTGGGACTTCTCAGTGGGATTTCCCGTCGTGGTCTCGCTGGCCCACGCGGCATTTGGCCTGGCGCTTGGGTTGCTCGGGCGACGTTTTCTAGGTCCACGGTCGAGCCCGGCGCTCTCAACGGTACAATTGATGCTGATTCACTGCGCCGCGGAGACTTAGGTTTTCAAAGGATGATGCGATGGCCAAGCTATCCGATCTGAAATTACAGTATCGAATCTTCATGGAGACCTACCGGTATCGCCAGTTTGATTGGCGTCCTGGTGCGGTACCGGAGAAGCCGCTCTCCCAATCGCGAATTGCCGTGGTGACCACAGCGGCTTTTTTCCGCCCTGATCAAGCGCCATTCGATCCGTCGATTCGGGGCGGCGATTATTCGTATCGTGAGATTTCTCTCGAAACCGATCTGGATACATTGCAGATCGCCCATAAAAGCGACGCTTTTGATCACTCCGGCATTGAGAGGGATAAGAACTTGGCGTTACCACTCGATCGATTGCGCGAATTGAAGGCTGAAAGTCGCATCGGGGACGTGGCGCCATGTCATTACAGTTTCATGGGCTCGATCTCCGCTCCGGCACGATTGGTAAGTATCACAGCCCCGGAGATTGCACGCAGGTTGGCAGAGGATGGCGTAGATGGCGTTTTGCTGACACCCGTTTGACCTCTCTGTCATCAGTCCGTCGGGCTGATCCAAAGTGTGATTGAGAAGTCAGGCATACCCACCGTTTCAATTAGCTTGCTACGCGAGGTAACAATGCGGGTCCGTCCGCCTCGAGCATTGGTAGTGGCTCGGCCGCTGGGGTTTCCACTGGGTGCGCCGCGCGACATTGACCTCCAGAGGCGCATCGTGATGGCGGCTCTCAAACTTCTCGCGTACCCCGTTCGGGAGCCACTCCTGGTTGATTTCACAGAGGACGTGTAAGCCTGGTCGCGCGCTCTTCTCCCTCAATGTCCCGGCCTTAACGATCGGCGGTCCCCTTCGCGCGTGGAGGCCGCCCCCCTCGCGGTTGTGCGTCCGTGCCCTGATACCATCTGGCGAGGGTGAAGGGGGAGATGCCGGCCCAGAACCCCAGGCGAAGCAGATAAACGAGCAATACCATCCTGATAACACCGTTGCGGAGGTAGCGGCGCGCCGAGACGGTCGCCCGTGGGCGAATCACCGCGAACTTGCCCACCCGCTTCATCCGGCTAACGATATCGACGTCTTCAAAAAGGGGCCATTCGCGAAAGCCTCCAATCTCATGAAAGACGCTGCGGCGAATGAAAATCGCCTGGTCTCCTGTGGCGGTGTGCGTGAGCACCGTCCTCAAATTGATGCCGGCCGCCACGATACCCAGCAAGCGTGGGCTGCGGCTGGCGAATTGCACACAAAAGCAACCACCCGCAACCTGGGGAGAATCCAAAGACCTTTTCAGGAATACTCCGGCATCAGGAGGCAAGCGGCTGTCAGCATGAAGGAAGAGCAACGTGTCGCCCGATGCTGCCTTGGCGCCGGCGTTGAGCTGAATCCCTTTTCCCGCCGGAGCCCCAATGATTCTCACCCCTTCCTGCTGCCGGAGCCGTTCGAGCGTGCCATCGGTGCTGCCACCATCCACGGCGATCACTTCGTGAATCCAGTCCTGATGGCGGAGTGCCGACATTGTCTCCGGCAGGCATTCCAGCTCGTTCAGAACGGGAATGATGACAGAAACTTTCAAGGGGCTGGTTCTCCCGGAGTCGGTAAGGAGTTTTTCGAGCACTTCGCGGGTTCTTGGGGCAAGGATTCGCCCGCTGGAGATCGATGCTTGCAGCCTCGCTAGGTCCTCCGGCCGGTCCACATCGAACCAGGGCTCAAGAACCCGGACGGTCAATCCACCTCTTCTAAGATTCGCCAGTGTCTCGGCAAACGTACCACTCCCGCTCCACGAGATTCCGTCGAACAGGCCGGCAGGGCAGCGGCGCAGTCCGAGCAGATAGAATCCACCGTCTTCGCAGGGTCCAATTACGGCATCCGCCTTTTGCAGTGCGGAACGGGCCTGCTCAAGAAACGTTTGGGGAAGGCCCGGACTATCTGCGCCAATCGCCATGGCGATAGGAGAACCCTTCAGGGCCCGGTGAAGGATCCGCTCCAGGCGAGCCCCCAGATCACCCTCACCCTGAAGCCATATTTCGCATGGGGTGGAAACGATGGATGAATCGAGATGTTCCGTTGTTGCCATCACGGCTTTGGCCCAGGACAGAGAACCAACGGACTCAAGCGTATCCTGTAGAAATGCCGTGGCGAGCGCCGCAGCCCCGTCGCTTCCGAGGACCGGCACCAGGCGTGTCTTAACTATTCCCGCTCTGGGAGCCTTCGCGAACACGCAAATACAACCCTCCGGGTCCATGCTATCTCCGATACCTGAAAAACCTCTCCAGCATTCGCCTCATCCACGGTTTCAGCCGGGAACGCATGGAGGCATCGCCCAACCGCTTGATGACCTCAGCTTGCGTGGGGTAAGGATGAATGACACCACTGAGCGCGTCGAGCCGTAGTCCCTGGTCCATGGCGAGGACAAGTTCGCCGATGCTTTCACCCGCATGGCTACCTACCAAGGTCGCGCCCAAAATGCGCTTGGTCTTCGCGTCCATATGAACGCGCGCAAAGCCTTCTGTTTCGCCATCAAGAATCGCGCGGTCAAGGTCGGTAAACGGGAGCGTGAAAGTTTTGGCTTGGGGGCCGCGCTTCCGGGCCTCTTGTTCGGTGAGCCCCACATGGGCAACCTCGGGGTCGGTGTACGTTGTCCAGGGAATGACCAGGCTGCTCGCCTTCTTCCGTCCGAAGAAAAGCGCATTCTGTAATGCCATCCGAGCCATCGCTTCCGCTGCATGGGTGAACTTAAACGGAGAACAGATGTCACCGGCGGCATAGATATTCGGGTTTGTGGTGCGGAGGCGGTCGTCCACTCTTACGCCCTTTGCGTCGTACTCCACTCCTGCGGCTTCCAGATCCAGCCCCTCGGTATTGGGTACACGGCCTACCGATACCAGAATCTCTGTTCCCACCACCTTCTCGGCCGACGTGCCACGGGTAAAGTGAATAACCGTGTCGCCGTCTTCCCGCTCTACTCGGCGAATATTCGCCTCGACCACAAGTCGTATCCCTTCATGCTCAAAGCGCTCAGTGAGCAGAGAAGACACGTCCGGACCTTCCCGGGGAAGGATCCGGGAGCCCCGCGTGAGTATTGTGACCTGGCTTCCCAGACGCTGGAATGCCTGTGCCAGTTCGCACCCTACAGGGCCGGCGCCAAGAACGATGAGGCGTGGGGGCAATTCCGTAAGCGAAAACACAGTCTCATTGGTCAAAAACCCGGCCTCGGCAAGACCCGGGATGTTCGGATGAGCCGGGCGACCGCCCGTCGCGATGATGGCTTTCTTAAACTTGAGCCGGATTCCGTCCAGTTCCACCATGTTTCGCGAGGTAAACCGCGCTGTGCCCAGGAAGACCTTGACGCCCAGTGAAGTGAAACGCTGGACCGAGTCGTGCGAGGAAATCTCCGCGCGCAGCCGTCGCATCCTCTCCATCGCCTTGGGAAAGTCAAACCCCGCCTCGACCGCCGGGTTACCTCCGTATTCGCAAGCTTCCCTGAGCGCATAGGCCGCACGAGAAGCTCTGATCACGGCTTTGGAAGGCACACATCCAAAATTCAGGCAATCGCCACCCATCAGGCGTTCTTCGACGAGCGCAACACGCGCTCCGAGAGTGGCTGCGCCCGCCGCGGCAACCAGTCCTGCTGTGCCGGCTCCCAGAACCACGAGGTTATAGACTTCGTGGGGCTGGGGATTGATCCAGGCAGGCGGGTGCGCATTTTGGAGAAGCTCGCGGTTGTAAAGATCATCGGGCGCCAGAAGCGTATTGATCGAACCCATCTTGTGCCTACTCTCTTTTACCTGTTGTGACCTGACCCTCGTTCATTTCCTCTTCAAGGGCGCGGCGGGCAAGTTTGGTCAGGAAAACAACCAGCCCCGCCGTTGCCACAAGGCCTCCCCAAAACAGGAACCTTTGCCAGGAAGCCACCTCGGAGGGCCCGCCGCGAAAGACGATGGCAAGATCACGAACCACCGAGCCGGCGTAGACGAAAAGGATCGTCGCCGGAAGCATTCCCAGCCAGGAGGCAAGGATGTAATCCCGCAAATTAACGGATGTGAGTCCCAAGGCGGAGTTAAGGAGCGCAAAGGGGAGATTGATGGGTTGAAGCCGGAGCAAAAGGACCGCCTTGAAGCTATGACGTCCCACCGCACGATCAACCGCGGCAAAGCGCGGGTATTTCTGGACCTTCGCGGCAACCCAGGCGCGGGCAAACGAGCGCGACAGGACGAATGCAATTGTGGCGCCGGCAACACTTGCAGGGGAGGCAAGAACTGTTCCCCAAAACGGTCCATACAGGAATCCACACCCGACAGTTAGAAGCGTTCCGGGAAAAAGCAGAACTGTCCCCACAATATAGGCGAGGGCGTAAAACAAGAAGCCCACCCAACCCAGGTTTCGGACATATTGAATAAAGGCAAGTGACCATTCGCGAGTGGGCGCTTTCCACATCATCACGCCCAGAGCGATCAGGAGGGCAAGCCCCAGCAAAATGCGCGTCTTGTTTCCAGATTTAGTTCGCATAGATTCGTTGCGGGAACATGAATGCTGCGACTCCGAGCACGGCGGCCAGTGGGATTGTGAGGATCCACGCCAAGGCCCCGCACTCATGCGAGAGCCCCTCCGCAGCTCGACCCTGTGCCGGCCGTGCAGCCAAAGCAGTGGCTGTCCGTCCTGATGCGCCGTCCGGACAAACCAGAGAAGCTGTCGAGTTCCCAAATCGTGAGTCCTGGCGTTCCCGGTACAGGGGTCATGCCAAGTCCCAGCATCTGGTTGAAATCACAGTCATAGAGCTTCCCATCCCATCCCACGCTGACCAGAGAGCGGCACATAAGATTCGGCACAGCTCGGGGATTGAAATGATTGACGAGCAAGCCCATGTACGCGTCGTGTTGCCCATTCAACTGTAAGAAATTGGCAAAGCGCTTGATGGGGAGATTGGTAAGCGTAAAGAGATGATGAAACTCGATTCCGAAGCGGTCGCGGAGCTGCTTTTTGTAGTCGCCTTCCAGCCGGTCCTGGGGTGGAGGAAGGGATGGGCCGAGGGGATTGTAGGCAAGATTCAGAGCCAGGGACGACCCTGGCAACCCGTACCCCACGCGATTGAGTATCTTGAGCATCCGAACGCTCTTTTCAAACACTCCCCCACCGCGCTGCTTGTCAACGTTCTCGGCGGTGTAACAGGGAAGGCTGGCGATTATTTCGACTTGATGTTCGGCCAGGAATTCCGGCAAATCCTCCATTCCCGGCTGTGCCAACACGGTGAGGTTGCACCGATCAATCACGTGGCGCCATTGCTTCCGCGCCGCGGAGACCATCCAGCGGAAGTTGGAATTCAGCTCAGGTGCCCCGCCGGTAATATCAACGACTTCGACCGTCGCGCTTCCGCCGAGAAGCTCGATAGTTCGTTCCGCCACCTCGCGGGTCATGACTTCGGTGCGTTTTGGGCCGGCATCCACATGACAGTGGTGGCAGGCTTGATTGCAGAACTTCCCGACATTGATCTGTAACGTGCGCGTTTCTTCGCGAAGCAGCGGACGACAGTCATGCGCAGAAAGGGTTGCCTCGAAGTTCGCAGGGGAAGAATTATCCCCAAGGATGCGTAGATTATCGTTGGTCAAAACTGCCATCAGCAGCAACCCCCTTTGAATTCGCCAATGGGACCGCATGTACTGGTGTTGCGGGCTTTGGGAGCCGCGAGCAATAGACTCACCACAACCTTAAGTGGCGCAATGCTTAGCGCAGATCTCTTCATGCCGCCTCCGTTACCTCATGATATGTTCGACGGGCCGGATGCCCTGTCTAGAAGGTTAGTGAATGCCAGGGCGGGGTTATTACAGACTTCTTGGAGCAACACTCTATTTCTTTGGAAATTGCTGAAGAATATGGGACTTGGCGCGTTCAACGTCGGACGCAGAAACATCCTCGGAGGTCTTGCGGATGGCCGCCGCGAGTGCCCGCAGTTGTCGCACGTACTTTTTGCAATTCTCGCACATGACGAGATGCAGCCGGATTTGAAGCTTCTTCAAAGGGCCCGCGGTCAAGTACTCATCAGTTGAAACGAGCCGCACGACCTCGGAGCAGCGATACATCGGTTATCCCTTTTTCAGCCCCTTCTTCTCCAGACACTCGCGCAGTCGATTGCGCGCACGAAAGAGCATTACCCCCAAGTTAGTGCCGCTAACAGCCATTTTCTTACAAATTTCTTTCGTTTGCATCTCTTCCACCTCGCGGAGGTAAAAAGCGATGCGCTGAGCCCGCGGGACTGTTTCCAGGCAATCCTGGACCATTTCGCGAACTTCTCGGCCGAACACCCTCTCCTCGATATCGGCAGGGGGCTGTCGCCATCTTCCCTTGAGATCGAATCGAGATTCCATCACGTCGTCAATGGGGTCGCTCTGATCAATTTTCTGCTTTTCCCGCAGGTGCTCGGAAACTTTGTTGTAAAAGATACCAAATAGGAACGTGCGGATATGCGACAGCCCTTCGAACCTACCGATACTTTCCATCAAGGCAACGAACCCGGACTGGGCCAGATCCTGAGCTTCATCGAGCGAGAACCCCATGCCGCGTCCGGCGCGCAGTAATTGAGGCAGGTATGCGTCCACAATCACTTCCCACGCGGCGGGATCGCGCCCCCTCAATCGCTCCAGAAATTCAGGGTCGGAAAAGTTCGTAACGGCCATGTTGTAAGACGCTAAGTCAATCCCACACACTTTTTAGCTCAAATACTGCGGTCAACCGCACATCATATCAGCGAAGTAAGGGTTAAATCACTTGATCACACTTAAAGATTGGCTGGCGAATTTCAGGAGGGAAGGTTTAATACCCGTCGGGATCGAATTCCTTCTCAAGACTTACCATCCGAGTATTGACGGTCATTGAGTTCCTCGAGCATTAAATGGATCACATGAACCTCCTTGTGACCCATACGCACCCGCGCTCAGACCGGGGGACATGACACACGGTAGCGTCCGTCGCCGCAGAGGCTTAGTTCTGGTCGCATACTCGGAAATTACTTTCAAGTGGTCGCAGAAGGATCTACTCGCTCGTCGCACTGCAAGTTGTGGCCGGGCAGATAGTTCCGTCGCTGTTGGGGATTCGGCCTGGGAAGTCACCTACCTGGAAAATGGCCGCCGGCCAAGATAATCCCACAGTTACGCCGTTTCGTTTGCCGATCCTAGCGGAATCGTCGGTGGGATCAATGTCGGGGGTGGGCCTGCCGCGGAACGGCGACAACGAGCGAGCCACCGGCAGTGAGACTGACCCCGTATTCGGATTATTCAAAACAGCCCCAGTTGACTCGACGGCGTGGTAGCAACCGTCGTGCGCTGTGAAGCTTTGCGTTTGGGTAGGCTTTCGAATGAACTGCCGAACATCAAAAGTTGGGTCACAACTTCCGAGATCGGTGCTGGCGGTGGAATAATGAGTTCCGGCGCATCCTCAGTCGAAGGTTCTGCTTCAACTGCCGGTGGGAAAGGTTCGACAGGACGGACTCCGAACACTTCCGCCTGCTGCTTTTGCAACTGTTTCCAGACGAGGTCGGCACTCTCGCCGATCCCTTTTTCCGTCACCAACTCCCGGGCCATCGCCATCAGGATGTCATCGCCTTCATCGGTCGCTTGCAGGCCCTCGCTTGCAAACTTGCCTTCCATCGCCAGTGAAACCAGCAGCTTCTTGCCCATCAACCGCACGCACGCCTCCTGCATGGTGCCGCCGTAATAGAAGAATTTGACGTTCACGTTGTTGCGCTGCCCAATCCTCCACGATCGCCGGCTCGCCTGTCGCAGGGTGTAAATGGAGTAGCCCGTCTCGTAGAAATAGATATCAGGAAAGGCCCATAAGTCTAGCCCAGTCTGTGTGAGACGAGGATGTCCCACGACCACTTGAACGCGGCAGGAAGGTGCAGGTCTACGCGGTATATCCCCAGAAGCGCGACGTGACACATCGGCTGGAGAGCATCCTGGCGAAAGAAGGGATCCGGGTAGCTGTGCTCACGACCCAGGTGGCGCCGGAAGAACGCGAAGCCTGG
>Ga0181524_10004956_pt1 | contig 12102 bp, 11 predicted proteins | sample PEATcosm2014_Bin_34_FD_119761 | JGI IMG/M metagenome (GOLD analysis project Ga0181524, IMG submission 119761) | Peatland microbial communities from MTU Mesocosm Facility, Houghton, MI, USA - PEATcosm2014_Bin05_60_metaG | ecosystem: Environmental > Terrestrial > Soil > Wetlands > Peat | place...
ACTCTCCCATAAAGGACAAGGGCCCATAACGGTCCGTCGGATACCGACTGCATGGGCCAGCCGGCTTGCGCAATTTCCGGCAGCGTCCTGATTCCGGTCTTTTTGTCTTAAAATGATTTGGACGGCGCGCCCTTCTGTTAATTGCTCTGTCCGAAACCGGACATAGCAATGGACATTCAACCAATGGTGGCGCACTGTCTGATTCGCGCAGTTCCAGATACGCACATTTGCGTATCTTCAATTCGCCTTAGCGTCGAAGGAGCTTGCCATGTCGTTGACCGTGTTTATCGATGACACTTGTCCGAAGTGTCTCAAGCCAACAAAGCTCTCTTATATAGAACCGCATCCAACGCACAGAGATCTTGCAGTCCACAACTTTGTATGCGCGGACTGCGGGACTGCAAAGACCAAAATCATCTCACTTCGGCCGATAACTCCACGCCTGACGCGGCGGCAATCGGCCTAATTGCCCTTATGCGGTTGTCACGGCGCGGCTTCGTCATCGGCATGGGCCGAGACCGCGATATGGCCATTGTTTATGGCGATATGGCCATTGTTCATGATGATGCGCATGAGATCGACGGAGTTTCTTGCGCCGAGCTTGTGCATGATTCGGCTGCGATGAACCTCGACCGTGCGCGAGCTTATTCCAAGAGTTTTAGCGGTTTGCTTGTTCGTGGCGGCAGCCGCGATATGAGACAGGACATCGCGTTCGCGGCGCGTGAGTTCCTGGTAGCCCGCATACGCCGAGACCGAGAATGCGAGCGCTTCCTCGCGCTGCCGGAGGTTGGTCCACGAGTCCATCGCATCTACGACCCGCGCGACAATCGCGTCGCAATCGAGCCGTTTCTCGATATAGTCGAAGGCTCCATTTCGCATGGCCTGGACCACACTCAGGACATCGTCCAGTCCGGAAACGATTAGGATTGGCGCCGGATAAGTCCTGGCATCGAGCTGCTTGAGAATCTCGAGCCCCGAGGGAGCGGGCATGCAGATATCGAGCAGAACGCAAGCCGGCGTCTGGTGGCGCGCGAAGCGAACGAAGGACCGTCCATCGGTGAAGGCCGCGGTGCGATATCCCGCCGAGCGAAACACCGCGGAAAGCGCGTCGCACACGTCGCTATCGTCGTCCACTATAAAAATCTCGTTTGTCATCATGGGCTGATCCTTCGATCGTTGAAGCAGGCGATGTTGATCGCTGACTCGAGTGACTGCCCGCGCTCGCACCGCGCCACCCCTCCGTCGGACCTTTTCATCCGGTGCCGACGAGGGATAGGAACCTCGCGCCATTCGTTTGTGCGAAGCGTCACGACCGACGCGCCAGATCAGTCGATCTAATACTTGACACAAAACACTCCGGGCCGCTGTTCAACATTATACAAAGATAGTGGAATTCGCGGAGTTTCTGGTACGAGTTTTCTCTTATCATTTGTTTGTATATGATCCTCATATGCGAGATCCTACGTAGATACTCGCACATAGCGGCATTCGTGTTGGACCCTGCTTTCTCTTAACTCCCCGTTCCACGCTGCGGCGCAGAATGAACGCCCAGAGCCGTTGCTCGCCTGGTGGCTGTTCCAGTGGGGTGGAGATGACCGACAAAGCCGCCCAAAGGATGAAACATTCTCGGCTATGGCCTCGCCGGTCGCTCGCTCTGGCGCTTGCAATCGCGCTATCGACATGTTCGGCCACACGATCCGATCCCGCACCGGCCGAGCCTTTTGACGGCTTGAACGTCATTGTGGCGCGGGGTCACCCCTTCGGTAGCGCGTCGGCCACAATTGCGCTCACGAACGCCAAGCGGCTCGGCGCACGCGCGGTCGCGATTATTCCGTTCCTGTGGCAATCAAGTCCGACAAGCCCCGGTCTCGTCCGCGGCACGGACATGAGCGACGACGAACTACGTGCTGCAATTCGGGATGCGCACGCGCTCGGCTTGGTCGTCCTGGTCAAACCTCATGTCTGGGTTCCGAACAGTTGGGCCGGCACGGTCGTCATGATGTCGGAACAAGATTGGGAGGAATGGTTTGCAAACTATCGACGCGAGCTGAACCATATTGTCGACGTCGCCGAGGAGCAAAAAGCGGAGGCGCTCGCAATCGGCACCGAACTCTCGCAAACGACGCTGCGGCCGGAATGGCGCGACGTGATCGTCCGGGCGCGCAGCGCTTTTTCCGGACGCTTGCTTTATGTCGCACACAATGTCGAGGACGCCGAGACAGTTCCGTTCTGGGACCAGCTCGATGCAATCGGAGTGTCGCTATATCCGCCGCTCGGCGTCGACAGCGATCACGATTACCGACGTAACACGATGGATGCGATTGCGGACCGCCTTGATGCACTTGCTGCCCGAAAGAGAAAATCGATCGTCGTTGCGGAGATAGGGTTGCGCTCCGCCGAGGGTGCCGCGGCAAAGCCGTGGGAAAGCGCCGAGGAACGCGTCACTGCGCCCGATCCGACACTTCAGGCTGCTGTGCTTTCCGATTGGCTCGCGGCTCTTCACCGTCCGGCGATCAGTGGCGTCCTGATCTGGCGTTGGCTCACTGACCCCGACGCCGGCGGCTTGATGGACACCGATTTCACCGTACAGGGAAAACCCGCAGAACATGTTCTGATGTGCGCCTGGACGCAGAGCTGCAACCACCGCTGAGGCGCAGTTATCAGAACTTGTGCCAGGCGCCGAAGATCAGTCCATTCTCCTGCAGTGCGTTCCGGCCGGCATAGGTGCTGTAGCCGCCGCCCTGCAGCGACCAGGTCGGAGTAAGTTCGTAGACCGCACTGAGCTGAAGCTTGTAATATTCATAGCTGCCGCCGAAGATTGAAATTCCGGAGCCCTCCGAAATGACGTTGAAGCTTTGCGCGAGTAACAACCAACGCGGCAACACCTTGACGCCCAGCGTCGCATCGGCGCGGAACTCGCTGGGATAGCCGGCGGTACGCACGCGTTCGGCCACCTCTAAATCGAAAAAGGCCGGCATGTCAGCGAGCGTGAAGCTGTGACCGAGTAGCAAGCGCAAGTCGGCCTCGACGTCGGTATAGCCGACTGCGGCCGGGTTCGAAGTATCATCGGTACCGGGCACGCGCAGCGTTGCCTGGCCGGACAGGACCCAGCTTGGATCCTGCACGAAGCCGTAGCGCGCGCCAAACTCGGTATAGCCGAGGCCGGTGCGTTGCGTGCTGGTCGGCGCGGCGATTTCGATATGTTGCAATCCGGGATCCAAAATGGCAGTGAGCCGGTCAGTGAGGCCATATTCAATGAGCAGCTGCGCCTCGTCTTTGTCGTAGCGTGGCGTGGACGTGAGGCCGTGGCCCTCGAAATAATTAGTCGACGAGGCCGCAGTAATTGTCGCAAGCCACTGACCAGTGCCCTGCGGGAGCGTCCACGCACCCGCCGAGGCGGCGGACGGCACGGACAGGAGTCCGAGTACGAACCCAACATAACGTTTCAACACGCCTTGCTCCACGCGATACAAGTCTCGTTTCATTACCCTGATCAAATCAGAACCGGACTCAGTTCCTTTGTTGGAGCGTGATCGCTTCCGAAACTCGACATTTGTCCTTCCGGATCATGCTCTAGATTGTCAGCGCCAAAACGCGATCGCCGCCGGCGTCTGCGGCGTCCTTGACTTTGGAAATCGCACTCGTGAGCAGTTGGACGCGATCTACCGCGCGCTTCATCCGCCCGGTGATTGCCACCACGCTCACTGTGGCATAGTCGGGCACGGCCGATTCGGAATTCGGCAGATGCAGCTTCGTAACTGTCTTGCGTAACGTCTCGCCAAGCTCGCGTGCTGAGTTCGCTCCGACCTCCGGCGCGACGATGATGATCAGACCGTTGCGGTATGATGCCGCCACGATCCCCATCGTTGCCGGGAGCCGTCGAACCGCGTGCGCCACCTCGGCCAGCACGCCGCGCGCTGCGGTCTCGCCGTGGACTGAACGGTATACATCGAACCGGTCGAGCGTCATCGCGAGGATTGAGATCAACTCGTCGGTCTCGCATCCGCAGCCCGTGGTGAGATAGGCCTCGGCCACTTCGCCTACGAACAGGCCGGTCGCTTCATCGATCCACAGGCCGGCGCGACGGTCACCCCAACTCGACAGAAAGTTCAGCAATTCTTGCTCGCGCGTCTTCCGGCGGTCGAGCTCTTGCTTGAGCTTCAGCGCCGCGCGTACGCGCGCGATCAACTCTATGCGGTTGACCGGCTTGGTAACGTAATCGGTCGCGCCCGCCACAAACGCCTTGTTCAGCGAGTTCATGTCGCTGAGCGCCGTCACCATGATGATGGGTAGGTCGGCGTAGCGCGCATCATTGCGGATTCGTGCACAAGCTTCGACGCCATCCATTTCCGGCATCACGATGTCGAGCAACGCCACGTCGACGGTCGGCTTTTCGTTGGTGGCTCGACCGAGGTCGAGAATCTTAAGCGCCTCCCAACCCGAGGCGGCGGTTGCGATATCGGCGTAACCCGCGGATAGCAGCGCGCCTTCGATCAGATCGCGGGAGTCTTCGGAATCGTCGATCACCAGTATTCGCATGGCAGCCTCCGTGTTTATACTAATGCGACTCCCGTATTGTTATGGTAACTCTCAATTATTAATCCTTGAAAGTCGGATGGACTTTCAGTCTAGCGAATAGTCGCCAAGTATTATTTTGGTATATAACGCGATAACCGGGCGCACCCTCTCGGTACAACGATGGAAATGCCTTATCGAGGCGATCGCTGACGCCGATATCGCTCTGCGGGTCCGGGACGGCAACGAACGGCGCGTCAATGCGGGCGAACAGCAAAGTGAGCGCGAATGGCTCGCTCTGCGGACCGAGAATCCCACGCGCGCGGCCGCGTCCCAGCACGAAGGCGGGAGCGTTGTCGACGTCGGCCAACACACCGTCGCGCCCATTGGCGGCGCCACCAGCCGCAAGCGCGTCGAGCCGCTCGCTACCGCCGCGCTCGGCAACGATGTGAAAATGACTCAGAGTGATCGGATCGACGAGTGCGAGACTTATGAGACCGCCGACCCATCCAAGCACGAGCAGCGCGGTGGTGAGGCCGAGGCGTTCGTGCGCGATCGGAACGTGAATTACGACCGCCGCAGCCAAAACCGGAGCAGCGACCGCCATCGCCGTTGGATCGCCGAAGAAGCCGCTCAACACGCTGAGGGCCGTTGCTGCGATCGCGATGACGGCGAAGACCGCACCCGGAACGACGAGCGGTCGCCGCCGATACACGAGTGCGAGCATCACCACCGCGAGGGGCGCTCCGAGGGCGAGAGCGGCTCCCATCGCAAGGCTAGAGTCGAGGGTTAGAAAGCCGAAGAGCCCTTTGGCAAACACCCCGTGCGCGGCAGCAGTCCAGATCGAGAGGCTCTCGGCCGGAGCCGCGAAGAAGCTCCAGCCATCGCCCGGAAAGATCCAGGATACATAGCTGAATGCGGCGACCGCGAAGAAGGTCGGAAAAATCAGCGCAATAACCACGTTGAACGCAGAACTCGCGACCAGCGCGGGACGAACCACGAATGCAAGGAACGGCACGGCCGCGAAGGCGAACGCAGCGCCCATCGGATGGGAGAAGGCGAGCCCCATGAGCGCAAGTCCAACCCCCATCACCTCCGAGGTGCCGCTGCGTGCGCGCAAATCATAGAGCGCCAGGCACAGCATCAGCAGAAATGCTGCGAGGAACATGTCGGAGGGACCGATGACGACCGCCCGGAGCATCGCCGGATGGAATGCGACCAGCACGGTGGCGGCGCCGGCGACTACAGTCGACAAACCGACCTTGCGAAACGACAGAAAACAAAAGGCGGCGATGAGCGCGAGCAGGCTGGCTGCGACCAGCGCGGGCGCCGGCGTATCGGCAGGTGCGAGCCATGCGACAAGCGTGGTGGTCACAAACGGCAGGGTCGGATAGGCCGCTACGATCCGACCGATCGGTACTTGGCCGTCGGCGGCGGTGCTGGCGCCCGCCCACAGCCGCAGTGCGTCGTCCGCGATCAGCCCATTACGCACTGCGATGGCCGCAAGCGTCAGGATCGCCACGAATGCAAACGAGGCGACCGACGTGACCGTAAGCGCGCGGTTCATCGCGCGCCCTCGATGGGAGCCAATTGCGTAGCGGCGTGCCGCGATACACCGTGCTGGGTTTTTTCCCAAAAATACGGATCGCGGATGAGCTGCCAGAGTCCCCTATAGGCGGCGATCGAGATCAGCACCCAGTAGGCAAATAATGTGAAGCTGAACGGAATGAGTTCGAGCCAGCCTCGCCGGATCGGCGCCAGCATGATCAGATAGGTAAAGGCGCCATTGCCGGCGAGCAGATTGAATAGGCAGAGGAACAGCAAGGGCTCGGGGAAGATCGGATCGAAGCTCGCAGCCGCCGCAACAAGCCAGATCACATAGAACACCCAGAAGACCGGATTAAGCAGCCCGGCGAGCACGGTACCGCCGATGAAGAACACAAAGCCAAGAAAGCCGAGCGGTCCGGCGGTGCGCAAGAAATGTAGCGGCCGTCTAGTATGGACCAGCAGGGTCTGCATGTAACCCTTGATCCACCGCGAGCGCTGGCGGATCCATTGCCGTGGGCGGCAGCTAGCCTCCTCGAACGTAGTCGAATCGACCACACCGACCCGATAGCCCTTTTGCCCAATGCGGATGCCGAGATCGGCATCCTCGGTCACGTTGAACGGATCCCACGCGTGCAGCGCGCGCAAAACGTCGACGCGAAAATGGTTGGACGTGCCGCCGAGCGGTATCGGCATGCCCATTCGCTCGAGACCGGGCAACACCTGGTCGAACCAGAGCGCATAGTCGAGCGTGAACATGCGCGTGAGCCAGTTTTCATTGACGTTGTAGTAACTAAGGCGGCATTGCAGGCAGGCTGTATTCGGCGGTGAGCGACGAAAGGTCGCCACCACCTTGCGGAGTTGGTCTGGCTCAGGCCGATCCTCGGCATCGTAGATAACCAGATACTCTCCGCGGGCGAAGCGCAGCGCAAAATTGCAGGCCTTCGGCTTGGTCTGGGGACCGGAGGCGGGCACGATGATGATTTCAAACACGCCTTCGAGACCGAGCAATCGCGCAGCCGTGATCGTCTCGATATCGCCGGCCTCGAGCACGATCTTGATGTCGAGCTTGCCGAGCGGATAGTCGAGATTGCGTAAGGATTCCGCTAGGCGCGGCAGCATCGCGGCCTCGCGGAACATCGGCACGAGAACCGTAAAGACCGGCAGATTCTCCGCACGCAGCGCGCGCGCCTCGACTGCGATGGCCTCGTCGACGTCCGCGGAACGGCGGCCGCCGATCGAAACCAGGATGCCCTTGAAGACGAAATTTCCGAGATAATAAATGCTGATTGCGACATTGAGTACGATGAGCGTATCGAGAGGAGCGAGCGCCAGTCCGGCAAGGATCGCGCTAAGGAACAAATAAGCCGCGATCAACTGCGGTGTTGTGAACACGGTGCGGGCGGACATTTGCGAATCGTACTCGGCGAGCTCGAATACCGCCTGATGCGACAAGGCGTCTGCGAACGCGGTCTGAACCGCAACCACGATGTCGAACTTCGAGACAACGACGAACTCGATCTCGGCGCCCCAGCGGCTGCGCGCGAACAGGACCGTTTCGGGCCCCGGCTCCGCGGTGGCGATGAACAAGCGCCCATCGTTGCGCCGCCAAGGCATGGTCAAACGGGTTGCATAGACTTCAGCGTCCGAGGCGCGCAACAATGCGCCATCCGGCGGCTCGCGGATCAGATCCACAAACTGCAGGTCGAAATTCTGCGCGTAGGTTTCGTAGTACAGTCGTGGATCGACCCAGTTGCGTGACAGCAGCGCATCGCCGAGTCGCACGTTCCACTGTTCCGCCAGATCGACTGCCTCGTCGAGCTGCGGGAGGGTGATGATGCGCCGGCCGACGAGAAGATCGCCCAGCGCGCGGTCGGACGGTGACAGCGGCATGGTCTAATCGGACGTTTTAGCGGAGCGGCGGCGGAACATGCGCTGCAAGGTCAAAAGCAGAGCGGCAGTCGCGAGCAGCCAAAGACCGGCGATGATCCACGAACGGAAGCGCTCGGCAACGGTCAGCCACGAGACCTCGTCCGGGTAGGAAATCTTGACGACGGTGTCGCGCTCCGTCGACATCGCAAGCGCAACGCCCTTGGCATCGACGAAGGCAACGTCGCCGTGATCGAGATGAAGGTCGACCGGAGCCGGTGCCGCCCCCTCCGCCGACATTGGCTTGATCCAAAGGCCTGGATAATCACCCGCGGTCACGATCTGCGCGACGGCACCATGGAATCCGCCGAGATCGAGCAGCGTGTGTCCACCGTGATCGGTCACGGCCACGCGCCCGCGGTCGAAGCGCACGCGCGGCGTGGCGCCCGCGGGCGAGATGTCGCTCACGGCAATGAAAGGCTCGGCCGGTGCCGGCGCGTTGCCGGCAGCGACTAAATTGACTCTGAGAGGCGTGACGTCGGGTGATAATTGATTGGCGACTTCGGCGACCAATCCAAGCACCAGGTTGGGCTGATCGGCGGCGCTTGCCGGCAGCAAAAGCTCTAGGCCGTGCGCGAAGCGCGGCGAGAGATCGGAAAAATCGTGCGCGGCGCCGTCGGTGCTCGTGAGCACGAACGACGACGAGCCGAGCAACTGAGCCGGGTAGCCCTGAGGCTCGAACCGGCAATCGCCCTGCGCGCTGTCGCGTTGAATGACGGCCCGCACATTGGCGCTGGTACCAACGAGTCCGTCCGGCAAGGCCAGGTCGAGATGGGTCGCTTCGCCGGTCGCGGCCACCGTGCTGCCGAGCAGGCGCTCGTTGACGAAAACGCTGACGACCGCCTTCTCGCCGGCGCCGTCGGGCGACACCATGAGATCGAGCAAAAGCCGCGTCGGACGCGTCCCGCCCGGAAGCCGGCGGGTATCGACGGTGGCGACTAGATCGGCCCGCCCGTACACGTCAACCTGCGCCGGCGCGACACCAAGTTGGCCGAAGGTCATTCGATCGGTGGGCAGATCGGGCGACACGGAAGCGCCGACCGTTGCCGACGGAACACCGCGGGTAACGGCCAACAATGAACTTCCGAACAGGCGGCCGGCGCTGACGACATCCGTGTCGGAGATCGCCAGGGCCGGCAGGCCACCATACCGAACGGCTGCAAGCGTGCCAAACGACTGAAAATCGCCGGCCAGTTTGGCGACCGGCGCGTCGACGATACCGACCGCATCGGCGAGCGGGCCGATCAGAACAATGCCGTGGCTCCAGCGGCCATCGGCGTCACGCATGGCAAGTTCAGCCAAGGCGTCGTAGCCGCGGTAAAATGTTACGTGTCGTCCGCTGGAGATCAGTGAGCGCGCGACCGTGATGGCGGTTGCGATCTCATTGGTCGCGGTGCGGCGGCCGGGAAGGACAACTGCAACGTCGCGCGGCATCAGCGCGGCCGTCGTGGCGACGCCGAGCTTACCGGCTTGACCGACATCGATGTCGACCGCGGTCTCGGGATCGATCGTCAAGGTGTCGCCGACGGCGCGTACGTCGATGCAGTGATCGAGCGTTGCGGCGCCGGAATAGAGAAATGAAAGCTTGAGATAGCCGTTCTTGGCCGCGATATTACGCAACGGGATGCGAATGGCGCGGTCGCGACTGTTGCCGTCGAGAGCAATCGCGGTCGCGGTGCGGTCGTTGACCTGCACTTCCAGATTGCGTCGCGCATCGTAGGCGCTGACATCGTCAACGACCAAAACGATGTCGCGTACCGCCAGCCCATCGCCCTCCGGCAGTGGCACGAAGATATCGCGGCGCCCACCCAGATTGGAAAAACGAAGGCCGTTGACGAAACCGATATCGCCGAGCGAGACCTCGGCGATGAGGCCGCTTGGCGGGGGCGCCGCAGCCGGCGCTGGCGACGTCACGGCCGGCGCGGCCGCGATGGATCGAGCCGCGTGTGCGTTGCGCGGCGCGCGCGGCTCGATCGCCGCAGATCGCGCCGGGCGCGGAGGCTGTGAAGCCGGCGGCGGTGGTGGATTTGGCAGGATCGAGGTTTGCGAGTGCCCCGCCAAGGGAAGCATTACAAGAACGAGCGCAAGGGCGCAGCCGAACACGATCGAAGCAGGCATGGAGAGAGTCATTGTGGCTCCCGGACCGAGTGGATGGATTGCAGTTCGCACGACGCGGCTTCGCGCAGTGCATCAAGGCGCTGCTTAAAAGCTAGGAGTTCATCGTCGGTCAGCCCGCGCTTATCCCGCTGCGGCAACCGCAGCACGGCTTCGACGTCATGGGCTGTGCGCCCCGTTGCCGGAAAGCCGACCGTCGGACCGATACCGAAGATGCCGTGCATGCAACGGTAGCCCGCGTCCACCACTGCAGCGGCGCCCGGCAGGGCATCCGAAAGCTTCGGAATCGCCGCATAGGCGTCTTCGATCTTGCCTTCCAATGTCGACATAAAACGCTGTCGCACGCGGGCGAGGCGGTCGGTGTATGGATCTAAAGTCATGCTGTCCCCAGGGACAGAAGCCTAACTGAAATACTGTCGAAGGTGAATTGTTTGTCTGTATAATGGTGAATCTATACTTATTAAGTAATCATACGTACGAAGCTATACTATTATATATCGTATAATTGCAGTATAAGCAGTATTGCTTACAATGAGTGATAAGGGAGCGCACCCGGACAGGGCAGCGCCCCATGGGCCTTTCAGGACGTCGAGGCCTGACGGTTGGAAAGGTAGCGAGAGGCCCCGGCTGCGCTGACCGAATGCCGCGCGGCCGGCGGCGACTCAGACTTCGAATGCGCCGCACTGAAAAATGGTCAGCATCGCAATATCGGGGCGCTTATTCGCTTCCTGACGAGCAAGAGGCGTCATGGCGTGAAGACATCGCAGGCCCTCGACTGGCGATCAAATCTGCCGGATTGCCGGACTGGCAACGACGCGCGAGCAGATCGTCGATTCCACTGGTTACTCCAATTGTGGCGGCCCAAGTGATTCCTCGGGGCCTAATGGACTCCGAATCGCATCCGCCAGTTTCAGCCATTCAGCCGCCATTTCGCGTTGAATAGCACGCGAATCCGGATCAGTTGCCGCGGTCACCAGATACGAACAATGCGCGGCGTAATGCGCGTAATCTTTATACCTGTCGTTCGTCGGATTTGTCATGATCCCCTGCCTTGCGAATCACCAAATGGAAAGTCTGGCCGCATTGCAATGACAGGTCTGTCCAACATTGAACCTCGCTTAAGCCAAAGTGGAGACGTGATTGTTGGTGCCGTTGCCGAAGAACGAGGGCCTTGCAGAACGCGCTCCAGGGCCGATCCTTTATCAAGCGTTCAGCGACTCCGAGCTCCGTAACCCGAAACGTTGCCGCCGGCGTAGCCGGAGGTTTGCGACTGAGCGTAGCCGCTGCCGTATGAACTGGTTCCGGCAGTCGATGTCGTGATGGCCGATGTAGTGCCGCCACCGCCAAACCCGCCGGCGCCACTCAGACCCTGACCGCCAGCGGTGGCCATTGCGCCCGATGAACTGGTTCCGAACCCGTTGGCGTTGCCGTAGGAATTGGACGTACCTTGGGCGCTGGACCAGATGTTGGTGGAGCCGCCGCCGCTGGCGGAAAATTGCTGAGCCATGGCGGGGGCCGAGATCAGAAACCCGGCGGCAGCGACGATGCAACAAAGCGTTCTCATGCGGTCTCTCTCCATTTGACGGACCGGATTTGGCTCGTCCCGAAGTCCGCGCCGAACCGGCGTCTGACGTGGACTTGAGGCCGGGTCAGTTGGTGTTCGACGCCCGGGCAAACATCGCTTGCTCTTGCGGCGTGAACGGCTTCACCGGCGGTTCATGCGTGAGCGGTTGCGCTTGCTCGTCCTGCGTGAGCGGCTGCGCTTGTTCTTCCTGGCTGAATGACAGCGCTGGCATGGAGGAACCTCGGTCGCTCTGCCTGATTTCGCCAGGTGGTCTCGGACAGGGTGAACCGGCTTCATCCATTGCAACAGCCACGCGCTCGTCCTGGCACATCAGCGCCAGGGCCGCCTTCTGAAAGCCGAAGGCGTAAAGCTGACGCGCCAGGAGTCGGATGGTGCAACCAGCGTCGACCACGGTGCTTCCGAACGTAAGACCA
>Ga0181524_10004959_pt1 | contig 12098 bp, 9 predicted proteins | sample PEATcosm2014_Bin_34_FD_119761 | JGI IMG/M metagenome (GOLD analysis project Ga0181524, IMG submission 119761) | Peatland microbial communities from MTU Mesocosm Facility, Houghton, MI, USA - PEATcosm2014_Bin05_60_metaG | ecosystem: Environmental > Terrestrial > Soil > Wetlands > Peat | place...
CTGAATCCCCGAAAAATCATCTTGGGGGGAAGGGTGCCCCAAGCGGCGAGCGAATTATTCCTAAGCCCTCTCCTCTATAATCTTCGCCACCGGGCCCTCCCCCAAGCGGTAGAGAAACTTGAGGTCAGTGTCTCTCAACTTGGAGAAGAGTCAGCGGCCTTGGGGGCAGTCCTTATGACAAGGGAAATAGTTCTAGCCGCCCGATGCAGAGGAGCAGGGTGGTTGTAGTGCTTCACCCACAGCCGCCCGGCGCGCCGCAGACCGGAGCAGATTTCGGCGACGAGGGAGGTAGGGGAAGGGAAAGTGTCAGAGGAATCGGTCGGAAAGCGGCAGTTTCGGGCTTTGGGATTCTCCGGAGAAGTAAAGCTGACCCCTTCCGTGGTCCGTGGAAACACCCGGAACTGGAAACCCGACCGAACCTTGCAGTCAGAGGCGGTCGTGTGTATGTTACCCGTCGGTCGGAAAATGAAAATGGAAATTCCGTATAACAGTTACCTCTCGGCAAATCGGACCAAGGTCGAACTTCTGACCGTGTTTCTGATCATGGCCACTAACTCCATCGAATTTAGCGCGATCCGAGTTTTGGGTATGGACAGCTCGTGCCGCACCGTCAAATGTACGTTGACTCCGGGAAGAACGCGAGGAATGCGGAGGGGGTTGTAACTTGTCCAAATTCCGAGCGTTTTCGATAAGTGCCATCGTAGTTCTCATATCGCCCTTTATATTCGTCTTGGCACGTAGATTCGCGCAAGAAGGGCGCAGGACTATCCATCTTCCTACCGGCAAGGTTCTCGTGCTTCCCGCGCCTGGCCCGGCGCAAAAGACCAACAGCTTTCCGACCGCGGCGGCTCTGCGTCCTGACGGTAAATACCTCGCCATCCTCAACAACGGGTACGGCACGGAAGAATCGGGGCGGCAGCAATCCATCGCGGTGCTCGACCTCGCTTCGAATGCGATCAAGGATTTTCCCGACTCGCGCCTCGGGCAAGGATCTCACCAGACTTACTTCCTCGGCCTCGCCTTTAGCGCCGACGGCGCCAAGCTCTACGCCTCAATGGGCTCGATGAGCGATCCCACCGGTTCCCAGCCCGGCTCGACTGGCAACGGCATTGCTGTTTACAAGTTTGAAAATGGCCGTGTGACGGCCGATTCGTTTCTAAAAATTCCGCCCGCCCCACTCGGTCGGGGCAAGAAACCGTCGAACGCGTCGAACGCTTTGCCTAAAGGCCAGGCGCTTCCGTTTCCCGCCGGGATCGCGGTGATCGCGGGAAAGGGAGAAAAACTGCTGGTGGCGGAGAATCTTTCCGACGACGCCATTCTGATGGACGCGGCGAGCGGGCAAATCCTTTATCGCTTCCCGCTCAGCGATTCGCCGGTGGTTCCCGCCGCGTATCCTTACGGCGTTGTGGCAACGCGCGACGGGACAAAAGGCTATTGCAGTCTCTGGAACGGTTCCGCGGTGGTTGAGCTGAATCTCGCGAGCGGCCGCGTGACGCGCCGCATTTCGCTCGACAGCCCCAAGTCTCCTATCGCCGCGGGATCGCACCCCACGGCCATGCTGCTGAGCCCGGATGAAAAAAAGCTCTACGTCACGCTGACCAACAGCGACCGCGTGGCCGTCGTGAACACGGCGACCGGCGAGCGAGTGGGCATGCTCTCCACCGAATTGCCGGGACAGAAATTCGGCGGCAGCGTTCCCATGGCGCTCGCGTTCAGCGCCGACGGCCGGCGCCTCTTCGTCGCCAACGCTTCCGCGAACGCCGTAGCCGTGTTCGATGCGTCGGCCGCGCCCGGCGCGGCGAATTCCCCTTCCAAAGCGCTCGGATTCATTCCCACCGAATGGTATCCGACCGCTCTGGCTGTGGAAGGCGACGACCTCTTCATTGTCACCGGCAAAGGCGAGGGTACGGGGCCGAATTCGATGCCCGCCCGGCGACGGGGTCAGAGCGGGGTGCCCCACCCTTACATCGTGACGCTCCTCCACGGATCCGTGGCGCGTTACAGCGTCAAGGACGCGGAGTCAAACCTCGACGCGCTCACGCGTGAGGTGGAAGCAAGCAATCTGATGACGGGGTCCCCCGACCAAATCCGCTTCGCGCAGGGCTCGAATCCCATCCGCCACGTTATTTACATCATCAAAGAAAACCGCACTTACGATCAGATCGTCGGAGACATCGCGGAGGGTAACGGCGACCCGTCGCTGGTCTTGTATGGAGAAGACATCACGCCGAACGAACACAAGCTGGCGCGCCAGTTCGGCATTCTCGACAACTTCTATTGCAGCGGCGAAGTCTCCGGCGACGGCCACGTTTGGTCAACCGCCGCCATCACCAGCGACTACAACGAGAAGACCTGGGAAATTGCTTATCGCGGCGGCGAGCGCACTTACGACTACGAAGGCGAAGTGATGCACGGCTTCCCTCTGCACCAGGGCGTGCCCGACGTGGACGAGCCGGGCAGCGGATACATCTGGGCTAACGTGGCGCGGCACGGGCTGACGCCTCGCAACTACGGAGAGTTTGTGGCCACGCATTGGTGCGAGGCAGGACCAGGAGGCGGCTCGCCAAAACTCGGCACGCCGCTGCCCGCCGGCGAGTCTTGCCCCAAGGCGTTCGTCCGCCAAGGCGAGCCCTTGCCGTCCAACGTCGGCTCGCCCCACGGCTCGCCCAGCCCCTGGCCTTGGCCCGTTCCCATGATCGCGCGCGATGAAGCCACCAAGCCGGAACTGGAAGGCCACTATGACTCCCGCTTCGCCAATTTCCGCCTCGATTATCCCGATCAGTTGCGCGTGGACGAATTCCTGAACGAATTCAGCGGATTCGTGAAGGCGCGCGAGACCCACCACGGAACCAAGCTGCCGCAATTCGTGATTCTCCGCCTGCCGAACGACCACACCGCCGGGTCCACCCCCAACATGCCCGCCCCGGCCGCTTCGGTGGCCGATAACGACCTGGCCGTGGGGCGCGTGGCGGAGGCGATTTCGCACAGCCCGTATTGGGACGACACGGCGATCCTGATTTTGGAGGATGACGCGTCAGACGGCGCCGACCACGTGGACGCGCATCGCAGCCCGGCCCTGGTGATCAGCAAGTATTCGCCCGGCTCGCTTGAGCATCCGTGGGTGGACCATAACTTCTATACGACGGTGAATATGATCCACACCGCGGAAGTGCTGCTCAGCCTGCCGCCCATGAACAATAATGACGCACGCGCGCCCGTGATGGCCGCGCCGTTTTCCGGGCCGGGCGATCAGCCACCCTTCACTGCCGACCGGCGAAACCTCGAAAACGGATCTATCTACCATATGAATACAGCGGACGCTCCGGGCGCCGGGCAGTCGGCTGGCATGGACTTTACCCACGCCGACGCGGCGAACGCCCTGGAGCTTAACATCATTCTGTGGCGAGAACGCAAAGGCAGCGTGCCCATGCCCAGGCCACGACATACGGTCGTCAGAGACGGCGGTAACGAGTGAAGCGTTCGGAGCGCGGCTGTCCCTGCTAAAAACCTCATCCAGAATGAGAAGGCGCAGGGCGTTTTCGCGATGGGCGTTGGGTCTCAAGTGCAGAGCTTTGGCAGGCCCCACCCGCTGTATATGACGCACGGACGGGGGAGCAGGCTCTATGACGTGGACGGAAACGAATTTATTGATTACCTCTTGAATTACGGACCCCTGATCCTCGGACATTGCCCCAAGGGGCTGCACGACGCGGTTCGGGAGCAACTGGAAAGGGGCACGGGCTTCGGAGAACCGCATCCTCTTCAAATTGAAGTTTCAAGGCTGTTGGTCGAAGCGGTGCCCTGTTTCGAAGTGGTCAACTTCAACAACACCGGTTCAGAGGCTGTTCAGGCTGTCCTGCGTTTGGCGCGTGCGGTGACTGGCCGTACGAAGTTCATCAAGTTTGAGGGCCATTATCACGGCTGGATGGATAACGTCTTCTTCAGCTTCCACCCCGACAAAGATGAGGATTTCGGAACGCGCGAAACCCCCAAGCCAGTCATCCACGGCTACAGCAAAGGGGTGGCACGCAATGTGCTCGACAACGTCATCGTTCTTCCCTGGAACAATCTCGATTACGTGAAAAACACCTTCCAGAATCACAAGAACGAAATCGCGGCCATCCTGAATACCGCTCCAGATTCTCATTCGCGGGAAGGCGGATGGCATACTTCACCCCGCGCTCTTCTAGAGCCTTATAAATCTCCGGCTTGGCAAACGCCGCGTCAGCACGCGGCGGACGCTAACGTTCTGCGGGTCATTGATCAGGCGCTGGCGAATGAGCACTTACGAGTCCCAAACCGAACCGACAATCCACATGGATATCTTCTAAGGAAGACATATGACGACGGACTTGATGGTGTACCGCTTCTCGTTCGGACCTTGGAATCTGAGTGAAGGAACCGATCCCTTCGGACCACCCGTGCGAGACCCTTTCACCTTTGGGCAAAAACTGAGCATTGCCAAGCGGCTAGGCTTCCAGGCAATGCAGTTCCACGATGACGATGCCGTTCCTGATCTCGATTCGCTTGGCCCTTCAGAGATTGCTAAACAGGCGCGCGCAATGAAACAGACGCTTTCGGACCACGGCTTGGTGGCAGAGTTCGTGGCGCCGCGCCTTTGGTTCAGTCCCCGAACCATCGACGGGGCCTACACATCGAACAACGCGGCTGACCGCGCCTATGCCGTAGAGAGATCGATTAAAGCCGTTGATATTGGCAACGAACTGGGCACTCACCTGATGGTGCTTTGGCTGGCCCGTGAGGGAACTTATGTTCGCGAAGCCAAGTCGGTCCCCGTGGCGATGCAGTATCTCGTCGACACCCTCAACAAGCTGTTGGAGTACGACAAGCAACTGCGGATCCTGATTGAGCCCAAGCCCAATGAGCCTACCGACCAGGCCTACATCCCTACCGCCGGCCATGCCCTGGCCATTGGCAATCGCACGGTCGATCCTGCAAGGATGGGAATCCTGATCGAGACAGCGCATCAAATACTGGCGGGCCTGGATCCTTCCGACGAAATGGGGTTTGCACTCTCATTCAACAAGCTCTGGAGCGTGCACCTGAACGACCTGAGCGGCTTGAAGTTTGACGAGGACAAGTCCTTTGGCGAAGTGGATCTCCGCCGCGCTTTCAATCAGGTGCGGGTTCTGGAGGAGAATGGCTACGGCCAGAACGGGGAATACGTGGGCCTCGACGTGAAGGCCATGCGCACGCAGAAGCAGGACGTGTCCATGAAACATCTCGCCAATAGCAAACAGACATTTCTCTGGCTGGTCGAAAAGGTCCGCACCCTCGATCGCCCGCGGCAGAATGAACTGATCAAGCAGCGCGACTATGAAGAGTTGAATCGCTACATCACAGCCCATCTTCTGGGTATGCCCAATTAGCGCTCCGAGCGTGTTTGCTGGGCATCGATCGGTCGCTGAGACGGGATGTCGAACTTGCGCCGTTCCGGGACCGTTTGCGGGAGGATGGGAATGCAGGGGTCGCCCGCAGCGTGAGCCGCAAGTTCGCCTTTTGGGGAGGATGCCGCGCTGAAGCCCGGAGCTACGAGGCTTGGGCTAATTCCCGCCCGATGCCCAGCGCCTCCGCCAATTCCCTCTTAGGCGTTCTGAACTCAGGATACTTGTTTATGAGTTCGGACATCGAACCTCCCATTTCTCGGCAGATGGAGCCTCAGCAGCACTGGCAGGGCCCGGGGTGCCCATTGCGCCCAGCCGGTGCCCCCTGCCCGTCGTGAAACGAAATGCTACCGAGGATGTGCAGCTCACTCAGAATGCCCCGCCATCGCGTTTGCTGCCGCGCAGACGCATCGCTGGGAACTCAGTAAGGACATTTTTAGAGCGCGTGCAAGAGCATTCTCCAAGACTGGACAAGCAAATAGTCCCTGGGCGTGTGATGAAGTACAGTGTCGAAACGAGTACGATGATTCCCGTTAAGTTGAGGGTTCGCTGGCTCGTATAACACGCCGAGCGCGCGGATAGTTGACATAATTCAGACAATAAAGATGACCATCCATATTCTATTGATTCTACAGTTATAATTCTGACAAAAAACAGAAATTCAAAAGAAGAAACTCCGTCAGGTCAGGGCCTGTGCCCCCTCAGCATGGAACCCCTGGACAACTCCACAGCACGTGGCTGCCGTCGTCCCGTGCTTGGATATTTGTTTTTGCTTGCGAGCAACTGTCTCTCTCCAGGAATACCCCCCAATTGCGCAGATTTGCCCCAGGACACACGACCTCTGCGTTGGCAAAGCGCTCCCATGTCCAAGGAGCTTTCAGAGGCTCAAGTCAAGTGGCCACCCTTAGTGACCACTACCCGCCGATACCGGGTGCTACCAACCGCCCGCCGACTCTCGGCAAGCCCTCATAAACACTGGCTCGGCAGCATGTTATTTCAATTTGTATCACTCAGTATAAGTTGTTGATTCTTTGTAAACGTCCAACTGGCAGTAGTCATGTGGTCGAGGGTTCGAACCCCTCCAGGTCCACCAGCATATTCAAGGGGTTGGCATCAGTAGAGCGTTTCCGGAAAGTACAAACTCGTACAAGTCACATTCTCCAAAGAACATCCCCGACCTTCGAGGCCGTATCTCGCTTGTCCGCGGTCACGGCCTGAGTGTACGCGTTCAGCGTGGTTTGAATGTTCGCGTGACCTTGTACCATCGATTGCAGCAACCGATCAATGACCTCGATCAGCAAGTCAGCGGACAAGCCTGCCGACGTCCTCAGGCGCGACGGTTGATGACGCATCCAGGGGTCGGGCCCGTCACCGTGTTGGCCACCGAAGTGTACTTGGGTGATCCGATGCGGTTCGCCGATGGCAAAGCGGTGGCCAGCTACATTGGGATGGTCCCCAGGGAGCCCTCCAGCGGGCGCCGACAGCGGCTGGGCGCACTCAGCAAGCAAGGCAACGCTCTGCTGCGATTTCTGTGGTGCGAGGCGGCGATGCACGCCGTACGGCGAGATCCGGAACTGAAACGCTTCTATCGGCGCAAACTGGTCCAGAAAGGACTGGGAAAGGCGAGAATCGCCGCAGCTCGCAAACTCGGGATTCGGCTCTGGATCGTGTCGCGTGACCAGATCGATTACCAGGAGTTCTGCCGCCGCGGACAGAGACGGCAAGAAGCGGCCCTGCCCGTGCGGGGATGCCTGACTACTACAAAGGTCCTGCCTTGCAGTGACCGGCCATTTGAATAGGTCCCCCGCCTCCCTGAATCGCGGGGAGTTCGAAGAAATCATCATGGTTCCCAGTGACCGAAGAGATGTCTGGTGGGCAACACCGAAACGATGAATCAGAGCGGGCCAAGCGGATAGGCTGGACAGGAATGAGAGAGACCGACGGTTGCCCCGAATCACGCGCCGCGGAAAGGGCGTGTGTGCCCCAATGGAAGGGTGTGCCGAACGAAGAAAAACCAGAAGCAAGAACATCTTGACATGGCCGGCGTCGTTAGAGATGTAGTTGATCGTGGGGTGATTCCCCTCGCGCCGGCACAGTTCCGAGACCGCAACCTCTCCCCGGATCCCTTCCAACACGATGCGGATCTTCTCCTCGACGAGAAACTTGCGTGAGATGACTTGGCGGGTGCGGCGGATCAGGGCACACGCCGCCTCCCCCGCCCGGGCGGGGGAGGTCCCTTCTCCTCTGACGGGATCTTCACTCATGGCTCACTCTTCTCCGGCTCCGCGGATTCTAACGCGGGTTAGTGGGTGAACCAGAGCAAAAACCATAGCTCGGCGAGCCTCAATTAACGCTCTCATTTGTGCTGAAGTCGGACAGTCGTGGATGATTACGGCGGGATCTCTCATTTCATCTGGAGAGATCCGCGGCACATCCTGTCGTGGGCCTCGCGCGCGCCGCTGGGTGGCTGCTTCTATCTTTACGAGGATCGCGGCAATAAGCTTGAAGTTGTGGGGGACGGTGTTATGACCGAGGATGACCATTGCACCTACGTGCCCGGCAATCGCTGGATTTTGTGCGATACCTATCCTGATAGACAGTGTGACCAGAACCCCTATCTGCTTGACACCCGGACCGGCACACGCCATGCGCTGGGGCACTGCCGCTCGCCAGTCGAGTGTGACGGAGAATAGCGGTGTGACACGCATCCGCGTTGGAGTTGGGATGGCCGCTATGTTACGATCAATTCGCCGGACGGCGGCAACGGCCGGCAGATTCATTTGATCGATATCAGCACGATTGTCGTCTGAGAGGGACGGGCCGGAGAAGCTACTGCAATCTACTTCCCTCGCCAGGTGGGGGAAGGGGCCCGGGCCAAGTAACAACGCCACATGGCTTCTGTTCGACTCGACCAGAGTTAGCGTGGAAGGCGACCGTAAACGAAAGGGGAGCACAGCATGGACAAGAGAATCTCTCGGCGGTCTTTTAATCTACTCGCGGCCAATCTGCTCGCCGGGGGCGCGGTTCTTGGCGGCGCGAAAGGGAGCAAGGATCTGTTTGCTTTTCCCGCCCCCGCCGCCGATGGCAACGGGAACACTATTTTCCCGTACGGCACGCATGTGTATCGCGAGCCGCACCTGCCGCTGGAGCAACTTCGGAAAGACTTTCCCATCCTAAGGCGTCTCGGCTTCAACATGATAAAGATTCAGGAAGTCTGGGCTTTCGATGAGAAACGCGAAGGGCAGATCGACCTCTCCAACGTTTCGCAGGTGGTGTCGGATGCTCGGCAGAATGGTCTGGTGGTCTATTTTGGGTTGACAATGGAGGAGACTCCGAAATGGCTGTGGAAGAAGTATCCCGACGTCAGCATGGTTTATGAGACGGGAGAGCCTCACAATGATCCTACCCCGTACAACGCGCCTGCCGATGGTAAGCCGGGCCCTTGCTGGCACCATCCCGGCGCGCGCGCGGCCGGGATTCGGTTCGTGGAGGCGGTGGGGAGAGAGATCGGAAAGTACGACAATATTCTGGTGTGGAACCTCTTCCAGGAAATCGGGCTCTGGCCGATGCGCCCCGGGCACCAGCGTACGTGCTACTGTCCTTACACCATTCGAGAGTTTCGCAACTGGCTGCGGACGCGTTACAAGTCGCTGGACGAGTTGAATGAAGCCTGGCGAGTCCCTTTCGGTGACTGGGACGAAATCGAGCCCCCGCGCTTCTTCTCCACGGTTCCGGCCACGATCGACTGGCGCTACTTCATGGACGACGTCTACCTGGCCGACGTCCTCAAATGGAAGGCGGACGCGTTTCGTCGCAGCGACCCGTTGCACCATACTATCATTGCTCACGTGGGTGAGGTCGTCCCCGGCAGCACGCGGGAATGGCGGTACGCAGAGCAGCTTGAGATCATCGGGTCATCCTGCTACCCCGCATGGCGCGCTGCCGATCCTTGGGAGGCGAACGCGCGGTCTGCTGATGAGCCGCTCACCGAAGCTGCGGTCGTCAACCACGAACAGGAAGGCATTTTGATGAATTTGGACCACCTACGTTCTTGCAGCCGCAACGGGCAGATCTGGACAGCGGAATTGCAGGGTGGGCCGATTGTCGAAGGGTTAAGGCGTCAAAGAGTGCCGGACCCGGGGGATATCCGGCGCTGGGTCATGACTTGCCTCGCTGCCGGCGTCCGGGGCATTTGCTTCTGGAATCACCGACCCGAGATCTTCTGGAGTGAAGGATACGGCTTCAGCTTGCTCGATTGGGGTGCGGATACCTCTGCGCGCGCCGAGGAGGCAGGCCGCATTGGCCGGGCTTTGAACGCCCATGTGGACCTCTTTACCAAGGGCGTGCATCCGCAGCCGGGCGTCGCCATCGTCCTGAACGAGGACTTGTATCACTTTGCGGAGGGCTCGTCCCCTGAAGTAAGCCACCACCTCAGGTTCACCATTCAAGGGATGTGGAAGTCACTTTGGATCAAAGGTATTCCCTCCGGCTTTGTGGAGGCTACGGCCCTTCCCAATGATGCCAGTAAGATCAAGGCGCTGATTCTTCCGTTCCCGTTGGCGCTCAGCCCTAGTGTGATTGAATCCCTCAAGGCCTATGTCAGCAACGGGGGTACGGTCATTTCCGAGGCCTGTCCGGGACGGTTTGACAATCACGGAATTGGCACCATAGGCGATATGATGCCGGGGGTGGCCGAACTATTCGGCGCGCAGCATCAGGGCGTCTTTCTGCTTCACGAACCGGGTAAGGGCACTAAGTGGACCTCCCCGGCGCTTGCCCCGCGGGATTACCTTGAGTACCGGGACCTAGCGGGGCTTGGGGAATTCGCGCAGGCCTCGCTGTTTCCCGCCTATTACTTGCAGACCCTCTCCCCCACCACGGGCATGCCCATCTTCAAGTACGGTGACGAAGTGGTCGGCTGTGTGAACACTTACGGGCAGGGGCAAACCTACTTGGTGGGCACGTTGTTGGGACATGGCGTTCTGGCATATGACGACTTGCGGAACGCGGATTTCCTCGCGGCAGTGCTGAAGCGGGTTGGAGTAGCGTCCGAGAGCATGGGCAAGCTCCAACGGCGCCGCCGAGTGCTGGGCAAGCAAGAGGCGTGGTTCCTATTCAATACGAGCGAAGCGCCCATCGAGGAAGCGGTCACCGTAGCAGGATTCAAGTCCGCAAAGGACCTGCTCGGAGGAGAGTTGCCGGTTACTGGAGGGAGCGTCCGACTCAGCGTGAAACCTTTCGATATTCGCTGCCTAGTTCTGGAGGCGCGAACGGATCGAAGGTCGATCTGAGATTCAGGCAGCGGGGATGACCCGCACCGGAAAAGGTGACGTATCTGCAAGGGTTTGCAATATCGAGAACAGGAACCGAGCGCTTACAGCGGGTATTTCGGGTCGGTCTGCTACCATCCGCTGTTTCTGTTTAACCCATCTTCGCGTTCTCCTTTTCCTGAAGTTCCCAAGATCCGACGCAGATCACACAATCAGTCTTGCCAAGCGGTACCGACCAAGGCCCCACCTGTATCAGCCCGGCTAGCGCGCAAACCAGAGTCCCCAACCCTCCAACTCTTCGTCTGACTCATTAACCATGATATCCGATAGCGAGGGCGGTATTTCGCCACCCTTAACGGGGAGCAGCCAAGAAACTCCCCTCGTGGGATACCTCCTCATTGACTACACCGAATCCGGCAATCCACCGGGAGCCTACCAACACATATCGCCCAGTACGCTACCGCAATGGCGCGGTCGTTGTCAAGAACTTTTTTGTTCCAAGTAATTACCTTCGCTTTTCCCTGCGCGGATTGTGTTAGTACGCGTGCGAGTGCCTTAACCATGCATTTTTCAGCCGAATTAATTGGCTCATTAATTCGCATGTGATGTAAGTGGACTAACACGCTAGTGCAAGGCCGCCTTTGTTGGCAAGGACTTTGTTGTTCCAAGTAATTGCCTGCGCCCTTGCTCGCTCAGATTGTGTCCGTACGCGCGGGAGTGCCTTAACCATGGATATTTCACCCGAATTGATCCGATCATTAATGCGCACGTGATGTAAGTTGACTTTTCTCCGCGCCCGTGGTAATTTAGCCAGGTCTGCTGCGGATTCAAGCCCGGACGGGGCTTAGTCGCATCGGGGGCTTTGCATGCGCACCGGTGACATTTGCGATGTACTTAAGCTGATCTGCCGACGCGGGCCCATATCTCGCGTCGAAATAGCCCAGCAAACGAGGTTTGCGCAAAGCTACGTCGGGGCTATCGTTCGTGAGGCCCAAAACCGGGGATTCGTGGTAGAGCGAGGATACGCCCCATCCGGCGGCGGCCGGCGCCGGGTACTTTTCGAGCTGAACCCATGCCTTGCTCAACTGGTGGGAATCGACATGGGTACGGCTAACCTTCGCCTCGTCGTAGCTGATTTCGCTGGCAAGGTCCTGAGCCACCGTTGCCTTCCCTCAGAAGCTTCCAAAGGGAAGGATCATTTACTCAGGCTGGTTCATGTGGAGCTTAAGCGCGCCCTCCCACAGTACCCTGAGATTGCCGCGATTGGAATTTCACATTCCGGGGTGATTGACCATCAGGCTGGGAAGGTACTCTTCTGGCCCAAAGTTAGCGGCTGGAATGACGTTCCCCTCAAAGGGATCCTAGAGGAGGCCTACGGGCTTCCCACGTTGATCGAAGACAGTGTGCGCTCCATGGCCAAAGC
>Ga0181524_10004963_pt1 | contig 12090 bp, 11 predicted proteins | sample PEATcosm2014_Bin_34_FD_119761 | JGI IMG/M metagenome (GOLD analysis project Ga0181524, IMG submission 119761) | Peatland microbial communities from MTU Mesocosm Facility, Houghton, MI, USA - PEATcosm2014_Bin05_60_metaG | ecosystem: Environmental > Terrestrial > Soil > Wetlands > Peat | place...
AACTCCTCGAACACCAGCACCGGATCCGCCGTGCTGAGGATGGTGACCGCGCTCGCCAGGCGGATGCGCTCGGTCACCGCCGCGATCGCCGCCAAGACGACGGTCGTGGCGGAGACCGCCATGTCCAGCCGATGATGTTCGCCGACCGCGAAGATATCGAGACCCGCGGCGTCGGCGAGTTTTGCTGCCGCAAGGATTTCCTTAAGCCGTTGTTGGGCGCCGACCGCCTTGCCCGCCGGCGCGTCCGGCATCAGGTCGCCGAACGTATAGAGCCCCAACTCGAATGTCATCGGATCGCCGCCTCTCGGCGCCTAGACCATGATCCGATCAAATTTAATCGGATCATGGTCTAGTATTTTCGTTGGAGCATGATCTTTTCGGAAAACCGGCATCCACTTTTCCGGATCATGCTCTAGGTGTCATTTCAGAGCATCGAGCATGGCCTTGACGTCCTGTACATGCGGTCCGTTGGGAGCGAGAACGAGATACTGCTTCAGCGCTTCGACGGCGCCGGGCGGGACGACGAACTTGTTGCTTTTGTCCACCGCGCCCTCGCCGAACAGCGCGGAGCCTTTGACGAAATAGGCATCCGCCTTATTCGGATCGGCGGCGATCGCCTTGTCGCAAGCGGCGACGATCTTTGCCGCCGGCTGGCCAATGTTGTACAGGGTCGCGCAGAGATTGAAGTAGGCGACGGCCGGATTGGGGCTAAGCGCCGCCGCCTTGTTGTACGCGGCGATGGCCGCGTCGTTCTTCTTGAGTTTCAAGTTGGCGTTGCCAAGCATCGTATAGATTCGACTGGTGTCCGCCGGACTGGCGTTCTTGCCCGCCAGGTCGATCGCGCGTTGATAGGATTCAAGCGAATCCGCGTAGTGACCCTGATTCATTTGCGCCGTGCCCAGCGCCTCCGAATATTCCCAGCGCGGCTCGGATGATACCAATTGCTTCAACGCCGCTTCCGCATCCGGCCACTGTTTGGCGTCAAGCGCCGCTTGCGCCTTGGTCACCAGTGAGTTTTGGTTTTCGCTTTGCGCCGCCGGCAGCGGTGCGCCGACGGAAATCTGTGCCGTCGCGGCGAGTGCAAGACTCGCCAGCAAGGCAACTGCACTGAGTCTTCGACGCATTGCTTCCTCCAAAAAAAGTTAGCCGACATTGACCAACTGTCGCCCACCGACCTCGGCTTATAAGTAATGTCCTAGTACGACTTCGGCAGTCCCAAGACTTTCTCGGCGATGAAGCAGAGAATGAGGTGCGGCGTCACCGGCGCGATGCGCGGGATCATGCTTTCGCGGAAATAGCGCTCGACGTGGTACTCCTTGGCGTAGCCGTAGCCGCCGTGGGTCATGATCGCGGTCTGGCAGGCTTTGAAGCCGGCCTCGGCGCCGAGATATTTTGCGGCATTCGCCGCCGGCCCGCACGGCAGGCCGTTGTCGTATTGCCAGGCCGCCTTGAACGCCATGAGCTCGGCGGCTTCCAGCTCCATCCAGCATTCGGCGAGCGGATGCTGGATAGCCTGGTTCTGCCCGATCGGCCGGCCGAACACGGTGCGCTCTTTCGCATAGGCCGCCGCGCGCTTAAGCGCGGCGCGGCCGAGGCCGACCGCTTCGGCGCCGACCAGGATGCGCTCCGGATTGAAGCCGTCGAGGATATATTCAAAACCGCGGCCTTCCTCGCCGATGCGGTCCTCGACCGGGACTTCCAACCCGTCGATGAACACCTGATTGGAATCGACCGCCTTCCTTCCCATCTTCTCGATCTCGCGCACCTCGACGAAGCGGCGGTCGAGCGCGGTGAAGAACAGCGTGAGGCCATCGGTCGGCCGGCGCCCGCTCTCGATCGGCGCGCTGCGGGTCAGGATCAACATTTTGTCGGCGACCTGCGCCGTGGTGATCCAGATTTTCGCGCCGGTGATGACGTAACGGTCGCCGCGGCGCTCGGCGCGGGTTTGCAGCTTGGCGGTTTCGAGCCCGGCATTCGGCTCGGTCACCGCGAAGCAGGCCTTCTCCTTGCCGGCGATGATCGGCGGCAGCATGCGCCGTTTCTGTTCGTCGCTGCCATAGACCACGACCGGATTGAGCCCGAAAATATTCATGTGCACCGCGGACGCGCCGGAAAAGCCGGCGCCGGACGCCGCGATGGTTTGCATCATCACCGCGGCCTCGGTGATGCCAAGGCCCGAGCCGCCATACGCCTCCGGAATGCAGACGCCGAGCCAGCCGTCAGCCGCCAGCGCGCGATGGAATTCGTGCGGAAATTCACCGTCGCGATCGCGCGCGGGCCAATAATCGTCGCCAAAGCGCGCGCAAATCTTCTCGATCGCCGCGCGCACCGATTGCTGCAGGTCCGTGAGCGCGAAGTCGATTGGGGTTACTCCGCCGTTTGCATGTCGGCGCCGAGCGTAGCCCGGATCGAGCGGAAGCGAAATCCGGGGAGGGAACTAGACGTCGTCCAGCGGGTCGTAACTGAGGCCCCACTGCGCGGTCGCGTACCAGCAGCGCATTGCGTTGGTGGGCTGCTTCCAGCGCAAGCTCTTGACGAATTCGATGCCGCCGCGTTCGAACGCGGCATGCAGGGCCAATTCGGAATCGCTGTCGCCGGCCAGTTCGCCTTCGGCGCAGACGTAATAGGCAGGGTAGAGCCAGCGCGCCGCAAAACCGTTCGATCTGCGTTCGATCAAGAGCGCGGCACCCTTTGCAGCGTGGCGCGGAAAGCGCTCGCGCATGTCCGGATGCGGTACGCCGAGGGAGAACAAAAGCTTGCCGTTCGGTAAGAGATGCTCGATCCAGGACGCCGCCGGCGCCGCGACGCCGAAATTGACGTAGATGCGGTCGACCATGTCGGTGGGCGCCTTGGCGCCGTCGCCGACGACCACCGTGACATTGCGCCAGGCGGCGAGGTTGGCGCGGGCCCGCACGGCCAAAACTTCGTCGAGCTCGAACGCCGTCACGCGGCCGGCGGGTCCGACGAGTTCGGCCAGCATGGCGGTGTAATAGCCGGCCCCGGCGCCGATATGGGCGACGTGCTGCCCCGGTTCGACCGCGAGGTCGTGCAGCATCTTGGCATGCAGCGAGGGGCTGCCATTGTTGACGCCGCGGCCCGGCACCAGCGCGATCACGATGTCCTGATAGACGCAGACCGGATCGTTGTGCGGCAGCTGCACCGATCGCGGCGGCCAGGTGAGGAACTGCCACGGCTCGGGGCCCAAGAATTTCTCGCGGCCCACGGCGGCAAAGGCCTGCTCGACGCGCTCGTCCTGCACCTGCGCGATCGCCATCATTTGGCGCGCGAACGCCCGCCGCACGATCGCAAGCTCGGCCTCATCAAATGGCGCCGACGCCATCAAATTTACTCCGCCGTGTGCATCGCGGCGGCGAGCGTAGCCCGAATGGAGCGCCAGCGAAATCCGGGAACGATCGTCCGGCGGAAACACCGGTCCCGGATTCTACTTCGTTGAATCCGGGCTGCGGTCTCACTCTATCTTATGGCATCAACTTGAGGTAGCTTTCTCAGATAGTTGAATTTTATGGTCATGGCCCAAGCAGCGCGTCGGGCCGACGCGGCCAACAGCCGTGCAAAGTGCGCAGGCATCGTTTTCAGGAGCAGCCGATGACGACGAAAATCACAGTGCGAATTGCGTCGATCGCGGCCGGGTGTTTCGCCGCCGCTTCGGCGGCGCAGGCGGCGCCGCTTTCCATCGTCAATGTCAGCGCGCCGGGCATCAATTGCGTGTTCAGTCCGACCAAAATTCCCAATACTCCGCCTCCCGCTTGCAGTGTCGTGGTCGATGATTCCGTCGGCACCTTCACGCCGCCGGGCGACCAGGGCGACGCGCGGCTGCAGTCGCGCACCTATCCCGGCACCGCGCCGGCGCCGGCGGCCGGCGACATGGCCCATGTCTATCGTGTCGACTTGACCAGCGTGAAGGGGCTCACGGCGGCAAATTGCGTCACCAAGCTGGCGCTCGATTTCGGCCCCGTGGTCAAGATGCCCTATGGCCCGAGCGGCAAGTCCGACATCTTCGTGGTGACCGGCGGCGGCCTCGGCAGCATCGATCTCGCCGCGGCGGACCAGGTCGGCAACGTCATCACCTTCACGTTCTCGCAGCCGATCTGTCCAGGAGCCACCAGCTACTTCTTCGGGCTGGCATCGAAAAAGATTCACCCCGTTGCCGGCACGGCGACGGTTTTTTACAGCCTCGGCGGCAGCGCCACGACAGCGGATCGCGTGCCGTAATGGCGCGCCCCCGCTGCGCGGGGGCGGAAAAGAATTACTCCGCCGCCTGCATCTCGCCGGCGTCGTCGATGAAGCCGCCGGCCTGGCGGCGCCACATGGCGGCGTAGCGGCCGTCGCGGGCGATCAATTCGCGGTGCGAGCCTTGCTCGACGATGCGGCCGTGCTCGAGCACCACGAGGCGGTCCATCTGCGCGATGGTGGAGAGGCGATGGGCGATGGCGATCACGGTCTTGCCTTGCATCAAGGTGCCCAGACTCGATTGGATCGCGGCCTCGACTTCGCTGTCGAGCGCCGAAGTCGCCTCGTCGAACACCAGGATCGGCGCGTTTTTGAGAATGACGCGGGCGATGGCGATGCGCTGGCGCTGGCCGCCCGACAGCTTGACGCCGCGCTCGCCGACATGGGCGTCGTAGCCGCGCCGGCCGTTCCAGTCTTCCAGCTCGAGGATGAAGTCGTGGGCGTGTGCGAGCTTTGCCGCGCGCACCACGTCGTCTTCGCTCGCCTCGGGCTTGCCGTAGCGGATATTGGCGCGGATCGAACGGTGCAGCAGCGAGGTATCCTGGGTCACCACCGAGATCTGCGCGCGCAGCGATTCCTGGCTCAGGCCGGAAATATCGACGCCGTCGATGCGGATGGCGCCGTCTTCCAGATCGAAGAAGCGCAGCAACAGATTGACCACGGTGGATTTGCCGGCGCCGGAGCTGCCGACCAGGCCGATCTTCTCGCCGGGTTTTATCGCCAGATTGAAATTCTGCAGCACGCCGGTCTCGCGGCCGTAGCCGAAGTTGACGTTTTCGAAATCGATGCGGCCTTCGTGCACGGTGAGCGGCTGCGCGCCGGCGGGATCGGGCAGTTGCAGCGGCTGGGCGATGGTCAGCATGCCTTCCTGCACCACGCCGATGTCCTCGAAGATTTCGGTAATCCGCATGGCGATCTGTCGCGACATGTTGGTGAGCTGCAAGGTCAGTGGCAGCACCATGGCGATGGCGCCGACTTCGACGGCGCCGTAGCGCCACAGCATCAGCGCGATCGCGCCCGAGCCCGCGATCAGCAGCGCGTTGAGCACGTCAAGCAGCGCGACAAACGCGGTGAGCAGGCGCTGCGATTTGGTGAACAGGTCGACGTGCCGATCGACCGCGTTGCGCACATATTGGTCTTCCTCGCGGGCGCGGGCGAACAGTTTTACGGTGAGGATATTGGTGTAGCTGTCGACGATGCGGCCCATCAGGGTCGACCGCGCGATCGACGAAACTTTCGAGCGCTCGCGCATCCGCGGCACGAAATAAACCAGCAGCGCCGCATAGCCGGCGAACCACACCAGAATCGGAACCGCGAGCCAGCGATCCGCCGACGCGGTCAGCGCGATGGCGGAAAAGCCATAGACCAGAATGTACCAGACCGTGGTGATGGTCGCGGTCAAGGTCGAGCGCACCGAGGGCCCGGTCTGCATCACCCGGTTGGAAATGCGGCCGGCGAAATCGTTCTGAAAGAACGCCCAGCTCTGCCGCACCACGTGCCAGTGCGATTGCCAGCGGATCAGGCCGGTGAACGGCGCGGCGATCGCCTGGTTGGTGATGAGATAGCGCGTCAAGGTCACCGTCGGGCGCACGATCAGAATGACGACCGCCATGCCGAGCAGCCATGGCCAGCTTTTGGCCAAAAACTGATCGGGCGGCGTCTTGGTCACCATGGTGACGACGCGGCCCATGAACCACGGCACCGCGCTGTCGGTGAGGGCTACGAACAGCTCGATGACGAACAGCGCCGCGAACAGCCACTTCGCCTGGCGGGCAAAGTGCCACAGGAATGCAATGAGCCCGGCCGGCGGCTCCGGGTTCTCGGGCGCCGCCGTCGGCGTCAGGAATCGTTCGAAAAATGCAAACATTTGCGGATGGTTACAGGGCTTATGTGGGAAGCGTCAATCGATGTGCCACCCCCTTCCAAATCCTCCCCCTCTAAGCAGGGACGGTTGGAAGGGGTATCGCGCGGCGCATCGTCACGACGGCGTTTTCTCAGCTTTAAGACAGCAGGCGTCCGTGTCATCGTCATGGCGGGGAAAAACACCAAGGGCATCGCCATGAAACGTTTGGTCGGCGCGCTGGTCGCGCTTTTGGCATTGGCAACTGCGGCGCAGGCGCAAACCTATCCGACGCGCCCGATTACCATGTTGGTCGGCTTTCCGCCCGGCGGCCCGACCGACACCCTGGCGCGCATCCTGGCCGATGCAATGCAGCCTTCGCTCGGCCAGAGCGTGGTCGTCGAAACCGTCAGCGGCGCCAGCGGCACGATCGCGGCCGGACGCGTCGTCCATGCCAGCCCGGACGGCTACACGATCGGCATCGGCAATTGGACGAGCCACGTCGGCTCGCCGGCGATTTATCCGCTCGACTACGACATATACAAGGATTTGCAGCCGGTCGCGCTCTTGGCCGCCTCGCCGCTGTGGATCGTCGGCAAAAACGATCTGCCGCCGAAGACGGCGCCCGAGCTGATCACCTGGTTGAAGGCTAGACCGGACCCGACCACGTTCGGCACCATCGGCTCCGGCAGCGCCGCGCATCTGTGCGGCCTGTTCTTTGCGCAGAAGACCGGCGTACGGTTTCAATACGTGCCGTATCGCGGCGGCGCGCCGGCGATGCAGGATCTGATCGGCGGCCAGATCGATCTGTCCTGCCTCGAAGCATCGCAGACGCTCGCCAACGTGGAGGCGAAGCGCTTCAAGGCCTATGCGGTGATGGGCGAAGAGCGTTGGCCGAAATCGCCGTCGACGCCAACCATGATCGAATCCGGCGTGCCGGGATTGAGCATCTCATTCTGGCACGGCTTGTGGACCACCAAGGACACGCCGAAGGACATCGTCGCCCGCCTTGATGCCGCCGTCATGGCGGCGCTGGCCAATCCCGGCGTGCGGGCGAAAATCGAAGCCCTCGGCCAGGTCATATTCCCGGCGGATCAGCAGAACCCGCAAGCGCTCGCGGCCTACCACAAGGCCGAGCTCGACAAGTGGTGGCCGATCATCAAGTCGGCCGGCATCAAGGCCGGCGATTGATTGTTTGTTTGGTTGAGGTGACTCGCAGGCGAACTAATCGCGCGGCGTCTGGGGTTCGCCGGCGACGATCGCGGTCAGGCCGCCCATGCCGGCCATCACCGCGCCGAAGAACAGCGCGACTGCAAACGGCGCGTGGTCGTGCCGGCCGATATTGGCGAAAGCCTGCGCGCGCGCCATGCCGATCGACACCGCGGTTGCGGCGATGATCAGGCAAACGACGAGCGCCAAAGTGGCAAACAGCTCGACGCCAAGAATGCGGCATCGCGTTATTCTTTTTGTGGAAACGGGAGACGCATAACCGACCTTCCCGGTCAGCTCAGTCATGATCTTAATCCTTCGCGAATCAGTTCGTTGCGTTGACCGCAAAGTGGCCCGTGACTTTGGCGAAGCTATTGAGAAATAAAGGCGATTCGGCCTTCTTGGTTAATGGAATGTTAACGCCGCGGGTCGCGGAGGCAATAAACTACCGCCGTGGCTTTGCCGCCACTCACAGCGCCGGCATGGCGGCGGCCGGATTGTGTTCCATGGTCACATGGTCGGGCTGGGCGGCGACGCGGTCGAGCCAGGCGCGGATTGCCGGAAACGCCTGCAGATCGTAGTCGCACAAATGCGCGACGTGGGTGTAGGCGTAGAGCGCGATGTCGGCGATGGTGTAACGATCGGCGGCGAAATAGTCGTGGGTGGCAAGATGCTTCTCCATCACGCCGAGCGCGCGATGGCCTTCTTCCATCCAGTCCTCGAAAGCGTGCTGCTGCAGGTCGCGGCCGCCCTTGATCAACGTGAGCCAGAAATAGGCCGCGCCGATATTCGGCTCGAGACTGTGCTGCTCGAAGAACATCCACTGCATCGCCTCGGCGCGGTCGATGCGGTCCTCTGGCGCCAGCGCCGAGCCGCCGGCGATGTACCAGAGGATGGCATTGGACTCGGCGAGATAGCGGCCCGGCGCGACTTCGAGCAGCGGCACCTGGCCGTTCGGATTCTTAGCCAGAAATTCCGGCGTGTGGCTCTCGCCCTTTAGGATGTCGATCTCGACCAACCGGTAGGGCTCGCGCAGCTGCGCCAAGGCGAGCCGCGCCTTGTAGCTGTTCCCCGAACGCTGCATCGAATAGAGCGTAAACATCGCCGCTTCCCAAAACCCGTGCGGCAGTATCGCGCAAGTGTTGCGCTGTTACGACTTCAACGCGGCGATGTCATGGCCGACTAAAATCCTGGCCGCGCGAAGTTCCGCCGGGCTTGGCGACATTGTAGTGAAGCCGCTCGATAAAGTCATTCGCACGGCAGGATAATGTTCCGCCAGCCTCGACGCTTTGCGATGTAATGATTTCCGCGACAGCGAGCTTGGCAGCATTTTTACCTCGGCGGCCTGTCGGCAAGGAATTTGACGCCGACCTCGGTTTCCGCGCGCCAAGTCACCGAGCACTTTCGGTGCAGTTGTCCGGTGTGCGAGAGCAAGAGCACAAATTCGTCGGGCAGTGTCGCAGGTTCCTTCACTTGAAGGCGCGCGCCGGTGGCGGATAAGTCAGCCATGACGCATGTGCCCAGGACCGAGCCGTCGGTGCGAATCATCCTGGCGCCATGGTGAACATACCGACGCTTGCTCTTGCGGAATTCGGGGCTCATCAGCCGTCTCGATCACATCGAACGTGGTCCGTGGAATTCACAAAGGGGATTCAAATGCCGGGTATCCCCTTCAAACCGGGCGTCAGACTGGGCGAGGCAACGACCGGCGCAGGCGCACTACCCGCGGCCGTCTGCCGGACCTGCCAAAATCGAAGAACCCGCTGGGCATTGGCTTGCGACAGTTTGAAAAAGTCGGTCCGCGCCGAATCGAGATCATGCTCGGAGGCCGTGCCACTGACCGACCGGCAAGTCATGATCATGCGTACGGTCGGCCATTGCAGCCCAGCGGCTTTGCAGGGCACGAGAATTGCCTCGCGGCTCCCATTCTGCAAAAGGCTCTCGACCAACGGCAATGGCGACCCGCAGAGCAGCGCAAGTGCCGCTACCAAGTCTGCGTAGCGGCCCGCCTTGGCAAACTCGAAAATGGCCGCTTCGTTGAGCTCTCCGGCAGCCCGCATCGCCAGCGCGTGTGCCTGCGCCTCCGTATAGTCGTGTTGATTCTGGAATCCCGCTTCGTGCTGAGCATCTTCCGCGATTGCGGCGAGGACTCGTTGGATTTGTTCGCGACTTTCCGGCCCGGCCAATGCCATCAGGCGGGAACGCACTGCCTCGGTAGCGCGCAGCAACAGTTCCCGAAACAGCCGTAACGGCACATCGAGCCGAAGTCCGACCTTCTCGGCCAGTTGTTCATCGCGTTCAGAGTGCTTCACCAGAGTTGCGAAGCCGTTCTCGGAAAAGCTCGCGCCGGAATTTCCGGCCAGCTTGTGAAACACGTCACGGTCGCCGCGATGCAGCAGAACGTCGGTCACCGTGGTGCTGATTTGCGAGCGACCGGAAATGGCCAACAGATGAGTTTGAGGCTTGGTGCTGGCGATTTCGACGAGATCGCTGTCGGCAAGACGCGTGGACTGCATCAGGATCGGCGCCGCCACTGCGATATCGTCGTTTCGGGCGAGCCGCCGAACAACGTCGCTTGGTGCTTGACTTACCGGTGCAAGGCGCCGGCTAAGCTCCTCGAGCGCTTTTCCCTCTATCCGCTTGATCAGGTGGCATAGCACGTCATCGAACACGTCGATTTGCTGATCGTTGAGCCGATCCGCATCGGCAACAAAAAGGTCAGTAATCCGCCGCAGCGAATCCACGCGTTTGTCCTTGGAGCCGCTTTGGATCGCGTTCTCAAGCTCGGAAATCAGTGACTGGCCAGCTTGCATGATGTCCTTTCTTGGACATCGGGCTCAACGCGGAGCGCCGCTCGTACAAATTCGCCAAGGGGCGAATTTCAAACTGGAATGATGGGCGCCTACGCCTGAAGATCAGGTAAACTCGATATGCGCGACTGTTTCAAATCATTCGCGAAAAGATTGTTTAATGGAGGCAGTAGAGAAGGCCGTCGGCAGCGCAAGAGCCAATTCCGCACGGCGCAGGAGCAAAACAAACATCGCCAGCATCACCGGCACGCCAAGCGGGATCAGGGTCACTTGCGGAACGGTGCGGGCGACAAGCGGCACCAGCCAGAGCGCGGCCAGCGCGGTTTTTTCCCACGGGCCGAAACCGCGTGCCATGCCGTCGGCGGCAAGGAAGGCGATGGCCGGAGCCAGCACCATCATGTCGTAGTCGAGCGTGTAAGGCGTGGCGAGGATCGCGGCGAGGCAAAGTCCTGCGGCCTTGAGCGGGTAGGGCGCCTTGCCGTGCCACAGCCAGGCCGACGCCATGGCGAGCACGAGTGTCGCTGCGCCCTGGATCGCATAAGCGAGCGGAACCGGCGCGCCCCACATGCGAGCCCAAGCGAAGATGCTTTGAATCTTGTGCCAGCCGGTTTCGCCCTGTTCGAGCACCACGGTCCGGGTGAACTCGGCGCCGACAAAAAACGCGTGCCAGACCTGGACGCCAAAGACCAAAGTGGTCACCAGCGTCAGCAACACGGCGGTGACTGCGGCGGCGGTGAAGCTGCGCCAATAGCCGCCCGCGGCCAGCGCAATGGGAATCATCAGCCCGAATTGCGGCTTGTAAGCCATCAGCCCGAACAGGATGCCGGCGAGCAGCGGCCGGCGTTCGAGGCTGACCAGTCCGCCACCCAACAGCGCGGCGGTGAGGAAGCCGTTATGGCCGTGTCCGACATTGATCAGCACCGCCGGGAAAGCGAGGGCGAGGACGAGCCAAAGCGGGTCGGCACTTGCTGTTGCCCCTCCTTGCGGGGCGAAGGCTTTGAGGATGGCGCGGATCGCCAGCAGATACAGGCCAAGCGTAATCGCCTGCCAGACGAACAGCGCCAAGCCATAAGGCATCCACGCCAAAGCGGCGGCGACGAAGAGAAAATAGGGCGGATAATGCCAGCCGTAGAATTGCGTCGCCGCGCCGAAGACGGCTTGCTCGCGAGCGTATTGCTGCACCGAATCGAACGGCGCTTGGAAGTTGCCCTCAAGCACATAAGTGCCGGCCGCATAGACGTTGGAAAAGTCGGTTCCGATCGGCCGGCCCTGCAGGTCGACGCCGCCTGTGGCGGTCACCACCAGATAGAGGAAGCCCGCCGCCGAGGTGATCAGGACCGCGACCGCCACCATCCGGATGCGCTCGCGGGTGAGCCAGTCGCCGCTCCGCATCGCCTGCCGCACCCGGTCCATGGCCGCTTGTCCGTTTTTCGCTTGTGCCTTCGGGCATTTGGCCTATCGAGCCTTAATGGAGCGTTGCCCGGGCGCCAGCCTTGGTCCGGATGCCGGAGATTTGAGGATTTTTCGGGATTTGGCGCTTGCCTGTGCTTAATGGGCGCTTTAGGAAGCACGCGCCTCGAAACCAGGAGGAATCGGAAAATGGCCTTCATCGCGGACCAGATCATGCGCATCAAGCCGTCGGCGACCATCGCCGTTACGGATAAAGCGCGTGCGCTGAAACTGGCCGGCCGCGACGTCATCGGGCTGGGCGCGGGCGAGCCCGATTTCGACACGCCCGAGAACATCAAAGAGGCGGCGATCAAGGCGATCCGCGACGGCAAGTCGTCGAAATACACCGCTGTCGACGGCATCGCGGAACTGAAGGCCGCAGTCGCGAGCAAGTTCAAGCGCGAGAACAATCTCGACTACAAGCCGTCGCAAATCATCATCGGCACCGGCGGCAAGCAGGTGCTGTACAACGCTTTGGTCGCGACGCTGAACCCGGGCGACGAGGTGATCATCCCGGCGCCCTATTGGGTG